>LDZT01012741.1_pt1 | contig 51550 bp, 50 predicted proteins | sample 615521 | NCBI WGS metagenome assembly LDZT01 (sample SAMN03408292, study PRJNA278302) | terrestrial metagenome | isolation source: oil reservoir sample SB1 | place: USA: Alaska, North Slope, Schrader Bluff formation | collected 2011-09 | reverse complement strand
GTTGGAGCTCTGTCGAAGATCCATCGCTTGCCGGCCTTCTTTATTGCGTAATCCATGGAATCGTCCTTGAACATGTCCCTGTAGTGTCTCGGGTCACCCTGAATCGAGCCGGAACGGTCGATCAGCCCGAAATCCACTCCCCAGGTATCGATTCCTACGCTGCGGATCTCAATTCCTAGAGAGGAAGCGGCCTTTATGCTGTCCAGAACATTCCTGTATAACGAGATCAGATTCCAATGAGTAGATCCGCCGATGTGGATGGGTTCGTTCGGGAAACGATGTACTTCTTCCAGAACCAGCCTGTTTCGATCGTACTTTCCAACAAATGCTTTGCCATCGGAGGCACCGATGTCTATAGCGAGGAATCCGATCAACGATCTACACCCCGTTCCATAAGGAACTGGTTCACTTCGCTTTCGGTTGGCATCGAGCTTGCTCCGCCATATCTTGTTGCGACGATCGCAGCCTCTGCGTTGGCAAAAGTCAGAATGCTTCCCAGAGCTTCTTCGGTAAGATTATGCAGTTCTTCATCGTCCATATTGTAGAGCCTCGAGATTACTGCGGCCATGAATGAGTCTCCACAACCGGTGGTCTCGGCCACTCTTACTTTGAATCCCTCTCTCCTTACAGAAGTCCTTCCGCGATAAACAATAGATCCCCTGCTGCCTAGGGTAAGGAAGACGAGTGTGTCCGGTCTGACTTCCAGTCGGGATAGGGCCTTATCCAGACTGTCGCTGTCACATATATATAGCAGGTCGTCGTCGCTGAGCTTGAGAATATCGACTCTGGAGATGATTTCTTTGACTATGGCCCTGAATGAATCGTGTTCTTCTATTGCGCTTCTTCGAATGTTGGGGTCGAATGAAGTCTTGACTCCTCCTGAACTGAACCTTTCGAACAGCTCCATATAAGTGGATGCCGACGGTTCTTCGAGGAGTACTATGGCGCCAAAATGGAAGATGGAAAAATTCAGAGGGTCGATCTCTCTTATTTCTTCTGATTTGAGCGATAAATGGGCGGCGTGGTCCCAGTAGAAGCGAAATTCAGGTTTGCCTTCGCCATCCAGCGCAGCAAATGCTATCGGAGTCTTTGTGCCTCTTTCTCGTACGATGTAGCCCGTGGATATTCCGAGAGACTTCAAATACTCGAGTAGTGCGTTACCAAATTCATCCATCCCGATCTTCGCAAGAAATTCCATAGGAACTCCAAGCCTGTGAAGGCCGGCAGAGATGTTGAAAGGGGCGCCACCCGGTTTCTTCTCGAACAGGGTGGTACCTTCCAGGCCCTTCATCGGTTCTCTAGAGATGAAATCGAAGAGGATCTCTCCAGAGCACAGAACCGGCTTAGGCCGATCCTTCATAACTTGAAGTCTCCCTCGAATCTATCGAGATCATCTGCAGGAAAGCTTCCCTTTATGTATTCTTTCGCAATTTCTATTGGGAGAGTGAGATCGTGGACCCCGAGAGAAAGAAGCTTGTTTGCGCTATCGATATCCTTAATGCTTGCCGCTATTATTCGAGGGGCATTTGAGTGCCAGTCTCCGATCTCAAGCATTTCGGTGATCCTCTCCTCCGGATCGATTCCAGCCTTCTTCATTCTGTCGAAATACACGGCAACGTATTCGACTTCCATGCTGAGCGCGGCGTAATACTGCTCTACCGTGTAAACTGCCGTTGCACAAACACCGACACCAATCTCATCAAGCTCAGGAACAAATGACGACGCCTTTTCCGGGTCCCAAGGAAGCTTTACGGTGAAGAATTCGGGGTCGAAATCACTCTTCTTGATGAACTCCTTCACTTTCTGTATCCAGTTTGTCGATGATATGCTGCCTTGAACAAAGTGACGCTCTCCCGGGACCTTCGAGAGAAACTTCATTGCGTCCATTAGGCCCCATCCGGGTCTGTCGCGTTTCAGGATAGTCGGGTTAGTTGTTATTCCCGCAAAAACAGGTTGGTTAACGAGTTCAACGCTTTTTTCGCAAATTCCGTCAATGTATAACATAATCATGCCCCTTTCCCAAGCATTCGTTTCTTGAATTGCAGTTTACTCTCCAAGAATCTGGTAATCAATACCCTTTATATCACAGAACTGTACCAGTTCCTCAACGAAATCACCGTAAACCCCGTGAGTATGGTTACAGGGGTAGTATCTCAAGAAAGTCTCCATATCCGTATCCAGCTTCACATATGCATGTGGCCATTCGATCTGAACCTTCTCCGACAGCTTCTTTTCTTCGTCTTCGGAGAGCTTAATGAACTCTCCCGGTACTATTGTCATGATGTACTCGCCGTTCTGTCTTGCAAGCCTGGCAAGGGTAACTCGCCCAGGTGCCGCGAAGTGCTTTACGGCTGCTCCTCCGGCAGGGAAGTAGAAGTCCTCTGGAAACAATTCTACCTTTTTCAGATTAACTTCGGGATTCATCGATTTGCCGGCAAAAAAAGTCGCGTGAGTGCCCGAGTTACAGAGATCTAGCAGGTTTTCTTCCTCGAAATAGTGTCTCACATCTGCAAAGAGAACTGGAGCCTGAGCGATGTGTTTGAAGATCGCGTGTACGTCTTCACTCCACGCGGTGATATCATTGACCTCCCGCGTGGTTCCACCCCTATTGATTTTGCATACCATGTTCATACCGAAATTGGCAATCGCTGCCGAGGTGCGAAGGTCAATGGGAAACTGGTATCGCTTGATTATCACCTGCAAACCGGTGACCAGCTTGAGATCCTCACCTCCAAGCATGGCGGACCTTCGCGCGATTGGTTGAATATGAATCTTGGGTTGGTAAAGACACAGAGAGCCCGTTCCAAGATCCGTCAGTGGTTCAAAAAACAAGACCGCGAACAGAACCTCAATCAGGGAAGGGATATTCTCGACAAAGAACTTCACCGTCTCGGGTTAGAAGATATAAATATGGAAGACCTTTCTCGTTCTCTCGAGCTTAGAAATGAAGAGGAAATGTTCATAGCTCTGGGCTGCGGGGACCTATCCATACGCAAGATCATCAACAAGATCAATGATGTCGACAAAGAACTGGAGGATCCACTCTTTCAAGTTCACGCGCCGCTTGCAGAACGTGAGGATCTGGATGCGGTTAACGTCCTTGGATTGAAGGGCATTCTCACTCATTTTGCGCACTGCTGCAACCCTGCACCAGGCGATGCCATCTCAGGGTATATCACCCGTGGACGTGGAGTCACCATCCACCGCCAGGATTGCCCCAACATTTTAACTGTAAAAGATCGCGAACGGATCATCAAAGTCGATTGGGGTGAAGCCCACCGCACTTTCCCTGTGAACATTCAAGTCAAAGCCTATGATCGTCAGGGTTTGATGAATGATATTTCATCCATCCTGAGCAATGAAGGTATTAATATGCGCGATATCAAGATTAACATATCCAGCAATCTGGCTACGATAAATTTAATCTTGGATATCATCGATATCAGCCAACTGAGTCGCATCCTGACCCGCATCGAATCAACCCCCAATGTGATGGAAGCGTTTCGCTTCAAACCTGGTTAAAAAAGAAAACGGGATTTTTCCATCCCGTTTCTTCTATTCCGAAAGCCATTGTGTGTATTGAGACTTATTTGTTCACCTGGATTTCCGTCAGCCCAAACACCCAGCGGTTGGCAGGTGTCAGAGGTGTTACCAAACGGATGGGTCCTTTATCAGGGGTAGTTTCCACGATCCATTCCCCTGCATCTTTAAGAGCAACCATCCCATTAGTCAATTCCTCTCTGGAAATTTCGATGGAATACCCATCGGATGCAACTACTGTAATGGACACATAATCTTCTGCTGCTCCTGCCTGTGTCAATATGGTATCCAACGGAACACCAGACCATGACCGGATCTCATCCTCACCTGTAGATTTTTCCATTAAGATGTCATTTAGTTCGATCTCTTCCATGGCTGCCAGATCGGCAAAGGATAATTCCAAGGGAGTGGTTACATCACCACTAATTTTCAGGGTCCAGTCAACCTTGGGGGCTTTTGACCCGCAACCTGTCAGAAATACCATGATCAGGGTTAGGGCAAGCAGAACAGTATTATTTTTTTTCATCTTTTTTCTCCTTTTCTTTTCGGCTTTCGAAAATTTCACTTGCGAACCAGGATGATATAGATCGCCATATCATCCATTACCAAATTTCCGTGATTTCCCAATGAGGTATCTCCCTCATCCAACACGGCATGCATTCCATGGTCGGGGAAAATGATCATCAGAGTATCCTCTGGCAAAGTGTCTATTAATTGACCTACCATTGTGTCGATCTCAGCTACCTTTGATTCCCATTCTGCAGAATACGGTCCATAAGTATGCCCGACATCATCAATGCCGTGAAAATGCACCATCAATAGATCAGGTATTCCTTCTTCGATGGCTGTCTGGGCATTCGTGAAGACGTTGTCATCCGTGGAACCATCTCCATCTCGATCTCCTGAAAGGGTGATCTCGGCTCCGGGGTAATTGAAGGGCGTGCTGCTGCCCTCGATGATGCGAACCTGCGCTCCGGCATCATTTGCCGCGTCGAGGATACTGGGCACTTCCAGGTTGCGAATACCGGTCGCCCAGATCCCGTTTTGCCGTGAATCCAAACCTGAGAGCAGAGCAGCCGTTGATGTACTGGTCTTGGGAGGATAAATGGTATACGCCTCATTGAAATCTCCCAAACCGAAAAGATGGGGGATCAATCCCTGCTCAGATGCTGTCATGAATTGTTGATATCCAAACCCATCCAGAAAAAACCACACCACATGTTCCGTAGATTCCAGAGGGAGAAGGGATGAGGCAGCACCTTCCATAAACGGGATATCCAAAACACGTGCTGTAATAAGGGGAATCTCGGTGATGGAGTGCACATTCTCCTCGTCAAAACCCCCACACTCCACCAGAAGGTTATCCACCAGATATACAACGCCATTGATCTCTATTTCCCGGGTATTGCGCCAGAAAGTATGTGAAGCTATCTCTGCCCAGTCATAGGAACTGCTTTCTGCTCCTTGAACGATGGTTATCTTATCCACGACAGGAACTCCATTTTGATAGAAAAGATAATCCAGCGGCAGGTCAAAATCTTCTTCTTCATCTTGATTGACTTTAGCTTCAATATCCTTGTAGGTTTGGTGTGTTACTACGATATGTTGCCCATCGATAGTCAGGTTTAGATCCCCCGCAGCTTTTGAACATCCCGCGGAAAGAGCAAGAATCAATAACAACAACCCAATGGATATCTTTTTCTGAAACATTGTCATTCCTTTATCCCTTCTATATCTGTGATGTCATAGATCCAATTGTTGCGGCTTGTATCTGGAAAGATCACAACAACCGATGACCATTGTTTGGTAAGGAGCGCGTCCTGCGCCTCTGCAACAGGAATTGTCACACTGCTCCCATCTTGCAACGTGAATTGCAGCGCATCGTATTGTTCCAAGTCGAGCAGGTCCTCTAAAGCCGCTCCTTCTACCCGGCTAGATGTAACAGCCTGGCGTGTTTGCCCGTCCTCCTCACTTTTGAACATGACCTTTGCTTCTTCAATGGTGATGGAGGTTGTTTTTCCCAACAACAGCCTTCCGATGGAAGTGTATGTACTGCCTATGCGCAAGGGCTTTTCTTCGCTGACAATGATGAGCTTGGCGATCCCTTTTGCCCATGTCGAAACATGCAGGTCTTCCGAGGCAAAACGAATGCCATCCTCATACGGTAGGAACATGGCGTTATCAGTGATATCTTCCTTTGCAATGCTCACAAATTCCCCATCGCGTGTATAGATGGTAAAACTTTCATACTCCGGTACTTCCCACTTCTCCATGAATTCATCTACTGTAAGATATGTATTGGGTAATTCCGAATAGGAAAAGAAATGATTAGCTGGGATGAATATTACTTCTGGAATGTCCCCGGTCAGCTCGATCATGTTATAAAAATACAATTCAGGTAGTTCAACGGAGCCATGTTCGTCATGACAGGTGCTGCAACTGTGAAATTCCTCGGTCTCATGACACTCTGCACACTCATGCATGCTGGTGCCTTCTTCCCAAAGAAGGGAAAAAGAATAATCTGTCAGTACACGCACGGGTAATTGTTTAATGGATAGTGCGAAAATCAGCGCAACAAGCGCAATCACACCCACAATAATAAGTACTGTCTTTGTTCTCTTTTTTGTTTTGTCACTTTTCATACGATTCCTCTTCGAGATAAATAATGAAATAGAAAACCAATCGCAATCACAACTCCAATGGATACACCATCGCGGATACTAAAGTTGATATCTTTTTGAAAAGTTCGGGTTTGATATCTCCCAAAACTTCTGCTTTCCATGGAAATTGCTAGCTTATTTACACAATCAACCAACGCATACATGACTGCTCCCATGAAGGTGGTGATATGCAGCATGCTCCTGGCTGGCTGGTGCAATGTATATACAGCACCGCGTTGTTTTTGTGCTTGAAAAACGCGCTCCCCTTCATTTGAAAGGATAGGTACCAGCCGCATAGAAGTAATGATCATGAACGCATAGCGATAGGGCAACTTCATTTGCATCAATGAATAGGAGAGATCAGATGGAGAAGTGGTCAGAATGAACAAGTAGCTACCGCAAACGATCACCAGAAAACGGGAGGCAATGATCACAGCGCGCTGCAACCCATAATCCGTAATGGATAAGCCTGCAATTCGAAAGGTCTCGCTGCCTTGTTGTTGAAATAGTACCTGGATCAACCCAATGCTCAAAGCGGTGATGATGGTTGCCCGCATGCCGTGATATTTAAAGGGGTTTTCGTGTATGCAAATAAAAATCAGCATGATCGCACACGTCGTTATAACCATCAGAATAGGGGATGAAATGATAAATGCTGCCACACTTAGCCCTAATAAAAGCATAAATTTTGTAATTGGATGCAGCAGATGGAAAAAACTGGACCCTGGGGAATACGTGATCGTTTTCATACCCATATCCCCTCAGATTGCACATAATCCCTGTAGCCATGGCTGTGCCACCATTCAGCGGTATCTCTTTCAGCCAGATCAAATTGCAGCCGACCATTTTCCAGGAATAGAACTCTATCTGCCATTACCTGTACCAAAGATAGGTCATGGATAGCAGCCATGATGGTCATGCCAGCATCGCGTAACTCCTTCAGTTTTTCGATGATGAACTGCACCTGGTAAATATCCTGCCCGATGAAAATCTCATCCAACAGTAAAATGTCTGGATCATAGACCAAAGTAGCTGCCAAATTGAGACGCTTTTTCTCCCCATAACTCAATTGATGAGGATTGGCAGTCCTCCGCCCCTGCAGGCGGAATGTTTCAAGTAAGGAATCCATCATATCCAAATGCGCGGTATCGTGACAGTGAAAATTGTCAAGCCCGTATTGTATTTCTTCCGTTACACTGTTGGTAAAGAGTTGGTCATCCGCATTTTGGAAAACAAAACCGCATTGCCGAGGTTCGAGCGCTTGGATTTCTTTTCCATACTTCGTCATGTTGCCATGGGTTGGTTTTAACATCCCGCAAATTGTTTTCATCAAGGTTGTTTTTCCCGATCCATTAGGACCCATGAGCGCGATGATTTCTCCTTGATGCAACGCCAGTTCAGGTACCTCTAGCCTAAAGCCATTTCCATTTGAGTAGTTCCAATCTTTCAACAGCACACTTACTGATCCGGTTTTGACATTTTCTTCTTTCCGCGGGTTCCTTGAGGTTTTTTTCGAAAGAAACAGAGGAGAACGCTCCGTTTCTCCATCAAATGTGATCTTTCCTCCATCTAGAAATATACAGCGTTTGAAGAGAGGTGCGAAAAGGTTCACCTTATGTTCAATGAGAATCACCGTGATGTTCTTTTCACGATGAAGTTCCTGCAGTACCTCGAAGATCAATCTGGTGGATTCAATATCAAGATTCGAAGTTGGTTCATCCAGTATCAAGATGGAAGGTTGCAGCGCCAGGATTGAAGCGATGGCAATCTTCTGTTTTTCACCCCCCGAAAGCTCAAATAAAGACCGCTCCAACAGAGATTCCTCCGCCTGTGTTTCACGCAGTGCCTCATGAATGCGCTGTTTCATCTCGCTTACTTCAATGCACTTGTTTTCCAACCCGAAAGCCATCTCTTCGGCAACATTTAATGTACAAAACTGGTTATCCGCATTCTGCTGAACAAAACCCACCATATCGGATATTTGATAAAGGGGTATTTCTTCAACAATGTGCTCCCCAATTTTAACCTGCCCTTGATAGGAACCTAACTCTTGATGGTAAAGGATGCCCGCCATGGCATAAGCCAAAGTTGTTTTTCCAGAGCCGGAAAGCCCACTGATAAGGCACCATTCCCCGCTTTGAATGTGAAGGTTAACATCCTCCAGAACAGGCTTTTCCTCTTCGCTATAATGATAAGTTAGGTGGGTAATGCTAATATCCATTGTATTTATTGCAGATGAATTGAATTCACATTTTCCAGAAACACCTGCCCTTGCAGCGTTCCTACCAGATAGCTCATCTCATATCCCTCAATATTGATGAAAATGCGAACGTTGTCGTCCTGCTGGATGGTCGCGAGATCACTTTCATAAACATCATCATCCGCCTTAAATACTACTTTTGTGATTCCACTCAGATCCATACTTGCCAGAACTTTATTAACTGCCACACCCTGCAATTTTTTGGATCCTTCTGCCAGCTCAAAGCGGACACTATCCATCTCGAACTGCCAATCCTGCGATCGGAACTCCCCAACAACGTCCTCATTCAGCATGATCGGTATAGGTGTGCTCTGAAAAGCAACCAGCTCTGCCACACCCCGCACCCAGGCTTTGCTGTTTAACGCGCCCACCAAACTATAGGCAGTTTCTTCTCCCTCGCCGCTGGCAACAATGATCAGGTCAGGATTGGAATCCACTTCATCCATGGTGATGAAATAACTGTATCCATCACTGGCGGTTACCAGCACCATATCAGTATTTTCGCCAATACCAGCAGTAGATAGAATGTCTTTGATAGGATAACCAGTGTAGGCTCCGGCAGTACCCTGCAAGGTTGTCTCGACCGTTACCGGTAGAATTTCCGTTTGGTTTTCCTTGAAAACACTTGTTTCGGTAACATTTCCTGAGATAACGATCTCTCCTTCACCCCGGGAAGTTTGCAGATACACAAACACTAACACCACGCACAGCAGCACCCCAACCAGCAGGGAAACCCACTGTGATACTTTCTTCTTTTCCTCCGAACGGGGGGAGATGACGCCAGTCTTTGCCAGGTTTTTTAATACGATCTGGCTGAGCACTCCCCCGAAAACAACTCCCGAAAGGAATGCCATCCCGGCTACGATTAATAAACTCCAGTAGGCTAAGGTATCTGCCGGTACCGAAGCAAAAAGCTGGAAAACAAAAACATTAGAAACGGCTGCCAACCCACCTGCCAGGATGTTCTTCGTAGAACTCTTTATTGCCGGCAACATGAAAACCAGTTCAACGATGATACCTGCCACCAGATCCACAATGAGGACCAAGATACCATGGGTGTTGCCGCTGAGCAGTTCCACCACACCCTTCAAGATACCCACCAGGATGGCAGTCCCGCTTTTATTGACAATCCCGACTGCCAGTAAAATCCAGATGATATGTAACCCCGCTGCCCATTGAGTGGTTCCTGCAAAACCTAAAAAGGATTGAAAAAAATCTCCGAGCATATTGAGGTAAGTGCTTGCCAAACCCCCTACCGCAGAGAAACCGGCAATGAATAATAAATCCCTGGTACTGAAATAATATCCCTTCTTCATGCTTTCCTCTCCCGAAAATAAAAAAATGCGCCCTTGGAAAGGCGCATCACCAGCATCGCTTGACAGGATCCTGTTCACATCTCCTTTCCAAGTTGGGAGGCACAACCGTTTCCGGTTACACCCTATCGGTCTCAAAACCATAACATTCATCGTCGTAGATTAAGAGACTCGAAGATGCACTCTTTTTGCATTGTATCATAGAATTCTTTCATAGCAGCAAGAACGTTATCTCTATCATTTTCAAACAGAAAAAGGCTTATGAAAACCAATCTTACCCAGACCGAATTCCAGGCATTGATGGAAAAAAATCCGCGAGCACAACGCACCGATAAAGGGAATTATGCCATTCGCACACGGGTCACTGCCCGCTCCAATGAGTCTACTTTCTTCGTCAGCGATGAACCCTGCGGGAGACCTACTATCACCCGTGCTGATTATCAAAAAGTTGCTAAAATGCAGGATGATTATCTTACACAGCATGAAAGCATCCAGGTAGATGGATATATCGGACCGGACCCGGATTTCAGGGTCGCGTGCCGTGTGATCGTCGAGCAATCCAATGCCAATATCGCCGCCATGCAGCAGCAATTATATTTTCCCCCTGATGAGCATTTCAGCCCCAAATTCACCATCATCATCACCCCTAACCTGCCTGCAGAGGAATACCCCAACCAGCGTTTGATCGCAGTTGATCTGGAGAATTGGACCACACGTGTGTTCGGCTCCGATTACTTCGGGGAATCCAAAAAAGGCGGGCTGCGCATGTGGAATCACTGGGTCTACCAACAGGGCGGTCTGGCGCTGCATGCCGGCTGCAAGGTTTTCCCTGATATCGTCAACCGCGAAGAATTAGCGCTCATCATCGGTCTTTCCGGCACCGGCAAGACCACCACCACTTTCCGCCAGCAGCATGACAGCCTGCCGGTGCAAGATGACTTTTGTGCCCTGTTCCCGAATGGGAAAGTTTATGCATCCGAAAATGGCTGCTTTGCCAAAACCATCGGTCTGGACCCGGATGACGAACCCACCATTTACAAAGCCCTGACCCAACCGACTTCGTGGTTGGAAAACGTGACCGTCTCTCCAGATGGCTCGATCGATTTCACGGATGGCAGCTACACCACCAATGGGCGTGGCACCTTCCAACTGAGTGCCATCCCGCACCGCGATCCATCTGATCTACCCCCTGTCAAATATATCTTCCTGCTGAACCGCAACTTCAACATCATCCCGGCGGTCGCCAGGCTGGATCATAAATTGGCAGCACAGTATTTCATGCTAGGGGAGACCACCGGCACTTCTGCGGGAGGCAAATCCGAGGCGGGTAAAGCCCTGCGCGTGCCGGGTACCAATCCCTTCTTCACCATGGATGACGCTCTGCAGGCGAACCGCTTCCAGGAACTGTTAAAGACCATGCCAGATGTGGAAGTGTATCTGCTCAACACCGGGCGCGTGGGCGGGGATGATGACGACCCGCGCTCCAAGAAGGTCAAGATCAGGCACAGTTCCGCCATCATCGAAGCCATCCTCAACCGCACCATCCACTGGAAACAGGACACTATCTTTCACTATGAGATCGCCGCTGTGCTGCCCGATTTTGAGGACGCGGAGCTATTGAACCCCTACCTCTTCTATAAACAACAGGGGAGATTAGAAGAATATGAATCCATTCTGCAGCGTTTACAGCTGGAACGGGATGACTACCTGCAGCACTACACCCATCTTGAAATATAGGAGTTACGGCTTACAGGTCATAGAAACGACAAAAAGGTCATTTTTTCAAAATAGTGATCTTCTTCATTATTTACTGTTTTGCCTGTCTTTCCGTTCGGACCAGGTCGATCACGGATAGGATGACACCTGCTCCCATCAAGCCATATCCCCAAAAACGGTTTATATCACTAAAAAATATACTCGCGATCACAAACACCATCCCCAGGAATGCCCATTTGGAAGGTTTCTGCGCTCGCTTCCCTTTTCCCCATTTAAATATAAAGATTACAGCGATCAACGCTAATGCCACTATCGCAATACCAATAGAAACTGTTCCCATCTTACCTCCTTAATTAGTCTTGCATAGCTGCCTTCATTATGTTTAAAAGACCCTTCTATCTTCCAATTGGACATTCGTCCAATATTTCTTCATTAAGAAATATATTTCCCTATCATAAATTTAAAACAAGGCACAAAATAAAAACACCTCTCGTACAATAGATACAAGAGGTATTTTTATATGAAAGGAAAAAAGGAAGTACAGATTACCCACTCAGGACAAGACTAGAAGAGATGCGACGGCGGGAAGAGAAGGAGAAACCCAAACTGAGACCTTTTAAAATTCGATGCCAGTTTGTATAATTTATTCAGAGAGTCTTTTTATTTGTCCACTTTTGGGGGTGCAATCCAAGAAGGTCTTTTTAGCTGGGGGCAAAGGATTCGAACCTCTATTAACAGATTCAGAGTCTGCTGTCCTGCCGTTAGACGAGCCCCCAATTGCTCGCGCGAAATATTCTACCACTATTCCTTGGTTTAATGCAATTTTTCAGGCTACTTTTTCTTCAATGAAGCTTAATGCATTGCGCAGGCGTTGCAACACGACAGCTTTGCCAAGGATCTGCATGGATTCGAACAAGGGCGGGCTGATGCGCTGCCCGCTGATCACCTCGCGCAGAAAACCGAAGAACTGGCGCGGTTCTTTCCCTTCCTGTTCCATCAGTGCGCGCATGCTCGTATCCAGATGATCGGTATCCCATACCTCGATGCTGTTCAATGCCTGTTCCACTTTTGTGCCGATCACCAGTGTTTCCGTCTTACTGCAGCCTTCTATCGGGAAACGTTCGGTCATATATGTGATATCGTCAACAAAGAAAAAGCGTGCCATCTCAACTGCATCATCCAGGGTGGTGATGCGTTCCTTGAGGATAGGTGCCACCAGTTCCAGCGTAGCAATCGGGGCTTCAATTCCGGCTTTCTCAAAGAAGGGCTTCAAACGCTGTGCCAATTCTGCATCACTGAGCGCTTTGATGTGCAGTTTATTGAAGTAGTCAAATTTGGTGAAGTTGATCGCTGCAGGGGAAGGATTTAACTTCTCCAGCGAGAATTTTTCAATTAAATCTTGCATGGTAAAGAATTCGGTATGGTCGTCATAGCTCCAGCCCATCAGTGCCGTCCAGTTCACCATTGCCTCTGGCAGGTACCCCAGTCCATCCAGGTCTTTCACAAAGATAGAATAGCCATCCTTGCTCAATTCCGCTGCTTCGCGCTTGCTCATCTTGCCCTTGCCACTCGGTTTCAAGAATACCGATAGATGTACCCACACCGGTTCTTCCCAGCCAAACGCCCGGTGGATCATGCTGTGCAGAGGCGCTGTTGGCAGCCATTCTGAACCGCGAATGACATGGGTGATCTTCATGAGATGGTCATCCACTGCCGCCGCCAGATGATATAAAGCCCATCCATCGGTTTTAATGATGATGTAATCATCCAGCGTCTTGTTCTCAAAGGTGATCTCGCCACGTAAGAGATCTTTTACTGTAGTTGTTCCTTCCATCGGTGTTTTAAAGCGCAAGACATGCGGTTCCCCTGCAGCGATCCGCTTGCGAGCTTCCTCCAAAGGGATGTTGCGGCAGGTTCTATCATAGTGAGGCGGTTCTTTTTTGCTCTGTTTCTCAGCGCGCACTTTTACCAGACGCTCCGGGGTGCAGAAACAATAGTAAGCATTGCCCTGTTCCACCAATTTCTCGCCATATTCCTGGTAGATCTGTTTGCGTTCTGATTGGCGGTACGGTCCATACGGTCCACCAATATCCGGACCCTCATCCCATTGCAACCCCAACCAGCGCAGGCTATTCATCAGGTCTTGCTCGGCACCTTCGATGAACCGTTTGCGGTCGGTATCCTCAATACGCAGAACAAATTGACCACCACTTTTTTGTGCAAGTAAATAATCGTATAAAGCCGTGCGTGCACCGCCCAGATGTAAATATCCTGTTGGGGATGGTGCAAAGCGCACACGAACCGGATTCAAGCCTTCACTCATAAATCTTTACCTCTATTGAATAATATTTTTTCGCAATGCAACGGATTCCACCAATCCAATCCCAATTATAGTGGATATCAGGGAACTACCTCCATAACTTAGGAAAGGGAAAGGCAACCCGGATACCGGTACCAGGTTGAGGTTAACACCAATATTAACGGCGGTCTGGAAGAACAGCATAGCGGCATACCCATAAGCCACCAACGAACCATAAAGATCCGAAGCAGTTTGTGCGATCCGGATACATCGAAAGATGATAAATCCCATCAAAGCTACCACCGCCATGGTTCCTACAAATCCAAACTCTTCTGCCACCACCGAGAAAATGAAATCGGTGTGGCGCACCTTGAGAAATCGCAGCTGTGTTTGCGTACCCTGCCCATAACCCTTTCCTACCAATCCACCTGATCCAATGGCAATCTTAGATTGTTCGATATTGTACACATCCCCATAACTGGCTTCCGGATCTGGAAAGATGAAATTGAGGATACGAGCTTGCTGATAGTCTTCCAGCAGTGGGAATGCGATAATGACCAGGAGAATTCCAACTGCTGCCATGATCGCCAGATATTTCACCGGCAGTCCCGACACCCATAGCAAGGCAAACCAGATTACGAAAATCACAATGGAAGTGGAAAGATTGGGTTGCAACAATATCCAGATTACCACGCCAAAGGTTAACAGGAAGCTCTGGAAGATCCAGCGCCAATCCCGTTTGTCATCTCTTTTTCGGTTGAAATGATCTGCCAACACCAGAATCATCAAAGTCTTGACGATCTCTGAGGGTTGAATCAGGATTAGCCCTGTATCAATCCAGCGCGCCGAACCGAATCTGGCTTCACCATACACATAAATTACAAAAAGTACCAAAAAAGCGAAGACATAAATGAAACGTGCAATGGAAGACCATAAATGATAATCAATGGATGCAACAATGATCACCAGTGCCAATCCGATCACCACAAAAATAGATTGTCGCCGCGGGTAATCGCTCAATTCTTCACTGCCCGCAATAGCAGATTGGATCATGATGATGCCAAACAGACACAGGAAAACCACTGCCCCTAACAGAAGAAAATCAAAATTACGCCACAGATTGCGTTTCATGCCATCCGCTTATTTTTGTTTGACCGGTATATCACAGATCAAACGTTGTTCCCTGCCTTCGTGTATCATGGTTATTTTCACAGCAGAAGGATCAATAGCAACATGTCTGGATATCACATCGATCAATTCGTCTTTCATCTCATCCAGAACCCGTGCGGTCAGGTTGGTGCGGTCATGGATCAAGACCAGTTTTAAGCGTTCTTTTGCCAGATCGGCACTGTCTTCTTTGCCCAACTTCTTCAACCAATTTGCCATGTTCATCCCTCCTTTGCAAACACTTTGGATAGCTTGGTGATGAAATCTTCTTTGTGACTCATGTCAATCAGAGGGATTTCATCTCCGGTCAACCGGGCAGCAATATTGCGAAAAGCTGCACCAGCACGCGATTTCGGATTGAGAACCACCGGTTGCCCTTTATTGGTGCTTACCAGCACATGTTCGTCATCCGGCACAATACCCAACAATTTGATGGCAAGCAGTTCCAAAACATCATCTGCTTCCATCATGTCGCCTCGTTTGATCATATCCGCATTCACTCTGTTGAGGATCAATGACGCCGGACCTTTTTCCAGGGCTTCAATGAGACCGATGATGCGATCCGCATCGCGTACCGCCGACACATCCGGATTGGTCACAACGATCGCTTCATCAGCAGGAGCGATCGCATTCTTGAAGCCCCCTTCGATGCCAGCGGGAGAATCCAGCAGGATAAAATCCATCTCTTCGCGAATGCTCTCACATAAGTCGATCATCTCACTGGGAGTGACGGCATTTTTATCGCGTGTTTGAGCTGCCGGGATCAAGAAAAGGGTGTCAAAACGTTTATCGCGAATCATCGCCTGGTTGATCTTGCAATGCCCTTCTACCACATCAACCAGATCATAAACGATACGATTTTCCAAACCCAACACAATATCCAGATTGCGCAAACCGATATCGCTATCAATGCAGGTTACTTTCTTGCCCATTTGTGCCAGTGCAACGCTGATGTTGGCGGTGGCGGTGGTTTTTCCCACCCCACCCTTTCCTGATGTGATTGTGATGATACGAGCTGTCATAGATCTCCTTTAAGATACATTAATGCTTCCAGTTTGTAAAAACCAGTTCCGAATTCTGGCAATTGATTTTAACAGGTTTTGAATATTGCACCCCTTTTTTCCCCGCCATGCCTGCAATTTGTACCTGGATCGGTTTTAATTCCAGCGCACAGATGACAGCCTGTTTATCTCCTTTAGCTCCGGCTGTGACCTGCCCGCGCACACATCCCCAGATGATCACATTTCCATCTGCCATAATCTCCGCACCCGGATTGACATCCCCCAGCACGACCACACTCCCGGGATAATTTACCTTCATGCCGGACCGCAAGGTATGGGAGTATAGGATCGCGTTCTCCCCGCCATAAAGGGATTCTTGCTTTTTAGAATTTGCTAGTGTACGAATATTTTCCGGTTCCGTTTCGAGCCCAAAAGTGCGTGCCGTTGCTACGGTTTGTTTTGATTTGGCAAACAAAGCAACCAGGTTCACCTGCCGTTCCGCCAGTCCATCCCGCAGATCTGCCATCTGAACCGCTTTTACTTTTCTCTCGCCAACATCAATGGCAATTTTCGCGCTTTTAAAGAAATCACCGCGCGTTTCGATATACGTCAGCAATGCTTTCAATTCACCATCCCAATCCCCCTCCTCCATCTGCACCAATAAAACATCGCCAATCCCTTTAATACGAAAATCCTTCATTTTTGTTCTAGTTTTTCCACGTTGTTATTCGTTCCCTTCATCAATGGCTTTTAATTCAAAGTAAGCCTCAAGCACCTGGCGCACAATAGGGGCTGCCACACTGGATCCTTCCGTACCATTGTAGACAAATGCGATCACCGCAATTTCCGGATCATCCGTTGGACCATATCCCACATACCAGGCATGGGCTGGCCAGTTGCCCGGTTCACATAATCCTTGCTCTTGCGCAATATTATCGCAATATTCCGCCGTTCCGGTTTTGCCAGATGTGGGTATTTCCATTCCTTCAAAAATACTCAGGGCTGTCCCTTCTGTTACTGTCATACGCAACGCTTGCTGCGTCATATCGAGCACCCACGATTCAACCACCTTTTTCTCTCCGGTGGGAAGGTTGTTTTCATCGTAAATTTCAATCAATGGATCAGTTGTGATATCCCATACCTCTTGCGGTTCAAAAGGTTGCACCACATTGCCATTTTCATCGATAATCTCCTCGATGACAGTTGGTTTCATGTAAACACCATCATTGGCTACAATAGCATACGAAGTGAGTATTTGCAACGGAGTTGCTAGAACATATCCCTGTCCCATTCCTGCGATATAGGTGTCTCCGGTGGACCAAACTTCACTCAAGTTAATACGCTTCCAGGTAGGTGTAGGAACAAGTCCATTTGCCTCTCCCGGTAATTCAATGCCTGTAATCTCACCATAACCGAGCGCTTTGGCATATTCACTCATCCGCCAAATGCCAAGACCTTCTTTCACCTCATCCTGATAACCACCACTGATTTTGTAGAAATACACATCCACTGATTGTGAAAGACCCTTGAAGAAATTCGCCTGTCCATGCCCTCCCTCTTTCCAGTCTACAAATTCACGGGGTGTTCCGGCATCATTTTCTGCATATTTCTCGGTGATGGTAATGGAATAAGGCGTGATCAAACTTTGATAGGGTGAAACCACCCCTTCATTGATCGCACCGATAGCTGTCACGATCTTATACACGGAACCTGGAGGGTGTTCAGCCGAGATGGCGTGATTAAAAAGTGGACGATTCGGATCAGCACTTAATTGTTCATAATAATAGGCTGGGATAAAGCGTGCCATCCGGTTATTTTCGTAGGTTGGGTAAGAAACCAGTGACAGGATTTCCCCTGTTTTAGGGTTCATCGCGATCACAACACCATTGGTAAAACGTACATCATTGAACCAACGGTTCCACCAATCGATATTTCCTACCAGCGCCGCTTTAGCAGCTTCTTGCAAGCGTGTATCTATGGTTAATTTGATGTTCAAACCAGGTTCAGGGTCAACAGGCAGTTCCAGATCGCGAATTACTTTTCCAGCCACATCTTCCTCGACTACACGCAGTCCATTTGATCCCCCCAACTCTTCCTGCATAGTGGCTTCCACTCCGGCATACCCTACTTTATCCCGTCCAGGCACAAACCCCAATTCGGTATAGTAGTCTTCCAGGGATTCAGGAATAGGTCCTAAAAAGCCAATGATCTCAGAAGTGAGTTCCCCGGTTGGGTATTCACGAATTGGTTCTATTTCGATCTCCACGCCCGGCAATTCCTCCGCTTTCGATTCAATCAGCATAGCAGTCTCTTCATCAATATCGCACTTCACCTGCATGGGAGTATAGGGTGCGTTGGTATCGGCAATGATCACAATCTCTGCAATTCCCAGATCAGTATTGCATGGAGAGAACGTTTTCACCACTTCATCGGTCAATTCCCCATTCGTTACAGGAACATCTACAATCTCGGAAAGTTCGCGATAGATCGCTTGCATCGCTCCTTCGTCCAGAGGTAAATCCGCTGGTGTTATGGTGACGTTATAAGACGCAGCATTCTTTGCCAGTACGATACCATTACGGTCGTAGATAACCCCTCTCTCGGTCGCTATGCTGATATTGGTAGTGCGGTTTTCTTCAGCTTGTTCTGTGTAATCCTCACCATCTATAATCTGCAAGCTAAAAAGGCGGAATCCATAGAATACAAAAATGATCACCATCAAAATATACAGCGATTTAAACCGCCACTTTTCTAATGTGTTGACACTATTATTATTTTTCATTTTCTGCTTCATAATACACATACTTCTGAACATCTTGCACAATCAGATACACTGGAAGTGCCAGAATAACATTCAAAAATACACTAGGTAGGGTTATTTGATTCAAGCTCTGCGTCAAGGGTATTGGTATACCACGGATCTGACTGATGATGATGTAAATCAGATGTTGCGAGATGGTCGCTACGATCGTAATAATCAACATCGAGAATACGGGCATTTCCCAAAGGCGATTCACAAGTACTCTGGTCAGGACCGCGGCAAGCATATAGCTGACCAGTACACCCGGAACCGGTACTGACGAGATGAAAGTAATGACCGCTCCTGCGATCAAGGCTGGAATATAAAAATGTTTTGCTTGCCGATTCAGGCTCCATGCAATGATAAGAAGCAGCACGATATCAGCCATTCCATGCTGCAGAGGCAAACGGCTTACAACTGCCAGTTGCACGGATGTAAATAAAAGGATCAAAAGAGATGAAAGCAGAGTTTCCATAAAAAGGGCATCTCAATCATTGGTCAGCAGATCAATATCAATAGCAGTAAAGTTGGTGATCACCAGTACCGCTCGCAGCGTCGAGAAATCTATTTCCGATTGCACCACAGCGGATTGAAAAATATCATTCTCTTTGTGCTGAACATTCATAACTTGACCAACAACAATGTCTGCCGGGTAAGTACCACCTAGCCCTGATGTAAGCAAGATTTCACCAGCTTGCAAATTCACATCGGTCGGGATCATGGTAAGTTCGATATCACCTGTTATCGAGCCGATCAACTGAGCTTCCTCATTAAGCGATTGCATCCTGACGTTGATGGTGGAATCTGGATCAGTGATCAACTGCACTCGGGCTGCGCTGGCTGTAACCGCGTCAATCTTCCCCACCAAACCCTGTTGTGTAACTACAGGCATGCCATACCGTAAGCCATCATCCGATCCGTGATCGATGATCAAATAGTGCATGAATGGATTTGGGTCACGACCAATCACGGAGGCAGCCACATAGGTATTCTCTGGTTTAGCCCTGGCAAAATCCAGCAGGGCATAGAGAATATCCGCTTCACTTAATTGTTCCTGCAGTTCAATCACTTGGCTCTGAAGTTGAGATACTTCATTTTTTAATTCAGTATTTTCAGCTATCAGATCGGTAACATCGCGAGGGAGCGTAAAGAAATCATAAACTGCTAGAAATTGGCTGGAAAGCCAACCCTGTATTTTAATAAATGGATCCATCACCTTCCCAAAGACAGGTCTCAGAATCCCACTGAATGCCAACAAAATGACCCCGATCACAACCAGAGTGATAACGATGGTCCTAAGCGTGCGCGGAGAATCGATACGCATGTTTCACCTATATAAATGATACCAGTAAGAGAGGATTAAATTCGTTGTCTGTTCCCGTCAATATCGACCAACAAACTTTTGAATCGATCCAAGTCTTCCAAAACAATTCCTGCTCCACGAGCAACACATGTCATCGGGTCTTCAGCAAGCCAGACATGCATTTTTAATTCTTCAGCTAATCGCAGCACCATGCCATTCAACAATGATCCACCACCCGCCAGACAGATGCCAGTATCAAGCAGGTCCGCCCCAATTTCAGGGGGGACCTCATCCAGCGCACTTTTGATAGTATCAATAATTACCTGGATAGAATTATTCAAGGCTTCACGGATCTCAATTGAAGATATCTCAATTGCTTCTGGCAAACCGTTGATAAGATTTCTTCCTTTGATCTGCATGGTTTTTTCTGTTTCAAAGGGATAAGCCGAACCGATCTCCCATTTGATTTGTTCCGCCATGCGTTCCCCAACAAACAGGCTGTATTTATTGCGCACGTATTCGATGATATCCTGATCCATCTCATCACCTGCCACGCGCAACGACCGCGATACAACGATCCCACCCATCGAACACACGGCAATTTCAGAAGTACCCCCACCAATATCCACAATCATACTTCCTGCCACATCCGCCAAAGGCAATCCTGCTCCTAAGCTGGCAGCAATAGGTTCTTCAATCAAATATACTTCCCGCGCACCGGCTGCCATGGCAGCATCATACACGGCTCTTTTTTCAACTTCCGTAGCTCCGGATGGAATACCGATCACCACGCGCGGGCGCGGCATGGGAACGATCGCCTGTTGATGTACACGTCCGATGAAATACGCCAGCATTGCCTGGGTAATTTCAAACTCTGAAATAACCCCATCTCGAATAGGTCTTATCGTAATCACATTCGCAGGGGTTCTTCCTACCATCTGTTTCGCTTGCGTTCCAATCGCAATTGGTTTGCGGGACCGTTTTTCGATCGCTACCCAGGATGGTTCCTGCACAATAATCCCTTTTCCGCGCACATAAATCAATGTATTAGCTGTTCCCAGATCAATCCCCAAGTCAAGTGAGAACAAGCCTAAAAGCCAGTTAAATGGATTTGCAACCAATCGGGACTCCTGTGGTGTTAGATATCATCAATTTTACCCACAAAATTGGGCAATATTATAACATGATACCACTTTTTGCCATCTAGTCCCCCGGATGGAAAAACTACAGGTAAAAATCAACCGCTTTCCCAAGTGTATATGCAAAAGCCGATCGCGCCATTTCAGCATAAGATGGATGGGCATGAATGATTTCAGCTACTTTTTCGACAGGCGTTTCCAGAGCGATCATATTCGCGAATTCTTGAATGATCTCTGAAACATTGTGACCAATTGCCTGCACCGCCAGCAGCTTTCCATCCCGCATCCATAATTTAATAAAACCATCCGGGTAATCTTCAATATTGGCACGCAAGTTTACACTGAATGGAATTTTTTCCACACGCACCTGAGACAAATCCTCCGGGATAATTCCCACAGTGGCAACTTCAGGGATGGAATAGATCACCGCGGGAATCACCCCGTAATCCATCTTACGGAGCATCGCGTTATTTGCCATGATATTCTCACCACAGATGATGCCCTGCTGTATGCCAACATGAGCCAGAATCGATTTCCCGGTCGCATCACCTATCGCCCAAACATCCTTTTGATTGGTGCGCAGGGTCTCATCTACCTCGATGCCTTTTCGGTTGTACTGCACGCCTAATTTTTCGAGGGATTCTGATAAGATGACAGGCTTTCTGCCAATAGCTACCAGCACCAAATCTGACCTGACGCTTTTTTCTTCACCGGTCTTTCTATCACGCATGGTGATGGTACCATGATCTACAGAAAACGCTTCATGTCCAACATAAATAGCTACTCCCCTTTTTTCAAGGATATCCGTGAGAGATGCAGAAATTTCTTCATCCATCCCGGCAGCTACGCGATCCAGAAATTCAATGATCGTCACTTGGCTACCCAAATTGGAAAAAATGGTGGCAAACTCAAGCCCGATCACTCCCCCACCGATAATGGTAAGAGATGCAGGTAATTTATCAATCGTGATCAAACGATTGCTGCTCACAATGGTTGGATCATTCTTATCAAACGATGGGAGATCCAGTGGTTGTGATCCTGTAGCGAAAACGATATTCGTCGCCATGATTGTTTCAGTTTTACCGCTGAAATGCATATTCTCCCCATCAGGATCCAATTTGCCCTCACGGATGAGCACTGTTCTATCCGCTTGTGGTTCTGCCTGTCCATAATAGATATCAACCTTATAATGTTCCAGTAGATCGCGAATCTCTTCCCGAACACTCTCGACTACAAAGTTACGGCGTTTGGCAACACGGGGAAAATCAACGTGATATTTTTCGACCGCAATACCGTATTTTTCACTTTCTTTAACAATCTGCGCTACCTTTGCAGACTCGATCATGGATTTGCTGGGTGTACATCCCCAATTGGTACAGATACCTCCAATATAATCCCGCTCGACAATGGCAACAGTTCCACCCAATTCAGCAATACGTACAGCACAGGATTGTCCTGAGGGTCCTGCTCCAATAATGATTGCATCATATTTCTTCATATCAATACCTGTTCTCTTCTATATTTATCAATTTTATCATAAATATTGTATATTTCAATTTTCTATTGACATGCTTTATGGGGATCGTTATAATGCAGTTGTTGCGGGTGTAGTTCAATGGTAGAATGTCTGCTTCCCAAGCAGAAGGTTGTGGGTTCGAGCCCCATCGCCCGCTTAAATAAAAAGAGCGGTTTGAGTACCACTCTTTTCTTTTTTGTATTTTAGAGAATGACGACTTCTTGTGCTTGGGGACCTTTATCGCCTTGGGTCACTACGAACTCAACGCGCTGTCCTTCGGTGAGGGTACGGTATCCATCTGCAACAATGGAACTGTAATGCACGAAAACATCTTCACCGGAATCGCGTTCAATGAAACCATATCCTTTGGAACCATTGAACCACTTCACAGTGCCCTGTTCTTTTTCGGACATATTTTGGAACTCCTTTCTTAGTTTTCTTGCGTAAGTTCCAAATTAAAAGAGGGGTCTTTCTTTCTAGAACTACTACTACAAGCAATTAATTCTAGCACGTCTTTTTCGGGTTTGTCTATTGTGAATTTCTTCATTATGTGAATCTCCACGGATAAACTCTGTTAAAACGAGAACGGTTTTTTCTTCCTCGAGTTTCTAGGATCACACCAACAAATCCAAAACCGACTGCACAACCAGATCAGGTTGAAATTCACTCTTAAGCAAGTCATCTTGGGATGTCTCTCCGCTTAACGTGAGAACCGTTCGAATGCCATGTTTTCCCATGGCAATATCCGTGTATAAACGATCGCCGACCATCACCATTTCATGCAGCTCGTAACCGCTGATCTCCTGGATCGCTTGCAGCATGGGTAAATATGGTTTCCCTACAATTACATCCGGCTCTCTTCCAGTAGATGCTTTTATGAAAGCGATGATCGCTCCGATGTCTGGCATAAAACCTGTTGGGGTTGGACAATTGTAATCAGGATGGGTAGCAATGTATGGTAATCCACTGCGGACGAGATCACAGACTTTGTAAAGTTTTTCATATGTCAGGGTGGTATCAAACCCAATCACCACAATTTCGGGATCATTTGAGAGCGTGACAGCATGTTCGATGAACTCTTTCTCCAGGGTCGGAGTGCCAAGCAAGAATGCTGACTTCCCTGGGAAATGATGTTTCAGATACAAAATAGTTGCTTGCCCAGATGTAAAAACATGTTTCACTTGAACAAAACTTAATCCTAATTTGTGAAGCTTCTGAATATAGGCTGAAGCGCTTTTAGAAGAATTATTGGTCAATAAAAGGAAATCTTTGTTTTTCTCCACAAGTTCATTTATAAAATTTTCAGCCCCATCAATAAGAGAGTCTCCCAGGTAGATAGTGCCATCCATATCCAATAACCATAATTTGATTTGCTCTAAGAATTGTGCTGATTTCATAATGGATTGAATTTTACTTGAATTACGTAAACAAACCACCTTGTTTTACTACAAAACTGCCGTTGGGAATACCGGATAGTTTCGCAATAGGAACACACTTGATCTTCAACAAGAAGAATGTTCGTTTTCCTTCTTCTGGAAGCGTCTCAAAATTTGCCATTCCTTTTGCAATGATCATATCGGCTGCTTCAAAACGATCCACAAAATCCCGTGAACATTGAGAAAGAACCGTGCCCTGGATGGCGCTGCCATTATCTACGATCGTCACATATTCCGGAAAGTTGGTTAACTCAGCATCAATAACTATTGCATCATTCATAATGGCATCTTTTTTTACAACATAGGTGAGCGGTCTTTTGATCTCCTCGATCAGTAATCGGTCAAAGACTGTTTCACCAGCGTTATCCGCCAAAAAAAGGATCGAATTCGCTTTTTGCAGCGCGGTCATAAATTCTTTAAATGCAAATCGTGCGAAAGGTTCCTGTAAAGCGCGTTCCATGGTTCTCTTCAATTCAAATTCTGAGGCTGGACCAAAATCGATGATATTTCCAGCAGCGCATAATTTCAATGCTGTTTCCAAAGGCTGGGATGAAGATGCAATCAGGTTCTTCGCATCATTGTAATATTCGAAAGCGGTCTTCAGGCTCTCGCGTTTCACTTTCTCATACGGATCTTTCCCGCCCACTTTTTGGATAATGTTTCGATGGATACTCGCCGCTATCTCTGCTGAGGTAAGATCTGGATCGATATCGATCATAATTCGCATGGAATCATTTAATATTTCTCTTTTTAACTCGTCATCTACTTGTAAGAAATTGACCGCCTCAATAGCTTGCCGTAGTAAACAGGGAAAACACTCAAAATATGCTTTTAAAGACATTCCAATGAACCTCATTCGTAAGATGCTACTTCTCTATTTCCCTATTTTACAGCAGCACCAGGTAGCATGCCAATATTTCCTTTAAAATAGGATTCTCTTCTTGTTTGCTGTTGGTTCGTGTCAGTATATAATATTAAGACTTAGTCTTGTCTTTAAATAGTATGACTCTATTTTTTCAATCAAGAAGTAGGAGGTGGGGTATAGGATTTTCTCGGTTGCATTAAGTCAAAATTAACCATTTTTAAAACTTTTCCTGTAGGAGGAGAAAATGTGTAAAAACAAATTATTGTTCCTTTCCATTCTGGTGATCGTCGCCATCCTGTTTGGAGCATGTACTACGACTGCTGAACCCGTTGCTGAAAAACTCAAGATCGCCTTTATCTATATTGGACAGCCTGGAGATCTGGGTTATACCTATGAACATGAGCGTGGCAGACTGATGCTGGAAGAAGCTTTGGGTGACCAGATTGAAACCATCACCGTTCCCGATGTGCCCGAAGGACCTGATGCCGAAAAAGCGATCCGTGATGTTGTAGAAGCTGGCGCCAAGGTCGTTTTCACCACCAGCTTTGGATACATGGATCCCACCGCTATCGTCGCCGCGGAATACCCTGATGTGATCTTCGAGCATTGCTCGGGATATGTCACTGCAGATAACATGGCAACCTATTTCGGACGAATTTACCAGCCTCGATATCTGGCTGGGTTGGTTGCCGGTAGCATGACAACGGACAACTTTATCGGTTACGTTGGTGCCTTCCCCATTCCTGAGGTCATCCGTGGTATCAACGCTTTTACACTAGGTGCAAAAGCCGTGAATCCCGATGTTGAAGTTCATGTGGTATGGACAAATACCTGGTATGACCCTGTGCTTGAAAGAGAAGCTGCCCAAGCATTATTGGATGAAGGTGCAGATATCATCGCCCAACACCAGGATACGACTGAACCTCAAAAAGCCGCTCAGGAAGCCGGTAAATTAAGTGTTGGATACGACTCAGATATGGCTCAATTTGTGGGAGACACTGTATTAACCAGCCCCATGTGGAACTGGGGTGAGTACTACATCTCCACCGTCCAGACTATATTGGATGGTACCTGGGAAACCCACCAGTATTGGGGTGGGCTTGCGGATAATGTTGTCATGTTAGCTGATTTCAGTCCACGCGTACCGGAAGATGTTAAAAACCTGGTCGAAACTGAAAAAGAGAAACTCATTGACGGGACTTGGGATGTATTCTGTGGTCCCATTGCAGATCAGGAAGGCAATATAATGGTCGCTGAAGGGGAATGCATGAGCGATGCAGATATGTTAGGCTTAAACTGGTTTGTGGATGGCGTCGTAGGGACCATTCCCGCGGAGGAGTAGAATTTTCTAATAAAAAGCCCCCTGGAAGTCAAACGATCTTCCCGGGGGCTTCTTTATACATATTGCATGGATGGATACTGTGAAAAAAAACAACAAAATTAGAGCGCAACTGAAAGAGATCACCAAACAGTTTCCAGGAGTTCTTGCGAATGATCATATCAACCTGGATATCTATTCTCACGAAATCCTGGCTCTTTTAGGAGAAAATGGGGCAGGAAAGACAACTCTGATGAATATTCTAGCCGGACTGTATAATGCTGACAGCGGTAAAATTTTCATTGATGGAGAAGAAGTTCATTTTCATTCTCCAAAGGATGCAATTTCTCATGGTGTTGGAATGGTTCACCAGCATTTTATGCTGGTAGAGAGTCTAACGGTTACCGAGAATATCATCCTCAGCCTTCCCAAGCATGGGATAAGCCTCAATAAGCAAGAGGTTAAAAAGCGCATCCAGGATCTATCCCAACAATATCATCTGCTGGTTGATCCTGATGCTGCGATATGGCAACTATCAGTTGGAGAGCAGCAACGTGTGGAGATCATGCGCCTGCTGTATCGTGGGGCTGATATCTTAATTCTCGATGAACCAACCGCTGTGCTAACCCCAGATGAGGCAAAAGACCTGGCAAAGATCTTGAGGAAAATGGCAGATGAGGGAAAAGCGGTGATTATGATCACCCATAAATTGAACGAAGTCATCGCCTTTTCTGATCGGGTTACTGTGCTGCGTGCCGGGCAGGTTGTTACCAATGTCATGACCAAAGCAACAACCAAAAAAGAGCTGGCTCGCCAGATGGTCGGTCGAGAGATTCTTTTCCGCCTGGAAAAAGCCAAATGCCAGCTGGGTGAACCCGTTCTTCAGGTGAAGAATATACACACGTTAAATGATAAGGGCTTACCAGCACTCAAGGATGTCAGTTTTCAAATATGCGCTGGAGAAATTTTCGGAATCGCCGGGGTAGCTGGTAATGGTCAACGAGAACTGGCAGAGGTAATTTCCGGTTTGAGGAATTCAACCTCCGGGAAGATCAAGGTGAATGGAGAAGATATCACCCATTCTTCGCCGTTCAAGGTAATCCAAGCCGGTATCAGCCATGTGCCGGGAGATCGAATTGGTATGGGATTAGCATCAAACCTGGGGGTCGCAGACAATCTTGTGATGAAAGCATATCGCACACCTCCCATTGTTCAGGGTCCTCTGGTTAAAAAGAAAAAAATTTTGCAATTTGTGGAATCGCTGATAAAAACATTTCAGATCCAAACTCCCAGCCCGGAAACTCCTGTACGTTTGCTATCAGGTGGTAATCAGCAACGCCTGATCCTGGCGCGAGAGATCACCGCCAGTCAGGGAATTCTAATTGCGGTTTATCCCAGCCGCGGATTGGATGTTGGCGCAACCGAATCTGTCCGGCGCACATTGCTTGAACAACGGGCAAAGGGGTCGGCAATCCTGCTCATTTCTGAGGATTTAGAAGAAATAAGCCAGGTATCAGATAGAGTCATGGTTTTGTATGAAGGTCAAAGCATGGGGATCGTGGATCCAGCGGTTACAACCCTGGAAACAATCGGTTTGATGATGGCTGGACAACCCCTGTCACGCATTCCCAATGATGAAATGGAGAAGATGGCATCGTGAGAATTCAATTTGAAAAACGCACAGACCAAAATAAAGCGATCAATTTTTTGATACCTATCATTTCATTTGTTCTGGCTTTGCTTTTTAATGGTGTAATCCTTATTCTCTTTGGAATTAATCCCATTCAAGCTTATTCGGTGATGATCAAAGGATCTCTGGGCAGTAGTTATGCGTTGACCGAGACGCTGGTAAAAGCCATCCCTCTCATGTTGACAGGTCTGGGAGTCTCAATCGCATTCCAAATGCATTTTTGGAATATTGGCGCGGAAGGTCAGCTTGCCATGGGAGGAATTGCTGCCTCCTATATTGCTCTATTCATGCAAGATAGCATCCCCCCCAGCTTGATATTGCCTACCATGTTCGTGGTTGGCATGCTGGCAGGAGCAATGTGGGGTTTGATCCCAGCCGGTCTAAAAGCTGCTCTCGGTGTAAATGAAATTCTGACTACCCTGATGATGAATTATATTGCCATCCTGTTGGTGGAATATTTATATCTGGGTCCCTGGCGTGATCCAAAAGGGTACGGGTTTCCTGGTACCGCACAATTTCCGAAATCTGCCTGGCTACCTCGTATCACCGGACGGGTGCATTATGGCATTTTCTTCGCCATCGTTGGCGCCATCGTGCTGTGGTTTATCCTGAAACATACCAAACGTGGATACGAGATCCGCTTGATAGGAGAAAACCCCAAAGCAGCACGCTACTCGGGCGTAAATATATCCAAAAATATCATCATCGTTATGCTGTTTTCTGGTGGTTTGGCAGGAATAGCAGGGATGACAGAAGTCTCTGGAATTTCACGCCGCCTTTATACGGGCTTAACCGTTGGGTATGGTTATACAGCCATCATTGTAGCCTGGTTGGCAAATCTCAATCCATTCGGCATCCTGATAGTAGCATTTCTCATGGCAGCACTGCTGGTAGGCGGTGACCAAATCCAGATCGCCATGCAAACCCCAGCAGCTGTGGCAGATATCCTGCAAGGAGCAATATTATTTTTTATGTTGGGTGGATCAATTTTCAACCGTTATAAAATCAAGGTTATTCGCGATAGAAAAATCCAACAAGGAGTAACCCATCATGAATGAAGCCTTCATCATTTCCATCCTTGTCATCACTATCCGAGCGGGAACCTCACTGCTATATGCTACTTTTGGCGCCATCATTACTGAACGCTCCGGAATTCAAAATTTAGGTGTGGAAGGTATCATGATCGTAGGCGCTGCCGCTTCTTTCGCCGCCGCTTACCACAGCAATAGCGTATGGGTGGGATTGGGAACCGCTATACTGGTTGGATTCATCCTTGGCTTGATCCACGCCATCCTCACCATCACCTTGAGAGCAGAACAGGTGGTTTCTGGTTTAGCAATGACCATCTTCGGTAGTGGGTTAGCCAGTTTTATGGGGCAGCGGCTTGGACCCAACAATTCGACCATGGTCGGTCTGCAGGGACCCTCTTTTGAACGAATCCCTATTCCAATTCTGCATGAGATCCCCTATATTGGCGAATCTTTCTTCAACCAGGATACTCTTGTTTACTTTCTTTACATCATCATCCCATTATTATGGTTTTATTTTTATCGAACCAGGCAGGGCTTGGAACTGCGCGCAGTCGGTGAGAATCCCCAAGCGATGGATGCGTTGGGTATGAATGTTACCAAACTGCGTTTTATCTATACGATCGTGGGAGCAATTTTCATGGCTGTTGCGGGCGCGCATCTATCACTTGGCTACTTACAGGGTTGGGCAGACAACATCACCGGCGGTCGCGGTTGGATCGCCATTGCATTGGTTATCTTCTCCACGTGGAGCCCATTGAGAGCAGTTCTCGGCGCTCTTCTTTTTGGTGGTATCAACGCCCTTCAATTCCGCTTACAAGCAGCCGGTACAACCCTGCCCTCTTCATTTCTAAATATGCTTCCCTATCTTGCAACCATTCTTGTGCTGATTCTGATCACCTGGGTTGAAAAACACAAGAAACGTCTGGGAACACCTACATCTCTGGGTATTCCATTTGTGCGAGAAGAGAAAAAGTAGGGAATCAAAATTTGTAATAGTTAAAAAAGCACTTACTTTTTACGGTAAATGCTTTTTGGTCATTCACCCAGTAAAGCAGATGGAACAAATGGGAAAGGCACGATCTCCCTTACAGTTTTCTCTCCCAAATAATTCCCTTGTGAATCACCGCTGATGACCAGCCAATCCAATCCAAATTCAACCATCACCTGCCTGCACTGCGCACAGGGATATGCTTCCTTCTTACCCGGACCAATCACAGCGATGGCTTCAAATTCTTTCTCCCCTTCCGAGACAGCTTTCCATATTGCCACCCGTTCCGCACAAACTGTTGCACCATAAGAGACATTCTCAATGTTTCCACCCAGATAAACTTTTCCAGATTTTCCCAGTACGGCTGCCCCAACCCGAAAATTGGAGTAGGGGCAGTGAGCATTTTCGGAACCCTTCACAGCCATTTTCAATAACTCTACTTTCTTTTCTTGGTCAATCATGATTTCATCCTTTTTTGCACTTTTTTATAGTGATAAACTCTTTGCCATATTATAGCTGGCATCTCCAGAGCCATCTTTCATGGGATAGATCTTTATGATCTGGTACCCTAATTTCTGGTAAAGCTGCAATGCAACATGGTTCTGGGCAATGACATGCAGCCATAGTTTATCCGCTCCATTTTCTTTTGCGATTTCTTCCCCTTTCAACATGGCTGCTTTTCCATAGCCTTTCCCGCGTTGATCTTCATGGATCACGATGTCAAATATAAAGGCATCCTTCTTCTCCTTCTCTTCTTTGAAAGCCAACCAGAAATAACCCACCACTAAGCCATCTTCATCAACAACGTGAAAGAAATAATGTCCGCGTGAATCTTTGCCGTTTGGTAGAACAGTGCTTAATTGGCTCTTCGCCTGGAATTCAGCTTCCTCTAAACTGATATTTTCCGACGTTTGCAAATCTTCAATGAAATGAGTCATGGATTCTTCGAGAAAACCATCAAATTCATCTTCATTAATGGGAATAAAAGTGACCATTGTTTACCTCAAAAAGAATTTTCTTCAATCAGTTTACAGGCATTTCTCCATTTTAATGTGAATTTCTTCATGGTTTTCTTCAATAAAGAAATTAGCTGCTATAAAATCGTCACACGAAATTGGCTTCTTGGCTGATTAAGGATAACAACCAGGGAATACCTCATGAATAAATATGTTTTTCTTTTCCTTCTATACCCTTTTTGGAACCAATTTACTGTTTATGGTGACATTTTTACTGGTGGTTCACAGACATTCAGTTCTAGCAACACAGAATAAATATCTATGATATACTTTTTCGGTTGTTCAAATCGAAAAGAACAACACAATCTAAAATTTGTTTTGAAGTTCCTGGTGATTGCTCGGCTGATTTTAGTCGGGCTTTTTTTGTGCCTTCATGGTATAGGCTGAGATCTGAACGATCCATTGAACAGATCTGGTATCTCGAAAGAGAAAAATGGTTTCCGGAATTATCAAGACAATAAAGGAGTTTTGATAATGAAGGAATTTGCTCAGTTAGAGCTAAATGAGCAGCTGATGCAAGCTGTCTCAGCAATGGGTTATGAAGAACCCACACCCATCCAGGAACAGGTCATCCCTTTGATGATGGCAGGCGAAGATGTATTTGCCCAATCACAAACAGGTTCTGGAAAAACAGCTGCGTTCGCACTCCCAATACTGAACACCATTTCCCCCAATCAGGGTTACATCCAGTGTCTTGTACTCACACCCACGCGCGAATTAGCTATGCAGGGAGCCAGCGCATTTCATGATTTTGGAAAAGGTGGGAATTTCAGTGTTCTACCAGTTTATGGTGGTCAGGCGTATGCACGACAGATCACCCGATTGCAAAAAGGGGTTGACGTTGTAGTTGGTACCCCAGGTCGTTTGATCGACCTGATGAAGAAAGAAGTACTTGATCTCAGCCATGTTCAGGTCGTTGTAGTTGATGAAGCAGATGAAATGTTAAGTATGGGTTTTATTGATGATATTAAAGCGATCCTGGATGCTACACCCAACAGCCGGCAAACAGCGCTTTTCTCCGCTACCCTTCCGGAAGCAATTCGGCAGCTTGGCAGTCGCTACATGCGAAAACCGCATTCCATTCAAATTGAAGACAAACACATGACCGTTGATACGATCGAACAACGCTACTATGTTGTTGATCGAAAACAGAAATTCTCTGCTCTGACACACTTGTTTGAGATGGAAAATATTGAACGCGCTCTGGTTTTTGCTTCCACGAAAATAAGCACAGAGCAGCTTTCAAGCACCTTATCAGCACGTGGTTATCAGGCAGAAGTCATCAATGGGAACTTGGATCAGGATGCACGCATCCGTGTGCTGAACCGCTTCAAGCAAAACCAAATTCAGGTACTGGTTGCCACCGATGTAGCAGCCCGTGGCTTGGATATTGAAGATGTCTCGCATGTTTTTAATTATGACTTGCCCAGAGAAGCCGAAGGATATGTTCATCGTATCGGCAGAACGGGGAGAGCCGGTAAAACTGGCATTGCCATCACATTGGTTACACCCAAAGAATTATGGTTCCTGAAAAGGATCGAAAAATTCACTAAACAGGAGATGACAAAGTGTGAGATTCCTTCGGCTGAGGATATCCTCAAGAAAAGAGAAGCGGACCTGCTTGAACGTATGCGTATTTGGCTAAAACGTGATAGATGCGCTAAAGAAAAAGAATTGATCAATGTCTTGATCGAAGAAGGACATGATCCTTTGGAAATCGCAGCGGTAGCTGTGAAAATGGCTCGCGCTGATGAAAAACAGCGTCCGGTTGAATCATTTTCCGCGACCACCGAGATCACACATCGTAAATCTTCGAAAAAACCAAGATCCAACATCCATCCCTCCAATGAGGAAGGCATGGTGCGTATTATGGTGAGCAGCGGTCGCAGAGATGGCATCAACCCGAGTGAAATCGTGGGCTCTATCGCACGTTTTTCAAATATCCCTGGCAGGTCGATCGGTAAGATTCTGATCCGGGATAATCATTCCCTGGTGGATATTGATGCTCGTTATGTAGATCAGGTACTGGCTAAGACCGGTCAGATCAAGATGAAAAAAGATTCGGTCACTTTTAAGAGAGCTTAGCATTTATTCCTGCGTGATCGCAGTAAATAAAAAACTCGAATAACAAAAAAGCCGTTCCTTTCGAAGCGGCTTTTTTGGGTTTAGATAAACATGGTTGCATTTGAATCATCCGAAGCATGGATGAATGTCGCCACACCTACGGTTTCGATACCATCCAGCAATTCTTCTTTGCGAATGCCCATCAGGTCCATAGACATCTGGCAAGCTTGAATGGTTACACCATTATCCATAGCGCTCTGGATTAATTCTTCCAGCGAACTAACATTTTTCTTCTTCATGATCCCTTTGATCATCGCTGTTCCCATACCAGCCATGTTCATCTGGGAAATCGTCAATTTGTTCGCACCACGTGGCATCATAAAGCCAAACATACTTTCAACAAGATTCTTATGTACTTTTGGCGGTTTACTTTTCCGTAAGATATTGAGACCCCAGAAAGTGAAGAACATGGTCACTTTATGCCCCATTGATACAGCTCCATTCGCGATGATGAACGCTGCGATGGCTTTATCCAGATCACCTGAGAAGACCACCATGGTTTTATCTTGCGTCATCGTCCCAACAGATGCTGTTTCTTTCTTCTCCACGCCTTTCTGGATCTTGGCTGTGATAACACCTTCCGCTGAATCCAGTGAGACCAGTTTGTTGCCTGTGCGATCCGCCCATGCCTGCACATCACTGGTAAAACCATAATCGGTTGCACGCACAGTGATGACATCGCCTGGTTCAACCTCTTTTACTTTGTTGTATAACTTTAAAATGGGTCCCGGGCACTGCAAACCGCAGGCATCCACCGTGAACTCGTTTCCTTCACCAATGTTGAAAGGGGGGATCTCTTGGATCTCTTCTCGACTGCTAATCGAAACATGTTCGAAGGTATCAAAATTGGATTGTTTACCGGTTGCATGCGAGTAGGTCTTAAAACCACCGTTCAAGTTGAGCGCATCAAAACCAGATTGGGTCAGGATGCGTGTCGCAAAATATCCGCGCTGCCCTACCTGGCAGTACACCAGGATCTTTTTACTATGCGGTAATTCATTCAAACGCTCTCGCAATTGCGCCAATGGAATGTTGACAGAGCCCTTGATGGTTCCGATGGTCAATTCTTCAGGATCACGCACATCCAGAATGGCATATTTTTCCCGGTCCAAGGAATCTATATCATCCCAATCCATGGTCTTCAGATCACCCCGTAGCATATTGCTTGCAAGAAATCCGATGATATTGATCGGGTCACGTGCAGAGCCGTAGGGAGGGGCATAAGCCAGTTCCAGATCTTCCAGATCGAACACGGTCATGTTCGCTCTGATCGCTGTGGCGATCACATCCACACGTTTATCCACGCCTTCCAAACCCACGATCTGCGCTCCATAGATCTTCCCTTCAGGGGAAAAAAGGATTTTGAACGCCAATGGAGATGCCGCGGGGTAATAGCCGGCATGGTTGGATGCATGGATGATGGCATTTTCAAAAGGCAGACCCAATTCGGTCAATTGATGGGTGTTCAATCCGGTGCTGGCTACAGTCAGATCAAAGACCTTCACAATGGATGTACCCTGTACACCGCTGAAAGCGACATCCCGTCCGGTAATATGATCTGCTGCGATGCGTGCTTGTTTACTGGCAGGACCCGCCAACGGCAAATTGACCTCTTTCCCGCTGATGATGTTCTTCACCGCAACGGCATCACCGATCGCGTAAATATCCGTATCCTTGGTCTGCATGTGTTCATTTACGCTAATTGCACCACGTGCACCTAAATCAAGCCCCGCTTCCTTTGCAAGTACGGTTTCAGGTCGAACGCCAACCGACAGGATGACCATGTCAGTATTGATCGTTTTCCCGCTCTGCAAAGAAACGTTCAATCCCTCTGTTTTTTGGATACTCTGGATTCCATCACCTAATGCCAGCCGGACATGCTTGAAATCCAAGTGTTGATGTACCATGGCAGCCATTTCATAGTCAATGGGTGCCATCACCTGGTTGAGCATTTCAATGATAGTTACTTCCAGACCGCGATGTTGCAAATTCTCTGCAATTTCCAACCCTATGAAACCACCGCCTACCACCACAGCGTTTTTTGGCGCTTTTTCGGCAATATAATCATCGATATGATCCATATCAGGAATAGAACGCAGACTGAACACACCCGGCAGATTATTCCCTTCAATGGGAGGAATAAGGGGAGAAGCGCCCGGTGAGAGTACCAGCTTATCGTAGCCTTCGCTGTATTCTCTACCACTGGAAAGATCACGCACCTTGATGGTTTTCTCTTTGCGGTCAATACTGAGTGCCTCGTGGTGAACACGAGCATCAATATTAAAGGTTTCTTTCAACTTGCTGGGAGTAACCACAAGTAATTTTTCACGATCAGCAATCACACCACCTATATGATAGGGTAAACCGCAATTCGCAAATGATATATATTCCCCACGTTCCAGAATAATGATCTCGGCTTTCTCATCCATGCGGCGCAGGCGTGTAGCCGTGCTGGCTCCCCCTGCAACACCACCAACAATTATTACTTTCATTTTAAGTCTCCTTTTGATAGTTCACTTATGAGCGCGTTCTGGTGATTTCCGCATCTGCCCGGATTTGATCATTCAGGATGGCGCGCATCAGATCGAGAGATTGGATGATTCGTCTATCCACGATGGAATACAGCACTGCGGTACCCTGGCGTTCCGTTGAAACCAGATTGCGTTCCCTCAACACTTTGAGATGGCGTGAAATGGTCGATTGAGGTGCATCCAGTTCATCTGCAATCTCGTTGACAAACATATCCCGCTCTGCCAACAGGTACAGAATCATGATGCGCGTCGTATCGCTTAACGCTGAACAAACACGTTCATGCAGCAGATTTACCTCAAGTTCCAGTGATTTCACATCCATCTTCTTTTTTCCTTATATGCGGATAAACGAATATATATTACCACATAATTTTTTCTACAAAGAGTTCACATATTTCTCTAGCCTTTGTGAGTGATTTTTATATAAATTCTATTTTGCATTGATTATTCAAGAACAACTTAAAAGATTTTTATTTCCCCTATTTCCTTTGTTCCATGCAGAGGATTCTTCACGCCTGCTTTTTCGTTCTCGCAATATACCCAGTAAATAGGCTTCTTCGATGATTTCGCGGCGGCTACTACCTCTCCAGTTCCGCCATCCTCATGGTTGAATTCTCCATTCCAGATGGCGATCAAACAATCACAATGATCCACAAGATAATTTCCCAATTGTCGATAAGCAGCATTGCGATTCTCAACGGGAGGGAGATCGATCACTTCTGAAACTTGCGTTATCATTACCCGAAATCGTTCCCTCCCCCTATCCGAAATAAAATCCGTCAAGTAATCCTCTCTTGGCATTGGCAACGGTACGATTATTTTAATTTTCGGTAGCTCCGCTGCAATGGCAGCAACCAATTGATCACCCCCTTCTGCCAGAGCTGAAAGCAAATAGATCGTCTTTTCCGTATGGTCGTTAACCATTTTCGTCACCAAAGATCGTACTCTTTTCACAATCTGCTCATCAGTAGAAATGTAGCGATGACCGCTTACTGCTATACGAAATTCGCTGGTTGATTTCACAGTTGGGTTCTCCTCGACCATTCTACTATGTATTAAACATGATTTTTCCTGTACAATAATTTTTGATTCATTATTGGGAATGCAACCTACAATTTTGGACACATAGGACGAACAATGAAAAATAATATTTTTGTACTCAGCGATCAAATAGTCCACTGGAACTTTATTCCAACATCCAACGGGAAAAATATTTTTATGGAAATGTGGGGCGAGCAAAGCACAGCCCAGTTTATTGGAACGATAAATTCGGCGTTCCAACAATTCGGTGCACCTATTGATCTCACCCCCCAACCTCCCTCCATTTCTCCACAAAAATGTGAGGAAATTACGCCCTGTGATCCTTCATTTAACCACGCCTTTGCTACCTGGAAGCAATTCCCTGAAGGAAAATCCAAAGCATGGCGCATCAACGAGATTGTACATGTAGGACAATCTGCTGCAGTTGCATTTGATAAGACTTCACAAGAATCACTACAGGCGGCTGATCTTGTTCTCATACAGGATTGGGGTTTGAACATTCGTAACTTTGAGATTCCCTCGCTCTCCTCCTCTCTGCAGGATAAATGGGTCATCTACCGCTGCTACCCGCCCATTTTCGAGGGCACATTATGGCATGACTTCCAGGGTGCAAATGGGCAAAAGAAAGTGCTCTTGATGCGTGCTAACGATTTACGCGAATTGAACACTTCCATCAGTAAAGGATTATCCTGGGAACAAACCATACAGGATATCATTGAAGAAATTTACTGCAAACGAAATATTTCTCTGTATCCCCTGCAAGTTATGGAATACATCCTTATTTCGTTTGGCTGCACCGGATCCTTATTGCTCCATAATTTTCCTGACAAGAAACCCGAGATTTCATTCTTCTTTGATGCCATGGGAGAGGAGGGATATTGGGAACAGGAGCATCCTGGTTATCTCCCGGGCGATCTGGAAATGCTTGCCATTTTACTTTCGAAAGAAATTCTCTATCCTGAAAAGGGGGGGAAAATTGATTTTGAAAAGGCGATCCGTACACATCTTTTAGCCAAACGCACCACCCATGCTATGGGCGCTGATGTGCAGAAGGGCAGCTTGATGCTTGATCAAGTATCAGCTGCTATTCAGAGTATTTATGGGGTAAAACCTATTCGTGACTTTACACCCGTCACCCTGGATTACAACTTCTTCCAAACTGCTTTTGAGAAAAAACAAAAAGACCCTTCTTCATCCACTGAGTGGTCTCTGCTGAGTATGACTCGTTGGGACTTTTATTCGCTGGCAAGGCAGATCGCCATTCATGGTCCCATGCGTGCTCTTCAAGGATGGAATATCCCCATCGCTCGTTACAATTTCCTGCTTACCGTAGATCGAAAAGAGATTGAGTTTCTACACAATCTGAAAAACCTGATCTCGGAATATCTTCAGAACAAGAACAACCAGCCACTTTCAATTGCCGTTTTTGGAGCTCCGGGTTCTGGTAAATCATTCAGCATCAAGCAGCTGGCAAAAGCATTGAATTTGCCTGGGTATGAAATTAAAGATATCACCTTCAATCTATCCCAGTTCAATGAAGATAATCCCACTGATCTCTACCAAGCCTTTCATGCCGTTCGTGATATAGCCCTCTCCGGCAAGATCCCACTAGTTTTCTGGGATGAGTTTGATAGCAAAGACCTGGCATGGCTGCGCTATTTCCTGGCGCCCATGCAGGATGGAGAATTCCAGGAGGGGCAGCTAACCCATAATATTGGGAAATCGATATTTGTCTTCGCCGGTGGTACCTGCACCTGTATGGAAGAATTTGAAGAAAAAGTACAGGGTGCGCGCTCACAAAAAGGTCCGGATTTCCTGAGCCGCTTGAAAGGGTACATCAACGTTATGGGTCCTAACCCCGTGTTGCCTTTCTCTGAGAGGAAAAAACTTGCTGACACAGCATTAGATGAGATCTCAATTATGAACCTGGCAAAGAATGCTGATCCAGAATATATCATCCGCAGAGCAATCTTGGTTAACTCCCTGCTCAGCCTTAATTACCATCACCTAGTACAGAATGGCGAATTGCAGATTGATGATGGCGTCCTTAACGCATTCCTTTTGGCACCCCAATTTAAACATGGAACACGTTCCATGGAAACCATCTTCAAGACAAGCCAACTATTTAATAAGAACAAGTACAATCGTTCCGATCTACCACCACAATCGCAGATGGACCTGCATGTGGATGGGCAACAGTTCTACACGCTCCTATCACAGGAATTCCGGCAATACCAAGGCGGCGAATCTTTTTATCATCTTGTCAACGAGATCAACCTTGATGAACCCACCATCGAGAAAATGGCGATTGGAATCCATACCATCTATTCGCTGGTATTCACTTCAGGGAAAGAAAAAGAACCTCTCACAATTACAAAAGATGAATTTTTAAACGAATATAAAAAACTGACCAGCCTACCTGAAGGGACCCCGGTGGATGAAGTTTCCCAGAATTACCATAACGCACGCAAGATCCCGGAAAAATTGGCAGCTGTTGGGTTCGGAATTATTCCACTAGACGCAACCATCCCTGCGGGCTCTCTCACCCATGAGGAATTCGAGAAAGTCAGTCAACTGGAACACATTCGCTGGGTTCAGCATCATATTGATGCAGGCTGGATGTACTCTCCTAAAAAGGATAAATCCAATAAATTACATGATGCTCTAGTCCCATGGGACAAGGAAGAATACGAAAAAGCTGAAACGATCTACGGAAAAGGATACACATCCAAGATGGGTCTCGGGCAGGATATGGTACTCAGCGAACATTACCGTAACCTGGATCGTGTCATCACCCTTGCTATTCCATGGATTCTGGAATACGTAGGTTACAAAATGGTAAGAATCAAAGAAACCGTTGCAAAATAAATCTTTCATGAAGAGAAACTGAGCTTATGAGAAAGAACACGTGGCGAGATTTCTCAATAATCTTCTCTTCGATCTGGATCAACGTTATTTTATTTGCTGTTGTTCTTACTATCTCTGCAGTGCTGCTCCGTTTCTATGGCACAGATCCGCAAGCCAGCTGGGCACAACTATTCCTGGATGCCCTAAATTTGGCGACAATGGAAAGAGTGGAAACCGGGGGAAAACTGATCCCAACCTTGATCGCGTTCATCTCACCGATCTTGATGCTGGTCATCGTCAGTGAAGGGATTATGCGTGTTTTTTCCACATATTTACAGCGCCGAGTGAATAGAAAGGAATGGGATTTGATGGTAGCAAAGACATTTAAAGATCACACCGTTGTCTGTGGTGTTGGAGAGATGGGTCGCCAGCTGTTGCACAAAATGAGGAGGGAGCAGCCTGATATGGACCTGATCCTGATCGATCCCCACCCTGGATTGTTAGCGGAACTTGGGTATGGAGATGATCACATTCTTCAATTCCAAGGCGATATGACGGACATGGAAACTCTGATGCAGGCAAATATCCAAACTGCAAAAATGGCTGTCCTCACCGCAGGTGAAGATGCCATCAATTTGGAAACAGCCTACAAAATCCAACAGGTCAATCCTGAAATGGTCCTGTGGGTACGCCTGCATCACAGCGGTTTAGCAGAACTGCTGGATCTTTCCCGTAAAACCAATATTCATTTTTTCTGCCCCTATCAGCAAGCAGCAGATGCCATCGTAAGCCATATGCTGGAACATCCATAAATTCCATTTGTCGATAACCTGATTGCAAAATACCTTCCTTTCTCGATTATAGATTTCTTTCAGGGTAGAAAAACATTACTTGGGATTGCATAAGACGTCATTCTCTTGAGACAAGCCATTTTCATGTTTTTGAAGTTATTCTATGCGCATTTTAGGATGCTAGGCTTGGGTTTTGATCCTATTTTTACTTTGCGTTCATTTCCGTTGGCTCAATTGGATAGTATATTGACTTGTTAAATTGAAAGCTGTATAGTGGGTTCATCATTACAAAGTGGGAAATCACTATAGTCAAGAATACAGCCCTTATACAACATAGATGCAGGAAAATCTATTGATGCTTCTTCATTGAGCAGTTTGACATGAAAATGCCCGGGATAAACCATTCAGGAGGTTATTATGAGCGCACCATTAAGAATTGATGCAAAGAAAGGGGATTCATTTACCGAATTCATTGGAAGGATTGTAAAACTTGCCCCTGCCGAGGTTGTCGTGCTTTATACAACTGTAAAAGGGTTTGATTTCTTTGATGTTTCCTATCTGGGATACTGGTCATTGATCTGTGTAGTGCTTGCTCTCCTCTCCAGAATTTTCACTACCGACAAACAATGGGTAGCCATCATCATCTCTACCATAGCTTTCGTGCTGTGGGTCTTCATGCTGGGGGATCCTATTTTAGCGTTCACACTGGATAAAACGATCTCAACCATGATCGTTGCCGCATATACATTTATCGTACCATTGGTCTGGAAAGGATAGTTTTTTATTCCCGGGCATTTTTAATATTCTTTTTCGTTTGGGTGGTGAGAAATGGTTAAATTGGCTTTATTGATCGGCATCGGGGATTACCCCAAAGGCATTTTTAAAAGTTACAAACCGTTAAAGGGACCTCAGAACGACGTAGAGCGCTTGAGTTACGTGCTCCGTGATGAATTTGGTTTTGAATTCATGGGGAATACACCCTATCATTTGAATCTGAAACGCTCCGAGATCCTTGATCGAATGGAACGGCTGAAACAGGAAATAAAGAACAAGGATGGGAGTACTGTGTTGTTCTATTACTCAGGGCATGGATATCAAATCAGAGAGAAAAAGGGGGATAGTCCACCAGATGAACTAAAAGACAAAAAAGACGAAGCGCTCGTCCCGCTTGATGCAGAGTACATCCTCGATGATGAACTATTTCAATATACGCAAGAATTGCACCAGGCAGCCGATGACCTCCATCTGGTTTTTATCATCGATGCCTGCCACAGCGGTACCATACTCCGAAAGAAAATATATAAGAGAGATGCTGATACTACCCTTGTCAGTCGAATTGCCCCTGATAGAGTCAAACCGATCGAAGCTCTACCAGCAACCCATCCTAAAAGAGGAACCAGCGGTTGGCTTTCGGATCAAGATGTTCCTCCATCGTATATACTACTAGCTGCCTGCAAAGACAATCAGCTTGCCGTAGAAAGAAAATTCGAGGAAACCGAAGAGAAAACGACTTTCGGGGTATATACCTACTTTCTAGTCAATGAACTGCTGCACATGCATCAAATTGGCAAAGATTGGTCTTATCAGGATTTACAGAGCCGGGTTAGGAAAAATGTCATTTCTCTATATTCTGATCAGGTTCCTGATATCGAAGGAGCATCTCATTTACAAGTATTCAAGGGAGATTGGTAGCAGAATCCTTCTCATTTCATAACACCTTGATTGATACGAACAATTGTTGAGAATTGGATAAAATTGTCAGCATTTCAATTAAAAAAGGACCTTGGAAAGGTCCTCTCAGTTGGGTGGCTGACGGGGGTCGAACCCGCAACATCCTGTTCCACAGACAGGTGCTCTGCCATTGAGCTACAGCCACCATATATGTTCGATTGTATCATGAGCTTTTTTCAGCGGCAAGCCATTGCTTGATACGATCTTCCAGTTCTTCATTCGGGAAGGAAATCTGCTCGCGAGTTGCCAGGTCTTTCAAGACAATCTCTCCTCTCGAAAGCTCGTCCGGACCGATTACCAGCGCTGCTTTAAAACCACAACGATCCGCATATTTGAATTGTTTTCCCAGCTTATCCGGTTCTGGGTAAAGCACAGCATTGATATCCACCACCCGCAATCGGTTGCATAATGCCACAGAAGCTTTATAGCTATCATCATCAAAAACGGTTACCAGAATGCGAGCAGGCATGGTTGGTAGCGACGGTAATTTCCCGTAGCTTTCCAGCACCAGAGGAAAAACCACATCTCCCATCGCGAACCCAACACCGGGTAATGAATTCCCGCCCACATCTTCGACCAGGTTTGCATAATGCCCCCCACCCAGAATGGCACGGTTCTTCTCACCAATATCCTTGGCTTCAAAAACAATGCCGGTGTAGTAATCCAATCCGCGGATGATGCGGGGGTCATAGCTAACATAATCACCCACCCCATAAAAATCAAGGATCTGAAAGATGTGTGTGATCTTGGGAGATGAATGCCATAACTCTTTATCTTCGATCACTGCTCTCAATTGAACAAATTGTTCATTCGTGCAGCCATTGTCCTTCACGAATGCTTCCCAACCTGCCAGAGAGAGTTTATCGCGTCGATCGATCATCCTGAAGACGTTCTTATGCTGTTCCTGTGGAAAGCCACGTTTTATCAGTTCAGTTTCCATTAACTGGCGATCATTGATAAATATCTGCACTTCTTGGGGAACCAAACCGGCTTTCTTAAAGAAGGTCGCACACAACGCGATCACTTCCGCATCCGCTTGAGGCGAGTCAACCCCGATCAGATCCGCATTCCACTGGAAGAATTCCCTGGTGCGTCCTTTTTGCGGTTTTTCATAGCGCCAGAAAGGACCAAACGACCACCAGCGCAGCGGGAAAACCAGCTCATTCTGGCGCTGCGCTATCATACGCGCCAAACTGAGAGTCAGCTCAGGTCGCAGCGCAACCTCATTCCCCCCGCGATCATTGAACACAAAAGATTGTTCTTTAACCAGTTCTTCACCTGATTTCGCTGCATATAACTCCAAGGTCTCCAGAAATGGTCCATCATATTCCTGGTAGCCGAATGATTCCGAGACTTCTCGAATTAACGCATACAACCATTGGCGTACGACCATATCTTCAGGGTAAAATTCTCGAGTGCCTTTTACAGCAGGGATGATATTTTTCATAATGGAAAACCTGTTATTATTCTCTGCGAAGGATTTTAACATATAATTACAAATGACCTTATGACAAGAAAGAATCATGAACGTATCCGAATTAATTGATATTACGCAAGGGCAATTGTTGACCAAGAAAAGCTGTCTTGACCCTGATCGCGAGATCAAAGGTGGCTGCAGCGCAGATCTGATGAGCGATGTACTGGCGTACATCCAACCTGACGCAGTTTTAATGACCGGCTTGATCAACCCACAGGTCGTCCGCACAGCACAAATGGCAGATGTGGCGGCTATTGTTTTTGTGCGTGGGAAAATGCCACCAGATGAAACTATCAAGCTGGCTGAGGAATCTGAAATCCCACTGATCAGTTCCCCTTTTGGTATGTATGAACTGTCAGGTCGTCTGCATCAAACAGGATTACCCAGTCTCGAAAATGCAATAGAAGATTAGAGATTCCATGCGAGATCTTGATTTCAGTGATGAACCCCCACGTTTCAAAGGAAAAGTGATCACCGATCAACTTGCCGGGAGCATCACGCGGGTTGAAGAGCTCGCATACATCATCCGTATTGAAGAGGTGATGACCAAAACCCTCATCACCATTTCTCCCGATGCCCCCATGAGCGATGTAGTTGAACTGTTGCGTGAAAAACGCATTTCCGGGGTACCGGTAGTTGAAAACGATGAGCTGGCAGGGTTGATCAGCACAGAAGATCTCATCAAGTGTCTGATCAATGGAGAATTGAATTCTCCGGTACGAAAATATATGACAACCGATCTGGTTTTCTTGAACTCTTTTGACTATCTGACGGAAGCCATGAAAACCTTCGCCCGCACCGGTTTAGGTAGGCTGCCCGTACTGGATGAAAACAAGAAATTGGTTGGCATCATCACCAAGGGTGACATTACGTATGGCTTTCTCAAAGCACTTGAACATGATTATCACGAGGAAGAAGTCCGCCGCTATCGCGCCTCTCACCTCTTTGAGGATATCGAATCTGATCGCACCAGTCTCATCTTGCGTTATGTGATCAATCACTATGATTTCATGCATGGTGGGGCAGCTTCCAGCAACATTAAAAAAGCGTTGCTGCGTCTTGGGGCGCATCCGCAATTGGCACGCAGGATCGGCATCGCCGTATACGAAGCGGAGATGAACCTTATCATCCATGCTGACCATGGTGGGTCAATTCACGTGGAGATCGAACCACACCAGATCAGTATATACGCCTGGGATGATGGTCCCGGCATAGAGGATGTCAAAGAAGCAATGAAACCAGGCTACTCCACTGCAACCGAAGAGATCCGTGAATTGGGATTTGGCGCCGGGATGGGTCTTTTCAACATCTCACGCTGCGTGGATGAAATGAAACTTGAATCAGAAATTGGGAAAGGAACCCAACTAAGTATGAAGGTATATCTCAAAGATGATGAATCGGTAGGTGAAGGCTACCAATCTGAAAAGGAGTAAAGTATGACATTAGACCAAATAATCAACAACCTTGATCTCGAAATCCTTACTGCCCCCAAAGAAGCGGGGGAAATCACCCCCACCAGCGGCTATATTTCGGATATGTTAAGCTGCGTGATGACGGGAGCAAAAAGCCAGAGCCTATGGATCACTTTGCAATCCCACAATAACATCGTTGCCGTGGCATGTCTTTTAGATGTAGCTGCCATCATCATTACCGAAGGGGCAAAGCCAGATGAGGAGACGATCAAGAAGGCAGCGGAGGAAGGCGTTACTTTGCTCTCAACTTCCCAAAATTCTTTCTACATCGTCGGAAAGCTATGGGAAATGGGACTGCGAGATTGATCAATAAAGCAACCAATAATCAATTACCACATATACCCTTGAAAACCTTACGAGCAGAGCTTCATATCCATACAGTTCTCTCACCATGTGCTGCGGTGGAGATGATTCCACCTATCATCGTGGCTGAAGCCCTTGAACGTCATATTGACCTGATTGCCATTACCGACCACAACCACACCGCCAATATCGAAGCGGTCCAGCAGGCAGCCGTAGGTACCCCCCTGACCGTACTACCTGGAATGGAGCTGCAAACAAAAGAGGAAGTCCATACTTTGTGCTTGTTCGATACGCTTGAACAAAGCCGAGCATTTCAGACGATCATTGATCAACACCTACCAGATATTAAAAACAACCCCGAATTCTTTGGAGAGCAATACGTGGTGGATGCCAGCGGGGATTTCATCCGCAGCGAAGAACAGCTCTTGATCATTTCATGCAATCTGTCTTTGAAAGAAGCTTTTAACATTGTGACAGAAATAGGCGGGCTCTTTATTCCTGCACACGTTAATCGCACCAAATTCGGGCTTTTACCGGTATTAGGGTTGGTACCTACCGATATCACGCTGGATGCTTTGGAGATCTCACGCCATCTCACCCCTCAAGCAGCATGTAAACTATACCCACAATTAAACGAGTACCCTTTATTGATAGGAGGAGACGCCCACTTTCCCGACCAATTCCTGGGTGTGAATCAATTTATAATTGAAGAACCTACCATATCAGAACTAAAAATGGCTTTGCACCACCAGGATGGGCGTAATTTCTCGATAATTCCCGATTTTTAACCTCGTTTTCCTACACATTCTTCCCATTATTAACATAATCGTAGAAATATCATTCCAATCATGATAAAATCACTTGGTTTAAATCACAACCTTAGTGGTGAAGGCAGAATGGAAACAACAAAAATTAATACCATCTTATTGAATCCCCTGGAAGATGAAAAATCCAAAACTGAAATAGACTCTATTTTGGAGAAAAACAAGGATAAACCTGGCAGCATTATGGTGATTTTGAATGAGATCCAAAACACGATCGGTTTCGTTTCGGAGGAAATGCAGCAATATATAGCAGATTACCTGCACACCCCCGTCAGCAAGATCCACGGTGTCATATCCTTCTATTCCTTCTTCACAACAAAACCCCGCGGAAAACATACCATCAAGATCTGTCTAGGAACAGCTTGCTATGTTGGTGGAGCACCCCAGCTGATTGAAAAAGTTAAACAACTCATCGGTATTGGACCGGGAGAAACCAATGACGACTGGACTATTACGGTTGAAGAATGCCGCTGCGTTGGCGCATGCAGTCAAGCGCCAGTGGTAGTAATTGATGATGATATCCATGGACGTGTGAAACCCAGCACCATCGCGAAGTTGCTGCGTACTATCATCACCGAGGAAACAGCCTAAGACCACAGGCAGATCATGAAGGAATTGTCTCTTCATATCCTGGATATTGCGGAAAACAGCGTAAGGGCTGATGCCAAAACAATTACCATTGATATTGAAGAGAACAGCCAGAAAAATTTGCTTACGATCGAGATAAAAGATAACGGAAAAGGCATGGATGCTGAAATGGTCACACAAATAACCGACCCATTCATAACCTCACGCACTACACGCAAAGTGGGGCTCGGTATTCCCTTTTTAAAAGCTGCCGCTGAAGCATGCAATGGTCATTTTTCCATACAATCCACCCCATGTGTAGGTACCAGCGTTGAGACAAGTTTTGAATTGGATCATATTGACCGTATGCCCATGGGAGATATCCAGAGCACGTTCCTGAATCTGCTGGTTGGATACCCAGATGTGCACTGGATTTTCAGATATGGTATCGATGGCAAAAAATTCACATTGGATAGTGAGCCCATCCGTGAAAGTCTGGATGGCATCCCATTTTCTGATCCCATCGTTCTCAGATACCTAAAAAATGAAATCAATAATGGAATGCAAAAAATAAAAAATATTCATAAACAGGAGACACCATGAACAAAATTAAAAGCCTTGATGACCTTAAACGGGTTCGTGAAGAAGCTCTTGAAAAACGCTCAAAAACCACCACCACTGGCAAAGCACAGGTGATCGTTGGAATGGGGACCTGCGGTATTGCAGCGGGCGCTCGAGAGACCATGAAAGCTGTATTGGATTTCATCGAAGCTGAAAACATGGAAGGCATCATTGTCACACAGACCGGTTGTATTGGTCTTTGCGAGCAGGAGCCCATTCTGCAGGTCGTTCGCGGTGAGGAAGAAAAAGTAACCTACGGCAAGGTCACTCCCGAAATTGCCAAACGTATTCTCAAAGAACATGTTTCTGGTGGAGAAATCGTCAAAGAATTCATGATCACTCTTTAAGTTTTGATGATTGGAGGAAAACGCTCTTAGCATGGCATATATTCGTTCGCATGTCTTGTTCAGCAATGACCCTGCTATCCTTGCGAGAGGTGGTACAGAGGTCAAGCACGCTCTACTGCAAGAAATTAAAAAACACAATCTCACCGATGAGGTGGAAGTAATTGACACCCCCCGCATCGGGGATGGTAATTTCGGTCCTGAGATCCTCGTTTATCCTGAAGGGTATCACTATGTCGGACTCAGTGCTTCAGATATACCTTATTTGGTAGAAGAACAATTCCTGAAGGGGAGGATGGTGGATAAATTCCTGGCTCCCGCTCCCAAAGAAAAAGCACAGGAATTGGGTACTCCCACACCTAAAGAAGTCAGAGTGGTTCTGCGCAATTGCGGCAGCATCAACCCTGAGAATATTGAGGAATACATTGCGGAAGATGGTTATACCGCCCTGGCAAAGGTATTAACCGAGCACACTCCCGAAGATGTCATTGATATCATCAAAGCATCCGGTTTACGTGGGCGCGGCGGCGCGGGTTTCCCAACCTGGTTGAAGTGGAACCTTACCAAACAAGCCACGGGCTCACCCAAATATCTCATCTGCAACGCAGATGAAGGGGATCCGGGCGCTTTCATGAACCGTTCTGTGCTGGAAAGTGACCCCCATTCTGTGGTTGAAGGCATGATCATTGCCGCTTATGCGATCGGAGCCAGCCAGGGTTACATCTACTGCCGTGCAGAATACCCGATCGCAGTCAAGACACTCAATATTGCCATCGAACAAGCCCGTTCCTATGGGCTACTCGGAGAGCATGTCTTCGGCACTGATTTTTCATTCGACTTGGAAGTACGCATGGGTGCCGGCGCCTTTGTTTGCGGTGAAGAAACCGCATTGATCCGCTCCATCGAAGGCAACCGCGGCGAACCCTATCCGAAACCTCCCTTCCCTGCTACACAGGGTGTTTTCGGTAAACCCACCAACATCAACAATGTTGAAACGTACGCCAACGTTCCCCAGATTATCGTGCGCGGTGCAGAATGGTTCGCTTCGATGGGAACCGAGAAAAGTAAGGGCACCAAAACTTTCGCTCTGGCTGGTGATGTCAAGAAAACCGGATTGATCGAAGTCCCCTTTGGCATCACGCTGCGCGAGATTGTATACGAAGTTGGTGGCGGAATCAAAGAAGATAAGGGATTCAAAGCTATCCAAACCGGTGGACCGATGGGTGGTTGTTTGCCCGCCTCCTTCCTTGATCTACCCGTGGATTATGAATCACTAACAGCTGCCGGCTCGATGATGGGTTCGGGTGGCATGGTCGTGATGGACGATGAAACCTGTATGGTGGATATCGCCCGCTTTTTCATGGAATTCACTCAAGCCGAAAGCTGCGGAAAATGTGTACCCTGCCGTGTAGGCACTAAAAGAATCCTCGAGATCCTTACCCGTATTACCGAAGGGAAAGGAAATGAAGGGGATATTGAAACGCTTGAGATGCTCTGCAGCCAGATCGTGGAAGACAGCCTTTGCGGTCTAGGGAAAGGTGCCCCCAATCCGGTTATCAGCACCTTAAAACATTTCCGCGATGAATATGAAGCGCATATTTACGAGAAAAAATGCCCTGCCAAGACCTGTAAAGCGCTCATCCACTACTCGATTGATGCCGAAAAATGCATTGGCTGCACTATGTGCGCTAGAAACTGCCCGGTTAACGCGATCAGTGGTTCTCCAAAACAAACACATGTCATTGACCCGGATGCCTGCATCCGTTGTGGAATTTGTAACCAGGTTTGCAACTACGATGCGGTCGTAGTCTCATAATTCAGAGCAAGAGGAGGTTTTATATGATAAGTCAAACAGGGATTGCCGCAAATGTAAGTGAAACGATACAATCTGCCCTGGACTATTATGGTTATAAAGAAGAAGAATTGATCCCGATCCTCACCAGAGTGAACCGGGATTTAGGCTTTCTTCCGCAGGAAGCACTCGCAGAAATAAGCTCAGCATTGAAAATGCCCAAGAGCAAGGTGAAATCTGTAGCAAGTTTTTATCATATGCTTTCCACCAAACCGCTTGGAAGGCATGTGATCAAGTTTTGCGAAAATGCACCCTGCCATGTGGCTGGTGGAAGAGAAGTGTGGCTCGCCCTACAAGAAGCTACCAACCTGCAATCTGGTGAGACCAGCCCCGATGGCAAATGGTCATTGATCACCACCAGCTGTCTGGGATTGTGTGCAGTTGGTCCCGTCATGCTGATCGATGGTGATGTGTATGGCAACCTTACTGTTGAGAAAATTCCCGAAATTCTGGGTCGATACGAATAGGAGATGAGATCATGAAAAACTATCGTTCCATGGTATTGATTTCTAATGATCCCCAGAGCATGGTGCAGGGAGCACAGGAAATTTTCGATTGTTTTCAAGCAGAAGTGAAGAAGTTCAAACTTGAAGATGAGATTTCGATTGCAATGGCATCTGATATCGGTCGCACCGATATTTCACCGGTGGTAGTCGTTTATCCTGAAGCAGTGGTGTACGGTCCCGTAATGAAAGAGGATGTACCCCATCTGGTAGAAGAGCATTTATATAAAGGTCGTATCGCTGTTGAATTGCAAGCGCCTAAAAAAGCTTTATCCGGACCGATCGCCTGGTTGACTGCCAGGGAAGGTTCTTTACCTGCTGAACATCGCATCGTTCTTGAACGGGCAGGCTTGATCGACCCTGAATCCATTGATGACTATATCATTCATGATGGATACCAGGCACTCGGCAAGGTTCTCTCAGAAATGAAACCGGAAGATGTGATCGCTATCCTCAAAGAATCAGGTCTGCGTGGTCGCGGCGGCGCTGGTTTCCCAACGGGACTCAAATGGGGATTTGTCGCCGGTACGAAAGGTGAGAAAAAATACGTGGTTTGCAATGCAGATGAAAGTGAACCCGGGACATTTAAAGACCGTTTGATCCTGGAGGGTGACCCCCATTCCATCATCGAAGCAATGATCATTGCAGGATATACAGTTGGAGCCGATGAAGGCTATATCTATGTGCGTGGTGAATACGAACTGGCACAATCCAGGCTTATCACTGCCATCCAGCAAGCCAAGGAATACGGCATGTTAGGGGCCAATATCTTTGGATCAGGACATTCCTTCGAATTGCATGTCCATGCCGGCGCCGGCGCGTATATCTGTGGGGAAGAAACTGCACTATTAGAATCCATTGAAGGCAAACGTGGTGAACCTCGCCCGCGTCCTCCCTACCCAACCACCAATGGGTTATGGCAAAAACCAACTTTGATCAACAATGTTGAAACATTAGCAAATATCCCCGCCATCCTGAGGCATGGTGCAGACTGGTTCCGCTCCTTCGGAACTCCCTCCAGCCCAGGCACTAAGGTATATACCATCTTGGGAAATGTCAATCAGACCGGTTTGATCGAAGTTTCCATGGGTATCACATTGCGCGAAGTGATCTCGATCTACGGCAAGGGAATGAAGAATGGGGCAACCTTCAAACTGGCACAAACAGGCGGTTCCAGCGGTTCGATCATCCCTGCCAGCCTGCAAGATACTCCCATGGATTACGATTCATTCTCCAAAGCAGGCGTATCGTTAGGCTCTGGAGCTCTCTTGATTTGCGATGAAGATACCTGTGTGGTGGATCTGGCGAAGGTTTTGCTGCAGTTCTTCCGTTTTGAAAGCTGTGGCAAATGCAACCCCTGCCGCATCGGGAATAAGCGGGCCTATGAAACCTTGGTCAACATTTCAGAGGGTGTAGGCACCCTAAAGGACCTGGATGACCTGCATATGTTGAGCCAGCAGCTTT
>LDZT01005121.1_pt1 | contig 51792 bp, 51 predicted proteins | sample 615521 | NCBI WGS metagenome assembly LDZT01 (sample SAMN03408292, study PRJNA278302) | terrestrial metagenome | isolation source: oil reservoir sample SB1 | place: USA: Alaska, North Slope, Schrader Bluff formation | collected 2011-09 | reverse complement strand
CGGAAGACGGTAGACGTGATGCAATCACTGCGTGCGGACGCGCGACGCAACCGCGCGAGGATTCTGGAGACCGCCCGGGTACAGATCACCGAGCATGGGCCGGACGTGGGGATGAGCGAGATTGCGAACGCGGCGGGCCTCGCCGTGGGAACGCTGTACCGTCACTTCCCCACGAAGACCCACCTCGTGGCGGCCGTGATCACCGAGCAGGTCGAGCGGCTGGCCGACGCCGCTGAAGCGGCCTGGGTCCGGGTGGAGACCGGCTCCACCGCGAGCGAGGAACTGCTCGTGTTCCTGCGTGGAGTGATCGAGGCTGCCGCCGACAACGGTGCGCTCAGGGTCGCCGCCCAGACACTCGGCACCGAATTCGCATGTCCCCCCGCTACAGCACGCGGTACGGCGGCTCTGCGGAAGATCATCGCCGCAGGACAGTGCTCAGGGAGCATCCGCCAGGACCTGACCGTGACCGACCTCCACCTCCTTATGGCTACCGGCCCGCTTGACCATCCTGAACAGACCCGCGAGCGCTGGCTTGAGCTCATCAGGCCCGGCCTGCTGCCGTAGCGCCCGCTCTGAACGAGAGGCCCCCGATGCTTCAGCTCCACAACATCTCCAAGTCCTACACCACAGGCGACTTCACGCAGGTCGCGCTCGGTGGTGTGTCGATCGCGTTCCGGGACAGCGAGTTCGTGGCCGTGCTGGGGCCCTCGGGCTCCGGGAAGACCACGCTCCTCAACATCGTCGGCGGACTGGATCAGTATGATTCCGGCAACCTGGTCATCGACGGCGTCGCAACCGAGGACTACACGGACCGCGACTGGGACACGTACCGCAACAACCGCATCGGCTTCGTCTTCCAGAGCTACAACCTGATCCCCCATCAGACCGTGCTCTCCAACGTGGAGCTTGCTCTCACGCTCTCAGGCGTCTCCCGGCTGGAGCGCCGGCGTCGCGCAATCGAGGCCCTCGAGCAGGTAGGCCTCAAGGACCACATCCACAAGAAGCCCAACCAGCTCTCCGGCGGGCAGATGCAGCGCGTGGCCATCGCCCGCGCGCTCATCAACGACCCTGAGATCCTGCTGGCCGACGAGCCCACCGGCGCGCTTGATACCCACACCAGCGGGCAGGTGATGGCCCTGCTGACCGAGATCGCCAACGACCGTCTCGTCATCATGGTGACCCACAACCCGGAGCTCGCCGAGACGTACGCGACCCGCACCGTCAACCTCCTGGACGGCCGGATCGACGACGACAGCGATCCCTACTGGCCGCAAGAGGACGCGACCCGCCTGAGCCAGAAGAGCACCAGGAAGACCTCGATGTCGTTCCTGACCGCCATCGCGCTCTCCTTCAACAACCTCATGACCAAGAAGGGCCGGACCCTGATGACGGCCTTCGCGGGCAGCATCGGGATCATCGGTATCGCCGCCATCCTGGCCCTGGCGAACGGTGTGAACGAGTACATCGCGAGCGTGGAAGAGGATGCGCTCTCCCTGTACCCCCTGACGATCCAGAGCCAAGGCATGGACTTCACCTCTCTGTTCGCGGCATCGGGCGAGATGGCCGAGGGAATGGATGAGGGCGGCAGCACGGATACCGCGGCGGGCGGCGCCGACGTGCGGGAGCTGCGGATGATGACGCGGATGTTCGAGTCCGTGGGCTCCAACGACCTGGCGGCGCTCAAGGTGTATCTCGACGGGAACGGCGGGGGCATCAACGATTACGTCAACCTGATCCAGTACTCGTACAACGTGACGCCGCAGATCTTCAGCCCGGACACCTCAGGCGGTGTTCGCCAGGTCAACCCGGACACCACCTTATCCGCTCTCGGCTTCGGTGCGTCGTCGAACTCTCTGATGGCCTCCAGTATGAACACCAACGTGTTCGGGGAACTGGTGGATGACATCGCGATGATCGAGGGGCAGTACGACGTGATGGCCGGACGCTGGCCGGCGGCGCACAACGAGACGGTGGTCGTACTGACACCCAACGGCGGGGTCAGCGACTTCATGGCCTACGCGATGGGGCTTCGCGACGCTGCCGAGCTGGACGCCATGGTGGAGCAGATGATCAACGACGAGGAGATCGTCACGCCGGGCGACACCCAGTCCTACACGTACGACCAGCTCATGGGCGTCTCGTTCAAGCTCGTGAATGCGACGGACTACTACGCCTACGACGAGCAGTACGACGTCTGGACCGACAAACGGACGGACACCGAGTACCTCAAGCGGCTGGTCGAGGACGGCGAGGACATCCGTGTCGTGGGTGTCATCCAGGCCAAGGACGGGGCGACCGCGACCGCGCTGCAGCCCGGGATCTACTACACGTCGGCGTTGACCGCCCATCTTGTGTCGGAGGCAGCCGGGACCGAGATCGTGCGCATGCAACTGGACGAGCCAGCCACGAACGTGTTCTCGGGCCGGACCTTCCTGGACGAGGAGGAGAACCCGGACAGGGACGGTTTCGACCTGGCATCGCTGGTGACCGTGGATGAGGGCGCGATGGCCTCGATGTTCAGCTTCGACGCGTCGCAACTGGCGTTCGACGCTTCTGCGCTGGACATCTCGATGGAGGACTTCAGCCTGGATCCGTCGGCCATGCCCGCGCTGGATACGACAGACCTGCTTGCGGGGCTTGACCTCGATGACGCGCTCGCCGGACTCGACCTGACCGAGGGGCTGGGCGAGATCGACCTGGAGGCGGCACTCGCCGACATAGACTTCGCGGCACTCATCGACGGCATCGACTTCGGGGTGGACGCGGAGCAGGCCGCTGACGTGGCTAACCGGATGGTGCAGGGCTACCTGGAGTTCTGCACCGCGGAGGGTCTGGATCCGGTGGACACGCAAGCCAACTTCCCGCTCTACCTCGAGTCCACCGACGGCGAGGCCATCCTGGCGGAGGCCGAGGCGCTCTTCAGCGGGGCGGAGACCGGCCTGAGCGAGTTGCAGAGCCGGCTGCTCGCGGCGCTGACCGAGAGTCTCGGCGATGCTGTTCAATCGCAGATCGATTCGGTCTCAGCGGCGATAGGGGAGCAGCTCCAGGCGAGCATGGCCGCTTACATGCAGCAGGTGCTCTCCACGGTCGCGGAGCAGGTCACCACTGAGCTTGGCACTGCTCTGCAGGAGCAGATCGGCGCCGCTCTGGAGTCGTCGATGAGCCAGCTCACGAACGACATGTCGGGCCTCATGGGCATGGACGCAGACGCTTTCAGTGAGATCTTCCAGTTCAATATGGACGAGGAAGAGCTGACGCAGTTGATGCTGTCGATGATGGTGACCGAGCAGAGCTCGTACGACGGCAATCTGGCCAAGCTGGGCTACGCCGACTTCGCGAAGCCGTCCAGCATCGACATCTACCCGCTTGACTTCGAGAGCAAGGGCCGGGTCATCGAGATCCTGGACGGCTACAACGAGCAGATGGAGGCCGAGGGCGCCGACGACAAAGTGATCACCTACACCGATATCGTGGGCACCCTGATGTCCTCGGTGACCGATATCGTCAATGTGGTGAGCTACGTGCTGGTGGCCTTCGTGGCGATCTCCCTGGTGGTGTCGTCGATCATGATCGGTGTCATCACCTACATCTCCGTGCTGGAACGCATCAAGGAGATCGGCATCCTGCGCTCCATCGGCGCGTCGAAGCGCGACATCCGGCGGGTGTTCAACGCCGAGACGCTGATCGTCGGGTTCGTGGCAGGACTACTGGGCATCGGTGTGACGCGCCTGCTCATCATCCCCGCCAATGCTGTCATCAACGCCAGCTTCGATATCGAGAACGTCGCCATACTGCCCGGCATCGCCGCTGCCGCCCTCGTGGTCATCAGCATGGGGCTGACGTTCCTGGCCGGGCTGATCCCGTCGTCCGCTGCGTCACACAAGGACCCGGTGGAGGCGCTCAGGAGCGAGTAGGGGCGGACCCATACCCGGCACTGAGGATGCTCCGGGCGCGCGTCGAAGCTCATCGTCGCGGTCAGACTGCTCTGGCCAGATGCGCGCAGGCGTCCTCACTCGTGCGCCGGGGGGTTGCGGATCCCGACTGCGGCGGCTCCGGCGCCGAGCAGAACCAGCATGGCCGCCAGCCGCATCCCGCTCGCGAACGCTGATGCTGCGGCGTCGAGCGAGCGATCGGTGACCTCGGCTGCCTCAGAAGACGCCAGTGTCGAGGTGTCGGGAATCACGAACGCGGTGTCAGAGACGCTCTGGAGCGTGTCGGTGACGACCGCCGGCGCGCCTTGAGAGGCGGCGGCGAGCCCCGACTGCCAGAACTGGATCACGAGGACGCCCATCAATGCGATCGCGAGCAGCCCGGCGATGCGCGAGACGGCATTGTTGAACCCGGACGCGACGCCCGAGAAGCGGTCCTCCGCCGAGCCGATCGCCGTTGTCGTCACCGGCGCCACGGTGAAACCCATGCCCACGCCAACGAGCACGATGCCGGGAAGCAGCACCGTGTAGACCTGTCCCGGACCGGTGAACGAGCCGACGAGAAGCCCCGCAGCGAAGATGGCCGGCCCGATGCACAGGAGCCACCGTGGGCCGAATCGATCGTTGAGCCGACCCGCGATCGGAGAGAGGACGAACAGGGCCAGCGTGACGGGGATGAAGATCGCCCCGCTCACAGTGGCCGAGATGCCCAGAGAAGTCTGGATGTATAGCGGCACGTAGAAGAACGCGCCGTACAGCCCGGCGTACACGAAGAGCGTGACGACGTTGGCGGCCGACAGGTTGGGAGTGAACATCGCGAAGGGCAACATGGGGTTCGCGGCTCGCCGCTCCCACAGGACGAACCCCGGGGCCAACAGTGCTCCGGCGCCGAAGCCCACGAGGACTTCGGGCGACGCCCATCCGGCGACCGGCCCCTGGATGAGCGAGAAGACCGGTCCTCCCACGGCAACGCACAGCCACAGCGCCCCGACGATGTCCAGGTGTCGTGACGCCTCGGGGTCTCTTGACTCAGGGAGGCGAAGGCTGATCCCGCTAGTGATGAACGCGGCAAGCGGTGTGATGAGGAAGGCGTAGCGCCACGAGGCCGTGTCGATCAGAAGGCCGCCGAGCACGGGCCCGATGATCGTGGTGATGCCCGACCAGCCACCCCAGATGCCGATCGCGCGCCCGCGCTCGTCAGGTGGGAACGCCGCGTTGACGATGGCCAGCGTCGTGGGGACGAGCATCGCGCCAGCCATCCCCTGTAAGGCACGCGCACCGATGAGGAAGGCGCCACCCGGGGAGAGGGCTGCTGCGACGCCGAGCACTCCGTACGAAGCGAGTCCGGTAAGGAAGAGACGCTTGCGGCCGAAGATATCGGCCGCGCGGCCGCCGATCAGCAGCAAGGCGGACAACGTGAGCAGGTACGAGGACGCGGCCCATTGCTGCTGGGAGGTCGTGAGTCCCAGGTCAGCCTGGATCGAAGGCAGTGCGACGTTGACGATGCTCGAGTCGAGGAAGACGACACCCGCACCGACGATCGTGCAGATCAGCACGAGCCGCTTCGTGGCAGGGTCTCCGAACTGATTGTCGTTGGCCATAGGCACATCCTGCTCGATCCGGCCGGACGTCAGCGCCGCTCGGCCGCCCGGTCCGATTCGTGCGGCACATCCCGGTCTCCGTTCGCGCATCGGTCTGCGCGGAGTCTATTCCCCGACCTCGCCGCATCTACGTCGAGGCACCTCTGCTGACCCGCTCTGTCGCCCACCCTCAGTCCACCTGCGGTACGGACCGATACGGAACGGCTGCATCATCCGTTCAGCCACCCGCCGAACGGCGTGGGTATACATCTAGCATGGGCCGAGCTGAGACACGACACCGTGGTCGTCCTCGGCTCGCTGTCCTGCACGCCCTTGACGGCATGGAGGAGTGGTAGACATGGCCGGCGAGGGACATGCAACCATGCCCCGTCCTCACGAAAGGCGACGACCATGCCTCAAACGATCTGGGAAGGCACGATCTCTTTCGGCCTGGTGACGATCCCGGTCAGGCTCGTTGCAGCCGAAGACCGTGGCAGCGAGATCGCGTTCCACAACATCGACAGCAAGACGATGAGCCGCGTACGTCAGAAGCGCGTATCCGAGGCCACCGGCGAGGAAGTGCCCTGGGAGGATGTGGCCAAGGGTTACGAGTACGAGAGTGGCCGATACGTGGTCCTCGAGCCAGCTGAGATCGAGGCGGCGAACCCGAAAGCCACCCGCACGATCGACATCGTGGCCGTGGTGTGCGGGGACTGCATCGACCCGCCGTACTTCACCCGGCCGTACTACCTGGTGCCCCAGAAGGCGGGCCGCAAGGCGTACGCGCTGCTGCGCGAAGCGCTGCGAGCCAAGAACCAGGTCGCGGTCGCGCACGTGGTGCTCCGCACTCGGCAGTACCTTGCGGCGCTCTTCCCGGAGGGCGATGCGCTCGTGCTCGATCTCCTGCGGTACGCGGACGAGCTCCGGGGCACCGAGGATCTCGATCTGCCCTCGGCGGACCTGGAAGAACTCGGCGTGACAGAGAAGGAGCTGCAGCTTGCCGACCAGCTGGTGAGCGCGCTTGAGGCCGAGTGGGAGCCGGGGCAGTACACCGACACCTACCGCAACGACCTGCTCGACCTCATCAAGAAGAAGGTGGAGGCGGGTGGCACCATGCTTGCCTCAGCGGAGGAAGCCGGGGAGGCGCCCGCGGGCGAAGTGGTCGACATCATGGACCTGCTCCGCCGCAGCGTGGAGTCCGCGGCACGGGACAAAGAGGCGGGCGGGCGCAAGCGGGGCACTGCGTAGATGGGCAAGCTCGACGAGTATCGCGCCAAGCGCGACTTCACCACCACGCCCGAGCCCGCCGGTGGCGACGCGGGGCCGGACGGGCTGTCGTACGTGATCCAGAAGCACGCCGCCTCGCGCCTGCACTGGGACTTCCGGCTGGAGCTCGATGGCGTGCTGCTGTCGTGGGCGGTGCCCAAAGGGCCCTCGCTCAGCAACGCGGACAAGCGGTTGGCGGTGCACGTGGAGGACCACCCCGTGGAGTACGGTGGCTTCGAGGGCACGATTCCGCAGGGTGAGTACGGCGGTGGCACGGTGATGCTCTGGGACCGCGGCACGTGGCAGCCCGACCATGGCGATCCGCGCAAGCATCTGGCCGAGGGGCACCTGAAGTTCGAGCTTCTCGGCGAGCGGCTGCATGGCCGCTGGATGCTGGTGCGCACCAAGGGTTACGGCGGCTCTGAGGACAGCTGGCTGCTGTTCAAGGAACGTGATGCCGAGGAGCGGTCGACAGATGGGTTCGATGCCACGACCGAGTGGGTGACGAGCGTGGCGACCGGTCGCACGATGGAGGAGATCGCATCCGGCGCGCCGTCCAAGGGGGGAGAGCTCCGCAGGCCGCCGGTCGATCCCGCTGCGATGGCAGGAACACGAAGCGCGCCGATGCCGCACGAGATCGACGTGCAGCTGTGCACGCTGGTGCGGGAGCCGCCTGAAGGCGAGCAGTGGCTGCACGAGATCAAGTTCGACGGCTACCGGATCGTGGCGCTCAAAGACGACGGGTCGGTCCGGCTCGTGAGCCGCAACCAGAAGGACTGGACCGAGAGGTTCCGTGGTGTTGCCGAGGCGGTAGCGGGTCTTCCCGTGCAGACGGCGGTCCTCGACGGGGAGGTCGTGATGGTGCGGCCCGACGGGACCACCAGCTTCCAGGACCTGCAGAACCACGTCCGCAGCGACGGAGCGGCAAACGTGCAGTACGAGGCCTTCGACCTGCTGTACGTGGACGGTGTCGACCTCCGGGGCGCGGCGCTTGTCGACCGCAAGCGTGCGCTCGAGGCTCTGCTCGGCGGCGCGGAGCCGCCGCTCCACTACACCGACCACATCGAGGGGCACGGCGACGTCATCTTCTCGCAGTCGTGCGACCTCTCGCTCGAGGGCGTGGTCTCCAAGCGGCGCGATGGCGTGCACCGGCCCGGTCGGGGCCACGACTGGCTGAAGACCAAGTGCCTGCTTGAACAGGAGTTCGTGGTGGTGGGCTACACCGACCCCGGCGGGAGCCGTGCGGGGTTCGGCGCCCTCGTGCTCGCAGTGCACGATGGCGACACGCTCCGCGAGGTGGGCCGGGTGGGCACGGGCTTCACCGATGCGTCTCTCGCTGACATCCACGAGCGGCTCAGGAAGCTCGAGCAGGAGACCCCGCCGGTGGTCGGCCCATGGGAGGACGCCGACGCATCCGGCATCCACTGGGTGGCCCCCGAGATCGTGGCCGAGGTGGCCTTCACGGAGTGGACCGCCGATGGCCATCTCAGACAGCCTTCGTTCAAGGGCCTTCGCGAGGACAAGCCGGCCGGCGAGGTGGTTGCCGAGCAGCCCGGCACCGCTCCGGAGCCGGTCGAGCGCCGCGTATCCCCGGCGGGCACGACGCGCTTCGCCGGCGTGGAGATCACCTCGGCGGATCGCGTGATCTGGCCGGAAACCGGCGTCACGAAGCTGGAGCTCTGCCGGTACTACGAGTCGGTGGCGGCTCTGATGCTGCCGCACGTAGCGCACAGGCCCCTTTCGCTCGTGCGGTGTCCCGAAGGGATCGACAACGCCTGCTTCTATCAGAAGCGCATCAAGCACTTCCCGGATTCGGTGGGAACCGTCGACATCTACCTGCCGAGCGATGACATCACCGCACCGTACGCACAGGTGAACGATCTCAGTGGTCTGATCGGCCTTGTGCAGATGAACGTGCTTGAGATCCACCCCTGGGGCTCGAGGGCCGACAAGCCCGACAAGCCCGACAGGATCATCTTCGACCTCGACCCCGACGAGGGTCTGCCCTGGCAGGCGGTTGCGGCTACCGCACTGCTGCTGCGGAGCGAGCTCGGCCGCCTTGGCCTGGAGTGCTGGGTGAAGTCGACCGGAGGCAAAGGTCTCCACGTGGTGGTACCGATCACCCGCAGGCACGAATGGGAGGAGGTCCACGACTTCGCGAGGGCGTTCGCCAACCGGATCGTCTCGCTCGCACCGGATCGCTTCACCACCAAGATGAGCAAGGCCCGGCGCACGGGGAAGATCTTCATCGACCACCTGCGCAACACGCGCGGCGCCACCGCCATCGCGCCGTACTGCGCACGCTCACGGCCGGGCGCGCCCGTTGCGGCGCCACTCTTCTGGGACGAGCTCGAAGGCGCCACCGAGCGCCCCGTGTTCACGGTTCGCACCCTCGGCGAGCGCCTCCGGACCCTCGAGGGCGATCCCTGGGAGGGGATGCTAAGCGCACGCCAGTCGCTTACGAAGAAAGCGCGCCGCTCTTGAGTCGTCGAGTAGTCAGCCCGCCCTGGCCCCACCGCTGCGGGCGGTGTCCTTACTGGGCCGGCTTAGGCGTTGGCCGGCGCCGCCACATCATTGCCGCACCCACGAACATGGCGGCCAGCCCTGCGAGCGCCAGGTATCCGATCCAGGTGCTGAGCGGCTCGAAGAGCGCTCCAGCGAAGTGCGCGACGCTCTCGTCGGAGGCCGAGAACGTCGAGCGCATGAGGCTCTCGATCCGCTCGGTCTCTCGAGCGGTGACAGCCCCGGCGATCACCCCGCCGATGGCGAGCGAGACCCCCGCGCCGAAGAGCGCATGCCGTGCCTGAGGTGCTGCCGTGAAAGCGAGAAGCAGCGCGACTGCGGTCGCCCAGGGCAAGTACGGGCGGGCGCGCCCGAGGAGCCTGAGCAACTCGAGTCTGTCCGCTATGAGTTCTGCGTTGAAGACGACGACCTGCATCTGCCGGATATCGTCAGGGACGAGACTCGTGATGAGACGTCGAATGAGAGGGCTCTCGGCCTGTTCGATGAGCAGATCGATATACGGGCCCAGTGCGACGCGTATCTCTGCACCGTCGGTCACCGACTCATCGGTGGTTGCGTGCACTGCCCCGACCAACCCGATGTGCCATCGACGCATCTCGCCGAGCCACAAGTCGCCGAAGGTGTCGGTTCTCACGGCGGCTTCGATCTTCTGACGGACGAGCGAGTCAAGATCCGCAGCGAGCTGGTCGATCACCGGGATATCGAAGTCCGGAGCGACCAGGTCCGTGATCTGACGTATGTCGATGACGTCCATGACGGCGTCGGAGATGGTGGCGGAGGCTTGCATCCGCGCGCCGTCATCGTCCACGACTGGCTCGATGGCTCTCATGAATGTCGGTGTGTCGAGCAGCACCGTGTCAGCCCAGTACGCAAGGATGGATCCGTAGGCGCAGACCGCTGCCACGCCGACCAGCAGCACGACCAGCGCTCGTCTCACCGTGACAATGATCGCGAGGCTTCGTGAGTGCTCCAAGTGCGGCTCCTTGGGCTACTCGGTGAGCTCGGCGGACTCGAGCGTCATGTGACACGCCCAGCACGCGCTCTGGAAGTGGCCCGCTGGCGATTCCTGCGCGGGGTTGATCGTGGTGAGCATGAAGTGCATCGCGATCCACAGGAACAACAGCACGCCAACGCCAACGCCGATCCAGGTTGCCGCCCTCTTCATGGGACCTCCGTGCAGTAGACTTCTGCGCCCGAACTCGATGATAGCGTGACGTCCCGTTGCGCGTCAGTGGTGGCTGACCGATGATGAGGCGGAGCGTGATGCCACGACTTCGAGGGGGAGCCATGGAGTTCTGGAGCAGCTACTGGTGGCCGTTGATCACTGCGATCATCGGCTTCGTGTACGTTGGCCTATTGGCGCGGCAGTGGTACACGCGTCGCAAGCCGCACCAGCTTGCGTGGGCGTTCGGCTTCCTGCTCTACGCCGTGGCCGCCTTCATGGAGTTCTACTCGGAGTTCACCCAGAACTGGGACCCTACCGTCTACCGCTTCTACATCGTCTTCGCCGCCTCGATGGTGGGCTTCCTGGGACTCGGGACGCTGTATCTGGTGACCCGGAAGCGCACATGGGGGCACGCCTACCTGGCCTTCAACCTGGTGATGCTGGCCGTCTTCTTGTGGGGGGCGTTCACCACCGAGCTTCACCACGAGGCGTTGCAGCCGGGCATCGTGGTCGGCGGAGCGGGTCTGGGCGCGGCGGGCTCGTTCCCGCGCATCATGTCGCTCGCCTTCAATATCCCGGGCACGCTGCTCCTGATCGGCGGTTCGACCTACTCGATCATCCGCTTCTGGCCGAAGAAGGCCTACCGGTATCGCGTGTGGGCCAATGTGCTCATCATCGTCGGCACCCTTGCGATCGCCGGGGCCGGCTCGATGGCGCGCGCCGGAGCCACGCAGGGCCTCTACTTCGCCGAGATGGTCGCCAGCGCCATCCTGCTCGCCGGCTTCCTCATGGCGAGCACGCTGCAGAAGGGAGCCGAGGCGGCCCGCACGGAGGGACAGGGGCGTCGCACGTGAGCGACCTGCTTGCTGCAACCGCACGCTCGGCGCCACTCGCCCATCGGTTCTCCAAGCTGTGGCATCCCGACTGGTACCAGGACGGCCCCAAGCGGCGGGGCTACTTCGAAGGCTGGTACCTCAAGTGCGTGGATGCCGACGCACGGCATGCGGTTGCGCTCATCCCCGGGATCTCGCTCACGCCCGACGGAGTCGGCTCCCATGCGTTCGTGCAGCTGATCCGTGCCGGTGGGACCACAGCGTACTGGGAATACCCGGCCGAGGAGTTCCGCTTCGCGACCGATCGCTTCGAGATCGAAGTGGGGCCCAACCGGTTCTCCTCGGAAGGCGCGTGGCTCGATGCCGATGGTGCGGCGGGCCGGCTCACAGGTGAACTGCGCTTCGGCGAGTGGGCGGGCTGGCCAGTCAGGCCGCTCTCGCCGGGTGTCATGGGTTGGTACCGGTTCGTGCCGTTCATGGAGACGTACCACGGTGTGCTCGGGCTCGATCACGCTGTGGACGGCGGTCTTGAGATCGACGGCGCCAGCCTCAGCTTCGACGGCGGGCGCGGCTACGTTGAGAAGGACTGGGGCCGATCGTTCCCGAGCGCGTGGGTCTGGGCGCAAAGCAATCACTTCGGGACGCCGGGGACCTCGGTGATGATCTCGGTAGCCCGCATCCCGTGGCTCGGCGGCTCGTTCGTGGGCTACATCGTAGGGCTGCTGCACGATGGGGAGCTTCACGAGTTCACCACCTACAACGGCGCCAAGATGCGGGCGTTCTCCATCCGGGACGGTGAAGCGCGCATGGTGCTCGAGCGGGCCGGCTTGCGTCTCGAACTCACAGTCGAGGGCGCGCATCCGGGGGAGCTCCGCTCGCCGGTGCTCGGCGCGATGGACGGCACGGTATGGGAGAGCCTCGATGCGAGCATCGGCGTGGAGCTGACCCGTGGAGACGCGCCCCTGTTCGAGGGCCGGGGGCTGCACGCGGGCGTGGAGCTCATGGATCAGGCCGGGGAGCTTGAAGCCGGTCTTGCGCGGAGGAAGTAGACGGGGCACCGCAGCACCGTCAGGCTTCGACGTGTCAGCGCGCCTCACAACTGGAGACATCGCGATGAGACCTGCAGACCTTCGGCACTACGTGAGGAACACCGAGAAGACCGTCGTGCCGGGTACGGTGGCGATGCGGGTGCAGGGCATGGGTATCCTGCGCAAGCTGCCGCGCTGGCTGCAGAACCGCATCGTCGAGCACGGGTCGCGCACCGATCCGTACATGAGCTTCATAGTGGAGCCGTACGCGGTCTTCCTCGCCTTCGAGGTCACCGATCCGGATGCCGCCGGGCGGCTCCTGCCTCCCGGGTATCGCCTGCACCCCTCGGCGATGTTCGCTGACTCGCCCCCGCGACCCTGTGCGATCGTGAGTGCGTTCAACGTGCACACCAACGTCTTCTGGGGCAGCCGGGTGGAGTTCTACCTCATGGCCGAGAACGCCGAGACCGGTCTGCTCTCGTGGATCATCGAAGAATACGAGAGCAACGCCCCGAGCTACGACCCGGCAAGCGGTTTCGCACTGCCGAGCACGTCGCAGTCTGTCGTCTCCACCTCGTATCGCGGCGAGGTCATCGTAGAGATGTCGAGCGAGAAGACCGGCAACGGCCTCTCGCTCGTCGCCGACATGACGAGTGCCGTGCGCACCCCGCTCGACCAGCGCGTGTGGGTGGAGGGCAACCTCTCGGTCGACTACGGCAGCGACCTGCAGCAGTCCACCAAGCCGTTCGGTCTGATCTTCGATCCCGGGGAGATGGCCGAGGCGCTGAAGCTGCCGCTCGAGGACATCTCGCTGTGCGTGAACACGTTCGGGCGAGGCATGCTCGACCCGAAGCCCTTCGAGGCGGCGGTCTTCCCGTACGCGCAGCATTTCGTCACCACGACCTACCCCACGGCGACATCGATGCGCACGGCCGAGGATCTCGAGCGCGCGGTGGACGAGATGAACGACAGGCTGGGAGCCGTCGGAGAGAGCACATGCGACACGTGAGGGTCGCATGTGTAGGCGACAGCATCACTCGCGGGACGTTCGCCTGGCGCCGGAGGGTCAACGCGTACCCTGCACAGTTGCAGGAGATGCTCGGGAGCGGGTACCGCGTACGCAACTTCGGTGTGAATGCACATGCCGCACAGCGGTCCGCGGACTTCCCGTACTGGAGCAGTAAGGCGTTCGCTCAGAGCTCCGCGTTCGCTCCCCACATCGTGCTCATCATGCTCGGCACCAACGATTCCAGAGGCGACAACTGGAAGAGCCTGAGCGCGTTCGCCCACGACTATCGGGAACTGGTAGTCCACTACCTGTCCCTCGATTCACACCCGGCGGCATGGCTGCTCACGCCCCCCGCGCTGTTCCGGCTCGGCAGGAGCACGAAGGTGCGGTACGGCATGGACGAGCTGGCGCTGGTGGAGATGTGCGGCGCGATCAAGGAGATCGCGGACGACCTCGGCTGCGGGCTCATCGACATCAACGCCATCACCGCCGAGCGTCCGGAGGCGCTCAGGTTCGACGGGGTGCACCCCGGAGCGGCGGGTCAGACGCTGATCGCCGAGGCGGTCTTCGAGGCGCTGTCGGGGAGCGGGGCGTCTCAAGAGCAAGGAGATACGCATGTCTAGCACGCTCAGCGGCAAGGTCGTGGTGATCACGGGCTCAACGCGCGGCATCGGCCGTGCGATGGCCGAGGCCTGCGCCGATGCGGGCGCGACCGTGGTGGTGAGCTCTCGCACCGCGAGCGCGGTCGATGAAACGGTGGAGGCACTCAGAGACCGCGGCGCACTCGTCTCGGGGATGCCGTGCGACGTGGCCGACCCGGCAGCGCTTGAGGCGCTGCTGGCATACGCGATCGAAACGCACGGCGGCGTAGACGTGTGGGTGAACAACGCCGGCATCTCGCTAGGCCTGCGCACTCACATCGACACGTCGCCCGACGAGATCCGTTCGATCGTGGACATCAACCTCATCGGCACGATGCTGGCGTCCAGGATGGTGGTGCCGTACTTCGTCGAGCGTGGAAGCGGTGTGCTCATCAACGTCTCCGGCAGGGGAGGACGGGGAGACGCGGCAGCGTACACGGCCGCATACGCCGCCACCAAAGCGGGGGTGATGGTCTTCACCCGGAGCCTCGCGGCCGAGCATGAGGACGATCCCGTCTCGATCCTCGTGTTCATGCCGGGGATGGTGGACACTGACTTCTACGGCGCCAACATGGCCGTGACGCCAGGCCTGGAGCCGATCGTGGACAACGTGCGGGTCGTGCTCGACGCCATCGGCACGCCGATCGAGGCGGTAGGTCCAGCGCTTGTGGACGCCGCATGCACCGTTCCGGGCAAGGGGTCGGGCGAGGTGCGTCGCGCGGGCAGTGCCGTACGGGGCATGCTCGGCGGCTTCAAGCTGATGTGGGCACGCATCACGGGACGCATGAAACCGATGTAGCGGCGCCAGCGCACTGTGCGTCCCGGCTACGCGAGCCCTACCGCGCCAAGCGCCGCCTCGATGATCGTCGGGTCTGCCGAGTCGTCGGCGAGTATGTCGTGCACGCATCCCGGAGCCGAGAGCGACAGGCTTATGGGCTGCATCAGGCAGCCGAGGTAGCACGACGCAAGCACGCGTGCATCGCCGTCGCGTACGCCGCCCTCCGCTCGCGCGCGCTCGATGACGCTGGCGATGATGTCGATGGGCAGGTCATCGGCGGGCATGCTGGCGAGCGCCGCGGGCGGGGCCTGCACAAGGGCGAACACGAACGCCGCGGGCCGCTCTCGATACAGCGCGAGCACGCGGGCGGCCATCGCGTGGAGCGACTCCAGCGCCGTGTCGCGCTTCGAGGCGGCGACCAGCTCCTCCCCGAAGAGCGACATGGCCTGCAGGTGCAGCTCGCGAGCCAGGTCCTCCTTGGAGGCGAAGTGACGGTAGAGGGCGCCCTCGGACACGCCGGCCGCCTGCGCGATATCCCGTATGCGGGTGGCGTCGTAGCCGGTGCGTGCGAAGCAGGACAGCGCAGCATCCACGATCGCCGCCTGACTGCTCGGCCTCGGTGTCATGATGCGGTGTGGGGGACGAACCGGGCCACTTCATCGTTCCGGTCGGTGGTCCATCGTCCGGAGACACCCGCATGCTCTGCGCCGAGCTCGGCATGGAGCATCGCGATACCGAAGTCGATTGGCGCGGTCCAGTAGACCTTAGGGGCTTCCGTGATCACGAGCGCGTCGCCGTCCATGTGCAGCCTCCAGGGTTGCTTGTTGGCTCCCGAAGGGGCCAGGCGCAGGGCTGCGGCCGCCTCCCGGGCCCAAGCAGGCCAGTCCCCATGACCGGGCGCGATCGTATCCATCGGCAGCCGTTTCCTGGCGCGCAGTGAAGCCCGCATCAGCTTCTCCGAGACGCCGGTCTTGTCGGTGGCGTGTCCCAGGGCGGTGATGGCGTGCACGCGCTCACCCTCGCCGAGTTCGGCAAGCCGGCCTGCGCGCTCGGGGTCGAAGGATGCGGCGATCCAGCACGTATCGAGCCCGAGCAAGGTAGCCTCGAGGATGACCGCCTCGCCCACGTAGCCGATGTCGTGAGCTGCGTCACCCGCGCCCACGAACGCCACGAGCGACGGGGAATCCTCCACCCGGCCGTAGCTGCCCACGAGACCGGTGAACACCTCGGGCGGCGCCTGTCGGACCAGGACGGCGCGGGCGGGCGCCTCGGTGTCTGAAAGGCGCTGGCAGGTCCGATCGAGCCGGTCGAGAAGCGCGGCATCTATCGCTTCACCGTTGTAGCGGCGGCTTGAGATCCGTGACTGCATAGCGTCGAGCCAGGCCGGATCGAGGGTGCGGGATGCAGGGGGGTTGAGATGCATCGGGGAGCTCCTATGCTCGGCGTATACTTGTGCAAAGTGAGTATTCACTTACATTGGTGGCGGTGTCAAGTCCTGCCTGCCCAACTGGCCCCGATGCGCCGCGTGCCCCATACGGGAATACTCCCCGTGATGCCGCCTGTGAGGGGAGAGCCGAGGAGTGCACGAGGAGCCGAGTGCCGCGAATGCGCCCCGCGGCGGTGTCGTTGTGGAGGCGGTTGCCCGGGGTCTCGGGGCGCTTGACGAGCGGCAGGCTAAGACGCTGCTTGCGGAGTACGGGGTGCCGGTCCCCGAGGGCGGTCTGGCGAGCGATGCGGATGAGGCGGCAGCGCTCGCCCGCGGGCTCGACGGCCCGGTGGCGCTCAAGGCGGTGGGGTCCCACATCGGCCACAAGACCGATCGCGGGCTCGTGGCGCTCAACCTGCACGGTGATGACGCCGTGCGCGCCGCGGCCCTGGACCTGCTTGCTCGAGCCGGTAGCGAAGGTGCCCGGTGGCTCGTGGAGCGCATGGTTGCCGGGCAACGCGAGTTCATGCTGGGGATGAAGCGCGATCCACTCTTCGGTCCCGTGATCCTGTTCGGCATCGGCGGCATCTTCGCCGAGGCGCACAAGGACATCGCCTTCGGCGTGACCCCGCTGGAGGAGCGGGATATCGACGGCATGCTCTCAGGCATCAGGGCGAGCGTGCTGCTCGGCGGGTTCCGCGGAATGCCGCCCGTGGACCGGGAGGTGTTGGCGGGCGCCATACGTGCACTCGAGCGCATCGCGAACGATCACCCGGAGATCGTCGAGATCGATGTGAATCCGCTCATTATAGAGGAGGGTCTGCCGGTCGCTGCGGACGCCCTCGTCATCCTCGACCCCGATGCGGCGCACCATGCGCATCTACCGCGCACGCACGTGACACCCGATCTTACCCCGCTGCTCGCGCCGCGCACGGTGGCGGTGATCGGCGCCTCAAATGACCTGCTCAAGTGGGGCGGTTCGCTCATCCACAATCTCGTCGACGGCGGCTTTGCCGGGTCCATATACCCCGTGAACGGCCGCGGTGGGACCGTGCAGGACCTGCCCGCCTTCGCGAGCGTGGTCGATCTGCCCGACGCGCCCGACCTGGCGCTCGTGGCGGTGAAGGCGCCGCAGGTGAACGCCGCTCTCGAGGAGTGCGGCCGGCGTGGCGTCCGCGCGGCCCTCGTGGTCGCCGCTGGCTTCTCGGAAGCGGGCGAGGAGGGTGCGGCCCTCGAGGCCGAGCTTGTCGAGACCGCCCGGCGGTGGGGCATCACGCTCATCGGGCCCAACTGCATGGGGTTGCTCTCGCTACACAGCCATCTCCACGCCGTGGGCTTCCTTGAGTTGCGGCCGCCGGCCGGCCGCCTCAGCATCGTGTCGCAGTCGGGCAACATCGGCGTGCAGCTGGTGACCAGGGCCGAGCGGCGCGGTATCGGCATCGATGTGTACGTGAGCGTAGGCAACCAGGCGAGCACCAGCGCGCTCGACGTGCTTGACGCGCTGGGTGACGAATCCAAGACCGCTGCCGCGCTCGTCTACCTGGAAGGCGTCGGCGACGGGCGGCACTTCTTCGATGTGGCGCGGCGAATCACGCCTAAGAAGCCGGTGGTGGTGCTCCGGGGTGGCCTTACCGAGCTCGGCGTCCGTGCTGCGGTGTCGCACACCGGCGCGATGGCGGGCGCGTCCGAGGTCTTCATGGCCGCGGCGCGTCAGGCAGGCTGTCTTGTGCGCACGGGTCCCGACGAGAGCCTCGACGTGGCGATGTGCCTTACCGCGCTCCCCCTGCCTGCGGGTCGCCGCGTGGCCGTCATGACACTCGGCGGCGGGTGGGGCGTGCTTGCCGCCGATGAGGTGGCCCGGGCCGGTCTCGAACTGGCGCCGCTCACGCCGACGGTCTTTGCCGAGCTTGACGCCTTGCTGCCCGGCTACTGGAGCCGAAACAACCCGATCGACCTGGTGGCCGCGATCGGCTCCGACCTCGCGCAGCGCGCGCTCACGGTGCTCGTGGAGAGTGAGGCCGTGGACGCCGTGGCAGTCCTCGGCATCCTCAACAGCCCGTCCACCGGTGCGATCGCCGATGAAGCGCTGCTCGTCGACGGCCCCGGTGGGCCGTGCAGGGGGATGTTCAATGCCGAGGAGACCTCGTTCCTGCTGCGGGTGACCGAGCTCATGGAGCGTACGGGCAAGCCGATCATCAACGTCCCGCTGCGCCCGCTCGAGACCGCGACGTTCCACGGCAGCGGGCGCTATGACGCGGTGATCGTGTACTCTCCGGTCGCGGCGATCCGCGCGTTCTCGGCTCTGGCGTGGTACCGGGAGTATGTGGACGGACGCGCGGGGTAGCGCCGCGCCCTACGTCTCCTCGATCGTGAACAGCTCCTCGTCGCCCACGGCATCGAGCGTCCAGTCGGCTCGCCCGGCCGCGCTATCCGTGGCCGAGATCACCAGCCGTGCTCCGGGCTTCTCCCACATCGTCACGCCGGGTCCTGGGCCTTCCACATACGTGAGACGGGCGGGGTTCGCGAAGCGGGCGCGCGTGAGGCCCTGGATCGTGTCCACCAGGCATCGTGGTCCCTCCACCGTCACCAGCAGTTCCGGTGAGGTGAGTTTGCCGATGCGCTCCTCGGCAGCGAGCGCCATGCGTGAGCCGAGGTGGAGGTCGCCGCAGAGCTCCCGGTGGTGCTGGCGGGCGAGCCGCACGAGGTCGGAGAATCGCGATTCGCGCGACTTCGGCCGCAGGACCGGAGCCTTGGGCGAGAAGACGCAGTCGCGTTCGAAGTACGACTTGATGTCGAGCACCGGCGTACCGTCCACGGCGTCGAGGCCTTCCACGTACAGGGTGGCGCCTTCCACACGCACGAGCTCGACCAGCGAGAGCGCGATCGGGTTGGGTCGGCGGTTGGCGCGTAGTCCGAAGACGCCGTAGGTAGGCGCGTCCGGATCCAGGGCTCCGGGGGTCACCTGCAGCGTCTCGCGGTCGCTCAGGTGGAACCAGGTGAGTATCCAGAGGTGCGAGTGTTCCTCGATGTTGAGCAGCGCATCCGCGTAGCGCGGATCGAGCTCGATCGTGGCGGCCACGCCGCCGCGCACCATCTTCTTTGGGTCGGTGACCGGCGATTGTACGCGGCCGATGGGGGTGAGCTCGGGGATCATGTCGTCTCCTTGTCGAACATCGGGCAACTCGGGGCTCATCCGCCTCACTCCTCGGCAAGCGCGAAGTCGACCGCGGCGCGGACGTGCAGCGCCCCAGTGTCGAACAGCGGGAGCGCCGAGCCCTCCTGACGCACGAGCAGTGGTATCTCCGTGCAGCCGAGGATCACACCCTCCGCGCCATCATCGGCGAGGCGCTCGATGATGGCGGCGAACGCATTCCGCGACCGCTCGCTGATCACGCCGAGGGCAAGCTCCTCGTAGATCACGCGATGCACCTCGGCGCGGTCGGCCTCGGCGGGTGTGACCACGGCGATCCCGTGACGCTCGGCCAGACGGGCGCGGTAGAAGTCGCGCTCCATCGTGAAACGCGTGCCGAGCAGGCCCACGGTGGTGAGCCCGGCCGTCCGGATCGCCTCACCGGTGGGGTCGGCGATGTGGATGAACGGCACCGTGATGGCGGCTTCGATCGCGTACGCTACCTCGTGCATGGTGTTGGTGGCGAGCAGCACCACATCGGCGCCGGCGGCCTGAAGCGAGTGCGCGGCGTGCGCCATCAGCATGCCCGCTTCATTCCACGCACCTGCGGCCTGTATGCGCGCGACTTCGGCGAAGTCCACACTGTAGAGCACCACTCTGGCTGAGTGCAGCCCGCCGAGCCGGCGCTTCACGAGCTCGTTCATGTCCCTGTAGTAGGGGACCGTGGATTCCCAGCTCATACCGCCGATCACGCCGATCGTCTTCATGGTGCCGCTCCTGTCGCTGCGATCGCTCTGGCGGGTTCCAGTGTACCCCGCCTCCCGGACACCCCCGCCTGGGTACACACAGAGGAACAACGGTACTGTTCCCCACGCCCAGCCGACGACTCGATCGGAGGAGACTTCTATGCAGTCTGAACGTACCGGCCGCGAGGCCTATCTGCGGTTCTTCGCGATGATCGCCACTTCCATGGTGGTCATGCACGTGCTCATGTACGTGAACTCGGCCGACATCCTCGGTCATGCGCGGATCAGCGAGATGCGCATCCTGATGACCGTGATGATGGGCGCTTCCATGACGGTGGTCATGCTCGCCTACATGCTCCGGATGTACACGAGGACCCGGGTCAACGTGGCGATATTCGCCGGAGCGGTCGTGGTCTTCGCCGTGGCTGTGTTCCTCATTCGCAGCCAGGTGACCGTGACCGACGTCGACTACATGCAGGGGATGATCCCCCATCACTCGATTGCCATTCTCACGAGTGAGAATGCACAGATCGAGGACGTACGTGTCCGGGAGCTCGCAGATGCGATTATCGACGCGCAAGATCGTGAGATCCGTGAGATGGACTGGCTGATCGAGGATATCCGCGCCAACGGGGCCGCTACCACGGATGCCGAGGCGGCGGTCCGGCCGGTGCCCGTATACTAGTGCGCGAGCCCGGCCCATCGAGCGGCACGCAGACACCCCGGAGGCATCGTGAGCATGAAGTCGAGCACACGCACCCTGATACTCGGCGCCCTGGCGGTCCTGGTGACGCTCAGCGTGGCCTACCTGGCCGTCACGGGCTACCTCGAGAGCCTGCCGAATCTGGAGTACGCCATGGCCGAGCCGGCGGTGGAGAGCGCCACGTACCCCGAGGTCAGGTTCGCCGTGATGAGCGACCTTCACTACTACGACACCTCGCTCGGCACGAGCGGGGAAGCGTTCGAGGAGGTCCTCGGCTCGGATCGCAAGTTGCTGCAGGACACCGCCGATCTGCTCGATCTCGCGATCGACGACGTGCTCGCATCCGGTGTCGACTTCGTGCTCGTACCCGGTGACCTCACGAAGGACGGCGAAGTCGTCAACCACGATGCGGTCTCGGCGGCGCTTGGCAGGCTGAGCGATGCGGGCGTGGAGGTCTATGTTGTGCCCGGCAACCACGACGCCAACAACCCGGAGGCGTTCCAGTTCAGCGGCGCCGAGAAGATCCCGGTCCCCGCTGTCTCGCAGGAGGAGTTCGCCGAGGTATACCGCGACTTCGGCTACGGAGAAGCGCTGACGCGTGACGAGACCTCGCTCAGCTACGTGGCCGAGCCGGTCGACGGGCTGTGGATCCTGGCGCTCGACTCGACCCGCTCGGACGAGAACGAGCCCGGCGGGGAAGAGGTCACGGGCGGAGCGTTCACCCAGGCGCAGGTCGACTGGATCGAGGAGGTCCTACAGGACGCCCGGGTCGAGGGCGCGACGGTGATCGGCATGATGCACCATGGCGTCGTCGAGCACTGGGACGGCCAGGCCAAGCTCCACCCCGAGTACCTGGTGGAAGACTACCCGTGGGTGGGGGAGCTGCTCGCGTCGTACGGCGTGCGCGTGGTCTTCACCGGTCACTACCACGCTCAGGATATCGCGCGCGCCGACTACGAGGACAACGGCTTCCTCTACGACATCGAGACCGGCTCGCTCGCAACGGCGCCGTGCCCGATCCGCTACTGCGAGCTGTCCGGCAACGAGCTTGCGGTGCGCTCGGAGACGATCGTGGACCGGCTGAAGCCCGGCCCCGATTTCGGCGAGGAGGCGCGCGCCTTCGTGCTCGCCACGATCGCGTCGGAAGCGTATGACGTCTCCCGCGGCTACAACGTCGCCGAGGACCAGTCGCGCTACATCGCCGACCACGTGGCGCCGGCGTTCGTGGCGCACTACGAGGGCGACGAGGACCCCTCGGCCAAGCCCGCTATCGACAACAGCAAGCTGGACCTCTGGGGCCGGTTCATCTGGTCGCAGCAGCGCTATGTGGCCGACGGATTGTGGGCCGATCTCGAGCCGGCCGACAACGATGTGGTGCTGCCGCTCACGGAATAAGGCTGAACGCGGCGCGCCGGCGTCTGCTCCGACGAACGGTGCCTGCTGCACCGCCGGCTCGTCCGTGTCGGCGTGGTACAGTGGGGACACTCTCGACCTCGAGATCGCGCATGTCCTACCTCGGCTGGGGCACAGCGCGCCATCGGCATCAGCGCCCGCGGATCCGTCGCGATGAACCTGCTGGAGTCCCTTCAGACCGGCAGCCGCAGTCCGGAGTCCGTGCGATACGGCAGCTGCTCAGTGCCGGGTCGATCGGTTCTCCGTCATCTTCAGGAGACCCGATGTCACCCACCAAGCGGCTGAGGCCGGTTCGTGTCAGCGCGCACGTCCCGACGGCCATCGTCTACTGCGAAGCGAACTTCGGCGGGATCGATGGCAAGACGGCCAACGGCCTGGTCCGCCAGTCGGACAAGTACAGGATCGTCTCGGTCATAGACAGCGAGAAGGCCGGTCTCGATGCTGGCGAAGTGCTCGGCGAGGGGAACAACGGCATCACCATCCGCCGAGACCTCGCCGAGGCGGTTGCCGTTGCGGAGTGCACTCCCGACGTGTTCATCTTCGGTATCGCGCCTGCAAGCGGCCTGCTCTCCGTGCATGAGCGTGGCGTCGTGCTGGAGGCGATGAGCCGGGGGATGGACATCGTCAGCGGACTGCACGAGTTCCTCGGCGACGACCCGGTGTTCATTGCAGCCCAGGCGGAACACCAGGTGGCGATCAGGGACGTGCGGCGACCCCCCGCCAAGAGAGACCTCCGGCTCTTCGACGGCAGCATCGCTGCGGTCACGTGCCCGCGCATCGCGATCCTGGGAACGGACTGCGCCATCGGCAAGCGGACGACGGCGACGCTGCTCACACGCGCGCTGAACGAGCGCGGGATCCACGCTGTGATGATCGCGACCGGCCAGACGGGGCTCATCCAGGGTGCACGATACGGCGTCGCCCTGGACGCGATGCCGAGCCAGTTCTGCGCGGGCGAGGTGGAGGGCGCGGTCGTCAGTGCGTTTTCCGCGGAGCGCCCCGATGTGATCATCATCGAAGGACAGAGCGCGCTCGGCCATCCTGCGTACCTGTCGTCGGGGTTCATCCTTCGCGGCAGCCAACCGCAGGCCGTCATCCTGCAGCACGCGCCCGCTCGCAAGATCCGTTGCGACTTCGGGGGCCTGCCCGTTCCGTCGCCGGCCGTCGAGATCAACCTGATCGAGACGTTCGCCGATACGCAGGTGATCGGCCTCACCATCAATCACGAGGGGATGACCGATGCCGACGTCACGGCGGCCATCCTGATGTACGAGCTGGAGCTCGGCATCCCGGCCACTGATGCCCTGACGCGCCCGGTCGACGATCTCGTGGAGATGGTGACCCGGGCGTTCCCGGGGATCGGCGAGATGGAGAGAGAGGAGCGGGGCGAGGGTCAGGAGCCGGCTTCACGCTCTCCGGACAAGAGCGAGTGTTGCTGATGCGTGGCAATGGGTACTGAGTATCAAGCGGCCGCAACGGGATGGCCGGAGCGCGGGGGTGCATCATGAGCGTATCTCTCCCTGTCCGGATCGTCGTGGCCGTGTGTCTGGCAGCCAGCATCTCATTCGCCTCGGTGCCCGCCTTCGCGGTGCCCATGTTCTCCGAGACCGTGATCGCCGGGGAGAGCGGTCCTTACCTCATGCCACCAACCCAGGCCGCCCCGGAGATGGATGGGCGCCTCATCGTGTACGAGTACAAGCCCGGGATCGGGGTGGTGCCCCTCGACACGGACATCAAGGTCTACGACATCGAGACGGGCGCGGTCCAGGAGGCGAGCGATCGCACCGGCGACAACGACGTGAACGACACCAACCCCGATGTCTCGATGGACACGGTGGTCTACCAGAGCACACTCAACGCACACCTGAATATCTACATGTACAACACGAGTTGGTACAACTGGCGCGCGGTCACGAACGAGACCGCGGCACAGACGCTCCCGCGTATCTCGGGCCGGTACATCCTGTGGCATGATGCGGGCTTGGACTACCTGAAGTACTACTGCGTCGACTGGCCGCAGTACATGAACCAGCAGGTACCCGGATCCGTGAGTCCTTACGAAGGCTCCTGGGACATCGACGGTGACACCGTTGTGTATGCGCGCGAACAGACCGCCGGCAACTTCACGTTCTACAAGTGGACCCTCTGGTCCGATGCCGCGCCCGAGGCATTCGGAACGCATCTCAACGCGGGAGATATCGCCGACGTCCGGCTGCACAACGGCCGGATGACCTACACGTATGGGGCCGCGCTCGACAACGTAGGCGTGATGTTGATCCACGACGGAGATGCCGGGCCTCTGACATCCGGCGGGCGGGACGCCGACCTGTTCCATGAGATGTATGCGTACGAGATCATCCCCAACGACAACATCGGCTTCACGCTCAACGGCGTGTGGAGCACGATACTAGGGCTCCCCACGAACGTAGAGACCAACCCCAGCGCGTTCGGTAACCGTGTGGCGTTCGAGCGCGACAGTTACAACGGCGACATCATCATGACGCGGTCCTCCGAGCCGCTGGTGGATCGCACGGCTGGTGCGAATCGCTACGACACCGCCGCGGCCGTGAGCAAGCGGTACTTCCTCGCCGGTGCCGACAACGTGGTGCTCTGTACAGGCGAGGACTTCCCGGATGCTCTGGCTGCCGCCCCGTGGGCGCGATTCCTCAAGGCGCCCGTCCTGCTGACGCAGCGGACGTCGGTGCCCGCGGCGGTGATGAACGAGATCGACCGCCTCGGCGCCACCAACGTATGGATCATCGGCGGCGACTCTGCGGTCTCCTCGGCGGTGAAAGCCGTACTCGAGGACCATGCGTGGGAGATCGGACGGGCCGACGTCTTCGGCGCCTCCGATGTGGTCTCCGAGGGGGTGCGCAGCACACTGTCCGGTCTGATGCCGTAGACAGGTGCTTCGCCCACACGGGCGCCATCAGCGGAGCAGCAGTAGGGAAACCGCTTCGTAAACAGATGCGTTGAAAGAAACAAGTTTGTGGTATAAACTCCTTGCCGAGCAGACAAGGAGGCGTACCACATGAACGAGATCACCAAGACGCAGCGTCGCACGCAGGCATACTGGTTCGTAGACGGTTTGGCCGAGATGATCGGCGGCGTCGCGCTTGCTGCCGTGGGAGTGTTGCTGTACCTCTCGGTCGTGGCCGACAACCAGGGCCTCGCCACTATGGCACTGTTCGTGATGATCCTCGGCTTCCCGTTGAGCGCCAAGGCCGTACGCTGGGCGAAGGACGGTCTCACACATCAGCGCACTGGCTACGTGAGCTATCCACAGCCTTCAGGCAAGCGCCGTGCGACGAGTGCGGTCGTGGCGGGAGCGCTCGGCGTTGTCTTTGCTGTGAGCGCCATCACTCTCGGCGATCCCACGTTCGATGGCACGCTTGGCACGTACATGCTCCTGGGCCTCGGCGTGGCCGTTTCGGTTTCCCTCGCGGTCCGTGCCGGGCGGATGGGGATGCCGCGCTTCTACCTTTCCGCCGCGGCTGTGGCTGCCGCCGCGGTATGGGGCCTTGCGCAGGGGTACGGCTTCATCGCCGGCATGGGAGCGGTGTGGATGGCGCTGGGTGCGGCGTCGCTGATCACCGGCCTGATCGCGCTCGGGCGGTATCTGCGTGCGACCTCGGGCCTTCCCGGGGAGACCGAATGAGCACGTTCGAGTTCGCTGTCGATCCGGACCGGGTGATCCACGAGCCCGCTCGGCTGAAGATCATGTCGGTGCTTTCCGTCGCTGAAAGCGCCGACTTCACGTACCTCATGCGAGAGACGGAACTCACGCGCGGGAACCTCTCGGTTCAGCTCAGCCGCCTGGAGGAAGCGGGCTACATCGCCATCGAGAAGACGTTCGTGGGAAAGACGCCTCGTACGACCGCCAGGATGACACCGGAGGGCCGGGAAGCTTTCACCGCCTACCGTGCCTACCTGGAGAGACTTCTGGACGCTACCCGGTGAGAGCCGGGAAGGTCGTACGCGTGAGTGGTCGATCGGCTGTGGTATGGTCGAGGGACCAGGGTTGACGGCACGTGGGGTGTGGCCGTCTCGGGGGGTGAGTCGCGTCGTGTCCATGAACCGGCACCCGGCCTCATCGCGCGCTGTCGTCCCGCACTCGAGCACGGATGGGAACAAGCCCCTCTCGCTGCTGCAGGGCACGTCATGCCGCCATCGTCGGATGTCGCCGGTGAGCGATCTGCGTCTCTGGAGAGCCACCGCCCGGGACGTGCGACTTCGCGATACACATCTAGGGCGGACCTGGATCAGGTTCGTTGTCATGGGCGTTCCGCCCCCTGCGAGCCTCTGACGCCCGGGACGGCCGCTCGCCTCTTGAGGGGCCCTGTCGTCCACCAGCGGTGCGCCCGCACACACGATCCCGGACAAGACACGCGCCGCGTAAGCGTCTCCGTTGTGCGTCCTGGCCCGTGATGCCGATCGAGGATCGAGGTGGGAACGGATGGCTCTAGACACGAAAGCGAGCAGGCGATCGCATCACCCTTGCGCCCACGGCAGAGCGTGGCTACCGGTAGTCCTGCTGCTCGTTGTGCTCGTTGCCGGACTTGCCGGGTGCAGCGCCGAGGAACCGGTGGAGCCCGAGCCCGAGACCGATGTGGCGGCGGAGCCTCCTGCCGAGGAGCCTGCCGAGCCTGTGGGGCCCGTGTGGCAGGAGCAGGTCTCGGGGGTGAGCGACAAGCTCTACGACGTTGTGTTCGTCGATCCCGACACGGGATGGGCGGTGGGCGGAGACGGCAGAGGCGTGATCCTCGGCACCACTGACGGCGGCATGACCTGGGCCGAGGTCTACACGCACGATGACTACGCGCTCAACGCTGTGCACTTCATCGATGCGCAGACCGGGTGGGCCGTCTATCAGGGTGACGGGGAGAGCGACATCGTCAAGACCACTGACGGCGGCCAGGCATGGGAGAAGCAGACGAGCGGCGCGGTGCGTTCACCGAACGACATCTGCTTCGCCGACGCCGACCATGGCTGGATCGTGACCTCGGCCGGCCAGATCTGGGCCACCGCCGATGGGGGAACGACCTGGGAACAGCAGGAGTCCGGGGTCGAGGGCCTGGCCAACCACCTCTACGACCTTCACTTTGTGGACGCGCAGACAGGATGGGCTGTTGGCTGGGACGGTGACGGGGCGATCGTTGCCACCACTGATGGCGGTGACACGTGGACTCGCCAGGATCCGGTCGTGGAGTTCCCCAAGGTGATCTTCTTCGTGGACGCGCAGAACGGGTGGGCCGTAGGTCAGGACGGCGCGGTGGCCACGACCGATGGTGGTCAGACATGGTCGGCACAGGATGCGGGGCGTCGTACGCTCGAAGACGTGTTCTTCGCCGATGATCAGAACGGATGGGCTGTAGGCGCCGGGAGCATCATCCTCGCAACGGTTGACGGAGGCGCCACCTGGAACCAGGAGCGCGATGGCGGTGCAGGAACGCCGGTCCTGTACGGCGTGCACTTCCTGGATGCCGAGCATGGTTGGGTCGTTGGCGACGACGGGGTGGTACTTCATTACGGGATCCCGGAAGGGACGGATGGCTAGAAGGCAGGGGCGAGGCGGGTCAGAGCATCCGGCTTCGTGTCGCGCCATAAGGAGAGATGATGATGGTTGGATCCAGACTCAGAAGGACGATGGCGCTGTGCTTGTCGGCAGCACTGGTGCTGATGTTGACGGGGCTCCCGGCCGCGCATGCGCTTGTAGACCCCGACTCCCTTGATGTGAGAGCTGCAGGGTGGTCCCTGCAGGACTCGGGACACACCGCCGATCTTCACAGCGTGTACTTCATCGACGAGAACACCGGCTGGATGGCAGGTGCGAACGGCACGCTCCGCAAGACCACCAACGGCGGTGAGAGTTGGTTCGCACTGACTCCGGGTACCTCGGTGTGGCTCTCCGGGGTGTTCTTCCTCGACGAGAGCACGGGGTGGGTCGTGGGCGACGGGGGTACCATCCTGAAGTCCACCGACGGCGGTACCACCTGGGCCGCACAGACCTCGGGCACGACCAAGAACCTGTGGGGAGTCCAGTTCGTTGACGAGAACAACGGTTGGGCTGTGGGCATCCCCGGCGGGTATGGTCCTCCGCCTCCCGGCGAGTACAGCCCGATCCTGCGAACCACCGATGGCGGCGAGACGTGGACGAACCACGGGAGCCTCGATCACCAGACCCTGCAGAGCATGTACTTCATCGACGCGAACACCGGCTGGGCCGCGGGCAACGACAACCTCATCCGCTCGACCGACGGTGGTGTCACCTGGGAAGACATCAGGCCGGACGAGACATGGCGGCTGTACTGGACGCCGCATTTCGTTGACGCCAATACCGGCTGGGTCGTTGGTGACAATGGACTCATCATGCACACCACCGACGGGGGAGACAGCTGGGTCTTCCAGGATTCCGGCGTTAGCACGGAGCTCCTCGACGTGCACTTCGTGGACGCGACCACCGGCTGGGTGTCGGGCAACGACGGGCTGATCCTAGCGACGAACGATGGCGGCGATACGTGGGTGGCGCAGCATAAAGGTGGAACGCGCTACATGCGCGATCTGTACTTCGTGGACGCGAACACAGGGTGGGGTGTTGGCGCCAGCGGCCACACGGTGGCTTATCGGTGGCCGCTTCCTGCGGTGACGCCGCTCGAGGGCGATGATCGTTACGCCACGGCGGTGGATGTGTCGCAGCGGGTGTTCCCCATCGGCGCTGAGACCGTTGTGATCGCCACGGGCGCCAACTGGCCCGATGCGCTCGGCGGCACCGCGCTCGCGGGAGCGCTCAACGGCCCCGTTCTGCTCGTGGGCACCAACGTCGTTCCCTCGGTCGTGTCTCAGGAGATCGATCGCCTTGGTGCGACCAACGCGATCATCCTCGGTGGCACCTCGGCGGTGGGGGCAGAGGTGGAGATCACCCTCAAGACGCAGCTTGGCGCCGGCAACGTTGAGCGCATCAAGGGGAACGACAGGTATGAGACCGCCAACGCCGTGGCGTTGCGCGTGATCGCGGAACTCGGCGAGGACTACGATGGTATGGCGTTCGTGGCCACGGGTGCGGACTTTCCCGATGCTCTCGCCGCCGCCCCGCTCGCCGCCCGGCAGCACTGGCCGCTGTTCCTCGCGCATCCGGTGAACGGCCTCACTGCTGGCACGAAGGCAGCAATGGCCGACGTGACCGATGCGGCGGTTCTCGGCGGCACGGCGGTCGTGTCGAGCGACGTGTATACGCAGCTGGATGCAGATCTGTCCGGTACCGTGGACCGCTTGTGGGGCGCCGACCGGTACGCCACTGCGGTAGATGTTGCCGAGTACGCAGTGGACAACGCAGGTCATGACTGGGACCGGGTGGGTGTCACCACCGGGATGAACTTCCCCGATGCGCTGGCGGGAGGTGTCGCGCAGGGCAAGATGAACTCCGTCATGCTGCTCACGGCACCGGACACGCTCAGCTCGGCGCCGGCGGCTGCTCTCGCGGCGAACAAGGCCGAGATCGACAGCGTCACCTTCTTCGGCGGCGCGAACGCGGTTGTGCCGGGTGTGAGAAGCGCCGTCCTCACCGCGGCTGGCGTGACGCCGTAGGTTCGCCCACTGCAACGTGTGTGGATAGTCCCGAAGGGCCCGTCTTCCGAACCAGGAGGGCGGGCCCTTCGATCCGTCTGCACGCCCTGTGACGATGCGTTCTATCGGTTCACTTGGCACATCGCGAACAGGAAACCCTCGATTCCCAGGCCGGTGTGGACTGCCCGGTCGGCTCGGCAGACACTGGGCCTTGTGTCGTATCAGGAACGCATATCCCAACTGTCCGGCCACCCCCTTCTCTGGGTGGCCGCGGCCGCGATCCTCGCCATGACGGGAGCGTCGCCCGCGCTCGCGCTGCTCGTCGGTCTCGGCGCCGGAGTCCTCATCGGCGTTCCCGAGCGGCTCCAGCCGGCGCGATGGTCGAAGCGGTTGCTGCAGGCGTCGGTGGTTCTTCTCGGTTTCGGGATGCGTATCGACGCGGTCGCCCGGGTGGGGCTGTCATCGGCCGGCATGACGCTGCTCACGGTGGGCGGCACGCTCGTACTGGCGGCAGTGATCGGCCGGCGGCTGCGCGTGGATGCCGAGGCGCGCACGCTCATCGGGTCGGGCACCGCCATCTGCGGCGGCAGCGCCATCGCAGCCGTGGCGCCCGCGATCGGCGCGTCGCCCGTATCCACCGCTGTGGCGCTTTCCGTGGTCTTCGTGCTCAATGGCGTGGCGCTCTTCGTGTTTCCGTGGGTGGGCCACCTCCTGGGGATGACCCAGCAACAGTTCGGTGTATGGGCAGCGATCGCGATCCACGACACCAGCAGCGTCGTGGGGGCGGCGTCGGCGTACGGGGCGGAGGCCCTGGGCATCGCCACCGTGGTGAAGCTCACCCGCGCGCTATGGATCGCGCCGGTGGCGTTCGTTCTGGCGCGACTCCACGGTGGCGCGGCGAAGGGGCCCAAGATCCAGCCGTTCCTCATCGGATTCGTAGCGGCGTCGGTGGTGGCCTGGCTTGTGCCGGCGCCCGGGCTGTGGGACGGCCTCGCGTCGCTCGGAAAGACGCTCATGATACCCACGCTCTTCCTGGTGGGCGCGACCCTCACGCCGGATTCCCTTCGTACGGTCGGTGTGCGACCGCTGCTCCTCGGCCTCGCGCTATGGGTGACGGTGTCGGTGACGACCGCGGCGCTCGTGCTCGGCGGCGTGCTGCACGTAGGGTAGGCGCCTTCGCAGCCGGGCTCCAGCCCCTCGGGCGGGTCTGCGTCTGCCTGTTCGACATACCTTGTACCGCTATGTATAATGCTGCAAGGTATAGTCCTGCCGCGTCGGCGGCACCGAGCGCAAGGTGCGTCCATGGAGATCAACAAGGACCTCGTGGCAGCGTCCTCCACACCGATCGTCCTCTCCATATTGGCCGAGGGCGACAGCTACGGCTACGCGATCCTGCAGCGAGTGAAGGAGCTCTCCGGCGGACACCTCGAGTGGACCGACGGCATGCTCTACCCGGTGCTGCACCGGCTCTTGCGTCTCGGCCTCGTCGAGGCACGTTGGGAGGTGGCAGAGTCGGGCCGCCGCCGCAAGTACTACCGGATCACTGCCGACGGCCGGACGCATCTCGCCGAGCAGTGGCGGCAGTGGCAGGCGGTCGACGCCACGCTGCGGGGGATCCGGGACGCGCGCGCGGACGCCGTGGCCGCACTCCGCACGATTCCGCCTCTACTCACGTTCACAGGGAGTGTGACCTATGCATAGCGATGAGCGCGAAGCGCGTCTCGAGGAGCGTATCGCCGAGTGGCGGGTCTATCTGCTCGGTCACCAGACCATCCATTCCGCGGACGTTGCGGAGCTGGAAGACCACCTGCGAGAGCAGATCGACGGGCTCACAGAGGCGGGACTCGATGCTGACGAGGCGTTCCTTGTGGCCGTGAAACGCATGGGCGACCTGGACACGCTTTCCGCCGAGTTCGCCCGCGAACACTCCGAGCGCTTGTGGAAACAGCTCGTCACCCCGGGTGCGGACACCAGCGAGGCCGAGGCCAGTGCCCGGCGGGAGGGCGTCGTCGCCGTGGCGCTGGCGGTGCTCGCAGCACTGCTCATCAAGCTGCCGGCGATCTTCGGACTCGATTTCGTGGATGATGGCGCGTTCTACGCGCGCAATCTCAGCTTCTTCGTCCTCCCCGTGCTCACCGGCTACTTCGCCTGGAAGCGCGGGCTTCTCGGTTCGGCCATGCTGCGCTGGCTGGGTATCGCGTTCGTGGGCGCCGCGGTGTTCGCCAACGTCTATCCGTTCGAGCCCGGAGGCTCCACGGAGGCGCTTACGGCGCTCCACCTTCCCATCGCGCTGTGGGTCGCGGTCGTGGGCGCCGCCTACGCAGGCAGCCGTTGGCGCGAGACCGCCGGTCGGATGGACTTCATCCGGTTCTCGGGGGAGCTCTTCATCTACTATGTGCTGATCGCGCTCGGCGGCGGTGTGCTGATGGCGTTCTCGGCGCTGATCTTCCAGGCCATCGGCGTGGATATCGAGCCGCTCTTCGAGTCGTGGATCCTGCCCTGCGGCGCCGCGGGTGCGGTACTGGTGGCGTCATGGCTCGTGGAGGCCAAGAAGAGCGTGATCGAAAACATGGCACCGGTACTCACGCGTTTGTTCACGCCGCTCTTCGCGATCGTGCTGCTGACGTTCCTCGGCACGATGGTCTGGACGGGGGCCGGCATCAACATCGAGCGGGAGGTGCTGATCGCCTTCGACCTGCTCCTGGTGCTCGTGCTCGCGCTGCTGCTCTACTCGATCTCAGCGCGCGACCCGCAGTCTGGTCCCGGCGTCTTCGACGTAGTGCAGGTGGTGCTCATCGTGAGCGCGCTTGCTGCAGACGCGGTGGCGCTCCAGGCGATCGGTGCGCGCATCTCCGAGTTCGGCTTCACGCCCAACCGCGTGGCGGCGCTCGGCATGAACGTGATCCTGCTCGTGAACCTCGCGTGGTCGGCGGCGCTCTACATCCGCTTCCTTGGCAAACGGGGCACATTCCCCGAGGTCGAGCGATGGCAGACCGGATACATGCCGGTCTATGCGCTGTGGGCGGCGTTCGTGGTGGTAGCGTTCCCGCCGCTGTTCGGATACCTGTGAGGGCGCGGGTTTCCCGGCAAGCCCTCAGCCGAGGGCGGCCATCGCAACGAGCCTGATCTCGGGCGTGAAGTCGTCGTCGAGCACGGTCGTCTCATAACCGCCGAGATCGATCCCCTGCTGTGCGGCAAACTGGTCCATCACGCCGGGGATATCGCGCCGAACGCGGGCAATCGCCTCGTCGAGACTGCCTGAGTAGGGCGTGGTGACGACCCCGGTCTTCGCGTCGGTCGCCATAGGAACGCCAGGCAGTACGTCGCCGGCTACGTTGGTGCAGAACTCCCTCACGTTGCCGGGCGGTTCCAGGAGTGTCGTGTCGGGATGCACCACCATCACGAGCATCGCACGTATCAATCGCGCCTCGCTCTTCTCGCGCTTCTTGCTGAAGAGTCCCACTGCCGCATACCCCCTCCGGGCGCGGAATCGGCTGCGTTGGGCCGATGACTCCGCCGCCATGTCCGTTGAGACTTCGTACCCACACGGTCCCGTCCGTTCACCGGCGGGCTCTCCGTGCTCCGGGTATGAACCGACTGTCAGTCGACGGGAAGCGGTGATGTGGCGATGTCTGTTGAGAGTCCGGCTTACGAGGTCGTACGGCGTGAGGGGTCGTTCGAGTTGCGCCGGTACGAGCGGTATCTGACGGCGAGTGTCACGGTCCGCGCGGACAGCCACAACGCCGCCGCCTACAAGGCGTTCGGCGTGCTCGCCGACTACATCTTCGGCAACAACGTCGCCGCAGGCTCCATCCCGATGACCGCGCCCGTGAGCACGACCCGGACGGAAGGGGCCCGGATCGCCATGACGGCGCCTGTGACCTCGGAGCGGGTCAGGAGCGCGGAGCTGACCGAGGCGGCCCCTCTGTGCACCGTCGACTGCGCCGGGGAGTATACCGTACGGTTCACCATGCCCTCGCGCTACACCGAACTGGCGGACCTTCCACAGCCTAACGACCCTCGTGTCCGGCTCGACATGGTGCCTGCGCACCGGGCGGTGGCCGAAGGGTTCGGCGGGCGGCTGGACGACGAGATGGTCGCGGCATCGGCCGAGCGGCTCCGCGCGTGGATGGCCGAGATGGACCTGGCTCCGGGTGGCGAGCCGGAGGCGGCACAGTACGATGCGCCCTGGAAGCCCGGGTTCATCCGGCACAACGAGGTCATCATCCCGGTAGCCGAGGCATGAACGACCACCCGGCGGTCGCGGACCGCCGGGTGGCAGTGACGTCGAAGCGGACTGGCTCTAGTAGATCTTGGCCGCTATCGCGTCGTAGACGGTGGCGCTCAGCACATCGGATCCGCCAAAGCAGTCCGTCCGGCCGATCTGATAGCGGTGAGCGTCAAGGAAAGCGCCCGTATCCGCGGACAGGGTGCTTCCGTCGGTCAACAACAGAGCGCTGCCGTACACGCCCAGCGCCGCGCCCCCGCCAAGGGCGTCGGGGAAGTTCGTGCCGGTGGCGAAGCCGCAGGTGTCGAGGTCGATCCAGCGGTAGGCGAGACCCTTCTCGGCCACAGCCGTCGCGGTCTCGTACCGGTTGTCGCCCCACCAGCGCTCGGTGATCGTGCCGATGGCGCCGTTGGCGATGATGAGCGTCCTGAGCGCGGTGTTGGTGCCGGCGCTCACCACGCTCTCGCCGCCCACGATGTACCCGATGGTGATGTCGAGGTCATCCACGGCATCCGCCACGGAACCGGGCACCGAATCCTTCTGCACGAGCATGATCGGCGCGTTGGCCGCTCCGGCGACCGGTCCCACCGCCAGCGCATCCGGGAAGTTCTCACCGGTAGCGAAGCAGGCGCGGTCCATCTCGCCGGCGCCGAGGATCGTCCCCAGCCGGCGTGCGACTTCGGCCGAGGTCTCGTACCGGTTGTCGCCCCAGATCCGCTCAACAGCGTAGCTGGCATCCAGCTGGGTCATGACCGCATCGGACACCACGCTGCTGCCGCCGATGATCCAGACCTTCGTGGGGTTCAGCCGTGTGATCTCGGCAAGCGTCGCCGATGGTATGGAGTTGGGCGCTGTGAGAAGCAGCGGTGCGCCAAGCGCCCTGGCGAGCGGCGCCGCGCACAGCGCATCAGGGAAGTTCAGCCCGTTGCACAGGACCACATCCGTGGCGTCGGTGAAGTACCGCGTGCTCACGGCTGCGGCTGTGGCGTACCTGTCGGTCCCCGACGTGCGGTTGCGGAGTTTCATGTCCGAGGTGGCCAGCATGACGTCCTGGTCGCCACCGTCGCTCCGCTGATACCCGATCCGATGACCGTACAGGCTGGGGTAGCGGTCCGACTCGGCGCCGCCGAAGCTCGGTGTCTGCACCAGGTAGAGGCCGGCGATGAGTTGATAGCCGATGTCCGCGAATGCGGTGCCCTCCGCTTCATGCCAGGCCACAGAGCGGTCGAAGATCGTGGGTGCGTGTTCGTCGAGCGTGTCGCTTGTGGCCACGTTCTCGACCGCACCGGTGTTGAAGTCGTACACGACGATGTCGGTGTCACCGGCGCCGTCGTCGGTCTCAAGCGCTACGCGGCGACCGTGCATCTCGATGTTGGCCACATAGTCGCCGATCGCAAACGGTCCGCTCCAGTCCGATAGCGGTGAAAGCGTTCGATGGTACAGGTTGGCATGATCGGTTGAGCGCACGAGCAACACGCACAGTCCGTTGTCCACGTCGAAGTCGACGTCGGGGTAGCCGTTGGACAACTGCGTGGCCGTGAGCCCGCCCATGTCGTAGTTGCGGCCCCAGAGGTCCTCGTTCGTGTCGTCCCACCAGATCACGAAGTTGCCGTCGATGCGCGGGAACTCTTCCACGGCAGCCGTTGCCCGAACCGTGCTCACGGTGTTCGTGCTCCACTGGTACATCTTGATGTCGTAGTTGCCGGAGCTGTTGTCCTGGAAGACGACCCGATCACCCGAGACGTCCGGCTCGGCCTGCGTGCCTCCCGTGCTCGGTATCGTTCGCGTCACGCCGGTGGCAAGGTTCCTCACCCGGATGCCGCTCTCGTACTCGTAGGCGAGGAGATGGCCGTCCAGCGCGGCAGTGTCTTCGGCGGCGGTGCCGCTGCCCGATACGATCACCTGAGTCCAGTCGACCGTGGGCATGATCACCACCAGGCCGGACGCCGAGCCTCCGAGCAGCATCACCACCGTCACACAACACAGAACGACCCGACGCGTATGAGTGAGTCTCATCACGTCCCCCTTCCTGTGTGGTGTCGCTGCGTGTGACACCCCCCTTGTGGATAAGACGCTGTACCCGCCCCCGGAGACGACGTAACGGTGTGCGACATCACGAGGGACGAGCGGTCGTGCGCGGCCGGGCTCGCGTGCGGGACTCGTGTGCCCCGGGGCCGAGGTCCTCGCCCCATATGCCGGCAGGGGGTAGTCTCGTGATGTAGCGAAAGGAGGACGGCATGTCACTCGATGAGTACAACGAGAAGCGTGACTTCGGCCGCACAGCCGAGCCTGCCGGAAACGCCGTGCGGTCCGGGGAGGATCCTGCGGATCGACTACGTTTCGTGGTGCAGAAGCACGACGCGTCCCAGTTGCATTACGACTTCCGGCTTGAATGGGACGGGGTGTTGCTCTCGTGGGCGGTACCCAAGGGGCCGAGTCTCGACCCCAAGGACAAGCGGCTTGCCGTGGAGGTCGAGGATCATCCGGTGGACTACGCCGACTTCGAGGGCGTCATACCCGAGGAAGAGTACGGTGGCGGCACTGTGATGGTATGGGACTGGGGCACGTATGAGCCCCGGGGCGACATGGCGGAGATGCGAGCCGAAGGCAGCATCAAGGTTGAGATGCACGGTGAGAAGCTCCACGGCGGGTTCGCGCTGGTGCGCATGAAGCGGCGCGAGGGCGAGAAGCGCGACAACTGGCTGCTCATCAAGGAGCGCGACGACGAGGCCCGCCCGCACGACTCGTATGATGTGCTCTCCGAGCAGCCCGATTCGGTGAAGACCGGCCGGAGCATGGAGGAGATCGCGGCGGAGAGGTAAGGCCCTGCGGGACCCGCGCGTGCATCCGCGCACGCTACGGGCTAGAATGGCCCGTCATGATCGAGCTTAGAAACCTCTCAAAGACATACAGTGCGCGTGGCGAGCAGCACACGGCGCTCGACGATGTCAGCCTCACCATCGAGGATGGGGACATCTTCGGCATCATCGGTATCAGCGGTGCCGGCAAGAGCACGCTGGTGCGCTGCATCAACCTGCTGGAGCGGCCCACCTCGGGCGCTGTGGTCATCGATGGCGTGGACGTCACCGGGTACGAGGGGCGTCAGCTCTCCGACCTGCGTGCCACGATCGGGATGATCTTCCAGGACTTCAACCTCTTCTCCCAGAGGACCGTCCTTGAGAACGTGACGTTCCCGCTCGAGATCCGCGGCGACAGCCGAGCGGACCGCGAGGCGCGCGGCCGCGAGCTCCTCGAGCTCGTGGGGCTCGCCGGCAAGGCCTCGCAGTACCCCTCGCAGCTCTCGGGCGGGCAGCAGCAGCGCGTCTCCATAGCGCGGGCGCTCGCCAACCACCCCAGGGTGATCCTGTGCGACGAGGCCACCTCGGCGCTCGACAGCCTCACCACCAACTCCGTGCTGAAGCTGCTCCGGAAGATCAACCGCGAACTGGGCGTGACGATGGTGGTCATCACCCACGAGATCGGCGTGGTCGAGAAGATCTGCAACCGCATGGCGGTGATCGATGGGTCGCGCATCGTTGAACAGGGCACGGCCGCCGAGGTGCTGGCGAACCCACGCAACGATGTGACGCGGCGTTTGCTGGGGCAGGTGCGTTGGGATGAGTGAGTTCCTCTCTCAGTATGGCGCGCTCCTCGCCGAGGGCACGCTTGCCACGCTCGCGATGACGGTGATCTCCACGGCGATCACGTACGTGCTCGGCGTGCCGCTCGGCGTCCTGGTGAAGATCACGGCGCCCGGTTCGCTCAAGCCGCATCGCACGCTCAACGCGGTGCTCGGATGGATCGTGAACATCGGCCGCTCCATCCCGTTCATCATCCTGCTCGTCGCGCTCATCCCGGTGACGCGCTTCATCGTGGGCACGTCGCTCGGCACCGCGGGTGCGATCGTGCCGCTCGTGGTGGCGGCAACGCCGTTCGTAGCGCGCATGGTGGAGAGCTCTCTGGCCGAGCTCGGTCCGGGCGTCATCGAGGCCGCGCTCTCCTACGGCGCGTCCACCTGGCAGGTCATCTGGAAGGTGATGCTCCGCGAAAGCCTGCCGTCGATCGTGCGCGGTGCGTCGATCACGCTCATCACGCTGTTCGGTTACTCGGCCATGGCCGGGGCGATCGGCGCGGGCGGCCTGGGCGACATCGCCATCCGCTACGGTTACTACCGCTATCAGGACGACGTGATGATCGCCACGATCGTCATCCTCATCGTGCTGGTCCAGGTAATCCAGACCTCCGGAGACCTCGCCGCCCGTGCGCTCGACAAGCGCGACCGCTAGCAGGCAGGCCCGCCACGTGCTGTAGACATCGGTCCTGTGGGGCCGTCCGAGTAGAAAGGCGTGTAGAACATGAGAACGTCCCGCACCCTGGTTTCGATCGCTTCTGTCCTGGTGCTCGCGCTGGGAGTCCTCGGCATGGCCGGCTGTGGCGCCGGGGAGACCTCTGACGACTCCGGTGAGACCACCGTCCTCACCGTGGGCGCATCGCCCACACCGCACGTGCAGATCCTGGAGCAGGTCGTGGACGACCTTGCCGAGCAGGGCATCGCACTCAAGATCATCGAGTACACCGATTACGTGCTCCCCAACACCGATGTGGACGCCGGTGAGATTGACGCCAACTACTTCCAGCACATGCCGTACCTCGAGGACCAATGAGGCGCGCGCGCTGTTGCTGCTCGAGCAGGAAGGCATCCTCACGCTGGCCGAGGGGGCCGGCATCAAGGCGACCGTGAACGATATCGCGGACAATCCGAAGAACATCGAGTTCGTCGAGCTGGAGGCGGCCGCCGTTCCGGCCACGCTCGCAGACGTGGACATGGCCGTCATCAACGGCAACTACGCGCTCTCGGCCGGCCTCTCGGTGGCTGATGCGCTTGCGAGCGAGGCCGCTGACGGTCTCGCCGCCGACACGTACGGCAACATCATCGCGGTGGCCGCCGGCGCCGAGGACGATCCGGCCATCCAGGCGCTGGTGGACGCCCTTACCTCCGAAGAGGTCCGTGCCTTCATCGAGGAGGAGTTCGGCGGCTCAGTGGTTGCTGTCTTCTAGCCACGAGGCCGAGTCACGGGCTGACTTCACAGGCCGTCTGTGGCAGCGGGTGCTGTCGCGGGCGGCCTGTGTGCGCTACGGTATCTCCATGGCTGCCACACGATCCGTCTTCGACATACTCGGTCCGGTCATGATCGGCCCCTCCTCGAGCCACACCGCCGGAGCGGTGAGGCTGGGCCTGCTGGCCCGGGCGATCGTCGGGCGACTGCCCGATTCTGTCACGGTCACGCTTCACGGATCGTTCGCCTCGACCGGCAAGGGCCACGGCACCGATCTCGCCATCGTTGCGGGCCTGCTTGGCATGCGCCCCGACGATCCGGGGATCGTGGATGCTTTCGAGCGGGCCGCGGAGGCCGGGATGGCGTTCGACATCCGCGCCGGCGATCTCGGCGACGTGCACGCCAACACGGCGCTCCTCCAGCTCTCGCTCGGTGAGCGCATGGTGGAGATCATGGGGTCTTCGATCGGCGGCGGCGAGGTGCTCGTGACGCGCATGGGCCGGTTCGAGGTCTACGCCACGGGCCGCATGCCGCTGCTCATCGTGGAGCACACCGATCTGCCGGGAGAGATCGCGGCGGTCACGCGGATCATCTCCGAACATGGCGCCAACATCGCCGAGATGCGCGTGTCACGCACGCGCCGCGGCGCGGAAGCGCTGATGCTGATCGAGACCGACACCGAGCTGGATGCGGACGCGCTGGCCGCCATCGCCGATCTTCCCGGCGTGATGGTGGTCCGGGCGGTGCCCGCGGTCTAGGGGGCGGCAGTGGCGTACACGACGTTCGCGGAACTCCTCGAGGCCGCTGAGGCGCACGGCTCGCTGGCGGCTGCGGCGATCGAGCGCGAGTCATACGAGACCGGGGAGGCGGAAGAATCCCTTCGCGCTCGCATGCGCGAGAACCTTGGCGTCATGCGCGAGGCGGTGACCCTCGGCCTCCGGGGTGATGTCCGCTCGCGCTCGGGCCTTGTGGGCGGCGATGCGGCGCTGGTTGCGGCATCCGGGTCCGGAGTGATGAGCGGTCTGTCCGCACGGGCCCTGGCCGCGGCGCTGGCCGTCTCCGAGGTGAACGCGGCCATGGGCCGTGTGGTCGCCGCTCCCACCGGCGGCGCGTCGGGAGTGTTGCCCGGTGTGCTCATCGCCACAGCCGACGATCGCGGCCTGGCCGACGACGCGGTGGTCGACGCCCTGTTCGCCGCTGCCGCGATCGGGGCGGTGATCGAGGCGCGCACCAACCTCTCGGGAGCCGCCGCGGGCTGTCAGGCCGAGGTGGGGGCTGCCGCCGCGATGGCGGCCGGCGCCACCACGGAGCTTCTCGGCGGTTCGCCGGAGGAGGCCGGGCACGCGGCCGCTCTCGCGCTGCAGGGCCTGCTCGGCCTTGTCTGCGACCCGGTGTGCGGCCTCGTGGAGGTGCCCTGTGTGGCGCGCAACGGCACGGCTACCGGCGTGGCGCTCTCGGCGATAGAGATGGCCCGCGCGGGTGTGCGATTCCCCATCCCGTTCGACGAGGTGGCCGAGGCGCTCGCAAGCGTGGGACGCGCGCTCCCGGCATCGTTGCGGGAGACCGCCCAGGGCGGTCTTGCGGCCACTCCGACGGCCCGCAAGATCGAGCGCTCGATCACCGATGCATGACAACGTCAACATACTGTAAACTGTTCCGCACGCGAGAGCGTGCGGTCTGTGTATCGCCCGAGGGCTCGAGCCTTCGGGACACAGGTCGGCCGACCAAGTGCCATCCGGCGTTGGCTCCGATACATTGCGGACACTAGGAGCATGCATTGATCGAACTCATCGGAGTGAGCAAACACTTCGGGAACCATCAGGCGCTGAAAGAGATCGACCTGTTCGTCCCATCCGGACAGAAGTTGGTCATCATCGGGCCGTCGGGCTCCGGCAAGTCAACGCTTATCCGGTGCATCAACATGTTGGAGAAGCCGAGCGCCGGCCGTGTCATCGTGGACGGCATCGAGGTCACCGCTCCCCGGGCGCCGATCGCCAAAGTGCGCCAGCAGGTGGCGATGGTCTTCCAGTCGTTCAACCTCTACCCGCACAAGACGGTGCTGGAGAACGTCACGCTCGCGCCGATCGTGGTCTCGGGCGTGTCGCGTGAAGAGGCCACCGAGTCGGGACTCGCGTACCTGGAGCGCGTAGGGCTGAGCAGCCAGGCCGAGAAGTATCCCGCCCAGCTCTCGGGCGGTCAGCAGCAGCGCGTAGCCATAGCCCGGGCACTCAACATGCATCCCAAGATCATGCTCTTCGACGAGCCCACCTCGGCGCTCGACCCGGAGATGATCCAGGAGGTGCTCGAGGTCATCATCGGCCTTGCTCACGGAGGCATCACGATGGTGGTCGTGACTCACGAGATGGGATTCGCAAAGGAAGCGGCGGACCGCGTGGTCTTCATGGACGACGGGTTGATCCTCGAGGACGGCACCCCCGAGCACTTCTTCGAGAACCCGCAGCACGAGCGCACCAAGCTCTTCCTGAGCAAGATCCTGCGGTAGGGGATTGCAAGCGGGGCTCTCCGGGACCGATCGGGTTCCGTGGCCGGTTGGCAGTGAACGCGTGATCACGCATCCCGGGTATCCCGGGGAGAAGGAGGAAGCATGAAGAGGACCGTACTATCTCTGCTCCTTGCGCTGGCGCTCGTGTTGAGCGTCTCCGCGCTGGCGGGCTGCAGCTCGGAGGAGCCCGCCGAGCCCGCCGACAACGGGTCCGAGGAGCCGGCCGCCAGCGATCTTCCCGCCGGCGTACAGGAGATCGCCGACGAGGGCGAGCTCCGTGTGGGTGTGAAGGCCGACGTTCCGAACTTCGGTCTGCAGGATGCGGCTACCGGTGAGTTCTCCGGCATGGAGATCGACCTCGCCTACGAGCTCGCCGAGCGCATGGGCCTCTCCAGGGACGACGTGGTCTTCGAGGCCGTCACGGCCAAGACCCGTGGCCCGCTGCTCGACAACGGCCAGCTCGACGTGGTCATCGCCACCTTCACCATCAAGCCCGAGCGTCTCGAGCAGTGGAACTTCTCGGACGCGTACTACCAGGATGAGGTCGGCCTGCTCGTGAAGAAGGACGCCGGTATCGAGAGCCTCGCGGACCTCGATGGCAAGGTCATCGGCGTGGCTCAGGGCGCGACCTCGCGTGACGCCGTCCAGGTCGAGGCCGACGCTCTCGGCATCGATGTGGAGTTCCTTGAGTTCGCCACGTACCCGGAGATCAACGCAGCCCTTGAGTCGGGTCGCGTCGACGCGTTCTCCGTGGACAAGTCGATCCTCTCGGGATACCTCACCGATGACTCCGTCATCCTGCCCGACGGCTTCTCGCCCCAGGACTACGGTGTCGCCACCAAGCTGGGCACCGATGAGCTCCGCGACTTCATCAACGAGATGCTCTCGGACATGGAGGCCAGCGGCGAGATGGACACCCTGCTCGAGAAGTGGAACCTGGGCTGATCGTTCGCGATCAGACCGGAGACGCGCATGTCTGAGCTCATCGCGAGCATAGGCTTCCTGCAGCAGGGGCCGTTCTCGGTCCCGCGCTGGGAGGCGCTGTTCGCGAACATGGACGTGCTCTGGCAAGGCGCGCTCGTGACACTGCTGGTGGCGTCCCTGGGGCTGGCGCTCGCGCTGGCCCTGGGGACGATCATCGGCGTGATGTCGGCGTCGAGCTGGCGCGCGCCTCGTGCGTTCGCCAGGGCGTACGTGGAGTTCTACCAGAACACCCCGCTGCTCATCCAGGTGTTCATGATCTTCAACGCGTTGCCGATCATCTTCAAGGGCATGTTCATCCCCGTGGTCACGATTGGCATCATCGGCGTGGGAATGTACCACGGTGCCTACATCGCCGAGGTGGTCCGCGCCGGCATCCAGTCGATCGGCAGGGGTCAGCTCGAAGCCGCCCTGTCGCAGGGCTTCGGCTACGTAGGCGCGATGCGCTACATCATCATCCCGCAGGCGATGCGGGTCGTGCTGCCGCCGCTCACCAACCAGGCGGTCAGCCTCATCAAGAACACCTCGGTCATCGCAATCATCGCGGGCGGCGACCTCATGTACGCGGGCGATTCGTTCGCCGGACGCTACGGGCACTACGGTCCCACGTATGTGGTCGTAGGCCTGCTGTACTTCCTGATGTGCTTCCCGCTCGCGCGACTCGCGCGTAGGCTCGAGTCGAGAGCGAGGGCTGCCTGATGGACGCCATCATGAGCAACCCCGTGATCCAGATGCTCTCTGACCCGGTCCTGTACATCGGGCTTGGGCAGGGCCTGCTGCTCACGCTGGAGATAGCGGGCATGTCCATCGTGTTGAGCTCGGTGTTCGGCACCATCATCGGTGCCATGCGCTACTCGGGCTTCCCGGTGGTCAGCCACCTGGCCACCACGTACATCGAGGTGGTGCGGAACCTCCCGCAGCTCCTGCTGATCCTGGTGAGCTACTTCGTGCTCGGGCTCCCGGCGATGTGGGCGGCCACGATCGGCCTCACCATCTACACGTCGGCCATCATCGCCGAGGTGATCCGCGGCGGGCTGAACTCCGTGCCGGTGGGCCAGTGGGAAGCCGCCCGGTCGCAGGGGTTCTCGTTCCTGCAGTCGATGCGGTATATCGTGCTGCCCCCCGCGGTCGTGAAGATGATCCCGCCGATCGTCTCCCAGTTCGTCACAGTCATCAAGGACTCGTCGTTCGCCATGGCGATCGGCGCGTACGAGCTGATGTTCAAGGGCACCATCCTGGCGGCCAAGTACTGGCGGCCATCTCAGATCATCACGATCTACATCGTGATCTCCCTCGTCTACTTCGCCGTGAACTTCGTCATCTCCACGGTCGCCAGACGGCTTCAGAAGAAGCTCTCAACGGGTAGAGGCACCATAGGGAACTGAGAGGGAGGAGTCACCATGCGATCACCGTGGACGACCGACCGGGAGTCGCTGCGGACGAGGGCGGTGACGTTCATCCTCTGGGGCGTGCTCCTGATCGTGCTCGGCATGGCGCTCCTCGCGTGGCCCAACCTCACCGGCACCGTGCTCATGACCATCGTCGGCGTGTTCCTTGCGGCCGCCGGTGCGGTCCTCCTCTATAGCGCCTGGCGGCTGCGGCCCGTCTGGGGCGGGTTCTGGGTGGTGTCGCTCGTTCCGGCTGTCGCGCTCATGGTGTTCGGCATCGTGGTGCTCACCAGCCCGGATCTCGTGAGCACGGTCGTGCTCACCATCGTCGCCGTGCTTGCGGTGATCGCCGGTCTCAACGATCTCGCTGGCGCCCTGGCGATCGCGCGCGTCTTCAACTGGTGGTGGCTACGGCTGCTGCGCGGCCTGCTGCTCATCGGAGCCGGTGTATGGGTCATCATCGAGGACATCTCGGGACTTGCCGTTGTGGGAGTGGCGGCCGGCGCGTGGTCACTCGTGCTCGGCGCTCTCTCGATCATCTGGGGCGTGCTTTCGGTCAGGGACTGAGCGTAGCCTTACTGAGGCCTCGGCGCCGTACCACATAAGGTCTTTCGGCTGCTATGCTTATGATGACGTGACCCGCAAAGAGAGGCGGCGCCATGGCTGTTCGGATCGTGACCGACTCGGCATGCAGCGTGAGCGCCGATGAGCGGCAGCGGCTGTCGATAGTGAGGGTTCCGCTGCATGTGCACGGAGCCGATGGCGAGATCCCGCTTGCCGAGCAAGAGGCCCCCTCGTTCTTCGATCAGCTCGCGGACATGGAGTCGCTTCCCACGACCTCCCAGCCCACGCCCGGCGAGTTCCTCACCACCTTCCGCCGCATCCTGTCCGAGGGTCACGACGTCCTCGCGGTTCTGATCTCCGGTGGATTGAGTGGCACGGTCGACTCCGCCCTCTCGGCCATTCAGACCATCAGGCACGAGACGCCTGATGCACGCATCGAGGTGGTCGACAGCCGATCGAACAGCCTGCAGGAAGGGTATGCGGTGCTATCCGCTGCTGAGGCGGCGTATGGCGGCGCCTCGATCGAGGCGCCGCCAGGCAGCGCTTGAGACCATTCGCCGGACACGGTTCCTCTTCACCCCGCACACGCTCGACTACCTGCGCCGTGGCGGGCGCATCACAGGCGCGTCGGCGCTGTTGAGCGTGATGCTGAAGATCGCGCCGATACTCACCGCCGAGAACGGGGAGACCGGGATCGCCGGCGTGGCACGTGGCGCCCGCTCGGCGCGGCAGAAGGTAGTCTCCCTGATGCGCAAGGACGTCGATCGCTTCGGCCTGCGGCGGGCGGCTGTGCAGTACATCGCTGACGCTGAGGAGGCGCTGCGTTTCGCCAAGGAGGCGATCGAGCCGATCGTGGGCGCCGCGGTGCCGATCGTGCCGATACCGGCGGTGGTGGGCCTGCACGTGGGTCCGGCCGTCGGCGTGGTCTACGAGACCATCGAGCCGATGCGCGACTGAGGTTCGCGCCTCGGTCGCGTGAGGCGGGAGCGGCGAAAGCGTTACTGCGAGACGATGCGGTATCGCACCTCATGGACGCCGTTGAAGTCGAGCGCCCGCACCACGCCGGGCCCCAGATCCCATTCGCGTCCGGGGACGTACGGTCCGCGGTCCTCGACGCTCGCCACGGCCCGCTTGCCCCTGTACTCGAACTCCACGAGCGTGCCGAAGGGCAGGGTCTTGTGGGCGACCATCATCGTGTACGGACCGATCTCCTCCCCGCTCGCCCCGCGGCCGGTGAAGGTGGCGCTGTAGTGTGAGGCCACTGCGGTACGCCACTCGCCTGAGCCGGAGACGTCCTGACTCGGCGTGCTCTGCGCGGCGGCTTTGGCCCGCGCCTCGGCCGCGGCGGCCCGTGCAGCCTCCTCGGCGGCACGTACCCGCGCCTCGTACTCCTCAAGCGCTGTCTGGCTCTTCTCAAGCTGTGCCCGGGCGGCGGCGACCTCTGCCGCGAGCGTGTCCATCGCCCGCGCCTGCTCGGCCTGCATCTCCATCAGGCGCCGGGCGGTCTCCTCGGCTTCGGCGCGCGCGGCCTTCAGCGCCTCGAGATTGGACGCGTCCTGGCGGGCAAGCCGCGCAAGGATGTCGAGACGCACCTCGAGGTCCTGGATGCTCGATGCCCCGAACAACAGGAGAAGCATCGCCTCTTCGCCGGAGCGGTACATGCTCACTACCCGCGCGCTCAGCAGCGACTGACGCAACAGCTCTTCGGCCACTGCGGCATCGAGGGCGGCGGACGCCTCGGCAAGACGGGTTTCGATCGCGGTCGACTCGGCCTGGGCCTCTTCGTACCGGGCAACGGCGCTCTCGAGCGCGGCCCGATCGGCGGCCATCTGCCCCTGCGTAGGCGCTGCAGCGGCGGGCGCCACCTGTACTCCGATCGCGCACAGGACGCCGAGCGTCACTACCGGACGGATGAGACGTGTACGTAACGACATGCCGGAGAGTGTACCACCGCAGGGAGGCACCGGGTCCTCCACGCGTAGGGCCGTGACCTGACGGTCACTCCGGAGGATACGTGGCGTTCAGGTGATCGATGATCGTGGCGCGCTCCTCGTCGGTCACCTGGAGCCCCTTGACCTCCATCCGTGCCACGGTGCCCTCCCAATCCGCCCTGGCGGCATCCGATGCACCGGTGACCCAGTCCACCGAGTGGCATGTGTCACACCGCGACTGGACGAGCGATGCGCCGTCGGTGCCGCCGGAGCACGCTCCCAGGGAGACCGTGACGATGACGAGGAAGGCGAGTACGACAGCTGTGCGGCTCCTATGTGTCATGAAGACCTCCAGACGACGGGTGGCTTAGCCGACGATCTTCAGCCAGATGGCTGCGTAGTAGCCGGCCAGCGCGGTGAGCGAGGTCAGCACTGTGCCCCACACGAGATCGATGAGGGTGATGCTGAGCGGCCAGTCACGCAGCGTGGCAAGGTTGGTGAGGTCGTACGTGGCGTACGCGAGGAACCCGAACAGCGCGCCGCGCCACAGCGCTTCGGTGAGAGAGCCCGCCTGCACTCCGGGGATCACTGCGAGGGCGACGACGCCGATCACGTACAGCATGTAGAAGACGGCTGCGGCCGACAGCACCGGTTTCTCGGCCAAGAGCCCTGACAGAGCCGGGCGGTAGAGCCGGGGCGTTGCGGTGGAGAGCCACACGACGTCTATGGCCAGGAACGCCACGAGCGTCAATCCGTACAGTGCGGCAAGCTTCGGCAGAGTCATGACGCCTCCTAACGCAGCACGCGGACAGCGCGGCCATCACAACGGCCTGGTTCCATGGTACCCACAGGGCATCCGGATGTCGCGCCGCCGCTTCATCGCAGTCATGCCTCGCGTGCGATCAGCGCTTCATGAGGGGCGAGCACGATTGTGCCAGACGCCGTCCGGTCCCGTCGTCGATGGGTGCCGAGCAGTACGCTCCACGAGCGCCCCGCCGTGGTGTGGGGTAACGTCACGGAGCGTGTCCTGCGCGTGAAGTTCAGCAGGATGGTCACACGTTCGTCCGGCGTCGTGCGCAGGTACGCGTACACGCCGCGCGGCACCCCGTCGATCTCGTGGTAGTCGCCCACCGCGAGAGCGGGCGTCCGCGCACGGAGGTGTATAAGGTAGCGGTACCAGGACAAGAGCGAGTCCGGCTCGCCGGTCTCGGCCTCGACGTTCCGAGTGGCGTTCGATGCGTGCACGGGAAGCCACGGGGAGCCTACCGAGAAGCCGGCGCCGTCCTCGCCGGTCCACTGCATCGGGGTACGGCATCCATCGCGGCCCACACCCAGCGGCCAGAACTTGCGGCCCACGGGGTCGCGCTGGAGACGCCGGGGGATGCGGCTCTGCACCATGCCCAGCTCCTGGCCGTAGTACAAGATGGGGGTGCCGCGAAGCGTGAGCAGCATGGCTGCGACGATCTTGTCGCGCGCGTCCGCATCCAGGATGCCGCCCAGGCGTGAGTGCGACCGCGCCAGGTCGTGGTTGTCCAGGTAGTAGCACGGCCACGCGCGGGCCGGAAGGTGCTCTTCCAGCCAGCCCACAGAGCGGCGGAACCCCTCCGCGTGCCATCGTTGGCGCACGAAGTCCAGGTAGAAGGACAGATGGAGCCGGTCGGTCCCGTCGCCGAGGAATGCGACGCAGTCCTCGCGCCGATCCGAGAACACCTCTCCCATCAGCATGCGTTCGCCGTGGGCATCGGACATCATCCGGAGTTCATGCGCGACCTCGAGGCTCTCCGGTTGGGAGAAGTCGTGCAGGTGACTCTGGGCGCGCCAGGGCCGTATCCCCGGCTTGATGGGGTTATCGCGCAGAGCGGCGTCCTCATAGAGGAAGTTCACCAGGTCGAGGCGGAACCCGTCGACGCCACGCTCCAGCCAGAAGCGTGCGGTATCGAGCATCTCGCACCGCACGTCGGGGTTGCGCCAGTCGAGGTCGGGCTGGAAGGGGAGGAAGGCGTGGTAGTAGTACTGGTCGGTGCGCCCGTCGTACTCCCAGGCGCTTCCCTCCACGACCGACCTCCAGTTGTTGGGCGGCTTGCCCGCGGCCCTTCCGTCACGCCACACGTACCACTGACGCCGCGGATGGTCGCGCGAGGACCGCGACTCAACGAACCAGGGGTGCTCGTTGGAGGTGTGGTTGAGAACAAGGTCCATGATCACGCGCATCCCGCGCCTGTGGCACTCGGCTATCAGCTCGTCGAAGTCCGCCATCGAGCCGAAGGACGGGTCGATCGACCGGTGGTCGGCAACGTCGTAGCCGAAGTCCCGCATCGGCGATGTGTTGACGGGCGTGAGCCAGATGGCATCCACGCCAAGGGAGCGGGGCGTTCCGTCGTTGAGGTGGTCGAGGTGCTCGATGATCCCCCGCAGGTCGCCCCAGCCGTCTCCGTTGGAGTCCGCGAAGCTCGGGACCGCGATCTGGTAGATCACACCCGCCTTCCACCAAGGGGTTCCCGCCACCGTGCCTCCGTTCGACAGGCCACATGCCCTCACACGTAGTATGCCCGGTCCGGCGGGCGGCTCGACGCGGGACCGGCCGCGTCGGCGGTGGTGTCCGGGCCGAAGGGGGGTACACACTGCACAGGATGGTCAGCGATCCCCAGGGGGCGACGCGGGTGGCCGCGGTATACGACCGTGAGAGTGCTAACAGGGCGAAGGCGCTGCTGGTCGACCCTGCGTCTCAGACGGTCGTATGGGCGAGCTGGACGGACGTGGAGCCCGGTTCGCACGTGGCGTCCGCGGTCCCGATGGCGGAGGAGATGGGGGTCGCCGAGGCCGTGCAGGCTGTCGCCGTCACAGGTATCGCCACCTCCAGGAGCGCGGATCTGATCCCCACACGGCGTGGCAGCATGGCGCTCGTCGTCTCGTTCCACCGGCTGCCTGACGGCGCCGTGCTCGTGCTGATGGAGAACGCCTGGCAGCATGCCGGTCGGAGCCGTCCCCCGGGTGGAACGCCTCCCCACATAGCATGAATCGCACCACGCTTATCTAGAGGTACTAGTACGTATCGCTAGCCGACCACCTCCAGAGGTACCGCCCGAGGTGGCTAACCCTTGTTCCCCGCAGGTGTGTCGTGCTGCCCTATGCTCCGGTGCGTCCCAAAGTCCGTTACTTGAAGCAGAACGTCGTTGCGGCAAGGAGCGGACATGCGAGTACTGACAGACAAGAAGATCGGCAGCCTGGCGCTCGCCACGCTTCTCTGCCTCCTTGCCGTTCTCCTTGCCGAGGCCGTGCTGGCGCCCGCCGCCGGGTGGAGCGCCACAGGGTCCGTGCAGGTCACCGCCGTTGTGGGCTCCAAGCTCGACGCCAGCTTCGGCGACACCGGCGTGACCGTGAAGGCGAACGTTCCCTGGATCGTCTCGGCCGATCTTCCCGGTGGCGAGCGGTTCGTCGTAGTGGGCGGTCCCACCGCCGGATACGAGGTCGTGCTCCCTGAAGGCGCCACAGGCGCCGAGGTGTGCGCCCGGTGAGCCAGCCCCGCGAGTGCGCCTCCAGGCTCTCCTCGTGTGTGCGGCTGCTCGTCACGCTGGTAGACGACCGTCAGCCCGGCTACACGCGTCACGCCACCGCAGTGGCGCGCCTCTCGCGCATGGTGGGGATGCGGCTCGGGCTTGACGAGCTGGAGCTCGAGCACCTGCGGCTCGCGGCCCTGCTGCACGACGCGGGTTCGCTCCGCCTTCCATTCCCTCACGTAGGCTCCCGATGGGACCTGCCAGCCGAGGAGCGGCGCGTGTGGGAGACGCATCCCCGGCAAGGCGCGAGGATGGCCGGGATGCTCGGGCTGCCGCCTGATGTCGCGGCCACGATCCTCGGGCATCACGAGCGGTGGGACGGCTCCGGCTACCCCGACGCGCTCTCAGAGGCCGCCACGCCTCTGTCGGCACGCATCCTCGGCGTGTGCGATGTCTACGACAGCGCGCGCAGCGGTTTCATGGACGCGCGGGAGGTGCGGCTGAGCGAAGACGAAGCGCTCGAACACCTGCTGTGCGACGAGGTGTCGCGGTTCGACCAGACGGTCGTTGGCGCGTTGCGCGACGCGCTCGTGGACGACCGCGAGATCGGCGTGCTCACCGGCATGTACGCCTAAGGCGTCGCCAGGCCGCGGCGGATCGCCTCGCTGATCGCCTGTCCGCGCGACTCCACCCCCATCTTGGAGTACAGCGCATGCAGGTGGTTCTTCACGGTGCTCTCGGAGACCTGGAGCTCCTGGGCTATCTGACGGTTGGAGTGGCCCTCCACGAGCAACCGCAGCACGTCGTGTTCGCGGTCGGTGGGCGCGACCTCTCGCGCCATGCTGCGATCGGAGGTGCGCGCGAGCCTGCGCATGCGTGCCAGCACGTTCGCGGACAGCTTGGGGTCGAGCGCCGCCTCTCCCGCGGCCACGGTGGCGATCACACGGCGGATGTCCTCGGCGCTCTGCCCGTGGAGCGACAGGTAGCCGAGGGCGCCTGCCTCGAAGGCGTCGATGATGCCGGGGTCGGAGTCGGGAAGCCCCACGATCACCACCCTGGAGTCTGTGAACTCCGATACGCACGAGACCGGGCTCGACGGCCCGCATTCGTCGCAGTGGACCATGTCCACCACCACGACGTCAGGTTCGAGCACGCGGGCCCGGGCGACACCTTCCTGCCAGTCGGCCGACCTGCCCACGAGCTCGATCTCGGGATCGGCTCCAAGGATGGCCGCGAGCCCCTCGAGACACATCGTCTTGCGTCCTATGAGCATCACGCGTGTGGGATCCATGAGGACCTACTCCTCTCCTGGCAGCGTTCGCGGAAGCTGGTCGGGGCTCGAGGCGGCCGGCGAGAGCGCATCGCCGGAGACCCGGGTGATGCCGGCCGTGCGGAGCACGTCCAGGGCGGCCCGATCGTCGATGTCGGTCACGGTGATCGTGATCCCGGTCTCGCGCCACCGCGCGATCGCCGCCGCTGCGGTCGGCCGTATCTCCCCGTGCGCATCCACCACCTCCGTGACCGGGAGCGCGATCTCATCGGACGCGCCTGTCTGGGTTCGATCATCCCTGAGCGTGGAGAGGTCGCCGCAGACGTGCACCAGGCCGATCGGTGATCTCCGGGCCGCTGACAACCAGCTCACCGGGGGGCGGATGCCCTCCGCGTCGCAGTCGGGCACTTCGAAGAGCAGCTTGGAGGCGTCGATGGCGGCCGAATCGGCGGCCAGCTCCGCCCGCTCGAAGATCATCGCGTCGAGCATGTTCGCCAGCGACAGCGGCACTGAGCAGGCGATCCCCGTGGCGTGGACCTGCACGAGGGCGAGCTCGATGATCCGCGTGCCCATGCGTCGGGCGATGCCGTGCCTCGCCGCTCCGAGCGCAAGCTCCTCGCCGCTGATCATGCGGTCATCG
>LDZT01005387.1_pt1 | contig 51796 bp, 47 predicted proteins | sample 615521 | NCBI WGS metagenome assembly LDZT01 (sample SAMN03408292, study PRJNA278302) | terrestrial metagenome | isolation source: oil reservoir sample SB1 | place: USA: Alaska, North Slope, Schrader Bluff formation | collected 2011-09 | reverse complement strand
ATCCCATATTGCGATAAGGTTCTATAATTGGATATTACCCGGTTTCGGGTATAGTTGCCTTATGTTTATGCCCAGGCGTTAGCCTGAGTAGTTACAAATTTTTAAGTCAAACAACAAACAGGAAAAGGTAGGAAGCAGCGAGGTTATGGGGTTAAAGCGGGTTCACTGAATACTTACCTACGGAGCGATAATTATAAATTAAACGAAAAACGGGGGTGGACGCTGATTATTAGTTCTCTTTTTAACAGTCTGAACCAGAACTCCGGCTTGAATATGGAATTATTCGATCTAATCCCTGTCGGCATAAGCATAACTTTAAACAAAACTTACCGGGAAATAAGACATAACAAGAAAGCGGCAGAATTCCTAAGAATTCAGCCGCGGGAAGCTCTTTTACATCCCGCACCAAACGAATTGCCGTTAAAAATATACCATAGGGGAAGTGAACTGTCTCCGGAGGAAATGCCGGTTCAGCGTGCGTTGGGGAAGGGTGAGACAGTTAAAGACCTGGAATTAGATTTTGTCTGGGAAGACGGAATGCGTAAGACGGCCATCTGGAACTCCAATCTTTTGCTGGACGGGGAAGGCGCGATCATAGGAGCGATCTCTGCTTTTGAAGATATAACCGAACGTATACGTGTTGAAAACGAATTAAAAATAATCAACAGCAATCTTATCGCTTCTCAGGAGATTGCGCATACAGGAAGTTTCACCTGGGATCTGGAGAATAAACGGATGGTTTGTTCCGATGAACTCTACCGCATCCTGGGGCTGATCCCCGGGAAGATTAAGCCTTCCTTCGAGGCTTTTATTAGCCTGATTCATCCTGAGGACAGGGAAAAAGCGGAAAGAGAGATATTAAGATTTATAAGAAAGGGCAAGAAAGTCTCAGATGAATTCCGGATTGTGAAAAGCGATGGCACGGTTAGATTCATAAGGATAGTTGGCAGAGCAGCAAGAGGCGGCGGAAAACCGGCGCTGATAATTGGTGTAGTTCAGGATGTCACAAGACAAAAGCAGGCTGAAAAAATGTTAAGGGAGACCAGGGACTACCTGGAAAACCTGATCGGCTACGCAAATGCGTCTATTATAGTCTGGGACACCTCTTGCAAGATAACCAAATTCAACCATGCTTTCGAGAGGCTGACGGGATACACTGAGGATAAGGTTTTAGGCCGGCCTCTGGATATTCTGTTTCCGGAGAACAGCAAAAAGGAGTCCCTAAACCATATCAGACAGACTTCATCGGGAGAGTTTTGGGAAGCTATTGAAATCCCCATCCTCGGCGCCGACGGTTCGATTCATACAGTCCTGTGGAATTCAGCCAATATCTACAATAAAGATAAAACAGGCATTATCGCCACGATTGCGCAGGGGCAAGACATCACCCGGCGCAAGGAGGCGGAAGAAGCCGTTTACGCAAATCGAAACCTTATGTTTAATATCATCGACGGAACATCAGATCTGGTCGTCGTCAAAGATTTTGAAAACCGGCTGCTGCTCGCAAACCGGGCGCTGGCAAAGATAACAGGCAAACCCTTCGGCGAGATTATCGGTTATGATATCAACAAATATTATGGGCATGAAGCTGGGCAAATGATCCGGGAGAACGATTTAAAAGTTATGACGTCAGGCAGAAGTGAAGTTTTCGAAGAGACGATTCCTACAAAAGACGGCGACCGCATCTTTCTTGCCAACAAATTCCCTTACCGCAACAAATCGGGTGAGCTCATCGGCGTCATCGGTATTTCACGGGATATAACCGAGCGCAAGAAAACCGAGGAGAAAATCCTTTTCAAAAACGCCATGGTAGAAGGAATCAACCGGATCTTGCAGGAGTCGTTAACATGCGCAAATGAGCAGGAGTTGGGCAAAACCTGCTTGAATGTCGCCCAGGAGATAACTGGAAGTCAGATTGGCCTTATCGGGGAAATCGATCAAGACGGGTTCCTGAAAAAAGTTGCCTTCAGCGATCCGGAATGGTTTTCTTGTCGCATGCCGGAAGAAGCAGGTCACGGAAAACCGCCTGAAGATATAAAAATTCGTGGCGTTTATAAGAAGATGCTTCTAGAGGGAAGGTCCTTCTTTACGAATATTCCGGTCTTTCATCCGGAAAGCATCGGCTTCCCTGAGGGACATCCATCGATGAAGGCGTTTCTGGGCGCGCCCTTAACTTATAATGGAAAAACTATCGGCATGATCAGTCTGGCTAACAGGGAAGGCGGCTACAGGAAAGAGGATGTGGAGACTCTGGAAGCTATGGCGCACTCCATCGTGCAGGTAATAATGCGTCTGCGGGCTGAGGTTGCGCTGAAGAAAAGTGAAGAGCGCTACCGTATCCTTACCAAAAAGCTGCAGGAAGTAGACCTTCGCCAATCCGAGGAACGGTTCCATAAGGCCTTTCATTCCAGCCCGGCCATTATGTTTATCCAAAATTTAGACGGACGCTTCTTAGAAGCAAACGACAAATTTATTGAGGTTTCAGGGTTCTCGCGTGATGAGATAATCGGTCGCAACTCTCTGGAATTAAATGTCTATATCGACCCTTCCCAGCGGGTGGAGAGTTTTGGCCCGCCGCCGGAATTAATCAAGTCAATGCATGAGAGGAAACCGATAAATAACCTTGAAGTAAAAATCTATACAAAACGGGGTGAACAGCAAACCGGTCTATTATCAACAGATTTTATTGAGCTTAATAGTGAGACGTGTATTCTAATTATTATAAATGACATTACAGAGCTCAGGCGGTTTGAAAAAAAAATGTCCCGTCTTGACCGCTTAAGTCTCGTCGGAGAGATGGCCGGCGGTTTAGCGCACGAGATCAGAAATCCGATAGCGGTTGTAAGGGGATATCTAGAGTATATAGGGGAGAAAAAAGAATTCCGGAAACAAGCGGACCGGTTCCAGCTTATGATCAGTGAACTGGACAGGGTGAACTCGATTATTACGGAATATCTTACCCTGGCAAGGGGCAAGGCCTATGATGCAAAACCGGAAAACCTGAACGTTTTAATTAAGGATTTGAACTATCTGGTAGAAACGGACGCTATCAAGGAAGACAAGTATATCAATCTGGAGCTTGAAGAGGTACCCGACCTGCTCCTGGAGAAAAACGACATCAAACAGATGATCCTCAACCTGATCCGCAACGGTCTTGAAGCTATGGCGCCAGGCGGCTATCTTACTGTAAGGACGTCTGTCGAAGGGGAAAAGGTCATTCTGGCGGTGTGTGATCAGGGCAAAGGAATCCCGCCGGAGCATCTGGATAAAATGGGCATTCCGTTTTTTACCACAAAAGACTACGGCACCGGGCTTGGACTTGCCATATGTTATAAAATAGCAGCCAGGCATAATGCGGAAATTCATTTAGAAACCAGCCCTGAGGGAACAACATTCTTCGTAAAGTTTACTGTTCCAGGCGCCAGGGTATCTTAAAGCCGGAGCCCGCGCGGCCATCTTTAGCTATTCCCCCAATTTAAGGATGGGGGAGGCGTTAAAGCAAGTGCGAGGTTCTTTTTGTTGTCAGATGACTTATTTTGCGCATTCTTTAAGATCGACGGTTATCCAGATTCTTTTATGAGTACAGCCGTTAAAATCTATATTGTTCAGCTGAGATGTCACTACCGCCTCTTTGCCGTCATATAAAGATTCTTTATAAGCTTTTATCTTGACCAGTTTATCAAAGAGATCGGCCTTGTTTTTAGCATAAATATACTGTTCCACAATACAGCCCCCTTTTTTTTTGTTATATATTTCGGTACAAGAAGGTATATTCCTTGACAATTATTCCGTTAAAAAATGACAGGAAAATGCAAAAAGGCCGGCTTCTAATCAATAAATCTTACCTGTCGCCAAAGATTTTTCGTCAAAAAATATGTTTTTAATATTCCTTGAAGCCTCTCATGTACTTGCGGCAAGGTTTTTAAATATAAGGATTTAAGATAAATCAACTAAATCACCTCACTAAGGAGAGGCTGCGCGCGCCTCTCCTAATATTTTGTTCATTAAAGGGCCGCCTGAGTCCATAAAGCTGCCGGAAATAATAAGTCCCCTTTTAGTAAGGGGACTAGGCGCTCTCTGAAAATAGATACTCTGAATATTATTTCATTAGGGAGGTCAACTGTCTACGTGCTTAAGTATCGCCTCTCATGCTTGTACGAACCCGTTCACCCTCGGGCTCGGTCAAAACTCGGCGCTAAGCGCCTCAAACACTTCCCTCGCTTATTCTCGGGTTCTCTCGTTCTTTGAATTAAGTTAATAAGTGTACGGACCCTGGTGTCCCGGATAGATGTACTGACTGCCGTATGAATGCTGACCCGGCTGGAACTCCTGTGCCTGCTGGCCTGCAATTTGCTTGAGCAGCAGCTGCATATTATCGACAGCCTGAATCATCTGGGAAAACGCCCCTGTTGGCTGCATATACTGCATCCCCTGATTAAGAAGAGAAATAGCCTGGCTAATGGACTGTTTCATATACTGCTGGTTATACTGCTGTTCCTGTATAGCCTGAGTTTTGAGCTGCTGAATTTGCTGGTAGAGCTGGAACGCCTGCTGCATATATGGCTGTGAAGCCATAGGCTGCTGGGCGCTCATCGGCCTGGACGCCATGGGACCCTGCTGCTGAGACTGCCCGTAAGGCTGGGACTGCATCCCGCCTTGGCTGGAGTACTGGGTATAGTTAGTGGGATTTGTTCCCTGCTCAGTTTCTATGTCGGGTGTCTTTTTTACCGGCCGTGATGGTTCATTGGTCTCATTTTTGGGCATTTGGAAATCCTCCTTGTGAGTATGTGTTTTTTCCTTTTTATAGTTTCCCTGTCAAATGTTTTTTATACGCAGCGGAGAATTAATAGGGGGTCAGGCTTTTCTTTGTTCCTAAAAAAATTTTAAAAATAGCTAAGTTGACCTATTGCGCAGTTTTTTTTCGTATGCTATACTCACTGTAGTTGTAAATAAAAATAAAATCCTGTGAAGGAGAAAAGTATAGCTGGATCCAGTTTTTCAGGGAGAAGGCGCCGAGACTGGGAGCGCCTTTAGGATATGGACAGCTGAAGTTCACTCCGGAGGAGCAGGCTGAAAACCTGGATGGCAAGTAGGCTAAGCCGCATTTCCTGCGTTAGAGGGAAGGGGTATCGGAATATTATCCCCACACCGGATAGATATTCCCGTACTTTTTAAGTGAGTGGGCTGTATTTTTATATGCAGCCAATCAGGGTGGTACCGCGAAGCTCGTAGATTTCGTCCCTGGGGGATGAAATATGCGGGCTTTTTCATTTCCCAAACCAGCGCAAAGTCGGGTTTTTTACGAAAGGTTTCATCACAGGAGGAGGTTAAGAAGTGAAAAAGCTGCGGTGCGTAATTATGAGGGGCGGAACGAGCAAGGGTGTATTCTTCAATGAAAATGAACTGCCGCGGGACATTGAAGAAAGGACAAAAGTTATCTTAAGAGTTATCGGCAGCCCGGATAAGAGGCAGATTGACGGTCTGGGCGGGGCTGACATATTGACCAGCAAAGTCGCCATCATCGGTCCTCCCAGCCGCAAGGACGCCGACGTGGACTATGTTTTCGGCCAGGTCGGTATAACGGAGCCGACGATAGACTGGGGATGGGCCTGCGGCAATCTCTCGGCGGCCGTAGGGCCCTATGCCGTGGACGAGGGCCTGGTCAGGGCGCAGGGCCCGAAAACAACGGTCAGGGTTTACTGCGTGAATGTTGACAAGTATCTCAACGTGGAGTTTTCCACTAAAAACGGCAAAACTGTCTACGAGGGCGACTTCGCGGTTGACGGTGTTCCGGGATTGGGCTCGAAAATATCGCTGGATTATTCCGGCACCATTGGCGCTCTTACCGGAAGCCTTCTGCCGACCGGTAGACTGAAAGACGTGCTTGAAGTCAGGAACTTCGGTAAAATCGAAGCCTCCATACTTGACGTTTCCACTGTTGTCGCCTTTGTCAGGGGCAGGGACCTGGGTTTAAACGGTGCGGAATCGGCAGGGGACCTTGATTCGGACAGGGACCTGATCGAATCAATGGAGCAGATCCGCCTTGAAGCAGCCCGTGTATCCAATATTGAGGCAAAAACCGCTCTTATGCCTATGCTCGCCATTGTTCAGGAACCTATTCACTGGGTCAACTCGGCAACGGGTGAACTGATGCGGACCGATGATGTGACCATACTTTCCAAGGTCTACGCCGCGGGAATGATGCACAAGGCATACCCCGGCACCGGGTGCATCACAACGGGAGTTGCCGCCAAGATGAAGGGATCGATTGTAAACGAATTTGTCAGGCCAAAGGCGGGACGCAACGGTACGGTAAAAATCGGCCATTTCTCCGGATGTATTTCAGTGGATGTCAAGTGCTCCGAGAATAATTCTTCCTTCCACCTGGAGAAAGCCGCCATGTACAGGACGGCCAGAAGAATCATGGAAGGATACGTTTATATCTAAGAACGCAGCACGATTTAAGCACACTTAGGACAGGGGATTTAACTAGATGACTATTGTTGAAAAGATACTGGCTGCTCATGCAGGAAAAGAAACTGTGTCCAGCGGGGAGTTTGTGAATGTAAAAGTAGATTTGGTCATGGCCAGCGACCTGACAGCGTACATCTCAATCAAGCAGCTTGACCTGCTGGGAGTTAAAAAGCTTTTTGATCCTTCAAAAGTGGTTTTCGTAATGGACCATTTTACACCCAACAAGGATGTCGCTGCAGCGGAACAGGTTAAAAAGATCCGGGACTTTTCGCTGAAACAGGGACTTCACTATGTTGAGTGCGGAGACATGGGAATTGAACATGTTTACCTTCCGGAGAAAGGCCTGGTCCTTCCCGGTGATGTTGTGGTCGGGGGGGATTCCCATACCTGCACTTACGGGGCGCTTGGCGCTTTTGCTACTGGTATGGGGTCTACCGATATAGCAGTAGCAATGGCGACGGGGGAAATTTGGATGAAAGCGCCCCCGACGTTCAAGTTTTCATACAATGGTAAAGCCGGCAAATGGGTAACCGGTAAGGATCTAATCCTTTATACAATCGGCCGGATCGGTGTCGACGGCACCCTTTATGCGGCCATGGAATTCACCGGGGATGCCATTTCGGAACTTTCCATGGACGGCCGCTTTACGATGGCCAACATGGCTATTGAGGCGGGCGCCAAGGCGGGCATCTGCGAGGTAGACGAAAAGACGATGGAATATCTCGTTCCAAGAGCAAAACGGCCTTTTACAATTTATAAAAGTGACGGCAGCGATGAATATGCGCAGGTTTTTGAATACAATGTGGAAGAGATTGAACCCCAGGTTTCCCTGCCCCATCTGCCCAGCAACGCTGTGGCGGTCAGCAAGGCAGGGGAAATTAAGATAGATCAGGTGGTCATCGGCGGCTGTACAAACGGCCATTTGGAAGACCTTTATTTCGCCCATCTTATTATGCAGGGGAGGAAAATCAGCAAAAAGGTCCGCTGCATAATTATCCCCGGTTCGCAGCAGGTGTACCTGGATGCGCTCCGCCTGGGTTATATGGAAACCTTTGTAACAGCGGGCGCAATGGTAAGCCCTCCGACCTGCGGGCCCTGCGTGGGAGGCCACATGGGCGTGCTGGCTGCGGGAGAACGATGTGTTTCCACTACGAACAGGAACTTTATCGGCAGAATGGGAGACCCAACGTCTGAAATTTACCTGGTTAACCCGGCGACTGCCGCTGCCAGCGCGTTGACCGGCAGGCTGACTGACCCGAGGGAGGTGACCGGCGACGCTTAGAGGAAGAGTGCATAAATTTGGCGCCAATATTGATACGGACGCAATTATCCCGGCTCGCTACGCGTCAATTTCCGATGCGCTGGAACTGGGCAAACACTGCATGGAAAATATTTTCCCAGGGTTTTCGGCCCAGATGGAACCGGGAGATATAATCATGGCCGAAACCAATTTCGGCTGCGGGTCGTCTAGGGAGATAGCTCCGATCTCGATTATGGGGGCAGGGATCTCCTGTGTTATCGCCAAAAGCTTTGCCAGGATATTTTTTAGAAACGCAATCAACATCGGACTTCCTTTACTTGATTGCTCCGAGGTGGTAGACGGCGCAAAAACCGGGGATATACTTGAGATTGATCTTGAGGCTGGGCTGATTAAAAACGCTGCCACCGGATTAACATATAAAGCTGCTCCTTATCCCGACTTTATTAGTGAGTTGATCGATGCGGGCGGACTTATAGAATATACAAAAAGAAAAATTTAAGGAGAGAAAATGAGAAAAACAACCAGGCTTAGAGAACTGATCAACGGCGGCGAAATTTTGGCCATGCCGATAGCGCATGACGCGACGGCAGCAAAACTTATTGAACTTGTAGGCTTCAAATCCCTGGCTACAGGGGGTTATCCAACCACAGCAACTCTTCTTGGTAAACCCGATCTTTCAATACTTTCCATGACGGAAATGGTTACACATACAAAAAACATTGCTGAAGCAGTGGATATTCCCGTTCTTGCCGACGGTGACACGGGCTACGGTGATCTTATTAACGTGATGAGGACGGTACGCGAGTTCGAATTGGGCGGGGTCGCAGCCATGTTCATAGAGGATCAGCTGTTCCCCAAGCGCTGCGGCCACATGGAAGGCAAGCAGATTATCGAGACGGACGAAATGGTGGCGAAATTGAGAGCGGCTATTGATGCCAGGGTGGACCCGGATTTAATCATTATGGCCCGGACGGACGCGATTGCGGTGACCGGCATAGACGATGCCATCTACCGCGCAAACAAGTATAGAGAGGCCGGGGCGGACCTGATTTTCGTGGAAGCCCCGCAGTCAATCGAGCACATGGAGAGAATAAACCGCGAAATAGACGCCCCCACCATGATTATTCAGATAGAAGGGGGCAAAACCCCCCTGCTGCCGATGAAAGAACTTGAACAGATCGGCTACAATGTCGTCGTTTACCCGGTCTCCACGCTTTTTGCGGCCGCTTTTGCAGTAAGGGGCGTCCTGGAGGAACTGATGAAGACCGGCACAACAGCCGGGTACAGGGACAGGATGTACTCCTTTGATGATTTCAACCAACTGGTAGGTCTGGACTATCTCAGGGAGAAAGAAAATTCATTCTACAAAGCGCCGGCGTCTGCTTGCTGATCATTATAGACCTTGCCGGTTTGGCAGGGGGTCAGGCTTGACTTATTGACTAAATTGGTAACTACTTATGCTAAAAATATCTTGCAAAGTAAATCCGTAATCTTTGTTTTTTAATTTTTAAGAAGGAAAATATTTGTCCATGGCGAAAATTTACCTAAAATTAGCAGATTATCTTAAAATACCGCCTGCAGCAAAAACGAAGAGAAAATACAGCAATGGATCAATTTGAAGCTTTCACGACATTTTTTTATAAATAAATATACGTTGGCATAAGGAGGTTTTATGGGCCTTAAAGAAAAAGTTCTGGGCGGCCTGCTGGGAGTGGCCATTGGCGACGCCCTTGGGGTACCTGTGGAATTCCAGCCCCGGTACAGGCTGCAAAAAACGCCGGTTTCGGAAATGATCGGTTACGGAACTCACAATAAGCCTGCCGGTACCTGGTCAGACGATTCATCATTGACCTTTTGCCTCGCACAAAGCCTGTGCGAGAAGGGACTTGATTTAGAAGACGCCGGGGATAGATTTGTCAAATGGTACCGGAAAGGCTACTGGACACCCCATGGAGATGTTTTTGACGTAGGAATCACAACCGCGGAAGCAATCAGACGGCTTGAGACCGGCGTTAAACCGGATCAGGCCGGCTTAGACGATGAAAAAAGCAACGGCAATGGTTCGCTGATGCGCATTCTGCCCGCAGCAATTTACTTCCTTAATGACAATGACCAGGTTATGACCGGCGCCGTCTGCAGCATCTCCGGCCTGACGCACGGGCGCCCCCGGAGTCAGCTTGGCTGTGTCCTGTACTGCCAGCTGGCCAGAGAACTTCTCAAAAACAAAAAGCCTCCGGAAGCCTACGCCAAATTAACAGAGAAAGCCCGGGTTCTATACAGGGGAACCGCCCTGCAGAACGAATTGCAGTATTACGAACGCATTCTCGGGGGCAAGCTGCCCAGCCTGCCGGAAACAGAAATCAAATCGGGCGGCTACGTGGTAGACACCCTGGAGGCATCCATTTGGCGCCTTCTAAATACTGATTCTTTTTCGGAAGCGGTCCTTGCCGCCGTTAACCTCGGAGGAGATACCGACACTACGGGAGCAGTTACCGGGGGTTTGGCGGGCCTTTATTACGGCTATGAATCCCTGCCTGTCAGGTGGCTGAATAAACTTGCCCGCTGCGGGGAAATCCTTGACCTGGGAGAAAATCTTTTCAACAAAGTCAGGCAGTACCCGGCGCCGTTTTCAAGGTCATACTGGGTTATATAGCATTTAGAGCAGACTCCTATACTGCTAACACAGTGCCAGCTTAAAGTATGAAAATTCGCCAACAAAGGGAGGGCAATGCCTCAAGTGCGATTTTGAGCCTCAATTCAAAGAACGAGTGAACCCGAGGATAAGCGAGGGAAGTGTTTGAGGCGTATACGCCGAGTTAAAACCTTAGCCCGAGGGTGAACGAGTTAGTACAAGTATAAGAGGCGATACTTAAGCACATAGGCAGTTGACCTCCCTAATAAATACGGGCAGCGCAAATAAAAAGGAGGAAAAAATAGAAAAGATGAGTAACAGCGGAGGCGTTTCCGGCGGTGTTTACGGTCTTGCTTTTATCGGCGCGCTTGTCTATTACCTCCAGCATGCGGCTAATTTCAAGGAAGGTGTGATCGGCTTCTTCAAAGCCCTCCTCTGGCCGGCGATACTGATCTACAAAGTACTGCAGTTCCTGAAAATGTAATTTTGACAAGCAGAAAGCGGTAAACAATTTCGCCGCCAAGGTAATTCAGGATGCAGATAAACTGGTCGCATCCCCACAGACGAACAACCGGAAATTTTAAAGACAGACACCTGAATTAGCGGAAAAAAATAAAAAGCAGAAAAGCCTGCTTTTTATAAGTAAGGTATTTTATTCACTTCAACCAGAATAACAGTATTGTTTGTCCGGTATGCTTTACTGTTGCGCTGCGACCTGGTTAATTGGACTCTGGGCCGAGGTTTGGAGCTTAATCTTTACGTACCTGTCGCGTTCGCCCTTATTAATGATCATTTTCCGGAGCCGCAGGGATTTTGGGGTTACTTCCAGCAATTCATCATCCTTAATAAATTCGAGGCATTTTTCCAGCGTCATAGTAATCGGCGGCGTTAACCGCAGGACATCGTCGGAGCCGGAAGCCCGCGTATTGGTAAGGTGCTTCTTTTTGCAGACATTTACCGTAATATCATCATTGCGCGCATTTTCCCCGACAATCATGCCGGTATATACCTCAACACCCGGTTCAATAAACAAATTGCCCCTCCCCTGGGCGTTGAAAAGCCCGTAAGGTACAGCGACACCGCTCTCAAAAGCGACCAGTGAACCCCTGGTACGGGTAATGATTTCACCCTTGAAAGGCTGATAGCATTCATAAACATGGTTCATCACACCATTACCCCTGGTATCGGTTAAGAACTCGGATCTATATCCGATCAGTCCCCTGGCCGGGATCAGGAACTCCATTTTAACAGTATTCCCCGCGGCGTTAACCATGTTCGAAAGTTCACCTTTGCGTTTTCCGACACCTTCGATAACAGTCCCGACATATTCAGAAGAGACCTCGATGAACAACCTTTCGACGGGTTCATTCACGACCCCGCTGATGTTTTTCAGGATTACCTCCGGGCTGGTTACAGCGAATTCATAACCTTCTCGGCGCATGAATTCAATCAGTATGGACAGGTGAAGTTCCCCCCGGCCGGATACCTTAAAACAGTCGGGGTTTAGTTCTTCCACACGCAAAGAGACATTGGAAAGCAGCTCGCGTTCCAGACGATCCCGTAAATTTCGGCTGGTCACGTAGGTTCCTTCCAGACCCGCCATGGGGCTGTCGTTAACAACAAAATTCATGGAAATAGTGGGTTCGTCGATATTTACGAAAGAAACAGGCTCTACCAGGTCCGGTGAGCAGATGGTGTCTCCAATATTTATCTCCTGTATACCCGAGACGGCTATTATTTCCCCGGCCCGGGCACGGTCAGTTTCCACCCTTTTAAGGCCTTCAAAAGTATAAAGCGTGTTTATCCTGACCCGTTTCTCCTTGCCGGCCGTATTGCAAAGAATTATTTCCTGGTCTTTGGAGATAACGCCCCTGCTTATTTTGCCGATCCCTATTCTCCCTACATAATTGTCGTAATCAATAGATGAAACGACTAACTGCAGGGGGCCGTCCGGATCGCCTTCCGGGGCAGGCATCTTTTCAATAATCATATCCAGCAGCGGTTTCATGTCGGTTGAAGAATCATCCAGAGAAATTCTTGCGTAACCTTCTTTTGCGGATGTATAGACAACCGGAAAGTCAAGCTGTTCCTCACCGGCTTCAAGATCGATAAACAGGTCCAGCACCTTATCCACAACCTCTTCCGGGCGTGCGCCCGGCCGGTCAATCTTGTTGATCACCACAATAGGCTTCAGGCACGCTTCCAGGGATTTTTTCAATACAAAACGGGTCTGCGGCATGGCGCTCTCAAAAGCGTCAACCAGCAGAAGCACTCCGTCGACCATCTTGACGATGCGCTCGACCTCTCCGCCGAAGTCTGCATGGCCCGGAGTATCGACAATGTTAATTTTGGTGTTTTTATATACGATGCTGGTATTTTTTGATAATATAGTTATCCCGCGTTCCCGTTCCAGTTCGTTATTGTCCATCACTCTTTCGGGCATGACCTGGTTGTTGCGGAAAAACCCGGTTTGTTTGAGCAATTTGTCAACCAGAGTGGTTTTGCCGTGATCAACGTGGGCTATTATAGCTATATTTCTAAGAGATTTTTCTTCCATATATGTATCCTTTATATTTATCCTTTCAAACTGCCGGGTCTTTTAGAAAAACAACAGCGAACCAGTTTTCGCGGCCGCCTATTACTCATTAAATAATGGAAAATGGTTTAAGTATTATGAAAAGCAAATGGCAATATTAAAGACCTGCCAAATCTAAGATTACAGCAGGTCTTTATTTTTTTGTCGCTAAAGCCTAGTAACGACTGCGCGGCTGATAACAGTCCCTGCAGTATACCGGTCTGTCTCCGCGAGGCTGGAAAGGAACCTCGGTCTCTTTGCCGCATGTGGCGCAGACTGCCGGATACATCTGACGGTCCTGACGAAAACCGGAGTTTCCGCCGCCTCTTCTGTTTTGAGCTTTACGAGCCGCACGGCATTCCGGGCAGCGTCCGGGATCATTGGTAAACCCTTTTTCTGCGAAAAACTCCTGCTCCGATACGGAGAAGACAAACTCGGTTCCGCAATCACGGCATGTCAGCTGACGGTCTTGAAACATTAAAAAACCCCCTCATTTTTTTTATCCAATGGAATTAGGATTAACAACCACTTTAATCCCATTGAACTTGAGAGAGCGTGATTTGTAATACCTAATCTAAGGACAATACCATAATAACACGTGTAATTTACAAAGTCAAATCAATATATCTATAATAATTTGTCTAAAAAATGCTTTTCAAAGTGACAGTCAAAACGACTTTCATAAATGCCCGTTTCCGCCCCTTTAAAACAATATTTTCATCTGTTCTCCTGTGTCAAATAGTCATGGTTGTTCTTTATTACATATATCTCCAAGATATAATCAGAATGATCAGCGTCACAAACACAGATAAGCTTATCAGCTTTTCCTGGCATTTCCCTTACTCCTCGTAGAATAATTTTTCGTAAGGTTTTCATAAGATAATTTCCATTTGCAAACCCTAACTAATTGGCATTAATTTACTGGAAATATTGTTCCTTGATAATTTTTTATATATCTACGTTATTTTAGAAGCTATTTAAATTTTCCAAAACCACTTTGTATCAGCCTTGGATTCATAGTTCAATTTATAAACACCATGGGATACCTGACTGGGACAACTTAGCTTTTTGTCCCCTTAATCGGGGATTTTGTTTTTAATTTTTATAATCTCATTTATTTACGGTAAACCCAGGCTGATCTTTAAAACATGATTTACTTCGTCCATTTTCTCCGGAGAAAGAGCGCCTATCTTTTTGACCAGGCGGGACTTATCAACAGTGAGAATTTGCGCGGCATTGACCGCACTCTCTCTTTCCAAACCACCTTCCCCGGCGTCCAAACTGACTAGGAAAGGATAGATTTTACTCACTGCCGTGGTTACCACTACTATAATGACAGTAGAGCCATACCTGTTACCTGCATTATTCTGAACAATGACAGCGGGCCTATAACCCGCCTGCTCGCTGCCTCTTGCCGGGTTGAAGTCCACCAGGAAAATATCACCGCGCCTGACTTCACTCATGTAAGACCACCTCGGACTGCGCTGAAATGGTTACCTCAGCTTCTTTCCGGTTAACTTCCGACAATACAGCGTACCCTTCCGCCAATTCTTTTTCTATTTCTTCCTGTTTGATCCTGCGTAATAGTTCAGCCACCGCGCCGCTTCTCGTAGTAGCCCACTGACAGGCCAATTGGTCAAGAACATTTATCAGCATTGAAGATAAACTAATTGTAATCTTGTTGCTCATTGACGACACCTCTTGGTTCAATGCTATCATACCAGAATACATAATGTCAATCATACTACTGTTCCTACTTTTTAGGAATATCCATGCTGGGATGCCCGATTCATTGCTATCAGAATTCTCTGCCGGATACTATGGAGCATAAAATAAACGATAAAAACACCGGGCTTACTCTTCTTGAATAAACCCGGCAGTAAAACCAATTTTATATTTTTCGTAAAATTTCATGGCGCCCGATAGCGTGAAGTATCATTGTGTCGCTGTTTTGTTCAAAAATAATCCTGATATCCTTGTTAACATAAGCCTCCCAGAACCCTGTGCCTTTGATCCGGTGAATCTTAAGTGAATTATGTTTAGGATTGACAGCAATAAAATGAAGGGTTTTTCCGGCCTGTTTCCGCTCGGCCGGCGATAGCTTCCGAAAATCATTATTAAAAGGATCAGTTAGAATTATCGTCGGCATTTTTTTCTTCCCCAAGAAATTCTAATAAGTCGTCAACATTGGAAAATGTTTTATATCGGCCTTCCTTCAAGGCGTCGGCGCTTTGCTTCATTTTTTCCTGCCAGGAATCAGACCAAAAATACTCCTGGCTTTTATCGTGCCAGGCAACGGGTTTGATAAAAATTCCACCATCCCGTTCCTCCAAGGCGATATAATCACCCTCCTGTATACTTAGTTTTTTAGCAATTTGGGACAGGCTGATAAGCATACGTTTTTGTACTTGTTGTATAATCAATGGCATCTGCGACACTTCCTTAACTGATATGCTGTAAATACAGCATATCAGTATTTTCAGATATTGTCAATGTGTGTTCCCAGTTTGAATTTGGCTGTGCTGCCATGTTCGCCGGCACTGATTTCCAGCCTGGCGTCAATGATTTCCTTGAGTTCGGGAACGTGGGAGATGATGCCTACCAGGCGGCCGCCCTTCTGCAGATCGATTAAGGCTCTGAGGGCAAAGTCCAGGGACTCGGGATCAAGGGCGCCAAACCCTTCGTCTATAAAAATGGTGTCCAGGTAAATGCCTCCAGAGTACGACTGCACTACATCCGCCAGGCCCAGGGCCAGGGATAAAGAGGCCAGGAAAGTTTCCCCTCCGGACAGAGTAGCCACGCCCCTTGCCACGCCAGTATATGTGTCAAAGACTTCCAGATCCAACCCCCCGGCGGCATTGCTGCGCGCCCTGTCCATAGTCCTTTGCAGGTGGTAACGGCCCCGGCTCATCAACTGCAGCCGGCGGGTGGCGGCGACAAGCACGTCATCCAGCAGGGCTCCCAGCACAAAGCGCTGAAAGGTCAGCCCGTAGTTATTCTTTCCATTGGCCACTTCTGAAAGACGACCGAGTACCGCATAGCGGCTTTCCAACTCCTTTAAAGAACCCTCAATTTCAGCAAGCTGTTTAAGCCATCCGGCCTCCCGGACTGTTTGTTCTTCAAGCTGCGCCTCTTCTTTTAGAGCCTGTTTCCAATCATTTTCCGCTTCGGTCAGAGCGGCAGTAAGTTTCTCAAGATTGGGTACGTTTAAGCCTTCGGCGCCGCGGACAGCTCGCTCAAGACGGTCACTGGCAGCGCTCAGGTTTCCGTCAAACCCCTTAATCTCTTTCTCCAGCCTGCCGGTCTCTTCCGGCGTCCTTTTGGCATCCTTGAAATCATCATGAGTTGCGAAGCCCGCCGCTGTTAATCTCTGTTGAAAATCATCTTCTTCGCTCCTTGCGCGTTTTACGGCCAACCGGGCTGCCTCTTTCGCTTCTATCCCGGCAGTTTCTGCTCTGGCCAGCGCTTGGTTTGCTTCTTCGGCCGTTTTCCTGGCCTGCTCGTAAGCGGCAATCAGTCTCTCCCGTCTGTCCCTGGCGTCTTTCTGAACCTTTTGCAGGAATAATGGATCACGCAAATCCGCCGGAATTCCCGATTCCCTCTCCAGGGCTACCGCCTTAGCAGAATCAAAGGTTGTTTTAGCGTCCTGAAAATCCTTTTTCGAAATATCAAGCCGGTCAACAGCCGATTTTTCCTTTTTCTTCAGTCCTTCAAGTTCTTTAGCCAGCCGGGCGGAAATTTTTACGGCGTCTTCCGCCTCGTGCAGCAGGTCCCCGTCTTTGGCGGCGGCAACCTGGAGAACGGCCAGTTCAAGGCTTGCTTTCTCTCCCAGCTCGTGTATCAATTCTTCAATCCTGCCGCCCGCAGACGCCTTTTTGGAATTAATACCGTTTAACGTATCCCGCTGTTTATCCCGGACGGATTCAAGATTGGTCACGGCGAGCTGTTTTTTCTTAAGGTCATTTTCTGAAGGCAGCGCCGCCTTACTAAGGGCGGGAGCAGGGTGGTCCGTGGAGCCGCAGACCGGGCAGGAAGCGCCATCAGTTAAAGTGCCTGCTAAAATTGCCGCCTGCCCGCTGTTCCAGGCCTCCTGCAGATTGGCCAATTCCATCTTTGCCTTTTGATAGTGTTCTTCATCCTGATTGAGCTTTCTGCCGGCTGTATCAAGTTCTTTCAGGATGATAGTCATACCTTTGCGTAAATTTTCAAGGGACTGCCTTTTCGTTATTAATTGTTCGGCTTCCTTATATGCGGATTCCAGCGCCGCCGACTGAACAGCCTTTTCTGCTGTATCCTGACGGGCTTTGTCTTTTTCGGCGATCAAAGCCTGTATAGCAGCCAGGGAAGACTGGGCCTGGCTCTGGCTTGCTTCAGCGGACTGCATCTTTTTTTGAGCCAGACTAACTTTATGGCGGGCTTCGTACAAGGCTGCGACCTTCGCGGTCAGTTCTTCCAGCCGTGTTAATTCTCTTGCGGCTTTTTCCCGCTCGTCGCCTTTTTGCTCCTCTTCGGCCAGGACCTTTTCAGCCTTTTCTTTGGCATTCAGAGCCTCACTTTTTGTTTTTTGTTTTTTCTCATAAGCGCCGGCGGCAATAACGGCGTCCGCCTGGCGCCTTTTGAGGGTGCTCTCGACATCCGCCAGGCTCAAAGCCTGCCTGGCCCTCGTTAATTCAACCCTTTTTGCATCAATAACTGCTATCCTCATATTCAAATCGGCCGCGGCAAGTTCGGCGTTCTTTTTTTCATCCAGCTTTTCTTTGGCCTGTATGCCGGTGTTCAACTGCTCCTGAGCCGATTTTACAGAATTTTGGCCTGCCTCAATTCTTTTTTTTACCTCATTTAGTTGTTCCTTATGTTCACCATGCTGCAGCGCGAGTTCTTCTTTTGATCCGGCTTTTGATTCATTCAAGACGAATCTTAGTTCATTCGACTTGTCGTCATTGCTCTTTTTAAGCTCTTTGGCCGATTCTTTCAGCGTATCCTCTATCTGGCGAAAAAACTCCGCCCTGAAGAGGGTTTCCAGGATTACCTGCCGCTCCTTGGAGTCCGCAGTTAGAAGTCTGCGGAATTCTCCCTGGGGAAGCATGACCACCTGACGGAACTGACTGCTCTTGAACCCCAGCAGCGCTTCGATCTTTTCCGTGACTTTGTTCCACCCGCCGGCCAGCACTGTTCCTTCTTCATCGTCATTGATCAAACCGGTCCTTTTCCAAAGGGCAGCGTTTGCGCTCATTACGGCTGTGCCGGCGCCCCGGCGGCGCGGCCTTTCCTGTTCAGGATTGCGTTTAATCCGGTAAACCTCGGCGCCGGCGCTGAAATCAAAGGTCAGTTCGGTAGCCACGGACAAATCCGCATGATCGCTGCGCATCTGCCTGCCGTCCCGCAAGGCTCCGCTGCTCTCGCCATAGAGAGCGAAACACATCGCGTCGAGAATGGCTGTCTTGCCTGAACCCGTCGGCCCGTGAATTAAAAAAAAGGAGCGGCTGCCAAGTTCCCTGAAATCGATAACCTGTGTCCCGGCGTAAGGCCCGAAGGCGCTCATCGAAAGCTTAAGCGGCCTCATACCGTCGCCTTCCTTTCCTGCCTGTACAGGTTTTCGACGGTATCCTTAAATACCTGGAGCTGTTCCGCCGGCAGGGCTGCCCCCGTCACCTGCTCAAAAAAAGATGAAAATAGACTGGTTTCGCTCAACCCCCGGTGATCACCACCGGGGCCGCACAGTTCCAGGCCCTCAGCCAGAAAAGGCCTTTCGATGTGCAGCACATTCGGGTAAACATTGCGCAGCTTGCCTATCGCGTCCAGTATAGCGCCGGAGTCAGTCAAAGTGACTTTTAAATAATCATCCCTGCTCTCACCGCTGCGGGGCCCGGCCAGGATATCGTTGAGCAGCCCTTCCAAACAGCGGACATCCCTGCGGTGGGTAAGGTAAACCTCTTCAATGGTTGTTTTGCCAAGCCTGTCCATTTCCACAAGGGCCACCGATTTCCTGTGGCCCGCTTCGGAAAAAGAATATTTCATCAGGGAACCGGAATAACGGATATTTTCCCTCCCGGCGTACTGCGGCCTGTGCAGGTGCCCAAGGGCAGCGTAGTGAAAGTCAAAAAAATGCTCCGGGTCTACAAACCCGGAACCTTCTATGGAAAGGGGACGCTCCGATTCGCTGACCTCTCCGCCAACTACAAAAGCGTGGCCAACCAGGATCAAGCGTGCGCCGGTGGGGATATTTACAGTTAACTGCTTAATTATGTAAGCCATTGCCTCATTGTGATCATGAATATCCTTGACCGAAAATTTTTCCCGCACAACCGGAGGATCGGCATAAGGCAGAGGGTAAATGTAAACCGTACCGTCCGCATCATGAATTTCTACCGGAGCAATATTTTTATCCAACACCCCGGCAATGTGGAGCCCCTGCCGGGCTAATAGCCTGGCAGCGAACCCCACCCTCTCGGGGCTGTCGTGGTTGCCGGCAATTAAAACAACCGGAACCCGGCAGTCCAAAAGAATGCGGGAAAGCACATCGTCAAGAAGGCTGACAACCTCTGCGGGGGGCGCCGCACGGTCGTAAATATCGCCGGCGATTAAAACAGCATCCGGTTTCGAGTAGCTGACCAGCCTGATAAAATCTTCAAGTATATAAGCCTGATCATCTGTTAAATGCGTCCCGTAAAAAATTCTCCCCAGGTGCCAGTCGGAGGTATGAATAAATCGCATATTAACTCTCCTCTTGCAGGTTTTAATAATTTTCCCTGAATACCTTAATACATTTCCAGAAAGGTGGTTGTTCTTTTAGTTCCTTTTCATTGTCTTTGTGGATTATTAAATCAGGGCTGTTAACCAGATTTGATATGAGCGGTCTCTGGGGTTATATATTTTACATATTTCGCCATCTCATATCAGTTATCCTTCTACCTGCAAATATCCGAATATGCAGAATGTATGTGTACGGCATTGGTCTTCCTTTTGGTTGCAGTAGTTATTCAACAAATTATCTTAATTCAAATTTCGCCTTTAGTCACGGATATCTTTTGCTCTTTATCTTGACACGCTAATGTGGCAGGGGTATTATTAATAAAATTAGTTAATTGGGGATATTGTGGTTATTGTGGTATATAACCACCTCTATATTGATTTATAATTCCAGGAACAGTAAAAGCTGTTCTTATGGCAACTTCTTCCTTAACGTGTCTCTCAGGGGAAGTGACCGGATGTTCTACGCGTTGGTGAAGTTAATTTCTAGGTATTTATTGTGGCTTTTTGGGAATACTGTCATTGCCGGGCAAGCCAACATCCCCCGCACAGGTCCGATGATTATAGTGTCCAACCACATCAGTCTGCTGGACGGTCTCCTTTTATTGGCGTTCTGGCCGCGACGGGTTACATTCCTATCGGTAGCCTACCTGTTCAAGATGCCGATAGTGGGAGCTCTTTTACGCGCTATTGGCGCCATCCCGGTGCAGAACGAGGGAAGTGAATTGGCGGGAATAAGGAGAGCCTTGAAGGTATTGCAGGAAGAAGGCGCCCTGGTTTTTTTTCCCGAAGGCCATCTTGGCGCCGGTGACCAGCTTCTGCCATTCCAAACAGGATGGGCGTATCTGGCTTTGAAGGCAGGAGCGCCTGTCCTGCCGGTGGCTATCAAGGGTACCAGCACAGCACTGCCGGTAGGCGCCGCCTTCCCGCGCCGATGTAAAATCTACATGCAAATCGGGGCTCCCTGGACATTGGAAAAGGCCCGGCGACCAAGGCAGGAGACCCTGGCGGTTTTGAATATGAGGCTGGTCAGCCAAATGGAACAAATGTTAAATGAGATTACGTCTATAGAGGGAGGCCGGTAAGATGAAAGAAAGGCCGCGAATCGGCCTGGCCCTTGGGGGCGGCGGTGCAAGAGGTTACGCCCATCTAGGAGTGATTAAGGCCTTACAGGAGGCGGACATCCCTATTGATATTATCGCCGGAACCAGCATGGGGGCAGTGGTAGGCGCCGCCTTCGCTATGGGGTACCGGACCGAAGAACTGGTGGATATAGCCCTTCAGATGAGTTGGCGGCGGTTGTTGAGTCTGGCAGACCCGACTATACCCCATCATGGTGTAATTGCCGGCAACCGGTTGGAAAAGTATTTTCAAACATTAACCTGTGGGAGGAGGTTTGACCAACTGGAAAAAACTCTAGTCGTTATCGCCACCGACATAAATACAGGGGAAGAAGTGCGGCTTGACTCAGGTCCGGTTGCCCGGGCTTTAAGAGCCAGCACCGCAGTGCCGGGAATCTTTTGCCCGGTCAATTCAGAACGGCGCTATCTGGTAGATGGGTCGGTAACTACACCTGTGCCGGCGGCGGCAACCCAGGAGGCGGGAGCGAATGTGGTTGTGGCCGTGGATGTTTGCTCGACGGTGGACCGGACTGATGTCCTGGCGCAGGCATGGAAGTGGTGGAAGAAGATACCTCCCATGCAAACTTATGGCCTGATAGGTATGCCGGGTTTCTTAAGTTTCTTTAAACGGGCGCTGCCCGAGAGCATCAACATTGTCGGCCGTTCAATGGAACTGAACGACTGTCACATTGAGATTTCCTTTCCAGCGACTCCCACTGCGCAATACTGGCTGTTGAGGCCGGCGGTGGAAAACGTAAGATGGTATGAGTTTCACCGGGTCCGTGAGTGCATCCAGGCAGGCGAAGCTGTAGGACGGCAGGTAGCTGGACAGATTAATGCTTTGCTTAAAAAAGGTAATTTCACCTAAGGAACCGGAAATCAAACCGGCAGAAAAAGATAAGTAATCGAAAGACGGGCAACTCTTGACTGGCAGGCACACAGGGGATAATAATATGAAGTGACAGAAATAACTAACTTAAGGAGAAGAATATAATGCGCATCACCCGGCGACGAATAGACTTTCTGCAAAAAATTAAACAGCTTTATGAAACAACCAACCTGCCGGTACATTATGCCAGGGTGGCCGAACTGCTGAAAGTCAGCAAGTGGAGCGCTTATGAGATGATGAAAACGTTGGAAAAGGAAGGCCTTTTAGCCAGCCAATATGAAGTTAACCAGGGAGAAAAATTTCCCGGCCGGGCTATGGTACTCTTCACACCCACACACATGGGTGATCTGGTTCTGTCCGGGGAAGCCTTGAAGGAGAAGATCCCTATCAAGGAATGGCAACAAGTTAATGAAAGGCTATTGTCTCTGTGTGAAAAACTAAAAAAAGCCAATACCAAGGAAATAGTCGAACAACTGATGGCTGAATTGCCTGGTCTGGAAAGCCCCCTGATTTTCAGCGCATATATGATAGTCCTCTTAATCGCTCAATTGCAAACCATCAGTGAAAAGGGTGTCGGACTGGTTAAAAATGTAGTGATGAATACGATCAAGGCGGAAACAGGACTGATCATTTTTGCCGGCGCCGTCATGGGCAGCATGTTGAAAACAGCCAACCAGTTTCCGCTGCTGTTCCAGATTGTCAGCTATATGGACAGATTCCAAGCCAACCTGGCTGAACTTAATCAATCCGAACACGCCCTGCTGATGAATTTCTTTGAGGAGACACTGGAAAAAGCAACGTAAGTTTTTACAGGATATTTGGGTATATTGAGGTTGAGGAGCCATAGCCTTAACCAGGAAAGCTGCGGAAAAACTGGTTGATGAACTGGTGAAAAAGGAGAAGTATGCCGGGAAGAAGCCAAGGACATGGTAAATGATATGGTGCAGGATTTCCTCTAATAACAGCTTCAGGGAGTATTCCAGGCTGCGTATCCGGCCATCGGTATCATACTGTTCTTTTGAAGCCGACAGCTTCTCCTCTATTCCCGAAAGCTCAGACCTCTTACGGCGGATTTCTTCAACCAGGCGGGCGGCCTGCATAATTTTCTCTTGTACTTTGATGTCCTGCAGCGCCCCTTCCGTTTCACTTCTCACGGTTTCGGCAGTTTTAATAATCCAGTCATTCAACAGCTGGCCGGGGTTTTTATACTTCTGGAAGAGTTCCTCCAAACCGCCTTCTCCGTCATTTATCTTGGCAATCACATTTTTCCATTTATCCTGGGCAATCCCGAATTCAGCCAGGCGCCTGACGTAGCGATCCCCGTCGTCCTCGGGGAAAAAACTGAAAACAAACGGATCTTTTCTTTCCTTTTCGGACAACATTTCTCTGGCTTCCCGAAACGGCGTCACATCCAGAACACCACCGTTTTTGTCCACAAGAGCGATGTGGGCAATATCAAAAGCATTGGCGCCGGTATATTTCGAGGTAAAGGTAAAATACCTGATCCGGTTCTTCTCATTTTCCATCCCCGGCGCTTCCGCAGGCACAATCCCGATACCGGTAAGAAGGTACCCGCCGGCGCCGTCAAGCTTCCACTCAATCATAATGTACGCCGGCAGCTTTTTCTTGCGAAAAAACGCCGCTATATTACGGCCCTGGATCTTGATACACGGTATCACCGGCTGGAGAAAAAGCTGGACCAATACACTTTTACCGCCCCAGTTGGCCAGGTTTAAAAGAACATTCTCCCCGCCATGGAAATTGAAAGTTTCATCAAGAATGCGCCGGGAATCGTTGTTGTAAGAAAACTCTTCAGATATTCGTACAACTCCTTAAACCTGAATCCATCCGCTTTGAGCGCTGCAAACCTCAGAATGCCGCGGACGAATAAGAGGGGATTCAACAGTTTCCACAGGAAGGGGATGACTTTTTCATCGCATCTTTCCAGCCGCATTAAATTTTCTTGTTCAAAATCAAAGTTTTTGGTCAGTGAGAGAGTGAAGGAGTCCGCTATGGTCTCCTTGTATATCTTTGACAGACCGTGCCGTTCAAGAATTAATCCTTTCTATTCTTCGATCGTGGTATTGATATTTCTCCTTATAACGGCAATCTCTGACCGCGCCCTCTTCATCTCCTCATCCAGGGTCCCTCTGGAAGTTTCCTCTTCCTTAAGCCGTTCCTCCGACAGAACGATCATATCCCTGATCTCATTCATTATGCCATACTCTTCCTCAAGCAGGGCATATGTGCTGCCGACCAGCTTTTCAAACTCCTTGATGTCCACGTCGTAAATATTTTCCCTTATCTTTTGCATGAACTGGCTGATATCGTTCTTTTTCTGCCTGATCATCTAGCACCAGGTTGCCGCTCTGCCCGATGGCTTTCTTGTAGTTTTTGCGCCTGATCAGTTCGCGCAGCTTCAGTTCCTCAATAGTAAAGCTGATCTCCTGCTCTACTTCTTTTGTTCTAAGGAGCAGGTCATATCCCTGGTCTGTAAGCTGGTAGTTCATCACATAACCGCGATCGCTGTCCTTCAACTTGTCGTCGATAAGCCTGATCCGGACCGGGGCCATCCCCTTCCCATATCTCATCACCGGGTAATATCTTGCTTCCCCGCCGTTTTGCAGGATATCCTTGATGATGTAGTCCGTAATCCTGCGGGTGGTTTCCCGGGGAAAACTAAGGCCGAAATCAGGAATAATCCTTGCAACGAAGGACGTTATAACTTCTATGGTACACTCCTCGTCCTCGGCAAGAGTCCTGTCCATTATAAAGACAAGGACAGCAAAAATAATATTGTCAAGCTGTCCCGGCTCAAGCAGCTTCTCTATGTCCATTTTCCGGTTGCCGCGGTTTACAATAGAATCTACGGCTGCTATAATCTGCATCCGCTTCTCAAAACCTTCGAGGAACTCCAATCCCTCCACATTCATTGAGAAGTTCAACGCCTTCAGCCAGTTTAAGCATGAGCCGGTACAAGCCGGAAAAAGGCTTGAGATCAAGATTGGGGTTGGCTTCCCTGGCCCGGAAAAACAGACGGATTCCCTCCGGATCAAGGTCCCCGAAATAAAAAAAACGCCCCGCTTGATCCTTTTTGCCGCCCAGCATGCCGGCATTGTATTCCTCAAGGGCGCCGCGTTTGGAAATCTTATTGCCTTCGCCATAAAGAAGAGCATCGACAGGGACACCGGCTATTATATTCTTCCCGGTATCCTGCATCAGTTTTCTAAAAGTAAACCAGAGCAGCGCCTGAAGACGAATCAGGATTTGGGAGATTAGGGAGGTTCACCTGCATGGCTATTATACCACAACTTCGCATATTTGGCTGGAAAGAAATCGAAGAATTAGGTGATTTGGAGCGGTTACCGTCTCGTGCTGGAATATATGCCGGACGAAAAACTTATTAGACAACTGGAAAAAGAGCGGTATAAAGGATGGGACGATTATCCCGTACGGGCGATGTGGAACTCCGTATTTGCCGGCATAGTGTTTCAGCATGATAACGTAGAAAAACTGCGCCGGGAACTAAGGCGAAACGGTCAACTGCGGAATATGAGCGGATTTAAAAGTAAGGCCGTGCCCCCAGCATGGGTATATACACGATTTTTGAAAAAAATATTAAACATACGGAAAAAGTAGACGAGATATTCGAAAAGCTGGTTGAACAGTTGCAGGAACTATTGCCTGACTTCAGCAAGCACCTGGCCGTAGACAGCAAAGCCATCTCATCGGCTGCCCAGGGGAAGAATGGTAACCAGACCCCGAATGGCAGACGGGATACGGATGCCGATTATGGGAAAAAAGAGTACCGGGGTCAGAACAAAAACGGCAGCCTCTGGGAAAAGATCGTGAAGTGGTTTGGCTACAAGCTGCATTCAGTCGTGGATGCAACCTATGAATTGCCCGTGGCCTATAAAGTCACAAAAGCTTCGGCTTCAGACATCACAGAAGGACACGCCTTACTTGAACAGATGGAAGAAAAGCAACTGGAGATTTTGAAAACAGCAGAAACATTGGTGGGAGATAAGGGCTATGATGATACAAAACTGATCAAGAAATGCTGGGATCAGTATCAAATCAAACCGGTAATCGACATACGCAACATGTGGAAAGACGGGGAAGAAACGCGCCTGCTTAACGGAAGAACCAATGTAACTTATAACTATAAAGGCAACGTTTACTGCTATTGCCCAAAAACAAATACCAAACGGGAAATGACCAATGGGGGGTTTGAAAAAGACCGAAGCACCTTAAAGAAATTATGTCCGGCCAAACAGTACGGAATTATCTGCCAAGGCCAAGAAGCATGTCCGGTGGCGCAAGGGCTTCGGATCCCCCTAACGGAAGATCGAAGAATCTTTACGCCGATTGATCGCGCAAGCTACAAGTGGGGAAAAGAATATGACAAACGTGCCAGTGTGGAACGAGTAAATAGCCGGTTAGACGTCTCCTTTGGCTTTGAACTGCACACAATCCGGGGAATGGCCAAGATGAAACTAAGGTGCGGATTGGCGCTGTGTGTTATGCTGGCCATGGACGAGAGGCGAATCAAAGGAAAACAAAAAGAGAAAATGCGAAGTCTGGTGGCAGCAGCCTAAAAAGTATCCATATAGAAATAACTTTTCCGATAAAATATCCTCAGCCCTAAACTGGGGAAACAGGATAGGTGTACTCATTATCATGGTAAAATGAGAAAAATAATTTAATTAATAAAGAAATATGTCATTATTGTAGCACAGTTTCAATTTACCAATTGAGAATGCTTGACCAATGACTAAAAAACCAAAAAAAGCTTACAAAGCAAAAAGCATAATACCCAAAAATTCTTGACAGCATCATCGATGTGCACTATATTTACAATGCACATATTTCATGTTAGAATGTATACAATGATAACAAAGGAGGGGTGGCAAATGTCTGAAACGACAAATTTAACCATTCGCATTGATAAGGAACTCAAGGAGCAGGCAGAACAGCTTTTCTCTGAATTGGGTATGAATATGACGACGGCATTCACCGTCTTCGTCCGACAGGCTGTTCGACAGAGAAAAATACCCTTTGAAATTTCCTTAAATATTCCGAATACTGAAACAATAGCGGCTATGGAGGAAGCCAATAGAATAAGCCATGACCCAAATGCAAAACGCTATTCAAGTTTTGAAGAATTGGTAGCGGAGGTCCGGAATGAAGTATGAGATTTTATCGACGGGCAGATTCAAAAAGGACTTAAAGGCAATTATGAAGCGAGGGTACAATATCCAATTGCTGCAAGATGTTGTTTCTCTGCTGGCTGCTGGAATACCCTTGCCGGAAAAAAACAAAGACCATATGTTAACAGGTGATTGGACCAGGCATAGAGAATGCCATATTACTCCCGATTGGCTTTAAATTTACAAGATTAACAACGATGTTTTAGTTTTGACGCTTACCAGAACAGGTACACACAGTGACTTGTTTTGAACAAAACACCCGGGTCAAACCATTTTTTTCGACAGCGGACAACGGTAAGATCCGGTTAACTATCTTTTTCCGGATTACCCTTCTTGTTGTGAAACCTCCGTTCGGAAAGCCCCGCCCCGGCAAGACCGGGAAGCAGCATCAGGCTCAACACAAGAAACAAGCAGGTTAAGATCAAAATCTAAAAAATTAATCCTCCAGTTTCCCCCTCCCCCAACCCCCTCCCGCTCATAAGGAGGGGGAATTAGGCAATTACAATCTTCTCTTGCTCCTTTCCCCTTGAAGGGGAAGGGTTAGGGTGGGGGTGTTTTAATACTCTATTTTTCAGACAACCTTTTCAGCATGGTTGCGCATTCCGCTCTGGTAGAAGTTTTTTGCGGCCCAAAGGTTCCGTCGGGATAGCCGCTGACCAATCCCTGGTGTACGGCTGCCGCCGCCGCGGTTTTCGCCCAGGCGGAAATCTCTCCGGCATCGGAAAAACGCCCCGGCAGTTCAGCGGTTTGCGCTTCGTTTAGCTCTGCGGAGATTCCCTTGGCGGTAAGGGCGCGGGTGATCAAGGCGGCTACCTGCTCCCTGGTTACCGGGTCATCAGGGCCAAACTGGTTTTTGCTATAACCCTTAACCAGGCCGTTATGGACGGCGGAGGCAATAACCCGGTAGTGCCAGGCGCCCGGTAAAACGTCGGCGAAGGTCTCTTCCGCCGCCTCCGGTAGACTCAGGACGCGCACCAAAAGGGCGGTGAATTCCGCTCTGGTCACTGGCTGATCCGGCCGGCAGGCGCCATCGGGGTAGCCTTTGAGAAAACCTTTGGCGGCCATGAATTCGATTGCTTCTTTAGCCCAGTGGCCGGCAATGTCTTTAAAGGTAACGGGAGGCGCCTGAGTTGCCTTTTCGGTGGCTAAGACGGCAAATTTGGTAAAGTGGTCTACCTCGCCGCTTACCGTGCCGGCTGCCAGATCTACCTTCATATTAGCCAGTTCCACCTATTTCCGGATGCTTTCATCAAACCAATAGATGCTGACGCGGTGTTTTTCAGGGTTTGCCCCGGACTGATTAAAGGCAAGGGTGATAGTTACCGGCTTTGTAAAGTCGCCTGCTTTGTCGTTGGTAATTTCAAATATTTCACTGACCAGCTTAGCTTTGGCCGGCAGCGGCAGGTTTAAGGCAGTGGCTGCCTTTTCAATCTTTACTTTGATCTCGTCGGCTACCGCCCCGGCCGGGATGGTTATGGTAACGCCATCTTTGTTCACTGTTTTACCGGCGGAAGTGACGGTTTCCCCAGTCGCCGCCGCCACCACCGCCGCCGCCACCACCGCCTGCCGGAGGCGCGCTTACCGTCGTGAAATTCCACACAGGCCCTTCTCTAACGACGCCATGGTTATCCCTGGCAACTACGTTCCGGATTATTACTATGACGCTTCTGAAATACAGAGAATGGGAAGAGTTTAAGTTTCAAGTACAAAATGAAGAGAGCTTCTTCTTTGAAGCTTATGAAGATACCATACGAGCTATTTGCAGGAATTTGATTAGATCTTTCCCCGAAAGTGAACTTAAATTGTTATGGTTGCACTCCAATGCATATTTCAATTGCGAAAAAAAAGGTTCCCTGTTTTGGATGAAATGATTGAGAATGTAGAAGATGAGTTGTATTCAATAGTCTGCGATGTTGTTGCGGCCGCAAATGAAGAAATAGAGAATCCAAGCAATGAGAAGGAATATGACAATCCCATCAAACCCTTAGAAAAAAATATTTAATTCATACTATTATTTAATTCATACTATATATGATTCCCCTGCGAAAAGGGGTATTTTTTTCTTGCATTTTCCCCTTAAAAAAATTGAACTGGGATTATCATCCATTTAACTGACCATTATTTTGGCTACTTTTACGGTTTTATACTTGGATTATGGTTATCATCCTTTGTATTACTAGTTTTTTCTAGTAAATGGGCGCAATAATCCCTTGATTATTGTTGTTTACAATTTCTGTAGCCTTTTTCCTTATATCTCCTTTGAAGAAGCGGACGATTTGCTTGAAGTTGTGTCCAATGATTTTCATCCCGGTAACCAATGTTGCTTTGACTTTACCCCGTACATTAAGTCTTCCTGCCCCCTGTGAACACTTTAGCGAGGAGTTGGTTCCTTCAATGGCTGTACGTTTGCTGGTAGCTTCTTTCCTGGCTCTTTTGTCCTCTTTCCGTTCGCGAGCTTCGGCCAGAAATATAGCACTCTGTTCAACTCGCAATACGGTACTATTTTTTCGGAATTCTACCGGGCAGGCGTCTTGCCGGGGACAGTTTGAACAGACATTCCTGTCGAAATGAGCGAGAATCACCTTGTTCTTTCCATTGAACTGGCAGCTATGTGGAGCGTGTCCTTCTGGGCAGGCCTCAACCGTTTTGTGGTCTTTAATGGTAAATGTGGTTAGCGGAAGCTTTTCAGGATCTGGTTGTTTTCCGGTCATGTCTGTATAATGCATCGTAATTCCATTATCTTGCGCTTGCTTTTCTACTTCCCCGCTAAAATAACCTCCATCGACGTAAAAGTCGGTGACATCCATTTTCTTTTGTATTTCAGGGATGCGCTTTTCTAATATCTCAGCATCGCCAACCCTGTTTTTCTCGACTGTATAGTCGGTGATTATTTGGACGGGGTTTTCGTCAGCACAAGTTTCGGTGATATTTAGGACTAGACCAACATGCCCTTTGGATCCCTTCTTACGGTAGGTCACATCTTGGTCGTAGGCTGATTGCAGGGAGTCGGCCTCAATGTCTTTATTTGCTTTTGCTTTCCAGGTATTCTTCTCGCTATCAAAAGTAGCCTGCTCGTTGATAAACCGCTGGAGAATCGCTATGGCGTTCAATTCACGTATGTACGGATTTGCTTCGGTGATGGATATCAGTTCGATCCCAAAATCGAGTATCTCCTGGATGCGTTTTTGTGCTTCACTGCCCCTGGAACGGTATAAGGCCTTCGTTTTGTACTCTGGTTCGAGCACCTGCTTTAAGGAATCTGTAAGAAGTTCCGGGGGGCAGGCGGTCAGGGCCTGAGACAAAACATCATAGGCCAATGACAGCCGACCCGCCAATTTGATATTGGTCATGATTTGCGTGGAGTCTGCACGTTGCTCTTTGGTGTTGATCCCAGTTGACTCAATAAACTGCCTGGTTAGTTTTTCGAATTGCCCAAAGATGAGATCGTCTTTATCCGGGTTTTCAACAGTATAGCGGTAAACCCGCCGCCGAAATTCGTACAAGGTGCGTTCGGCCAGATAGAGTTCACCGAGGTTGCGCAGACCAACAGCATACATAATCTGGTAGTTAAAACGAAACTGCTCGAGAATATCTTCGTCGGTGTAATCTTTCATGTGTTTAATGAACTCCAGGGAAAGCAGAATATTTACGGGGAAATTGGGGCGGCCGTTGTCCAGGCTGTACAAACAGGAAAAAGGAGCCTCATCGATTTTACAAAACACATGCTCATAGAAAAGGGGCGCCCAAGTTTCCTGTAAACTGGCTTGTATCTTTGGATTCATCCATGAAAAACTATTAAATAGTTCTCCTTGTAGGTGGTCTTTGTTTTCCCGGAACATCTGAATCCTCCCTGATCGTATTTTGTTAGTTTGTCGTCAGATATCTTTCGATCTCTTTATTACACTTCGATATTTACCCTTATTTCTCCTGCTGCCTCAGGAACTAATTTTTGTTATTCTATGGGGTTTTTGCAGTAGAATCATATATGGCGCACAGGTGGATTATGGTTTTTTTGGTGGCCGGCAAGAGAAAACCAGAAATATAAAAACCTTTTCCCGGAAGAAAGCTTTACGATCACTTTAATTGATGAAGAAGATAGTATCTATCAGGTCACGGGAAGAAAAGTTAACTGGGGAAGAGGTAGGGTATATATTGGTAATTTATTGAAGAGTTTATTTCAAAAAGATGATCGTATTGTAATTTTCCGTTATGCGTATGACGATAAGGTCTATGTCTACAGCGAACGTAAATATGAAGAAATAAATGGGCTTTCAACAATATAAATCTTGGGTTTTTGAACCTGTAAGAGCTAGAGGAATAATCTCACAAACCATATTGGAGCTTTGCAGGACGAAGGACAACGTTTTATTTATATCACCATTTTCAACATTTGCTGAAAGTGGTTATTTTAGTGATATCCATCTAATCTGCCCTTGTTTCCTGGCAGATAAAGAAGGACATATTTGGCAGGATAGAGAATTTTATGTTGATAATCATTTTTCCAAAGAGGATGATGCCATACGTTTAGCATTAAAGAGTTTGTTGTGCCCAAGGACAGTATCTTTGATCAGGCCAGGAGGGATTCAATCCTTGACCTGTCGGATTTAATAGAAAACAAAATTAATCCTGACGACTTTTTTGGCGAGAACTTCCTCACTAACGGGATGAAGCATCTCCTTCGGGAATCCTTCCGGCGTTTTGCCGGCCATTCAGCCGCCGGGGTAATAAAATTAACCCAGGCTATGGGCGGCGGCAAAACTCACAATATGATCTGCGCGGGCCTGTTGGCCAAGTATCCTGAATACAGGCCAAAAGTAATGGGCGAGGACTACCAGGAAGCCGGTTTGGGCAAAGTCCGCGTGGTGGCCTTTACAGGCAGGGAGAGCGACGCTCCTCTCGGAATATGGGGATCTATTGCGGATCAGCTCGGCAAGAAAGAGTTGTTCAAGGATTATTATTCCCCTTTGTCAGCCCCAGGCCAGACAGCCTGGATTAATTTATTGAAAGGCGAATCTCTCTTAATCTTACTGGACGAACTTCCTCCCTATCTGGTTTATTCCAAATCAAAAACAATCGGCAACTCGGACCTGGCGCAGGTTACAATTACAGCGTTGGCAAATCTTCTTGTCGCTGTTAACAAAGACGCGCTTTCCAATGTTTGTGTAGTCATTTCCGACCTGAAGGCCACCTATGAGGAAGGCACGCGGCTAATCGGTGAGGTTCTGAAGAACCTGGAAAATGAGATTGGAAGGGTTGCCCTGAATCTTGAGCCGGTGGCGCTTAACACTGACGAAGTTTATCATATTTTAAGAAAAAGGCTTTTTAAGTCCCTGCCTGATGAAAATATAATCCTTGAAGTCGCGCGCTCGTATGCGCAGGCTCTCCGTGAAGCCAGGCAGATGGACATAACCAACGTATCCCCGGATAAATTTGTCCAGGCAATCCGGGAATCCTACCCCTTCCATCCGGCAATCCGGGACCTATACGCCCGCTTCAGGGAAAATCCCGGCTACCAGCAGACCCGCGACTTGATCCGTTTAATGAGGCTGGTAACGGCAAACTTATTCGGCGGCCAGGATGCGAAGGCTTCCAAATTACAGTTGATCCACGCTTATGATATAGATTTGAACGACCGTGACATATTGGCCGAAATCACCAACATCAATCCATCCCTGGAAAATGCCATCAGCCACGACATTGCTTCAGGCGGCCAGGCCATTGCCGAAAATATAGATACCAACCTTGGCGGCGATGAAGCGCGTGACGCCTGCGCATTGCTGTTAATGTCCTCTTTAGCCAATGTTCCCAACGCCGTCCTCGGCCTTTCCCTTTCGGAAATTGTCGCCTACCTCTGCGCGCCCGGCCGTGACATCAGTAAACTTAAAGAAATACTGGGCAGCCTGTCTACCAAAGCCTGGTACCTTCATTCCAGTATTGAGGGCAAACTCTTCTTTAAAAACGTTCAAAACCTGGTTGCAAAACTTAAAACATTGGCCGATTCTTACAACCAGGAATCTGCTATAAAAGAGCTCCGGTCAATCTTAACCGGGCTTTTTGCCCCCAGCCAAAAGGACTGCTACCAGGAATTGCAAGTAATGCCGGCCCTGGATGAGATTAAAGTTGCCGCTGACAAAGTGATTCTTGTTATCTACGAACCATATCCCGGCGGGCTGCACCCCGACCTGCAGAGTTTTTACCAGAACCTTGATTATAAAAACCGCATTTTGTTCCTGTCCGGCCAGCGGGATAATCTGGAGAACCTGCTGGAGGTGGCCAAAGAGCATAAAGCTATTAACAGCATTATCGCGGAAATGGATCAGGAAAAATTGCCCGCAAACGACCCGCAGCGCGTTTCCGCCATGGATAAGCTGGATAAGATTATGCTCGGCCTGCTAAGCGCAGCCAGAGAAACTTTCGTTACCCTGACCTACCCCCATATCGACAAGTTGGTCAATGCGGACTTCAAGATGGAATACAGCAACAATCAGTACCGGGGGGAGCAGCAAGTCCGGGAGACATTAAAGTCAAAGCAGAAATTCACCGAAGACGTTACCGGCGAAACCTTCCGGAAAAAATGCGAAGCCAGGTTATTTACTCAGAAGACAATGCTCTGGACAGAAGTTAAAAAGCGGGCTGCTCTAACCATAACCTGGCAATGGCACCGCACCGGCGCCCTGGATTCATTAAAAAGCGAGATGATTTTTAAGGACCAGTGGCGCGAGCAGGGCGGCTATGTGGAAAAGGGGCCTTTTCCTCCTCCGGTTACCAGTGTGCAGATTCAGCAAATGAGCAGGGATGACAATACCGGCGAAGCCACCCTCAAACTTACTCCTGTACATGGAGATACGCTTTACTATGATATAAATGGGCCAGCGACAAGCGGCTCGATGCAGGTTTCCAATCCCAGGTCTTTTAAAACCCGGGAATTGATTGTTTCTTTCCTCTGCGCCGATTCCAGCGGAAAACACCAGCAGGGAAACCCTGCCACCTGGAAAAACCAGATTACCATAAAATCCCGTTCCTTCCAGGGAACGAGCGGCGAAAAAATGGTCGAACTGAAGTCCGCTCCTCCCGCCCCCATCCGCTATACTACTGACGGTTCGGATCCCAAATTATCCGGCGGAGCTTACAACGAACCTTTTGCCGTACCGCCGGGAACATTGCTTGTGCTGGCGGTGGCCGAGAAAAACGGCCTCGTTTCAGAAACGCACCGTTTGGAAATCAGGCAGCGGGGCACCGGGGGCGATCCGGCGCCGGAGGAGGTAGATCCCAATATTCCAGCAATCTGGCTTCGGGAGCATTTACCTGGCACGACACAGGAAACTTATGAACTGATTAACTTGCTTAAAAAACACCGGGCCTCCCTGCCCGCGGCCAAAATAGCTGTAATAGGGCAATGCTGGGTGGAACTGAACCTTGATGAAAAGTTGCTGCTTGACGCAGCCAGGCTGGAGGAAATTATCGAGCAGTTGAGAAAACTTGTGCCCGAAGGCGAGGTCAGCCTGGAAGCAATGTCTCTTCATTTCCCGGCCGGACAGGACCTCTTGAACTGGGTAGCGGAAGTAAGGACAGAAATTAAACCGGGTGAGGTGAAACAACGTGGGTAGCAGCCGGTATTCGACAGGCTTTGGTTTTAATCCGGAAGAATCAGGCCATCATTTCCTTGTCACAATCCATACGGCCAGGTCGTCACATGTTTACATCAGCGAACATTTTACCTGGGATCACAGTCAAAAAAGGCGGGATCTGAGTTTTACCCTGGGAAACGAGGACGACAAAATGCGGGTAATTTTACCCCGCAGCAAATGGCTGGACATTGCGGAACACGTGCAGGATGAATTCAACCGGCGGCTGAAAAAAAACGGTATTGCGGCGGGCCGCTGGAAAACAGGGCAGACTCCCGTATCGCGGCTGCTGGGCAAGGAAATGACGCTGCTGGCCTGGGCTGTCGAAGACGCCGATCCGGCCCTAATCCCAGCTGCTGTCAAAAACTGGCTCGGCCTGGCCCCTGAAGAGCGCTGGTGGCTGTTCACCATGACCAACGCCGCAACCGGCCACGCGATCAACGGGCGGAACAAAGGCTGGAGAAAGGCCGTACGGTATGCCCTGACGGAGAACCCGGTCTCAGACGCCGAACCGGCTGAGCCGCGCCATGAGCTGTTGTTAATTATGAAAGAGACACTGTCCTGGGCCGGAGAACTTGAATTAGTCCATCCCAGGAAGCAGGAAACGGACGCCGGCAATGAAAAAATCGTTTATTGAAACGCAGTTCCCCGTATCAAAGATTTCCAAAGAAAGCTACAAGGAACGGAAGGCCAATTACAGCCAGACACTTACCGGACTGGGCAAATGGTGGGGACGCAAGCCGCTGATTTTGGCGCGCGCCGCGATCATTGGGTTGTTGGTGCCGGCATCCGATAATCAGGTCAAAGACCGGGAAATTTTCCTCAAGATTCTCACGATGGATGAGGAAGGGCTCTGGCTGCGCAAAGATAAGCTGATTACGCTTAAAGAAGTATATAAACGGCTTGATCAGACCCAAAGGGAGCGGTGGTTTAAAAAGACATCTACCGAAGACAAGCCGAAATTAAAAAAAGGGACGACCAGAGAACAAAGGAAAGAACTGCAGCGGATTGTTTTTATGCCCCTGTCTTATGACGAAAAACTTCAGTACTGCAGACGCCCCGAACAGATTAAGGGGCCTTCCGGAAAAGCCTGGACGGAAATCAACACACACCTGAATACCGCCGCAAACAATCTGCAGGAACTTGTTAGCCAATTAGGAAAACGGCGGTTCGGCCATACGCCGCGCGTCGGTGACGCCTTTTGCGGAGGCGGCAGCATTCCTTTCGAGGCCGCGCGACTCGGCTGCGAAGCTTACGGGTCGGACCTCAACCCGGTGGCGGCGTTGCTCACCTGGGCGGCGTTAAATATCATCGGCGGGGGCGAAATAATCGCCAAGCAGGTCCGCCAGGCGCAGCAGGAGGTTTATAATACTGTAGATCAGCAAATCACTGCGTGGGGTATTGAGCACAACAAAGAGGGACACCGGGCGGACGCCTACCTATACTGCAATGAAGCTGTCTGCCCCGGATGCGGCTGGAAGGTTCCGCTGGCGCCTTCCTGGATTATCGGTGAAAAGACGCGCTGCGTGGCAAAATTAAAGCCTGACGAAACCGGCAAGCGGTTTGATATACTTATCGAATCGGGGGTTTCAAATGAAGAAATGGAAAATGCAAGAGCGGCCGGCACCGTAAAAGATTCCGCTTTGTGCTGCCCCAACTGCCTTCCTCATGCCACTCCCATGACCATGCTGCGCGGTGACGGACGTGGCGGGAAAGAACAGTATGGCCTGCGGATGTGGGAAAACTGGGATATCGTGCCCCGCCCGGAAGACGTTTTTCAGGAACGACTCTACTGCATCCGTTGGGTTTACACATGTGAAGACGAAGAGGGCAAAACTATAACTGAACGCTATTACAGCGCTCCCGACGAGGACGATCTGCGCCGGGAGGAACTTGTTCTGGAACTTTTACAGGAGCGCTTTGCCGAATGGCAGGAAAAAGGGTATATCCCAAGCCGCAGGATTGAGCCAGGATATAATACTGATCAACCTCTACGTGAACGCGGCTGGACACATTGGCATCACCTGTTTAACCACCGGCAATTATTACTAAATGCATTGTTAATAGATAATGCATTTAGTAACTTTACTACTGAAAATATTCTATTATCATTTTTATTTAGTATGGGAAGATGCTCAGATTGGAATAGTAAACTTTGCCGTTGGGATTCTAGCTCTGCAAATGAAAAAATGGCGCAAACTTTCTACAATCAAGCTTTAAATACATTATTTACATATGCCACAAGAAGCTTGTCGAGTTTTAAAAGTCCCTTTTTTCTAAATTGGTCCGTTAATATTTTTAATAACACAAGAGTTGTCTCAGCTAAAGATGCTCGCCAAAATGATCATTATTGTGATATCTGGTTAACTGACCCTCCATATGCCGATGCTATTAACTACCATGAACTGTCGGAATTTTTTATTGCCTGGTATGATAAACATATAAAAATATTTTTCCCTGAGTGGTACACAGACAGTAAACGTGCGCTTGCCATCACCGGATCAGATGAGAATTTCCGCAAAAGTATGGTCGATTCATACCGCAACCTTGCCGAGCATATGCCGGTCGATGGGGCGCAGATCGTTATGTTTACCCACCAGGATTCCGGAGTATGGGCGGATCTGGCATTAATTCTCTGGGCTGCCGGTTTGAGCGTAACAGCGGCCTGGTGCATAGCCACCGAAACAGATTCCGCATTAAAAGAGGGCAATTATGTCCAGGGGACGGTGCTGCTGGTGCTGCGCAAGCAGACCTCCCTTGAAACGGCCTTTACTGATGAGATATACCCGCAGGTGGAAGAGGAAGTTAAGAACCAGTTAAATGAGATGCTGGCCCTGGAAGACCTGGAGGACCCCAATTTCAGCGACACCGATTACCAGCTTGCCGCTTACGCCGCCGCCCTGCGTGTTTTGACAAGGTACCGGAGCATAGAAGACATTGACGTGGCCGGGGAACTGGCCAGGCCCAGGCAGCGGGGCGAGCAGTCCCCTGTAGTGGACATTATCAACCGCGCTGTGGAAATTGCCTGCGATCACCTGGTTCCGAAGGGCATGGAGATATTCACTTGGAAAGGCCTTTCCCCGGAAGAAAGGTTCTACCTCAAGGGGCTTGAACTGGAGAGCCACGGGGAGCGCCGCTCAGGGGCTTACCAGGAGCTTGCCCGCGGTTTCGGGATCAGGGATTACCGTCAACTTCTGGAAGGCAGCCGGGCTAATCAGGCCAGGTTGAAAACAGCCTCCGAATTTGCCGCCAGGCAGTTGGAAAACACCGGTTTCGGCGCCACGCTTGTGCGCCAGGTTTTATTTGCCATCCGGGAGTCGGCGCACACGGGCGAAATTGCGCAAGGACGCAACTGGTTTTATAACGAACTTCAAGGCTTGTACTGGAATAAGCGCCAAACTATAATTCAAATCCTTCATTACCTAGCCGCGCTTGGATCTAACAAAAATATGCCCCACTGGCGGGATGACTCCAATGTGGCCAGGATTTTAGCGGGCGCGTTGAAAAATGACCATATTTAAAATTATAAATCTGTAATAAAGCAATTTATCATGCTATCTAACTAACCAATCAAAGTAACGAGGTAAGCGACTTGATTAACCGATTTTCCTCAAGGCGGCAAAAACTGGATTATTCTTTCCTAAAAGGCCGGTTGACCGGCGCGCAGGCATACGACCGCATAGCTGGCTATTTTCGTTCCTCTATGCTGGAAGTAGCCGGTGAGGCTTTGGAAACTGTCACCGGGCCTGTGCAGGTGGTCTGCAACTCCGATTTGGAACTGCGGGATGTAGAAACAGCCAGGGCCGCCCAGTATGCCATGAGGCGTGAGTGGTGCGAAGCAGAGCCGGAGAAATACGGCCCGGCCTCCCAGCCGCGGCTTTCCAAATTATTTGAATTGCTGTATTCCGGAAAGCTTCAGATCCGGGTTATGCCGCGTGAAAAATTCGGCTTGATACACGGTAAGGCCGGAGTCATCACACTGAGTGACGGACGCAGGACTTCTTTTATCGGGAGCGCTAACGAAACATACAGCGCCTGGAAAATGAATTATGAAATCATCTGGGAAGACGATTCCGCAGAAGCGGTCAAATGGGTACAGGAGGAGTTCGACGCGCTCTGGAACAGCCCCTTCGCGATATCTCTATCCGACTTTATAATCCAGGACATCGGCCGGCTGGCGCGCCGCGTGGTAATTCCCAGCGTTGAAGACTGGCGGCGGGAGCCGGATCCATCAATGACTGTTATCGAAACTCCTGTTTACCGCCGGGAAAACGGCCTGTGGGAACACCAAAAATATTTTGTACAGCATGCATTTGAAGCGCACAAAAGGAACGGCGCCAGGCTTGTCCTGGCTGATATGGTAGGTTTGGGGAAAACTGTACAGCTGGCGCTGGCAGCCCAGTTAATGGCTCTTTACGGAAGCAGGCCTGTGCTCATCCTGGCGCCTAAAACACTGCTCCTGCAATGGCAGGATGAGATGAAAAACCTGCTTGATATGCCGTCCGCCGTGTGGAACGGCAAGCAATGGATAGACGAAAACGGGATTGAATACCCGGTTATGGGTCCCGAGGGGATAAGCAAGTGCCCAAGAAGAATTGGCGTGGTATCAACGGGACTTATCATCAGCAAATCAGAAGTCGCCGAGTTACTTAAACAGATTAACTATGAGTGTATAATCGTGGATGAGGCGCACCGTGCGCACCGTAACAACCTGGGACCGGGCAAAGAGGCTGAAAAACCAGAACGCAATCATTTGTTGGACTTTCTAGATCAGGTGGCTGCCCATACGAAAAGCATGTTACTGGCCACGGCGACTCCGGTACAGAAAGACCCGGTAGAGGCGTGGGACCTTCTGGATGTGCTTTCCCGCGGAAACGAGGAAGTCTTCGGCGCTCGTTTCAGCAACTGGAGAAGGCCAGGCGAAGCGTTAGACCTTGTATTGGGGTCTATGGAACTGCCCGAAGATGATTTTGATCGCTGGAGCTGGATAAGAAACCCGCTGCCTCAAGCATCGGAAGAGCGTGATTTTGGATTGATCCGCCGCTCACTGCGCATGGCGGACAGTGATAATGTAGCGCCGTCCGAAGCGTGGCATACGATGAGCGAAGCTGATCGCAGCAGGATAAGACGGCTTTCCAGGTCTTTCGTACAACGGTACAATCCTTTTATCCGCCATATCGTCATGCGAACCAGGGATTTTTTAGAAAACACCATCGACCCTGAAACTGGCGAACCGTATTTAAAAAGAGTAAAGGTAGAGCTTTTTGGAGAAAAAGAGAAAGAAGCCGTCCGCCTGACCCCTTATTTAAAAGAAGCATATGAACTGGCCGGGGAATTTTGCAGACTGCTTGCGGCACGTTTAAAAACAGCCGGTTTTCTTAAAACTCTTTTACTCAAGAGAGTGGGCAGCACAATCTACGCGGGAAAATTGACGGCCGAAAAAATGTTAAGAGACTGGCAATATGTAGTTAAAGAGGATAATGAAGAAGATGAACAGGTTCCTGATATTAACGACATAAAAACCCTGACACAGGAAGAAAGGGAAGTTCTCCAAAGATTTGTACAAGCCTTAAGCGCGGAAGAGCGGGATCCCAAGTATGAAGTTATTCTTGACTGCTTGACGGAAAAAGGCTGGCTGGAACAGGGCTGCATTATTTTCTCACAGTACTACGACTCCATTTTTTGGCTGGCTGAAAACTTATCAAAGGAATTGCCTGAAGAAAATATCGGCATATACGCCGGCGACGAGAGGTCCTCTATAATAAAGAACGGCTGTATGGTTAGGGCGGCCAGGGATGAACTTAAAAGGCTGGTTTCCAAAGGTTCGTTAAGATTATTACTGGGAACAGATGCGGCAAGCGAAGGAATCAATTTGCAGCGTTTGGGCACGTTGATTAATCTCGACCTTCCCTGGAACCCGACCCGGTTGGAGCAGCGCAAAGGAAGGATCCAGCGGATCGGTCAAACAAGAGACACTGTTTTAATATATAACCTCAGGTACAAGGACTCTGTAGAAGACCGTGCCCATGAACTGCTTTCTGATCGCATGGAAGAAATCTTCAGGCTGTTTGGGCAAATCCCGGACGTATTGGAGGATACCTGGGTGTACCTGGCTTTGGGAGAAATCGAACAGGCCAAAAAGACAATCGACTCTATTCAAAAAAAGCATCCGTTTGACATCAAATATAACCAGATAGAAAAGGTTCCCTGGGAATCCTGCGAACGTGTGCTAGACTCCGCAGACCGCCGCAAATACCTGACCCAGGGATGGTAATCCTTGCCTTTTTCCTTGCTTATTTGCCCACCCAACCTGTAATATAATAATAAAGAGTAAAATTCTTGTAATCATAAAACAGGAAATTTTTTTATATTTGTCGTATTATATAGAAAAACAAATGAAAAACAATCATTTATAAATTTACGTAACAACCACAGCCCAAGAATTTTAAAGATTTAAGAGGCGCAGTTTTTTGGGTACTTTTAACGAGCTACATTTTGAAAATGAATTCTATTTTCAATGGCACATAACAGAAAGGTGCAACCTCAGGTGTAAACACTGTTATCATAATAATTATGACTCTGAAGGCGAATTAAGTTCGGAGGAACTTTTATCGGTTTTAGACATATTAGATAGCACAGCCACCAAGTGGGGCAAGCTCGCTACACTGTCAATAACCGGCGGAGAGCCGCTTCTACGGTTAAATGAAATTAAACAGATAGCAGACAAAATAGTATCAAAAAAACACATTTATTATTTTGACCTCCTTACAAATGGAACCCTATTAGATAAGGACACTCTTTCCTTCCTGTCAAAGTCGAAAAAGTTGCGCAGGGTGCAGCTTTCCCTTGAAGGGCCTAACTCTACAAAAAATGACGACATTCGTGGCCATGGAAACTTCGAAAAAATCCTATCTGCTATAGCATCCCTTAGAGAATATCAAATACCAATCTGTATCATGGTTACACTTACTCGTGACAATTGGGAGGACATTCCAGGAATAGTTAAATTGGCTGTAGATTATGGTGTTAATTATCTTAGCTTTGAAAGATTTATCCCTGAAGGTAAAGGAAAACAAGTCAAAGAAAAAATATTAAGCCGGAATGAGCTGAAATCAGCCAACCAGTTAATTGCCAGATTATCGCAAGAAGAAAATCGTGTAAAATTTTTAACTTACCGTCCTCTTTTTGCTCTTTGCGGCGACGCTTTCGGTGCCATGTGTTCTATTGGTACAAATGCTCTTACCATTATGCATGACGGTACTGTATACCCTTGCCGGCGCTTACCGATACCATTGGGTAACATTCTAAGTGACGGACTGTATAAAATATGGTATGGTTCTGATTTATTATGGGAAATCCGCAATTCCCGCAACCTGAAGGGTAAGTGCAACAATTGCGAATTGCTGCCTGTTTGCCGTGGTTGCCGTGCAGCGGCTTATTATCTAAACGGAGATTACCTTGCGGAGGACCCTCAATGTTGGAAATAAAACCACAGTCAAAGTTCAAACTAAACGAAGATTTTATCTTACACCAAATAGAGGAACTAGATAAATACTGGCTTTTCAATATTGTTAATGGTGACATCTTTAACCTTAATGATGTCTCCATGTTTATTTTACAAAAGATAAGTGAAGGAAATAACTTTGAATCATTGGTTTTTAAACTGCTTCAACAATTTGACGTTGATGAAAACAGGGCACAAAATGATCTTCAAAAAATATTACGGCAGTTATTTCATGAAAAAATTATTAGCCAAATAAAGGAGGATTAACCATGGTTAAAAAGCCCTATAAGGAACCAGTTTTGGAAAAGCAGGAATCTATGCGCATTGCAGAAGAAACTATTGAAAAAGCCACGGGAAAACTTATCTGCAAACAATGCTCATCCTGTCATGGTTGCAGATAATTTCTGATTACTGTTTATTTGTTTTTTGCCTAGGGGGTTGAGAAATGATTATTGATCGTAAAGAACTAACTGATCTAGATTTTGAAACCTTGAATATTATTTATGATATTTTTATTGATGATGAGAATTACCAAAATATAGATGTAAAATGCAATGATCGTGATATTTTAGCTGACTTTAACGAACTAGAAGATACCAACCAACATGGGTTGGTTATTCAAAAACTCCGAAATTATGAAAAGTGTTCATTAAAAATAGATGATAAAGCTATATCTAATCATGCCACTACTTTTTGGAAACATCTTTTTTTAGCTAAGAAAACACGTGCCATTTTACAAAGCATTGGAACCAATGAGGCTTCTAAACTTATAGATGAAATTGCTGAATATTTACTTTCGAAATTACCTGATATATACGAGCAAGATTTTGGCATTATTAAATGCAAAGAAGAACCCCAAGATTTTGGACAGAAAAAATTTCTTATTCTCTTCTATAATGAAATTAGCCAGTGTTGTTCTGGGTATCTGAATACTGGTTATGCTGAGAAATCCTTAAAGTACTATCCTGAAGAAGCCTGTCATTATGAATTACTTGGGTTATATAATAAAGCTCTTGGGTTGTCACATCACGAGAATAAAGAGAGCAGGGAAAATGCATTAAAACATTATGATGAAATAATAAATACTTTTAAAATAAAAAAGGAGGGAGAAAAATATCTTGGGTACGGATATGATTTCGATACAGATTTATGGAAGATGTATGTTTATTTACCAGCAATATATCATAAGGCTGAAGTACTAATTAAACTACAAAGAGGAAAAGAAAGCATAGATATACTCAATACTTTTATAAAGAAATATAAGAATTATAATGTTCCTAGATTTATTTTTTTATCAACCGAGTATAAAATAATAGACAGTATGATACTAAAGGTTCATGCGATGCTTGAAAGCTCTAATTTAAATGTTAATGAAGAAATAAAAAATATAGAAATAATGCTTGAAACACATAAAGAAAATTATGATATCCAGAGGAAATATAATTTCTTAATAGCCAAGCTTAATATTGAGGACACAAGAGAAAATCTAAGTAGTAAAAAAAACGAAGAAATATATAAATTTCTTAAAGAAACTATATATAATAATTTATTTAAAGAAGAAAGAAATGAAGATGAAAGAACACAAGCTTCATTTTATTGGCTAGAAGCATTTCAGTTATACATAAAAGCATCAAAAAATAAAAATCATGAAAAAGGAAAGGATCTATTAGAGGATTTATTAGGTACTTTAATAGATATCTTAAATTATATTTTTGAGAGACTCAAACAAGACCCATGGATTCCAAACAAAGAGAAGATTCTAAAACTAATAGTGGAAATATTCGAAGAAATAAATGATGATGACAGTATTACAAATGATGATTGTCGCCAAAAAATTAAAGATATAGAGATAAGATATTGTCATAGACTTACTCACAAAGAAAACAAACCCTCCAGTTATCAAAAAGTCAAATCAGTTCGAAGGCTATTATTATTAGGCGAGAATAACAAAGAGGCTGAAATGGATTATAATTTTCCCGATAGACTTGAAATAGTTAAGGACTTTGCAAATATTATTATTAATAAGGATTATTATACTCAATGTTTGCGATACAATACTGAAAAATTTGACAAAAATTTAATATATAGTAGCTATTGGCCACAACTCACTGGGCGTTATGCATTTACAGTATTGCGAAAATGGCAGTCTTTTACACCAGCTCTTGGGAGTTACTCAACTAGTAGTAGAGGTGGAGGTTATTTTGTTTACAAAGTAGGTGACAATGGTAATATAGAAGATGGGGTAGTTGTTGATCCCGGTTATGATTTTATCGAAAATTTTATTGAGCATAACTTTTCCATAAAGGATATTACTGCAATTGCCATAACACATTCACACATAGATCATTCTGTTGATTTTCGCGGCCTTATGACACTAATTCATGAGATGAACAAAAGAGGAGTCAGAAAATTATATAAATGGCCTCCCAAAAAAGTAACAGTGATACTAACACCATCGTGTTTCGATCATTTTTTTCAGATAATATCAGACAGCCGCGATTATATCAAGGATGTTATAGTTGTTGATCCTGATAGACACAATCTAGTTGAAACTGAATTATATGAAATTGGAAATGAGAAGATACATTTCTATCTAAGCGCGGTTCCTGCGTATCATAAAGATTTACAAGAAAATGCCAATTGCGTAGGTTTAATACTAAGGGATAATAATGATAACAAAATAATTGGTTTTACAGGTGATACTGTTTGGACTCACAGCCTATACAAGCGATTAAAAGATTGCTCAGTTATCTGTGCTAATATGGGAGCCCTTATTGATGTAAATAAAGGAGACAGTTTTGAAAAAACATTTGATCAGAAAGATAAGGAGCATAAAAAGATCAAAAAGCTTATATATAAGGAGAATCATCTTTATCTCCCAGGAATAATCACTTTATTAGATGAAATCCAAAAAACAAGTAAAACAAAAATAACTGTAGTAGGAGAACTCGGTGAAGAACTAAAATCTGGCTTAAGAAAAGATTTATTTCATAAATTTAATCAGTTTATAGATGAAAGGACTAGTAATCAATATGGAGGCAACTATCCATATAAATGGCAACGTGAAATATTATATCCTTATCCACTTGTTGCAATTGAAGATATTAATCTAACAATTACATGGGAGACACAAAGTGCTGAGCCATATATAAGATGTACACGTTGCAAGAGAATAATTCCACCAGACAAAGTAATGCTTCGCGTAACAAATGACGATCGAAAAAGTGAACAATTATTCTATTATTGTAAAGAATGTCTTGAATTAATAGAGTCATTGGAAAGCGGAGTGGAAAGAGAATGGGAGAAGCGTTATTTACCGCCACATCAAGTCTGACTTCGATGTTAAAGACAGGATTAGACAAAAAAATTGATCCTGAAAGAATAGCTAGGGTAGGAACAGTATTATTAGAAGAAATACCAGTCACTGAGAACACAATTTTTACTAATATAGCTGACTATATAGTAAATAGACAGTCAGTAGATGGCGGATGGGTTGATGTTGAAGAAACGGCCTGGTCAATAGCATATTTACGAAAAATATCTGGAGAATATGAAGGCCCTTTTAATAAAGGGCTTAACTGGTTGGCTGAACAAAGAATATCCGGGGCGGGATGGGGAAGGAATAACCGAGATACGCCAAGGATACCATATACCTCATGGGTTGCCATACTGTGCCCGGAACTTATAGATAAAGAAGTATTAAAATGGTTGGAAAAAACCTGTAATGATGAGATAAAGCTAGAACCAAGACTGACTTATAAAATAGCCCTGCCAATTTTGGCTTTTAGCAAGCATAAATATTCAACTCAAAATCCGGAGTTAGTTAATTCTTTAATTTCTTTTCTTATTTCCTCCCAAAATGACGACGGCGGCTTTGCCCCCTGGCGTGATCATCCGTGCGGCAGTGACCCCTGGTGTACTTCAGTTGCGGCGTTGGGACTGTTGGCACATGCGGATAGGGTCCCAGAAGTTATTTTTGAAAACTCATTGAACTGGTTACTAAAAAACCAGCTCCCTAACGGAATGTGGCCCTATCATTACATTGATGAGGGAACAGCTTTAGCTTATTGGGCGTTAAAAGAAATGCTAATTCATTTCAAGAGAAAAGAACATTAATATGTGTGGTATTTGTGGGGTTTACGGCAGCAACGATCTAAAAAAGATAGAACTGATGACCTCAACCATAGCCAACCGCGGACCAGACGCAAGCTTTGTAAAAATAATTGGGGGCAAACATACACTTGGAAGCGCAAGGCTTCATATTACTGGTCAATTAGATGCTCCTTTTCCTTATTGCCGCGACGAAATTGGGCCTCAAGTACTATTAAACGGCGAAATCTATAATTATCGCTTTTGGCAAAAAAAACTTGAAGACGAAGGTTATACTTTCTTTACTGGTACTGATACCGAAGTCATCTGGGCAATGTACCATAAATACGGGTTGGAATTTGTCAATAAAATAAAAGGAATGTTTGCCATTGCAATTCTTGACGGCGACAGGCTTATTTTGGTTAGAGACAGGTTTGGAATAAAACCGCTCTTTTATTGCCAGAGAGGAAATGAGCTTGCTTTTGCTTCAGAAATAAAAGCATTGTTAAGATGGACCGACCGTCAACCCCATTTAAACGAATCAGCTTTGCAAGAGATTTTAACTTTTGGTTATATTTATTCTTCGGATGAAACGCTTTTTGTTGGAATAAAGCAGGTTACCCCCGGAGAAGTTCTAATTTTTGATGGAAATGAAATTTGTTCCGAAAACTATTCTGTCCCGCCAACCGCTTTTTCTTCTCCGGGCACAAATGAAGACTATTACTTCCATAAAACACTGCTTTCTAATACCTTACCTGCCGCTATGAGGTTGGTTACTGAACATGGCGCTCATGAAGTCGGCGTTTATCTTTCAGGCGGCGTAGATTCATCTTTAATGGCTGTGCTTTGTAAAGAAATACACGGGAAAATTAAAACTTTCCATCTTACGGACAGCCATCATGCACCGGACCTGCCCTGGTCCAGGGATGTTGCAAAGGCAATAAATAGCGATCATTATGAAATACCTGTTACTTTGCAGGATTATCTAGCTGAACTGCCAAAATTCGTCTACCATTATGAAAATATTGTTGCCGGCGGTGTTTTTGACTTGCAGGGTGGTGTGGCTTTTCATCTACTTTGCAAAAAAGCCTCCCAGCATGTCAAGGTTGCCTTAACAGGAGAGGGCGCAGATGAACTCTTCGGCGGATATTATTGGACATACACACACCCGCTTGGTTTCGCCGACCGTTTGCGTATACGCCTGAAAGAAGCTGTAAAGAACGTTCCGAATGATAAACTGGCTATATTGGTGAACCAGCTTTTCCCGCTTCCCGAGGACGAATTACAGTATCGCTTAAATATTTTCAATGCATTATTAAAAAGCGCATTATCAAATTATCATCTCTGGAGTGTCGACCGTTCATCAGGCGCTTTTGGTTTTGAAATCCGACCATTTTATTTGTATGAGGATATAGTAAAACTGGCTGGTGATATGCCGGTAGAATACAAAGCCCCAAAACCCGGCGTCACAAAGCTGCTGTTAAAAGACGCTGCAATGAATTTTTTTGCCCGTTATGGCCTGGAAGCTATTTGTAACAGAAAGAAATTTGGCATGCCTGCTGCGCTTAATCAACTCGACAATCAAGTAAGGATTTTTATTAACAACAATGTTAGCGACGCTTATGTTCAACGTCACTATTACAAACAATACCTGACGAACAAAATTGATATATTTATGTTCGATTTATTTTTTTACTTTTACTTTCATAAAAACGGAAATTTTGAACCGGCTTTCTGCCTGGAGGAAGCCTTGGCAGGTGGTCTATTTGAAAATATGTATAGTTAGTAAATTCCCGCCAATTCAGGGAGGTATAGCTTCTAAAACATATTGGCTTGCCCGTGGTTTGGCTGAGGCAGGCCTGGAAGTTCACGTAGTAACCAATGCCTTGGCTGTTGAAGATGATTATAAGATTGGATCCTGCGGGAAAGATTTTCTTTTACCGGAAGGAATATTCATTCACAATATAGAACAAGAAACACCCTGGCATATCCCGTATTCAAAACTTTTTCAAGAAAAATTGCTTAACAAATTACTGGGTGTATGTAACCAATACAAAATAGATCTTATCGACAGCCATTACCTTATTCCCTATGGAATAGCCGCTTTTTTGGCAGGCACAATTACCGGGATACCGTATATTGTCCGGCATGGAGGCAGTGATTTAGCCAAATTTTGGGACAAAGGACTATTAAACGAGCTGTTGAAAAGAACACTTTCAAACGCATCCGCTATAGTAACTGACAAAACAGACTTGGGCATTCTTAACAACAACTTGGTCAATCTTCCCCGTTATGTCCCGGATGAACGTTACTTTCATCCGGAAGCCAAAGAAGAAAATCAGATTAGCTTTGCATATATCGGCAAAATAAATTATTATTGGCAGCATAAGGGTCTTGACAGAATTCTAAGTTATTGGGACGGATTTTCATTTGATTCAAGCCTGTTTTTCTTAGCCCAAGGGAAAGGCAAAGCTGATTTTTTAGCTCAATATAAGCCGGATAAAGTAAAATTTCTAGATTTTATTCCTCCCTGGAAAATGCCGTCCTTCCTACAAAAGATTGATTTTCTATTTCATTTAGTTAATGATAATCCTATCCCCGATTTTTCTAACATTGTTGTTGAAGCAGTCGCCTGCGGTGCTAAAATTTTAACGGATAATCCATCTGCATTTATTTGTTATGAGGAATATTTTGATGTTAATAAATATGTTTTGTCCGTAGATAATTTTAGTATTAATCACAATATAACTAAGGCTGAACAGCCTTTAAAAATTAAATATGCCACATATATTAAACAAAATATCGAGCTTTACCGGAAAGCCTGCGCGCTATAAAAAATGGTTCCTTGTATCCCTACATATTGATTACCAAAACAGATCTCTTTAGGATTCAGCTGTGGTCAAAGCTACCCACCCTTCTCCGAAACAATTCGGGAGTAATTACTATGATAGATACCAGCCGCTTTAAACAATTCATCAGTAATAATTTATTATTTTCTCTTGATAATTAACAAAGTGAACGTATACACTATGAGAAATTTCCTGATGTTGATATTACTGAATTTAAAATGTTATAATCTGGTTTGAGACAACGTTAAAAAAGTATGAATAGGAGCGGTGGATATGTCTTGGAATATTGAACTAAAAGAACAAAACCTTCAACCGATATTATTTATCAAAGCCAAGACTTCTTTGGAAGGTCTGCAGAAAATAATCGGGGAAAGCTATACGAAAATAATAGCCTATCTGACTGAACTGGGTGAACAGCCGGCATTTGCCCCTTTTACCGCTTATTACAACCTTGACATGCAGAACCTTGAAGTCGAACTTGGGTTCCCTGTTGCCAAACAATTGCCGGGGAAAGAGGAGATTCTCTCCGGGCAGATACCGCCGGGCCGGGTGATTTCCTGTGTGTATAAAGGGTCATACGCAGGCATGGAGAAATTATACACCGAAATGTTCGAATGGATCGCTGAGCACGGCTATGAGTTTCTCGGTGTTTTTTATGAATATTACTTGAACTCGCCGATGGAGGTCCCAGAAAGCGAATTATTAACCCGCATCGACCTGCCCATTAAAACAATCCCTTGCTCCGGCGGCAGTGAATAAAAAGCAGCCGGAAGATATTTGAAAAGGGTTCCTCTGGTTGAAGGAAGTGTTGCCCCTGAAAATAAAGATTGGAAACAAGAACGTACTGTATCCAATGCCTGTGACCGTCGTGGGAGCTATGGTCAACGGCAGGCCGAATTTCATAGCTATTGCGCATGTTGGAATATTAACAAGGCATCAGCCTCATCTTATTTCGTTGAGCATGAGCAAGATGCATTACACCAATGCCGGGATAAAAGAAACAAAGACATTTAGTATAAACCTGATGTCAGTGGAGAATATGGTTCCTGCCGATTATGTGGGTACTTTTTCAGGTAAAGCAGTTGACAAATCTCAAGTATTCGAGGTCTTCTACGGCGAGCTCAAGACGGCTCCAATTATTGCCGGGTGCCCTTTGTCTATGGAGTGCAAGCTTTATGATGTTTACGAACTGCCGCAATTTGATGTTTTCATTGGCGAAATAGTTGAAACATATGCCGATAAAAATGTGCTGACAGACGGAAAAGTCGATCTTTCAAAAGTAAATCCTTTATTATTTGATATGACCGGTATCCAATACTGGTCAATTGGCAAAGCAGCCGGCAAGTGCTGGAATATAGGCAGGCAATATGGTAAATCAGAATAAATTGTATAGTATCAGATAGCCTATACGAAGTCACAGCGTTTTTCGAGCCCTTGAGCCTGAGGTGCTCTATTTTTTTGCCCTTGTCGTCCCAAAAAGCAGCGGCCCGGTATTCCCAGGCCGCTTTATAATCAGTATTATGAATTTGACAACAGAAAAACTATCCGTTATTTGTCCATTTTTTTTAAATCTTGATCCCTATTTCCCCTGCACATTAGCGTCATAATCAAGCGAGGGGAATGACATCGCCCTGGCTAAAACGAAAGCCGCCTGAAGAGCTTCTGTCGGGCAAAGCGGGAAGCATTCCTTGCAATCCCAGCATACCTTGGAAGCTATCTCCGGAATAAAACTGATCTCCCGTTTTGTCCCTCTGTTGATAAAGCCGATGGCGAACTCCTTTTTAATCTCGGCGCAGTACCTGACACAAAGGCCGCAGTGAATGCAGAATGACGGTTCTTTTTCGAAACGGTTCCTGTCCGCCCCGTACTCTTTGGCCAAATCCACCAGTTCAAACGCGTCCGGAGCATGAGCCAGCAGCAGTTCGATGATTGTTTTACGGATCCTGTCTATCTTCTCGGACCTGGTTTTGACGACCAGATTATTCTCTACCGGGTAAACGCAGGAAACAACCAGCCTCCACCAGCCGCGCTGTTCTATTTCTACTACACAGAGACGGCAGGCCCCATAAGGCTCCATCCTCTCGTCATAACACAAGGTGGGAATATGTATCCCGGCGCTTCTTGCCGCTTCCAGGACAGTCATATCTTTTTTGGCCTTTACTTCTTTTCCGTCAATCGTTAAGACTATATCACTCATTTTCCGCTGCCCCCTTTCCTTTGCCCCGGACAATAACTCTTTGCTCTTCAGGGATAGGAGGCGGAACGGGCTCGCCGGAAATCTTCTTCACAGCGCGGAAACGGGGGGGGCAAACCTCAAAGCAGGTTCCGCACTTTGTGCATTTCTCCTGGTCAACTACATGAATCATGTTCTTGCCGCCGATAATGGCGCCTGTCGGGCATTTCCTGGCGCAAACCATACAGGCCTGGCAAAGGGCCGGGTCAATATGAAAGGCAATTAACTCTTTACAGGTCATGGCGGGGCACCGCTTCTCGTAAACGTGCGCCTCATACTCATCCCTGAAGTATTTCAGCGTGCTTAAGAACGGGTTCGGGGCGCTTTTTCCTAAAGCGCAAAGGGCGGCTTCAACGGCTGTTTCAGCCAACTCTTCCAGAAGCTCTATGTCGCCCTCTTTTCCTTTTCCTTTGGTGATGTTGGTGAGGGTCTTGAGCATCTGTCTGATTCCTTCACGGCAGGGAACACACTTACCGCACGATTCATCGGTAAGGAATTCCAGGAAGTACCTGGCGACATCGACCATGCAGGTCTCGTCGTCCATGACGATCATTCCGCCGGAACCCATCATCGAACCGACTTTG
>LDZT01006964.1_pt1 | contig 51960 bp, 43 predicted proteins | sample 615521 | NCBI WGS metagenome assembly LDZT01 (sample SAMN03408292, study PRJNA278302) | terrestrial metagenome | isolation source: oil reservoir sample SB1 | place: USA: Alaska, North Slope, Schrader Bluff formation | collected 2011-09 | reverse complement strand
ACCTTTTGCAATGGATCGTCCTTTGATTATCACAATACCACCTAATAAGTGGTGGGAGCATAGAGTATATTATAGCCATGGACGAATCCCTCATCGACAACCCATGTAATGACTCGACCCTTCAGTCGCAGCAGTTGAAAGAGCTGTATGAAACGCTGGTCGAGCTCCGTGAGAGACTTGAAGCACAGCAGAGAGAGGTCACAAAGCTCCGTGAGGAGAACAGCCAGTTGAAGCGTGAGAACACGCAGTTGAAGCGGCTCCCACTCTTTGTTGCAGTTGTTATCGAAAAGTTGCCAGGTGGTGAGGTCTACCTTCGTCAGCAGGGAAATAACCAGGAGTACATCACCCATGCCGGAGATGACATCTATCCCCTCCTGAAGGCAGGCTCAAAAGTCGCCGTGAATAACGCGCTCTCCATCGTTAAAGTCGTCGGAACAACCTTTGATTCCCGTGTCAGGGTTATGGAGCTTGAATTATCACCCACACAGACCTTTGGTGAGATCGGTGGTCTGACAGATGAGATCGAGGAGGTGCGGGAGGCAGTGGAGTATCCGCTCACCCGGCCGGAGGTCTTCAAACGGCTTGGTGTCGAGCCACCAAAGGGCATCCTGCTGTATGGACCACCCGGTACCGGAAAGACCCTGATCGCAAAGGCGATCGCCCATAATGCAAATGCCACTTTCATCAGGATGTCAGGGAGTGAGCTTGTCCATAAGTTCATCGGGGAAGGCGCACAGCTTGTCCGTGAACTCTTCCAGCTTGCCCGTGAGAAGGCGCCTGCAATCGTATTCATCGATGAGATCGATGCCGTCGGCAGCACCAGGACCCATGACGGGACATCCGGGTCTGCCGAGGTGCAGCGGACCCTGATGCAGCTCCTCGCCGAGATGGACGGCTTTGATAATCGCGGGGAGATCAGGATCATGGCCGCAACAAACCGGCCCGACATGCTGGATCCTGCCCTCCTCCGCCCCGGAAGGTTTGATCGTCTGATTGAGATCCCATTCCCTGATGGGTCGGCACGCAGGGAGATCCTGAAGATCCATTCAAAGAACCTCAGCCTCGCAGATGTCAATCTCGATTCAATTGCTGATCTTACCGAGGGTGCAACCGGTGCAGAACTTGAGGCGATATGCCGTGAGGCCGGAATGATCGCGGTCAGGCAGAGTGCAGATTCTGTTGCGATGCCGCACTTTGAGGCGGCAGTTGTGAAAGTCAGGCATAAGCAGGTCGAGCCGGACACACGCATGTACCTGTAAAAGGAGTCGCCTGTATGCGGGTTATCTTCATCCCAAAGCCCGGCATCGACCTCTATCATACTTTTCTTCAATCCGAGACGAGCAGGTTGATCCTCCGGTTTTATGCACCAAAACGCTTCCCGGGCGGCGGGGTTGAGGTCCCTGTTGCAACACTCGGATCAGGGCTTTCACTTGCTTCAGAGCTCCGTTGGTATATCAGACGATACACACAGGATTTTCTGATGAAGACCGGGGATGGTCATATAATCTCTCTCAAGCTTGCAAAAGAGATCTATGATCGGAATCTCCCCTATCCGGGTGATGACTGGGAGTTTTCCTATATCTGCAGGATATCAGGAGTTGAGGGGGTCACCACCCTTCCGGTTCTCTGTACCGGGGATGAAGCGGGGAAAGAGGGAGAGATGCCCGGGTTGCCGGATGTGAATGCATTATCCGATGATCGAGAGTATGGGATCCCTCGCACTCCGGATGAAAAAGAGGAGTATAGGGAGTAACGCTCAGGCAAACATTGTTCCTGTGCCAGAGGAGTACGTCATCCGGTTCCGCTCGAAATCCAGGGTAACTTTTCTGACTGCCCTTTCAAAATCATCCTGTGTAACAGAAGTCCTCTCCTCGCGAATTGCGCACATGCCTGCTTCCATACAGATAGCGGCAAGATCAGCACCATTCTTCCCTTCGGTGATCCCGGCAACCTTTTTCAGATCAACATCATCTGCGAGGGTGATCCGTTTGGTATGGATCTTCAGGATAGAGAGCCTCCCTTCCACATCAGGGAGTGGGATCTCGATGATCCGATCAAACCTGCCGGGACGGAGGAGTGCCATATCAAGGATATCGATCCTGTTTGTCGCCCCGATGATCTTGACATCGCCACGTGACTCAAAACCATCCATCCCTGCCAGGAGCTGCATTAAGGTTCTGTGCACCTCCCGATCACCGGAGGAGCTCTCCTGTCCGCGTGATGCACCGATCGCATCAATCTCATCGATGAAGATGATAGAAGGAGCATTCTTCTTTGCATTCTCAAAGAGCTCACGAACCAGACGTGCACCTTCACCGATATATTTCTGGACAAGCTCTGATCCCACAACCCGGAGGAAGGTTGCCTCGGTCTCATGGGCAACAGCCCGTGCAAGCAGCGTCTTTCCGGTACCGGGGGGACCATGGAGGAGGATCCCTTTGGGGGGAAGGATACCTACCCTCTCAAAGAGATGGGGTTTTTTCAGCGGCAGCTCGATTGCTTCACGCAGTTCGGTTACCTGCTGCTTGAGACCTCCGATATCGCCATAGCTCTCGTTTGGACGGCTTTCGACCTCCATACCATAGACCTGGGTATCATAGGCAGATGGGAGCACCTCGACAATTGCAAGTGTCTGCTGGTTCATTGTACACCGGACACCGGGTTTCAGATCCTCGGCATTGATGAACTGTGATGTACGCACAAGGAATTTTGGTCCCGCACTGCTCCTCACAACAACACGCGTACTGTCAATGACATCGGCAATTGTTCCGACAATCAGAGGCGGGCTCCTCATCTGCTCGATCTCTGAGCGTAGTTTACGAACCTCGCGTTCATACCTCACCTTCTGGGTTTCGAGGTACTGGCGATCGGTCTTTGACTGGCGGAGTTCTTCTCGCAACTCCTGGTTCCGGCCTTCAAGCTCGGTAAGACGCTCAAGCACCATCCGGTACGAATCATCGGAATGGAGGTGGTCTTCAGGGATGCGGGATTTCACGGCCATAACTCTTCAAATAGATATATAGGAAAAAAAGTTATAAAGTTGTTTGGGATGTGTATGCAACCACAACATTGTGAAGCCTGTGGAGAGCTTATCAGAGGGCGATCAAAGATTGTACGGATTGAAGGATCACAGCCGATGAAGGTCTGCGAACGGTGTGCCAGGCACGGAACGGAGGTGCAGGTCCAGACAGGGCCAAGGCAGTCCTCAGGCAGGGTAGGGGGTGGTATGGCGAGTTCTCCGGGGAGGAGCGCCACCCCCCCTGCCCGCCGAAGGCGTGATGTCTTTGATCTCATCGGGGGTGATATCGTTGAGGATTATGCAGATCGGATACGTGATGCACGCCTCGACAAAGGGATGAGCCAGAAGGATCTTGCCCTTGAGCTGAAAGAGAAAGAGCATCTCATAAAAAAGATTGAAAACGGCGATCTGATCCCTGAGGATGCTGTCAGGAAGAAGCTTGAAGCAGCGCTCGATATCCGCCTGATCGAGTCGGATGGTATGCCGGATGACAGCGGCGGGCATGCAGGAACGAGTGGAACAACCCTCGGTGATGTCATCCAGATCAAGAGGAAGTGAGATGGACTCCCCATTCATCCTCATCAATTGCAAGACATACCGGGAAGGAACCGGGTATGGTGCAGACCGTATTGCACGGGCGGCACAGGCGGTGATGGAGGATACCGGCGTAACAATCGGTATTGCCCCATCATATACTGACCTGCGGAAGATGGCAAAGCATTATTCGATCCCTGTCTTTGCCCAGCATATCGATGGTGTCGGAGCCGGGGGCTATACCGGCCATACACCTGCATATATGATAAAGATGGAGGGTGCTGCCGGATCGCTCATCAACCATTCTGAACGGCGGCTGACACTTGCCGATATTGAAGCCTCACTCACCGCCGCAGAGGAAGAGGGATTGACGTCAGTTATCTGTACAAATAATATCAGGACAACAGCGGCTGCAGCAGCACTCGGCCCGGATTTTGTTGCGATCGAGCCTCCGGAGCTGATTGGATCCGGGATCTCGGTTGCACAGGCTGATCCTGAGATCATTGCCGGATCTGTACAGGCCGCCTTGAAACAGAATAGTGAGGTGAAGGTGCTTGCCGGTGCCGGAATCCAGTCCGGGGACTGTGTCAGGATATCCCTTGATCTCGGGTGTAGGGGGGTACTGCTTGCATCAAGCGTGGTGAAGGCAGACGATCCCGAGTCGGTGCTCCGGGATCTCGTCTCAAAAATCTGAACTATTCGATGATTAAGGAGATGAGGTCATGCTTTGTGATGACACCCTCAACACGCCCTTCTTTCATCACAAGCACCGCATGGTGTTGTTCTAAAATGCCGACAACCGTCTCGATCTCAATCTCGGGAGGAACTGTCGGGAAACTGGATTCCATATAATCCCTGACCATTGGATGATGGTCTTTCTGATGCTTCTGCTCGGCAATTGCCGTGAGGATAGCAGATTCTGAGATACAGCCGACCGGCACACCGTCCAGCAGCACAGGAAGCTGGGAGAAGGCCATTTTGTCCATCTTCTCAACTGCCGATAAAATTGAGTCATCGGGTGAGACACTCTCGACAGGGGAGTGCATCAGGCTCGAAGCTGTTATGACCGGTAGTTCTGATACGGTGATCACATCGATGATTCTGCGAAGGGTGCTGACACGGGGATCAACAGAACCCCGCTCGATGCGTGCGACCATCGACTGGCTGATCCCGGATCTCCTGGCAAGTTCGGCCTGCCCTGTTTGGCTTGCACCCGCAGGGATTCACCGTTCCATCGATCCCTGCCGATACGCTCAACGAGTTGCACTGCAGAATGCAGAGTATCGCACCACGGAAACCGGGATGCTCATTCGTTTCATTGCTGGCGGCAGGACGTGTCGTTTCTGTGTCATTGCCATGACTCTCGCCATCCCCGATTGCCCGGGGCTGCGCGCCCGGAGGGTGGGGGGACTTTCCTCAGCAGCCCGAAAAGGGCCACCGTCAGCCGCACTCTCCCTCTCATCGCTGTACGATAGGGCGAAATGCGCTATGTACAGTATATATTTATCGATGTATAGAGAGATTAAACCTCGTATCATGGGAGATACCATCATCTTCTCCGAAGGTGATTCAATACTATGATGCTTCTGTCCGAGGAAGACGGGAGGATTGGAGTCTCCCTCGCAAGAGAGGCTCTCAGGGCGGCAGTGTTGCATGAGGAGTTGACGCCGCCCCCTCTTCCACCGGTCTTCTCTGAGAAACGCGGGATCTTTGTCACCCTGAACATGGATGGGGAACTGCGTGGTTGTATCGGCATCCCTCTCCCGGTGATGCCCCTTCAGGAGGGAATTATTGAAGCGGCACACTCTGCTGCGCTCCGGGATCCACGGTTTATGCCGGTTGCAGCAGAGGAGCTTCCGTTGATTACACTGGAAGTGACGATCCTCAGTGTTCCTGAAGAGATCACCGCTCCCCCCGCCAGCCGGGCTGATGAAGTTGAAGTCGGCAAACACGGCCTGATCGTGGAAGGAAGAAGGCGATCCGGCCTTCTCCTGCCCCAGGTTGCATCCGAATATGGATGGAATGCTGTTGAATTCCTCGATCATACCTGCAGAAAAGCAGGACTCCCGCCGGGATGCTGGCGGGATGAACAGGTGTCCGTCTTCAGGTTCGAGGGCCAGATCTTCTCTGAGTAACCATGTCAATACAGTTTGAAATCATGCACAAGGACATCGCCGGGAGGGTCGGAAGGCTCACCGTCGGCGATAAGCGTATACGAACCCCGGCCCTCCTTCCGGTCGTAAACCCGCATATCCAGATCATCCCCCCTGCCGGGATGGCGGCGATGGGGATCGAAGGGCTGATCACAAACGCCTATATCTTCTCAAAGAGTGCTGATTTTCGTGAGGAGGCACTCTCTCGCGGACTCCACTCGGTGCTTGGGTTTGACGGCCTGATCATGACGGATTCGGGATCATTCCAGCTCTCGGTCTATGGCTCGGTTGATACCACAAATGAGACGACCATCTCGTTCCAGCGGGATATCGGAAGCGACATCTGGGTGCCCCTCGATATCCCGACGCACCCGGATGCGCCGCGTGAGACCGTCGAGGCGGATCTAGCAGTCACCATGAGCCGCCTCCGTGAGGCAAAAGAGCTCTTCGGGGATGATGCACCCCTCGCAGGGCCTGTGCAGGGGGGTCTTTATCCTGACCTGAGAGAGCGGGCAGGCCGTGAGACGAGTGAACTTGGGTTTGCCTTCTGCCCGATCGGGGCGGTTGTTCCCCTTCTGGAAGGATACCGGTATAAGGAACTCGTCAGATCAGTGATCGCTGCCAGGAAAGGGCTCTCATCTGCTGCCTGTGTCCATCTCTTCGGTGCCGGCCACCCCTCGATGTTCGCACTTGCAGTCGCAATGGGCTGCGATATCTTTGATTCTGCTGCCTATGCCCTGTATGCACGGGAAGGCCGCTACATCACCCCGTCCGGCACCCTGAAACTCGCTGAGATCTCTGAGCTCCCCTGTGCCTGTTCTGTCTGCCGATCCCATACCGCTGATGAGCTCCGATCTGCTCCGGATAAGGAGCGGCTCCTCGCCTACCATAACCTCGCGGTGACACAGGCTGAGATCTCCCGGATCCGCCTATCCATCCAGGAGGGCACCCTCTGGGATCTTGTTGATGAGCGGTGCCGCTCTCACCCGAGATTGCTTGATGGATACCGCGAACTACTGAAGCACGCCCACTTCCTTGAACGATCGGATCGGGCAACAAAACGGAGATTCTTCTACCGGGGCGATGAATCATGCAGCCGGACCGAGGTGATCAAATTCCAGGAGATGATTCCACGGATACAGCTTGGAAAACGCTCGTTAATCCTCTGCGGCGGGCCCCGCCCTCAGGAGTTTGACGATGTGCTTGAGCTTCGGCCGCCCTTTGGGGCAGTGCCGACTGAACTCTCCGAGACTGCACCGATGGGGCAGTCCGAGGTCCCTGAATGGGATGATGCGATGCTTGCGTCTGCTTTTGCCGGGGTGGATGCGCTTTTATCTGCAAACCCGGATACCGATGTGACCTTCTCGACTACACCCGATCTCCTCGATCTGATCCGGAGGCGGTTCCCGGCTGCACAGGTGATCTCATGAGTACCTTCGAGGTCCGCCGCCGTGACGGGCTTGCACGGCATGGGATCTACACAATCGGCGATCTGACGATCGAGACCCCGGCAGTGATCGACCCGATCGCAGTCTTCCCGGATCTTACATCACGCCCCTTCTCCAATATACCGCTCCAGGCCGATGAAGCATTTGTGAAAGCATGGTCAAAAAGAAGTGGTGAGGAGCCGATCCCTGCCCATCCGGTTCTCTCTGAGGGGATCTCTTCAGGTGATGCAGCGATCATCTCCTGCTGGCATACCGCCCTCACAAACCCCCGTACCTATACAGAATGGGTGGAGCAGCTCATCTCTTCCCTCCCCCCCGATGCCGCCCGGTACGCACCAGCATCCGCACTCCCCTCCAATGCCGCGATGCTGGTTGCCACCGGCTTTGACCTCTTCGATACGATCGCAGTTGACCTCAGAGCTGCACAGGGGCTCTTCTGCACACCAGTTGGTATCTATCCCGGTACATTCATCGATGAAGGGGTCTGCTCCTGCTCAGGATGCCGGAGTGGCGATCTGAGAGAGCATAACCGGCAGGCTCTTCGCGGGGAGATCAGGCTGGCAGCCGCACTCCTGAAACGGGGTGAGCTCCGGGAGCTGATCGAGTCGCGGTGCAGATCGGATGCTGCACTTGTCGGTATCCTCCGCCATCTTGATGCGAAGAAGGCGTTCATGGAATTACACACCCCAATCGCCCGTACGAGCCCATTCAAGGCATATACAGCAGAGTCGATGAACCGGGTCGAGATCGATCGCTTCGAAGAGCGGGTGAAAAACCGGTTCTCACAGGATCGATGGGATACCTGCGTCCTCCTCCCCTGTGCTGCCCGGAAACCCTACTCATTCTCCCAGAGCCACAAGAAGTTCCAGGAGGCGGTTGCCGGGAGAGCACATGAGGTGATCATCACCTCTCCACTCGGTGTGGTGCCCCGTGAGCTTGAGCTGATCTATCCGGCAACCCACTACGATGTTCCCGTCACCGGGTACTGGGATCGCGAGGAGATGCATATCCTCACCGGATATCTGACAGAGTATCTCCGCTGCCACCCATACCGGCGTGTCATCTCGCATCTCGAAGGCGGTGCCAGCAACGTGGCGCGTGCTGCAGCTGCCGGGGCGGGCATTCAGCTTGAAGAGAGCTGCATTGATGATCGGCCGACATCACGGGAATCATTGAACCAGCTCTATGATGCACTGGCAGGCGAACGGAAGCAGTCTCCCGATATCGTCGGCGGGATGATCCAGTGGCAGTTTGGTCAGACGATCGATACGAAAGGGATGATCATCAAAGGGAAAGGGCCTGAGAAGAAGGTGTTCCGGGGGCGACAGCAGCTCTTCTCCTTTGATTCGGGAACAGGACTCCTGAGGCCGACCTTTGAAGGCTGGGATCTCCTCCCGGACTGCTACCGCGTCGGGATAGAAGGGTTTGTACCACAGGGCGATATCCTGGCACCGGGTGTTGCAGAAGTGGATCCGGCGATCCGCGAGGGCGATGAGGTGCTTGTCACCGGCGAAGGTGTGCGTGCAACCGGAAGAGCGATGATGTCCGCAGACGAGATGAGGCGATCGTCACGCGGTGTTGCTGTGAAGGTGCGCAAAGTAAAGAGATCGTAACGATAAACGCATACGAGATTATTGAGTGCTATCCGGAGTGGTGAAAAAGTGTATCAGGTAAGATCTGCACGATTATTGGCAGAAAATGTATATGAAACATGGATTGAAGTGCCCCATATCAGCAGGAATGCCGAGGCGGGTCAATTCCTTGTGCTCCGGATCGATGAGGAAGGAGAGCGGATCCCCCTCACCATATCAGGATTAGATGGGGATTCTGTCCGCATCATCTTTATGACTGTTGGGACAACCACCGAAAAGCTCGCTGCCCTGAAAGCGGGGGATGCCGTCCTTGATGTTGTCGGACCTCTCGGGCAGCCGAGTGAGGTGCACCACGTTGGAAGCTGTGTCCTCGTCGGTGGCGGTGTCGGGATTGCATGCCTCCCGATTATTGCAACGGCGCTGAAGAGAGCAGGCAACAGAGTGATCGGGATCATCGGTGCACGGAATAAGGATCTCCTGATCCTTGAGAATGAGATGAAGGAAGTATGTGATGAACTGATCATCACCACTGATGACGGGTCATACGGGATCAAAGGCTTTGCCGCAGGACCCCTGAAGGAGATCTGCGAGACCCGTCCCCCTGACGCGGTCTGGGTGATCGGGCCTGCCATCATGATGAAGGTGACCTCAGGCGTGACACAGCCGTTTGGCATCAGGACTTTCGTCTCACTGAACCCGATCATGGTGGATGGAACCGGGATGTGCGGATCATGCCGGGTTGTTGTGAATGGTGAGACGAAGTTCGCCTGTGTGGATGGGCCGGAGTTTGATGCCCACCAGGTGGACTTTGATCTCCTGATGAGCCGCCAGCGGTTCTACCATCCTGAAGAGAAGGAGTCGCGTGAACACTATCATTCAGGCGGATGTGGATGCGGGGGGAATCACTGATGGCTGACCGTTCTGCTGAAACACGGGTCAGCGACTTCTCCGAGGTTGACTGCGGTATCTCCGCAGAAGAGGCGGTTATCGAAGCAACACGATGCCTCCGATGCAAGAAGCCTGCATGTGTCGATGGCTGCCCTGTCGGAATCAACATTCCAAAATTCCTCCAGTATATTGAAGAGGAGGATTTTGGGTCTGCAATCGGGATCATCAAGGAGAGCAATATGCTCCCTGCAATCTGTGGCCGGGTCTGTCCACAGGAGGTGCAGTGCGAGGGCGGGTGTATCCTCGGGGTAAAGGATAAGCCGATTGCGATCGGCGCACTTGAGCGGTTCCTCGCAGACTGGGAGCGGGAGCATGGCGTCACTGCCCCGGCAGTTTCAGAGAAGAGGAAGGAGACGATCGCTGTTGTCGGTTCAGGACCTGCCGGGCTGACAGCAGCGGCAGAACTTGCACGCAATGGGTTCTCAGTTACACTATTCGAAGCGCTCCATGCAGCAGGCGGCGTCCTCACCTATGGGATTCCGGAGTTCCGCCTCCCAAAAAAGGTGGTGGCTGCCGAGATCGATGAGGTGAAGCGTCTTGGTGTCGAGATCAAAACCAACCATCTCGTCGGGAGGAGTGTGCCGGTAGAAGAGCTGCTCGCCTATGATGCAATCATCCTCGCAACCGGTGCCGGTCTTCCGGCATTCATGGGCATTCCCGGAGAGAACCAGATCGGTGTTTATTCTGCAAACGAATTTTTAACCCGTGTCAACCTGATGCATGCAAATGCCTTTCCGCAGTACGATACCCCTGTGAAACGGGGAGGAGACGTCGTTGTCATCGGCGGCGGGAATGTCGCGATGGATGCGGCCCGTGTCGCCCGCCGGATGGGTGCGGAGGTGAGGCTCGTCTACAGGCGGAGGCAGGAGGATATGCCTGCCCGGCTCGTTGAGGTGCACCATGCCGAAGAGGAGGGGATCCGCTTCCTCACCTGCACAAACCCGACCAGGATCCTTGGTGAGGGAACCGTCAGCGGGGTCGAGGTCGTCTCGATGGATATGTGCGAGCCCGACGACTCCGGTCGCCCACGTGCAAAGCCGATTCCGGGCAGCGAGCAGATCATCCCGGCGGAGGTTGTAATCGAGGCGATCGGCCAGAGTCCGAACCCACTCCTGATCCGGATGATCGAAGGGCTTGTCCGTGAGAAGAAAGGAAACCTGAAGGTGGACGAAGACGGCAGAACAACCGTTCCAGAGATCTTCGCAGCAGGCGATGTCGCAACCGGTGCGGCGACGGTGATCCTGGCGATGGGTGCGGCGAAGATAGCGGCAGAGTCGGTAAAAAAGATGTTTGATGGTGAATAAGAAAGTCGCTTCTTCCCATCATTTCATATTATCTCTTTCTTTTACAGGAGAGCGCTGTGGTGTAATCAGGAGGCCTCCGGCATCTCTCCCGGCACATAGTATCTCGGCGGTAGGATGCCTTCCTGCTGGAATGCCCTTTTTGTTCTCCGTGAGATCTCCGCCATACATTCAAATTCATCGCGGAGATCCCAGACATAGGCACGTGCCCTGAGCCGGACAGAATGAAGCTGGTTTTCAGTAAGGATGGTATAAAAGCATCTATCAGAGATGTACACATGCCGGGATGTGACAACGGCCTCCTTGAAAATCGTTATGGCACGATCGAGATCTGCTGAATGATCGATGTAGATATCAATGACAACCATCATCTCTGTGAAGCCTGCATTCGCGCTGGCAACGCTCTGCGTGATAATCTTATAATTGGGGATGGTGATATAATTGTCATCCGGGGTGACGATGCGGGTATCGAGCATCCCGATTTCTGCAACCTCACCATAATGCTCACCCATTGTGATCCGATCCCCAATCCGGAATGGTTTTTCAAATGCGATGATAACGCCACCGATGATGTTTGCAAAGACATCTTTCAGCCCAAAACCGATTGCCGCACCAAACAACCCCGAGAACGCGACAAGCTCGATCGTTCCGAGGGAAACAATCTGGCGCACCATGAGAAGGATGGCAGTTGAATAGATGATGATATTTATGATCGGCACTATCATCCGGACGGCGATCCGGGCATGGCCAAACTGATTTGAGAAGCGTATTAAGACAAAACTGAGGATCTTGGCGAGAACATAGGCCCCAATGAATATAATAACTGCATCAAGTGCGAGAGAGAGAATCTCATCATAAAACTCTGTGGATGTAAGATCAACCATACTACTCACTCCCAGATGATCCTCAGTCTTCTGAGGAGATCATGCACCCCGAGGATCGCCTCGGGGCAGATCTGGTATCCGCCATTTCTTTCCATGATGATGCCGAGTGTCTGAAGCCGGTAGAGTATCGGATTGATATCATATTCGAGAGCCGACACCTCCTCCAGATACTCCTTTGAAGTGATCCCGCTCATGGCAATCACCCCGAGGATGAAGGCGTCCTTTCGTATGAGAGGATCGGTGATTCTGATCGGCTCATAATCTTTCAGGTTGACGGTTGGATAATCGAAGCTCTTCTTCCAGATCGCCTTTCCAATCCCGGGATTTCCCGCAGCCAGCCTTGTGATCTTTCGAAATACCATCTCTTCATCAGAGAGTGTCTCTTCAGATTTCTGCCTCCGAAATGTCAGCCTGTCAAAATTGAATCTTGGAAATGGCACCATAAGGGGCTCTTTTTTGAAAGGAAGGGTAACTTCATGTTGTTTGATCTGGATAAATGACGGGAGTTCGACCTCCACTCCGCCGATGAACTGCAACTCTGCATCAGTATAGTCTTTCAGAATGCACTGGCGCATCCCGGTATCCGAGAGGGGAGGGATGAAGATTGTCCGGGGAAAGATCCGCTCCACCTCCCGTATCCTCCGGATGTAGTTCCAGGCATAGAGGTTCCAGGTCGTGATGAAGAGGGAGGAGGAGGTGACAACATCGTTAAGGAAATCATCCAGTACAGAAAACCCCCCGATATGCCGGGAGAAGAGGTACTGGCAGCCATCCATAAGGAAGATCGGCTTTGATGAACGGTAATCCAGAAGTTTGCGTTTACTCGTTATCTGCGATTCATATTCTACAAGATAGGTATTGTCCTTATACGTTTCATGAACTGCGGATATCAGGGTGCTTTTACCAGAATAGGGAAGGCCGATGACAGCAACATTCTCCCTTTTATGTGAGTGATAAAGATTGATCACGTCCTGTATCTCTTCAAACTGATTCTGAAACACCGTACATGGTGCACCGTTCATTGATTCTGAAGAATCAGCCGAATCACCTGTCATCAGACCACACGGCAGAATATCAGAGGATATCAAGATAAAGCTTCCTCTTTGGCTCCGGATCTGCCATCAGGGCAAGACATATCATCCTGAATGAGAAAGGATCTAGAGATTTCCTATACAGCAGGGCACCGGTTTCAGGAAGGAGGGATTCGGAGAAAATGACAAACAGTATCTATGTGATCGGGCATAAAAACCCGGATACCGATAGTATATGCAGTGCTATTGGATATGCCGCGTACTTGAACCAGCAGGATGCTGGCAGGTACATACCTGCACGATGTGGTGAGATCACTGCAGAGACAGCCTATGTCCTCTCACATTTCGGAGTCGATGCTCCGGTTCTTGTCGAGTCTGTGGAACCCACCGTTGCCGACATCCCATTCACCTATACTCATAGCGCACAGAAGGATCTCCCCACGATTGATGTTGTCGATATGATGGAGGAACAGGATGTCAGGAATATACCCATTACCGATACAGAAGGAACATTTGTCGGTCTTGTCTCCGAACACGGACTGGCACGGGCATATGTCCGCCGTACCCGGATCGAGCCCCTCTCTGTACTCCCGATACAGATCGGGACACTGGCACGGATCCTTGAGGCTGATGTGGTTGTACGGAACCGTGATCTCCTTGAGGGAAACGTCTATATTTCAATAGATGCGCTGCATGTCACCCTCTCCCGGCTGACAAAGAACGATATTGCCATTGTAGGAGATAACGAGCCTTCACAGCTTGCCCTCATCCAGGCAGGAATTGCCCTTTTGATCATTGCAGATGGTGCTCCGATCGGGGAGCGGGCGATCAATGCTGCCAGATCACATGGAGTATCTGTCTTATCAACAAAACTTGATGCATTCGGGGTTGCCAAGATGATCAACCTCTCATTGCCTGCAAGCGAGGTGATGGCAACCGATGTTCCGATCATCCACATGGATGACGGGCTGGATTATGTGAAACAGCTGGTAACAAACTCCAGGTACAGGACCGCCTGTATCGTTGACGAGGAAGGAAAGCTCCTCGGCATGATCTCACGGAACACCTTTGTCTATGATATTCAGAAATCCGTCATCCTTGTCGACCACAACGAGTACAGTCAGGCAGTGGATGGGATTGAGAATGCGGAGATACTCGAGATCATCGACCATCACCGGCTTGGCGCAATGACGACATTAAAGCCGATCCGGTTCATCATGGAGCCGGTCGGCTCAACATCAACGATCATTGCCTCAATCTATCAGGAGAGTGGACGAAACCTCCCCGATCCGATCAGCGGACTGCTCCTTGCAGGCATCCTCTCCGACACCCTTGGCCTGAAGATGTCAACGACCACAAAGAAGGACGAAGAGATGGCCACCTGGCTTGCAGAGAAGACCGGCATTGATCCGGTGGAGTTTGCGATCTCACTCTTCAGGGAGGGGATGGAGCTCTCAAGCTTCTCCATTGAAGAGCTTATGAAGAAGGATCTGAAACGCTATAGCCTGTATTCGATGGATGTTGCAATCTCGCAGGTGATGGCCCCCTCCTCCGAGTTTGCCAGACAACATGAAGAAGAGATCCGATCCACCATCGAGAACCTCAGGAGGCTGATGGAGGTTGATATCTTTGTGGTGCTTATTACGAGCGTCTTTGAGAATGGGTCAGATCTCTATGCGGCAGCAGATGACACTACACTCCAGCGTCTGGGTTACCTGAATCAGCCGGTCCGGCTTGAGGGTGTTATGTCCAGGAAGAAAGATTATCTACCGGAATTTGGGCAGTTGATCCGGGGATTATAACGTCCCCGGCTTCCGCACCATCGGGACAACGCCTGATCCTTCGAGATTGCCGAGGGCAAAGGCGTACCGCTCCCGGATCGTCTGTGGGAGATCAGCCTCGGGGATCTCCTCAAACCCATATCTGCCATACCAGCCGACAAGCACCTGTGTCGAGTGCATGTATAACCATTCTTCACTGCATGAATCGATCAGGGCATCTATCGCATATTTTGCAAACCCATGCCCCCGGTATGCCTCGGGGGTGAAGACGGAGTCGACTTCATAGCCATCCGGATGGCGGCGGCATCTCGCAACAGAGACGAGCACCCCCTCGGCAAAGGCGCCAAATACCCGGTCTGTCTCCGGGTCGGCCTTTTGTTGATGATATTTCTCCCACAATTTTTCAGCAAGAGGGAATTCAGAAGCCATCAGCTCACGCCCCTCCATCCTGAGGGTAAACTCAGGGTAGCGGATATACACGGGAATATTGGCTTGTGCGGCGATACCGGAAACGGTGGATCCAATCTTCGCCTGCTTCAGGTAATCAAGATGCCCAAATCGTGAGATGAGTATCATGGTTGCCTGAATTGTCTCTGCCACAGAGAGGATCGTGTTGACACGCTCTCCATGCAGGACAAGAAGAGAGATGGAATACCTATCACTTCCGGAGTTCATGCGATCGGCAGCGTCCTTGAGCTCTTCCCGCAATTTTCGGATAGCAGCATGATCGGTGGAGTCAGTCACATGCAGAAGCGTGATCTGGCCACGAATATTCAGACTCTTCACAAACGCCAGGATCTCATATGAGATGCTGGAGAGCTCAATTGGGATGAGGAGATTATCAAAAATATCCGGATGTCGGCTGTTTTTGATATAACGTGGATACTGCATGATCAGGAGATCCCGGCTCACATTGAGGAGGAGGTTCTCTGATACCGATCCAAGGAGGAGTTTTTCGACTGTGCCCCTGCCCCGTGCGCCGATGATGATGCAATCGATCCGCTCCTCTTCGGCAACCGATCTGATCGCTGCATTTATTGGTTCTTTGATCTGCTCCACGATCCTGATACGGGTATTCATCCCATGGGATGAGAGAAGCAGGCGATCCTCTTCCAGCTTCCCTTTAATCTTCCCGTTCGCTTTCCCTTCAGTCACATGGAGGATGACCGCCTCTGTGACATCCGGGATCTCAGAGGCCATCCCAAGAGCTGCATCTGCATACTCTGAAAAGTCGGTTGGTATCAGTATTCGCATTCCTATCCACCAGATGAGTTGATGGAAGGCTGAGAATATAAGGAGTGTGGATCTGGATTTGAATAAAATTTTTCATTAGATATGACTGTCAATAAATATATTCTTTTAAATATATAAGATGTGTTTATGTTTTCTCTGTAGCAATGATTCGTTCTACCTGCTGAATAAAAGCGTCAGCCTGTGAGATAACGATTGATACATCTTCCATTGATATCCGGTTAAAGATAGTATAATCGACTTCTTCTCTTAGAATCTCAATGCGGTTGAGTGCACGGCCATGTTCAACTGCAAGCTCACCAGACCGGATATAGTATAATCCAATTGCAGATATCAGTCCTGCATGAGTTTTAACCAGTATTCCTTTGCGTGCAAGTAAGGCTGACGCTGATAAATGCATTGCATAATATGCTCGATTCACAGCATCTTCATAAAGCCCTTCTCTACAAAGTAATCGTGCCGCCATAAGTCGTTGACGGGACTTCGTCAACATATTGCTAATATCAGAATAATCGTCCTCTATCATCACTCATACCGTAATTGCGTCAGCATAGACGTTTTTGAAGAATAAATGATGACGTCGTTCTTCAACCATATCCTTGGGGAGTACCTTGACAGAGATGTACTCTTCTGTCTCAAGCAGGAGATCAAATGCAAGATCGATGAGCTTACTGCGAATTTCACGGTTATCTGTCTGAGTAATTACAAGAACATCGATATCTGAGTCCAGATGATCGTCCCCCCGTGCGACAGATCCGAAGAGAAGGATCTCTTCAATTGCACCACCATATGCTGCTCGTGCCCTCTCTGCATATAGCTGGATAACCGGACGGATCTGTCGTATCATATGATGAAAGATAGTACTCCCGGGATATATCTGTTTTTCGTGTTTACCGGGGCAGATGTTTTCATTCTTCCCTTCAAAGAGCATGGAGAAAAAGAGATCCGGATCCCCCCCTCACACAGGGGGGATCACCTTCACACCCTCGTTATCAATCCCGGTTGTAACCGCGATCTCAAGGCCGATCTTCCTGACAATTGCCTGCATCTCCTCTTCTGTCCTGTCGGTGATGATCGCAACGGTGGGGCCGACCGAGCTCATCGCGACAAACTCAAGCCCGGCTTCGCGGAGGCGGCTCATGTACTCATAGAGGGCGAAGCTGTGGTGTTCAATCTCAGCTCTTTTTGAGCCCCGGAACTCGATCTCCCACATGATATCGCCGATCGCCTTCAGGTCGCCCCGTTCAACTGCCGGGATTAAGTCCATCAGCATCATGTAGGATTTCAGTTCGCGGTCCCGGTAGTCGAGGGTCCGGGCTTTTGTCATCAGGAGATCAAACTCGTGTTCGCCCGCACTGGAGACGCCGGATGGGGGGATGACGATATAGACGTTCTTATCCTCTGCAAAGGAATGATGATAGACAAGGGTGAGGCAGTCTCCCATCACACCGATCCCGCCGTGCGTGGAGACGGCCGGGCCGACGCCGGTCTCAAATCCATAGACCACATCGCCAGTGTCGGTCTCCTCGACATAGTTGTTCCCGATAAGCATCCTGATCTGGTCTGCGTTAAGCGGGGAGCCAAGGGCGGCATTTGCTGCCTGTCCGACAGCGGTCAGGAGCGTGCTTGTCGAGCCGAGGCCCACATGCTCCTTTCCGTGATCGGTTGCCATGACCGAGAAGCCACCGGTATAGCCGGTTGCTTGTGAAAACGCGATGAGGAAGTGGCGGATGATCGCCTCACGCGGGTGGTTCACGGTGATTCCGTCCTTCTGGCAGGCGATCTCTGCCCGGCAATAGAGTTTGAGCGCAAATCCTAACCCCCCGCCACCGGGGTGGCCGGGTGCAAACCGGTTCATATCAAAGACGGTCAGGTGGATCCGGGCAGGGGCAACCGCGGTGAAGGTGCCTTTCTGAGGTGATGCGGTGACTGTTCCCTCAAAACCACATGTCCTGATCTCTTGGCCGGGAGCAAATGCCATGAACTCATACTCGACAAGGTCAAGGTCACCCCCGCGGATCTTCATCGTAGGCATGGTACTAATCTCTTAACGGTTCAGGATAGTGTATGATAGCTTTTCTGATCTGATCCCCGACACTTTCACCACCCGCCCGCCGGAGTTATTACCGGTTCTCTTCAATGAAGATGCAGACAAATGTCAGAACAACTCCGGAAACTCACATCCCTCTCACGATCCTGTTTTGATCTGGCGGCAGCAGACTCCGGGAGAGAGGCCACCATGGTGAAGGGAGGATACCTGAAGATGCTGCTGCATGGCAGATGCAGCTTCGACTGCGCATACTGCGGGATCTGCCGGAGGGAGAATGCGCCGTCATTTGCCCCAAAGGAGCTGGCTGATCTCATATGCTCCCTCTGGAAGGAGAGCAGGATCACCGGCCTCTTCCTCTCAACCGGAATACCGCGTGACTGCGGGAAGAGCATGGACGACCTGATCGAGGCTGCCACCCTCATGAGGCGTGGAGGGTTCACCGGATACCTGCACCTGAAGGTGGTGCCGGGCGCCCTCAGAACCGATATCAATGAGGCGGCCCGGCTTGCCAACCGGATCAGCATCAATCTTGAAGCAGTCGATAAAGACCGGCTCTCGGAGATCGCGTCTGTGAAGAACTATGAATCCGATCTGCTGAGGCGGCATGCCTGGGTCGCCGAAGCTGCCCCCGGCCGCCACACCACCCAGATCGTCGTTGGTGCGGCAGATGAAACAGATGGTGAGATCCTCTCCTTCATGCACCGTGAATACCAGAGGTTTGCCCCTGCAAGCATCTACTACTCAGGGCTCACCCCCCTCCCCGGCACCCCGCTGGCCAGAGCAGCCCCGGCAAAACCAGCACGGATGCGAAGCCTCTATGCAGTCGATGCACTTGTTCGGGAATATGGCTACTCTCAGGATGAAACAGCTGCTGCACTTGACGAAGAAGGAAACCTCCTGCCGGGCGATCCGAAGATCAATGTTTCAGGGGACAGGCGGATCGATCCATCTTCCGCTACACGGGAAGAGCTGATCCGGGTGCCGGGGATCGGGCCAAAGGCAGCCGGGCGGATCATCTGCATGAGGGGTGCCGGGCAGGTGGTGACAGAAAAGATGCTCAGGGAAGCGGGGGTTGTGATGAAACGGGCAGGGGGGTATCTTGTAGTCGGGGGGAGGGTGCAGGGGAGGATAGGGTGAGAGACGGAGGAAGGGGAGAGCATTAAATGAGAGTTGCCAAATAGGATAAAAACTGGTTCACTCAGGAATTATTATCATAACCGGTAACAAATGTAATTTCGAAATTAAAGAAATCCAGGTGAAAGGGCAGAAAATGGATACCATAATCAAGGGAGAGATGATCAGGTGGGCAAGGGAACGGGCAGGATTGTCCCGTGATGAACTTGCGGCCAGATTACAGATTCATCCGGACATAATCAGCCATTGGGAAGCCGGAGAGACGCCAATTCCAATAACAAAAGCCAAAGCCCTTGCAAAAATCTCTTTATTACCATATGCCCTGCTCTTTGCAGACAAACCGCCGGATGAGACAATACCAATCCCTGATTTCAGAACTCATCCAAGGGGAATTATCAGAAAACCGAGTCCCGAACTACTTGAAACGATACGTGATGCGAAGCTGAAACAGGAGTGGTATCGTGATTTCCTTCTCTCCGAAGATGCAGAGCCCCTTGGGTTTATTCATTCATTTAGGATTCTCGAAAGTCCAAAATCCGCAGCAGAAGAGATGAAGAGAATTCTGGGCATGAGTGATGATGAATACTATCGCTGTCAGAATTGGGAGAGTGCATTTCGCTATCTGATCAACCATGCAGAGGATGCCGGGATTACCGTTATTGTCAATAGTACGCTCAGGAGCAATACACATCGTCCACTTGATACCGATGAGTTCCGCGGATTTGTTCTCTCTGATGAGTATGCACCCCTTGTCTTCATCAATGGAAGAGATGCAAAAGCCGCACAGATGTTCACACTCATGCATGAGATAGCACATCTTCTGATCGGAAAGAGCGGGGTGCTTGACAATACGCTTGAAACGAACCCATCCATTCCCGAGGAGCGGTGGTGCAACCAGGTTGCGGCAGATTTTCTCACCCCGGAAGATAAGGTAAGGGCTATCTGGGATTATACAGCCGCTCCTGACAAAAATATTGATACTCTCCGCTTGAAGCTGAAAGTAAGCAGGCTGGTCTGCATATTCCGTGCATATCAACTGAAGCTGATAGGCTATCATGAGAAGGAGAGCCTGCTATCTGAGGAGATGGCGCGTTTCGATGCTCAGAAAAGGAAAAACAAAGAGAAAGATGCACACCCGGATCCATATATTATCAGGAGATACAAAACGGGAAGAAACCTGGCTCTTGCTGTAATCTCCGAAGTACAGGCCAATCGGATGTTATATCGTGATGCATTCAGGCTTCTTGGTGTGAAAAGTGCTGAGAGTCTGAGAGAATTCTCAAGAAAGCTTGGATATTAGCATGAAATACCTTCTTGATGCCAATATTTTTATTGAAGCTAAGAACAGGTATTACTCCTTTGAGATTGCGGAAGGATTCTGGGAATGGCTTGCATTACTGGCAGATGAGCAGTCCTTTTTAACAATTAAGGAGGTACGGGAAGAGATCATCAACTCATACCAGGATGATCAATTAGTGGCATGGTTGAAGGCATTCCCCTTAAAGCAATTCATCGATACCGATTTAGAGATTCAAGCCAATCAAAGAAAGATTGCCAATTATGTATTAAATCACGAAGTATTCTCTCCGGAAAATAAATACAGGTTCCTTGAAAAGGCTGATCCATGGCTTATTGCAACTGCGATGACGAGAGGATACACTGTCGTGACCCATGAGTCGAAAGTGGGAGTGGGGACAAAGAAGGTGAAGATTCCAAATATCTGTGAGGTATTCGGTGTAGACTACACAAACCTGTTCGAGGTTATGAAAGCAAAAAAGGTGAAATTAAAGCTCTGAGTTGATAAAAAGAGGCAGCATACCTTCGAACATCATTGATCAATCCACCAGAACTAATCCTCACTTATACTCCCGCTTCGAGTACTGGTACTTCTCGTCATCCCCGCCCTTGATGGTGATATAGAGCCACTCATAGAGCGACTTCAATGTCCCAAACTGCACATACCTTCGCATCGAGAACTTCACCCTGAGCTTCCCATCCAGCTTCACACGGCCGATCTGCCGCATCCGGCGTGCGATCTCGAGATCGTCTCCGGCATCGATGGTGCGGTACATCCCTGCATCAAAGAACGGTTGCCGCCGGAATGCGGTGTTGCAGCCGAGGGTGTAGTAGAGGGTATGCGAATAGTAGCCGAGCCGTGCGAAGGTATTTGCGAGGGCAAGCGATATCTTGTGCTTGATCCCAGGCTCGATCGGCTCAACCAGCCCATAGAGCTGGACAACATCCGGGTCCCTGAACCCTGCCTCGATCCGGGCAAGCCAGTCATGTGGGATGATGCAGTCGGCATCGGTGGTGGCGATGATCCCGCCCTTTGATGCCTCAGCACCATCGTTTCGTGCGCCTCCGACCTTTTTTCTTGTCTGGATGAAGACGAGATCCGCATACGTCTCTGCAATCTCCCGTGTCCGGTCTTTTGAGTTTCCGTCGACAACGATGATCTCATACTCTGAGCGGGGGATCGTCTGGTTCGAGAGGCTCTTTAAGCACTCTTCAATATTCGACTCTTCATTATAGGTGGGAACTATAACGGAGATCATGCTTCATCTATGAGCCTTCTGTAGGTATTCAAATGTTCGTCTGCAATTCGATTGATATCAAAGCGCTCGGTGAAGGGGCGGGAGATCGCTTTGAGACGCCGGAGGGCGTTCTCATCCCGCATGAACCCTGCTGCCTCATGGATATCAGAAAAGAGGAATGATGCATCACCAAAGACTTCCCGGAACTCAGGGATATCCCGTGCCACCACCGGCACACCGGTTGCAAGCGCCTCAAGGAGCACCATCGGCATGATCTCAGCATAGGAGGGGAGCAGGAAGATATCTGCACCAGCATACGCCTCAGTGATATCCGGGACAAAGCCGGTGAAGATCACGTTCTTCCCACAACTCCGTTTCATCATCTCGATCTTTGCATAATCTTTTGACAACACACTGTATGGATAGCCACCCACCCAGACGAAGGTGACATCCGGCATCCTCTCTGCGAGCTTCAGGAAGTCATAGATCCCCTTCCTCGGCGTCTCCTGGGCAACCGTCAGGACAACAGTGGCATCATCAGGCACCCCGATACATCTCCGGAACCGCCTTCTCTTCTCTTCATCAGGATAGAACTTCTTCCGGTTCACCCCGTTTGGGATCAGGGTGGTCGGCATATCAGGGAGCATCTCCTGGATCTCACGGAGACTTGGTGGCGTGATTGCGATGATATGGTCAAATTTTCCATAGATCTTCGGGTATTGATTATTGATAATTGTCGAGAAGGCAACATTCCCATCATTCAGCCGCGGGGTGGAGTGAGCCGTTAATATCTTCACCCCTTTGGTATATGACCGGTGTGTCAGCGCCATCGGACCAAAACTATGGTAATGCACCAGATCAAAATCCGGTTGATAGGAGTTCCAGGCCACATCATAGGGGTGCTTCTCACTGATCTGGCGATAGAGTGTCTTTGCAAGTGTCGAACAGCCGATGTACTTGAAGAAGAAGATATCCTCGACAAAGATGTTTGCTCTCATACATTTCGCTCCATAAAAGAAAAGGTGCTCTGGATGCAGCCATCCATATTCAGGTACTCAAACTCGGAGAACCGCCCGACGAGATCAATTCCCTGTTCAGAAAGCCAGGATCTGACAATTCTGATATTTTCCAGGTAATCGAGATCATAGACCACATACGCAAATTTTGATCTATACACCGAACCATGGGCGATTGTGCCGTCTTCCGGGATGACACCCATCTGCCTGAGGCTCCAAATGGTATCGTCAAGGATCTCATCATCGGTACGCCGGGAGATCGGATCACCCTCATTATAGGTGATCTCGGCGAGTACCGAGGCATGCCCGGCCGGGGCGACAGCATCGCTGTAGTTTGAGGGGAAGGAGATCCGGTTGAAGTCTCCGGTGGCAGCATCAGGAATATAGACCCAGGAGAGTGGGGGTGCATCACCGGAAAACCCGATACAGACGCTGATAAGTGAGTTATATCTCAATGCATCGCAGGCCGTCTGTACCTCTGCAGGAACAAAATCCAGGCATGGCAGGAGATGCTGGAGCGGGATTGTGGATATCACCCGATCTGCCGAATATTTGGTTGTTCCATCACTGATCACCCACTGCCCGTCCCTCGTCTGAAGGGAAGAGACAGAACAGCCTGTCACAATCGAATCCTGCACCGGCCCAGAGATAGCCTTCACAAGTGCTTCGATCCCTCCAACAATCGGGTAGGTGAAGATCGACTGGTGGGCATACCCTTCTGTTTTGATGCCGATTGCCGATCTGATGATATCCTCAACCGGCGGCCGGGGCACCCGCCCCTCCATCCAGTGTGCGGACATCTCTTCAGTAGGATAGTTCCAGATCTTCTCGTTATAGGGAATCAGGTAGCAGTCGGCGATTCCGCGTCCGAAGGTGCCGAAGAGCCAGTCCCTGAAGTTTTTTGGAGGCGGTATCTCACCCTTCTCGGCGGCGATGATCGTTTTGATATATTCGTTGATACAGTAAAAAAGATCCTCTTTTGGAAGTTCATAGAGGCCGTTTTCGAATGGATAGGTAACCATCAGGCCTTTATAGAAGATTTTCGTATTCCGTCTCCTCTCTGCCTTGTTTGAGGAGAGGAGATCATTCATGAACGAGAGTACCGTCTCGTTTCGCGAGAAGATGATATGCGATCCACCGATATCAAAGGTAAATCCATCTGCTGATTCCGACCGGCATAAACCGCCGATCCGGTCCTCTCTCTCAAGAACGATTGCCTCTTCCCCTGCCTGCTGCAGAAGCCGGGCGAGTGTGACTCCGGTGAGCCCACCACCGAGAATTGCCCATTTCACACTATATCATATGTTGAGGTGCGTTATATGGATTTGTCCGGAAATCACCTATCGCCTTTTGAAGAGGTGCTCCAGATCAGCTGAGCCGAATCTGACAATCGCAGGCCTTCCATGCGGGCAGGTATAGGGCGGTCCAGCGAGAAAGAGCTGCTGGACAAGTCGCTCCATCTGCTCCTGCGAGAGATAGGCATTCCCTTTGATCGCCGCCCTGCATGCAATGGTTTTGAATGCACGCATCCGCCGCTCACCCACAGGCCCGCGGATACCCTCGATCACCTCGAGCAGAAGCGACGTAACCTCAGCCGGGTCATCCAGTTTCACCGGCCCCGCGGGCACTGCCTGTACTGCAACGCTATCCCCTCCAAACTCCTCGATGACAAAACCCGCCGACCGGAGATCCAAAATAGCATCCATAACAAGAGCCGCATCCTTTCTTGAAAGAGAAACCTTCACCGGGACGAGGAGCTGCTGGGAAGCAGAAGAGTCTCCCTCCCTCGTCTGGAGGAGATCAAAGACGATCTTCTCATGGGCGGCATGCTGATCGATGATCACAAGCTCCCCTTCATCTGAAATGGCGATAATGTACGTCCCGTTCACCTGTCCAAGTACACGGAGTGCCGGTGATGAAACCAGAGGAGCGGGTGTGGGTGATCCGGCCGGCTCTGTCACCCGGAGCTGCTGGTCAGACCTCCCATAGGTTGCAGCTCCTTCAGAGACAGACAATCCCGGTTTTCGGTGGCTCACTGACGAATCAAGAACCGCCTCTCCATGCCCGGATAGCGGCCTCTGGGTGGCGTGTGGAATTTTCACCTCTTTTTCTGACTTTTCCGTAAGAGCGGACCAGACAGTCGTCCTCACGGCATCCACCACCTGCCGATCAGATGAGAATCGTACCTCCCGTTTGGTGGGGTGGACATTGACATCCACATCCTCCGGGTTAATCCGGCAGTCGATCACAGCAAAGGGGTATTCCCCTTTTGCGAGGCTTGTCCCAAAACCGTCGCGTATTGCCCGAACAAGGGATGCTGAAGTGATCTGCCTCCCGTTTACCGAGATGTAGATCTGATTCCTGTTTGTCCGTGATCCGAGTGGATATGCGACATATCCCACAACAGGAATCTCGCCCCTGAGTGGAGCGAGGGGGATGAGTCCCCGGGCACGATCCGCTCCAAAGAGACCCTGGATCGTCTCAAGCAGATCCCCTCTCCCCGGCGTTATGAACTTCTCCTTCTCCTGATGCACCAGCTGGAATGAGAGCTCCGGGTGTGAGAGTGCAGTCCGCTCCATCAGATCAAAGACATGTGCAAGCTCGGTTGAGACTGTCCTGAGAAATTTCCTGCGTGCAGGGGTATTGAAGAAGAGGCTTTTGACCTCAATCGTGGTTCCGGGAGGGGCGGCACATTCAGAGACACTGGTGATCATCCCCCCGGAGAGTGTTATCCGGGTGCCGGCAAGATCGTCCCGCCGTCTGGTGGTGAGGGTGACTTCAGAGACTGCAGCGATACTCGCAAGTGCCTCACCCCTGAATCCAAGAGTGCTGATCCCGGCAAGATCTCCGGCTGTTGTGATCTTGCTGGTTGCATGCTGGCGGAAGGCGAGGTGTGCATCTTCCGGGGACATCCCGGATCCATCATCGATCACCGTGATCTGACGGATCCCGGTTCCATCGCTCTTCACCCGGAGACGGATGCGTGATGCCCCCGCATCGATTGCATTCTCAACGAGCTCCTTCACCACAGATGCCGGCCGCTCCACCACCTCGCCAGCGGCGATATGGGAGATCGTCTCTTCATCAAGGAGATGGATTATTGGATCTGCCATTTACTCACCAGCCTTCTTCTTCAGTTCTGCTAACCTGTTCAATGCTTCAATCGGGCTCATTGTATCGATATCAAGGGACGAGAGCTCAGAGAGCACCGGATGATGCTGCTTCTCTTCTCCTCCGGAATCCATCAGGAGAAGCTGGGTATATCGGGGTTTCCGTTTTCCCGGCACCTCGCCTCTTTCTTCTTCGGCCAATGTCTCTCTCAGGATGGTGCGGGCCCTCGTGAGCACCTTCTCGGGAACTCCCGCGAGGCGGGCGACATGAATACCATAACTCCGATCGGTTGCGCCGGGGATCAGCTTTCTGAGGAAGGTGATCTCATCGTCAGTCTCACGAACCGCGAAATGGTAATTCCTGACCCGTTTCAGCTCGCTCTCCACTTCGACAAGCCGGTGAAAGTGGGTGGCAAAGAGGGTCTTTGGTCCTGATGAACGCTTGCCATGGAGGAACTCAAGCACGGAACGTGCAATGCTGTACCCGTCAACGGTACTTGTCCCCCTCCCGATCTCATCCAGGATCACAAGGCTTCGGTCGGTTACATGCCGGAGGATGTATGCCAGTTCAACCATCTCCACCATGAAGGTACTCTGCCCGCCTGCGAGATCGTCTGAGGCGCCGACACGGGTGAAGATCCGGTCAAGGAGACCAATCTCTGCGAAATCCGCAGGGACAAAGGATCCCGACTGGGCCATGATGCAGATGAGGGCAACCGAACGCATATAGGTAGATTTTCCTGCCATATTGGCACCGGTCAGGATCAGAACCTGATCGCCTTCACTATCCATTTCTGTATCATTTGGAACAAAACCGGACTGCACACTCTCCTCAACCACCGGATGCCGCCCGCCCCGGATAATTATTGATGAGCCGTCAGTGAGCAGGGGGCGGACATAACCTCTCCTGGCAGCAGCATCGGCAAAGGAGAGGAGGAGATCGATCATCCCGACTGCCCGGGCCGCCGCCTGAAATGCAGGCACCAGTGGCCGGAGTTGCTCAATCAGATCAAGGTAGAGTTCGGCCTCACGGGCAAGTGCCTGTTCATCTGCAGTCGCGATCGTCCGTTCATATTCCCGGAGAGCAGGGAGGGTGAATCGCTCACCAGACGCAGTCGTCTGTTTCCTCTCATACTCCGGTGGAACGCGGCTGAGGTTTGGTTTTGTCACCTCGATATAGTACCCAAAGACCTGGTTATAGGCGATCTTCAATGATTTGATCCCTGTCCGTTCACGCTCGGACTGCTGGAGCGAGAGGATCCAGTCCCGACCGGATCCTGCCGAATTCCTGAGTGCATCCAGATCGGGATCATATCCATTGCGGATGACACCCCCGTTCCTGATAAGAAGGGGTGGATCATCGGTGATGGCAGATCTGATGAGGGCTATAGTTTCTTCAAAGCTCCCAATCTCCTGTATGAGCTGTTCCATCAGGGAGGGGATCGCACCTTCAAGAGAGCCGGTGATCCCCCTGACCGCAGCAAGAGATGCAGCCAGTGAGATCAGATCCCGTGGAGAGGCATTTCCAATTGCAATCCTGCCTGAGATCCGTTCGATATCCCCGCATCCGGAGAGAGCCTCAAGAATATCAGTTCTGGTAAGGGGTGAGGCAAGCAGCCATGCAACCAGATCGAGCCGATCATTAATGGCCTGTTTGTTGGTGAGAGGGGCTGTGATCTCAGAGGAGAGTGCCCGCCTCCCCATCGGAGTCTTTGTTGAGTCGAGGGTTGAAATCAGGGTTGCTTTTGAGCGCTCCCCTCCAATCGATCGGGTGATCTCCAGGTTCCGCAGGGTGACAGCATCCAGGATCATACGGTCAGACGCATGCATGAGCCTGATCCCGGACAGGTGGGGGAGGGCATTCTTCTGGGTGGCAATCGCATAGGAGAGGGCAGCACCTGCCGCACCAACGGCAAGCGGCATCTCCACAATCCCAAAGCCTTCAAGCGTTGCCACACCAAAATGGCGGCAGAGAAGGGATTCTGAATCCTCTGGATCAAATTCTCCGGGATGCCGATCGGTTGCCAGAACCGAATAGGATTCGAGGAGATGGAGGATCTCCGGATCTGTCCTCTCCGGAATCAGGCATTCTGCAGGGTGCGAGGACTCGATGACAGAGGCGATCCCCTCAGATCCTTCGCGTTTTGAAATCTCGCGGACGAAAAACTCGCCGGTAGTTATCTCAAGGATCGCAATACCAAATGATTCGGCCTTCCGGTCAGGGAGGAGCGCCATCAGGTACCGTGACTCAGGAGCATCCACAATCGAGGGATCGACTGTGCATCCGGGCGTATGCACACAGACGACATCACGCTTCACCACGCCCTTTGCCTTTTTCGGGTCCTCGATCTGTTCGCAGACCGCAACCCGGTACCCCCGCCGCACAAGGCGGGGGATATAGGCTTCAGCAGCATGATAGGGGACACCTGCCAGAGGAATCGGCTTGCCGGATGGATCCGTTGACCTTGAAGTCAGGACGAGACCGAGTTCGCGGGCACAGATCTCCGCATCCTCGTAAAATGTCTCATAAAAGTCTCCCATACGCATAAAGAGGATACAGCCTGGGTACTGGCTCTTCATATCCTCCACCTGCTGCATGGCAGGTGTCAGCGTTCCGGGTTTCGACATACCAGTATCTGATCTCATCTCTCTCCTGAAATAATCAACGATCAGTGATCGGAATTGTTTGATCTGAGGCGTACTTTTATAGCCGTATGAGCCATGATTTGTCGCATGGGCAGCATTGGATACTTCAGAGAAGCGATCGAGACGATGCCACGTGATGACCTCGATTCGGTCATCGATGAGCGTGTCAGATACACCATTCAGTATGCACATGATCATTCGCCATTTTACAGAAAGTGGTTCCAGAAGAATTCCATCGATATCAGGGAGAGCCGTGAGCACGAAGACCTCCTGAAACTCCCAAATCATCTCCGGGCAGACGATCAGGAACAACCAGCCTCCGTTCACCGACTCGTTTGAGTTCCTCTCTGCAAAGATGGATGAGATATACAATCCATGAGACGAGCGGCACAACCGGCAATCCAAAGGCATTCTTCCTCATCTGGCAGGACTGGCTGCGGTATTCGGAGAAGTACGCGAGGATCTTCCGATCCTATGGCATCTCAAGAGGTGACCGGGTCATCGTCTGTGCCAGTTACGGGATGAATGTCGGGGCAAACATGATGACACTCGCTGCACGGCGGAGAGGAACCACCATCATACCGGCAGGCAAATGCACATTTCCAATCAGGATGATCAGGAACTATCGGCCGACGGTGGTGATCGGATCCGTCTTTAAACTGATCCGGCTTGCCCGGAGGCGTGAGGCAGATGGGATCGATCCGAAAGAGTCCGGTATCGAGCGGCTTGTCGTCGGGGGAGAGAGTTTTGCCGAGGCATCACGGAGATATCCCAGTAACCTCCGGGACTGTGAGGTCTACAATACCTATGGGAGTACCGAGGGGACAATGTGCGGGGAATGTGTGGCAAAGGCGGGCCTCCATGTGCCCGAAGATCTCATCCACATGGACCTTTACAGCCCCCGGATGGATCAGTTTGTCCGGGACGGGGAGTACGGGCGGATCATCCTGACAAAACTCCTTCCTGTGGGGGAGCGGTGCGGCACATTCCTGATCAACTATGATACCGAAGATGCAACCGCAGTCGTTTCAAGGGATCGGTGTGCCTGTGGGAGGGACAGCGCTTCGGATCAAGACACCCGAGCGGGAGGGTGAGCGGTTCTTTGTTGAAGACCGATCCTTCAACCGTGTCGATATTGAACGAGGGGTCTTCCAGCCCGATAACATGCAGTACCTCACCGGCGAATACGAGGCATTCCTCTATGGGGGGGGGAGACGGACTCAACCGTCATCCGTGGGAGCCTTGAATGCACTGATCCTGCAGATACAGATACCGAAGCTATCCGGGAGACATTCAGGAAGGCGTTTTTCCACCTCAAACCTGAACTCCACGAGTCGTATATCAATGGAACACTTGAGATGCTCTTCCACTTCACGGGACCGGGGGAGCTGGAACTCTATAAGGTGAAGGGGAGACCAAAACGGGTCGCTGACCGGCGTGATCAAAAACCATCTGATTCAAGATAAATGCTAACCAATAGATTTGTTCATGTTGAATAAGGAGCCGAATATGCCCGATTATGAGTCGGTCTATCGTGATTTCCAGATCGATGTTCCGGAATACTATAATTTTGGGTTCGATGCCATCGACGCAATGGCAGAGAGAGACAGGAACAAACTCGCAATGATCTGGGTGAACCAGAACGGGGATGAGAAATACTATACCTTCCGTCACCTGATGAACCTCTCCAACCAGATCGCCAATATGTTCATGAAACGCGATCTTGGGAAGGGAGATCGGATCCTGATCATGCTCCCGAGGATCCCGGAGTGGTGGACATTTGCTATTGCTGCAATAAAACTCGGCGTGATCTTCTGTCCATGCCCGACGATGCTCACACCAAAAGATCTGAAGTATCGGGTGAACCTGGGCAAGTTCAGGATGATCGTCACCGATGTCGAGAATGCATGGAAGGTGGATGAGATCTGTGAGGAATGTCCGTCACTTGATCTGAGATTCGTCGTTGACGGTGAACTCCCCAACTGGATCAGCTATCCGGTGGAGCTGAACTATCCCGCACCGGCATCACACCGCCTTGCCCCCTTATCCGGTGGAAAGAAGACGAAATCAACCGATCCCATGGTCATCTACTTTACCTCCGGCACAACCGGAGAGCCGAAGATGGTCATTCACGATCATAGTTACCCTCTTGGACATGCGATCACCGGGAAGTACTGGTACGATCTCCGGGAGGATGACCTGCACCTGACCCTTGCTGATACGGGATGGGCAAAATCCTCATGGGGCAAGTTCTTCGGCCCATGGATCTGCGGTGCATGTGTCTTTGTCTATGATATCAGGACAAAGTTCAACCCGACCGAGATCATTCCCCTTCTTGAGAAATATGAGATCACCACCTTCTGCGCACCCCCTACGATCTTCCGTATGATGATCCTCGCCGACCTTGACGCATTTGACCTCTCACAGCTTCGCCATTGTGTCAGTGCTGGTGAGGCACTGAACCCGGAGGTGATCAAGATCTGGAAAGAGATAACCGGGGTCACCATCTATGAAGGATACGGACAGACCGAGACAGTACTCTGTGTCGGCACCTTCCCCTGCATGGAGCCAAAACCAGGCTCAATCGGACGACCATCACCGGGATGGGAGATTGAACTTCATGACGAAGAACAGAACAGGGTTCCCGTTGGGGAGGTTGGAACGATCGCCATTAAAACAAATCCCCGGCCGGTCGGGCTCTTCACCGGATACCTGGATAATGAGGAAGCAACAAACGAGGTCTTTATAGGTGATTTCTACTATACCGGGGATAAGGCGACGATGGATGAGGACGGCTATCTCTGGTTTGTCGGCAGAGACGATGATGTCATAAAGAGTTCGGGGTATCGGATCGGTCCTTTTGAGGTTGAGTCTGCACTTCTTGAACATCCGGCAGTGAAAGAGTCTGCGGTTGTCGGTGTACCTGACCGGGTGAGAGGAACGATCGTGAAGGCTTTTGTTATACTCAAAGACGGGTTTGAGCCTTCAGACAAGCTCGTCCGCGAGATCCAGAATTATGTGAAGCATGTCACCGCACCATACAAGTATCCCCGTGCCATCGAGTTTGTCGAGGATCTCCCCAAGACGATCTCAGGGAAGATCAAAAGAAAAGAACTCCGGGAGATGGAGCTGGAGAAGTATAATTCCAGCTGAATCACTCTTTTTTGTCAAACCTTCGTGCTTGAAGCGCAACGATTACAGCCGTAATCGGAACAATCCCTGCTGTATAGATGAGAAAGATGAGCAGTGCATACTCGGGAAGAAGCAGGATGAGGAAGAATATCACGGCAGCAGCCACAGCAAGTGCGAGCAGGCTGTTCCCAATCCATGCGATCAGTCCATCGGGATCAGCACAGGTCTGTCTGTCAAATCCGGCAATGAGGTTCGTCATCTTCCGGTATTTGATCAGGTACCCAAGAGCCAGAAAGACGACTGCGATGAACTCGATGATGAGGAGGATCAGAAGGGGTGCATCACCAATCATTTTTCACTCCTCTGCTGCCGCAACATAGGCATCGTACATGCTGTAGAGCCAGACAAGGATATAGAATGGGATCCCGATGAGGATAGTTGAAAGGCCGGCAAACAGTGCTGCCATCACAAAGAGGGCGATGGCCTTTAAGAGCTGTCCGGTATAGAACTGCCCAAGACCGGGGATGAAGAAGGACAGTACCACTGCCAGTAGGGAGGATGCCATGGTATATCCTTTCCACTGCGAAGAGAAAAATCTTATGTCGGATGCCGGTATTTGCGGATATCACCATACGCGACCAGCTTTCCTTCTTCAGGCACAGATACCGCACCATGGCCACCACAGATGAGGCATCGCGCACCCATCTTCTTCATATCAGAATCGATCTCGTCTGCAAGTGCCATCAGGGCATGCCGCTCCTGCTTCGCCAGATCAGAGTCGACATTCACCGAGGTGACCAGGAAATCTGCAATTGAGTTATACTCCTGCCGATCAGGAGTGAGGCTTCTGAAGTTCATCAGGGCATCGCTTGTGAAGAGGAGGCCGAGATCCGGTGCCAGCAGGAAGACCTGGCCATAGATATGCCCGCCAAGACTCTCCAGCACCTCGAACCGGTGGCCGGCCATCGGGAAAGTATCGATGACCGGAAAGATGCCACGCCTGCCGATCGTTTGCTCAGGAAAGAGGAGCCGCTCCTTCGGTGGAGTGCATCGTGAGAAGAGGTTGATGATCACCGTATAGACAGCTTCGAGGATCAGATCCTGGCTCCGTGAGCCATATCCCCGGTTATTGCATTCAATGATCGCATCGGTTCCATGGTGAAGATACGAGGGAACCGGGAAGAGTCCGGCGGCACCGCAATGATCGGCATCTGCATGGGTGCAGATGATCCGTGATATGCCTTTGTACCCCGGCTGGCCGATCTCATGGAGCATCCGCTCGATATCATCATGGTAGATCCCATATCCGGTATCGATCATCAGCCGCTCGGATCCGGCATCAAAGATGAAGACGCTCCCGCCTCCCGGAGGCTGGATACAGGTAAGCGAGGAGCCGTCCGGGGTTTCAATCTGCTGATAATCGGCATAGAACCCTTCCCCGGTTGTTTCCGTAAGAAATGTCCCGATCCGTTCGATCTGGTTGAAGACGAGCCGTGGATCTTCGCCACGGTTGGTCAGCTCCTGGACGACATGGTTCAGATCACCAAGCAGGGAGAGGAGGAATTCATCATTTGCCTCCCCGAGGAATGGCCGGATCTTCTGTGCAAAGCAGATATAGAAGATCGTCTCATCAAGAGCCCCGCCGAGACTGTCATATTCGAGGATCTCAAGACGGTACCGGCTCTTGATGAAATTGATCACCTCTTCAACCCGTGAAGAATCTACGATATTCAGGCGGATGGTCAGCCGGTCCGGGTGCCTGCCGGTATCATCAAAATCGATCTCTGAGACATCGGCCCCTGCCTCAGCACAGGCGGTAAGGACCTCATAGAGGGCGCCGGGGCGGTGCGGGGTCGGGAGATAGATATGAAAGAGGAGGACATTCACCGGAGGGATATTCGACTGGAGGTAGCCGATCTCACGAAGCGCATCCCGGATAAGCTGGTACTCCTCAGGGGTTGCACTCATCTCAAAGAAGACCGTGTTCTTATCGATCCGCCGGTTGAACTGGATCCGGGTGATGTTGCCGTTATGTTGCCTGATGATATCGGCCGCTTTCAGAAGCGAACCCGGCTCATCCGGCATCCGGGCGATGAATGAATGTTTCTCTTCCATCTCAGGTTATTCTTCGATGGTATTCAACATTATATCTTCTCCTTTGGTTTCTGATCACCACTATTATCTGATCGTACTCTGGATCTCTTTGTATGCAGATGATGATTGGCGATCAGTTCACCGAATCGGTCTCGGGTGAGCGCACCCGGATCACGAACCCATCAGACGGCACCCCTGCCGGCGAAGTTCCATCCGGAGGAGAAGAGGATGTCAGGCTTGCGGTGGAGGCTGCGAGTGAGGCATTTCTGAGATGGAGTGAGCTTCCCAATTCCCACCGGGGGATCGCTCTCTTCCGGTCAGCTGAACTGATCAGGAGGGAGGCAGACCGGCTCGCCCTCATCCTGACAACAGAACAGGGCAAGCCGCTCCGTGAAGCAAAGGACGAGGTGCTCGGTGCGGCGGCAGTCTTTGAGTACTATGCCGGATCGGCATCCCTCATTACAGCCGGATATTCGGACAGATTGCCGCGGTATGGGTATGGCGTTGTGCAGAGGAAACCGCTTGGGGTCTGCGCCGCGATCATCCCCTGGAATATGCCGGTATTGATTGCTGCCTGGAAGATCGGGGCTGCACTTGTGACAGGGAACACCCTTGTGCTGAAACCCTCCATCCAGGCACCGATGGCTGTGCTTGCACTCGGTGAAGTGATGCAGCGTTCAGGTCTCCCACCCGGAGTGCTGAATATCATCACCGGGAATGGTCCGGATGCAGGAGATCCCCTCATCCGGAATGATGCGGTGAGGAAGATTTCATTCACCGGCAGTATCGAAACAGGCCGGTCCATTGCCGGGGCAACAGCAGGCACCATGAAACGGTTGACACTGGAGCTCGGCGGGAATGACCCGATGATCATCTGTTCGGATGTTGACCCGGTCGCAGCCGCAGATGCAGCTCTTGCACTCCGGCTATACAACTGCGGCCAGATCTGCACCTCGCCAAAGCGGATGATTGTAATGGATGGGATCCATGATGCATTCGTGTCCCGGCTTCAGCAGACTATCCCGGAGGTTGTCATCGGTGATGGTACCGATCCCGCATCCCGGATCGGGCCGCTGAATAATGAAGCAGGGAAAACCGGCGTGGAAGATGCAATCCTGAGGCTTGAGAGGGAGGGGGCGAAAATTCTGAGAGGAAACCTCTCTGCAGGGCTCTCACAGAAGGGCTTCTTCTGCCCGCCTGCCCTTGCCACCGGATGTGCCACAGATTCAAAGGTGCTCTCTGAGGAGATCTTCGGCCCCCTCATCCCGGTCATCCGGGCATTTGATCTGGATGAAGCCATTGATAGTGCCAACAGCACACGCTTTGGACTGGGCGCCTCGATCTGGACACAACAGATCAGTACTGCAGAGCGGGCGGCAGAAGCGCTGGAGGCGGGTATCGTCTGGGTGAACCAGCACACGAAGCTCCCTCCGGAGGTGCCGTTTGGCGGTGTGAAGGGGAGTGGGTTTGGACGTGAGAACGGCCTGTCATTTATTGATGCCTATACCGGGGAGAAGACTGTCCTCATCTCCCGGTAAAATCTTTTATTGACTGCTCGCTATTTCATGGGGGTAGTTTGAAGCAGGTGCGGCGCGGGTATCGGGGGGCGGGGTAGAGCTGGATCAGGCTGACAGGGGTGATAAACCCTTGCTCATCAGAGCAACCTGAAAGGCGATTCTTCGAATCGGGGTTTATATTCTCTGGTAGCCCACAAAGCCTTCCCGCCCCTCCCGCGCTGCATCTGCGGCCGCCCGGTACAACCTCCCTGCGAAGCATGTGAGGACGGGGACGGGGCGGTGGGGAAAGCGCCTGAGTGAACAGATCCGAATGCATGATTCAAACATCTGATAGCCGGATGATGACTCGTTCCCTATGTAAAACCCGCAACAGATCAGCGAAGAGCCTTTTCAGTCCGCTTTTTTCAGCCGGATAACAAATGATACGCCCTGCGTGGGATCACCCGGCACCCGGTCTTCAACGATGATCGAGCCACCATAGCGATCAACTATCAGTGTATGGACGATGAAGAGGCCAAGCCCCTTCCCCCTCACCCTCTCGGTTCCCCGCTTGTATTTTGTGAAGATTTCCGGTTTTATCGCGTCCGGAATGCCGGGTCCGGTATCATCGATTCGTATCAGGAGATCATCACCTTCTGAAGTTACTGAGATGGTGATGCTGACATCGTCCCCGCCGAACTTCAGGCTGTTTGCGATGATATTAGATATTGCCTGGGAGAGGAGGGAGTCTGCACAGACAGCAATATCTTCATCCTCCATGAGAATGGCTATCCGATCGTCTCCATGCGCTTCTTTCCTGAGCAGAGGGGCGAGCCGGACAGGCTGAAGGGACGCCTCTGCATCCTGGATCTCCCGCAGGGTCGCGACGTTGTCGATGATCTCGTCACTCTTCTTCAGGGAATTTCGGAGCCCTTCAACATAAGGAGCAAGCGATGCATCAGCCTCGGATTCCAGGAGTTCGAGATAGAGGAGTGAGGTGTGGTTTGTGTTATTGATATCATGGGTGATCAGGTCAAGATAGAAGCCAACCTTCGCGTGAGCTTCTGTCAGGTCAGCGGTCCGCTCAAGCACCCGCTCTTCCAGCTCTTCATTCTGCACCCTCAGCTCTTCTTCAGATGCCTGGAGCCGGCCCATCATCTCCTTCAGCTGATCTACCATCTGCCGGATCGAGAGGGAGAGCGACCTGAGCTCGGGGGGTCCCGCGATCTCAATTGGGTGATCGAGATTGCCACCGGAGATGGTTTCTGTATCATTAACCAGGCGGAGAATCGGCTGTGTGATCCGTTGGGTGACTGCATAGGCGAGAATGCCCCCGATCAGAATGGCAATGGTGGCAATGAGGAGATGCAGCATCAGAAGATAATGAAGTTCCTGCTCAATCGGAGTAGTCGTATAGGTCATCTCTGCAACGAGGTCCATCTCAGGCGGGTTGCCATTTGAGGAGAGATCGACAAAGAGGAAACGGGTGAAGGTATCAGAATCCGGATTCTCAATTTCCAGTGACTCTCCGGTTTCCAGCACCGTCCCGATGATCTCAGAGCGCTGCTCTTCAGGAACATAACTGGAATTGCCCACCTCATCCCCTTTAAAATTAAAAATCCTGAGAGAGGTGAGGTACGGGTTCATCTCAATAATTTTTTCAGCAGGCTCTGTGTACCTGAGCGCCGATCGCATCTCCTGGATCTCAGCATCCATGTAGCTGATCTCCAGAATATAGCGGTGATCGGGAGTTGGATGATAGACGAACTTCCGGAACATGCCGGTTGAGAAATCCTTGACGATCCGATCCGAGACAAAGACATTCCCTGCCCGGATCTTTGTCAGGCGGGCATAGAATTGTGGATATTCGGAAAAATCCAGGAGATGATCAGGGGAATACGTGGTATATTCGATCACTCCTGTATCATTAATGATATAGAGCTCATAGCCTTCCCCAAATGATGCTTTCAGCCCTTCAAGATTGATTTTCCCGGGATCTCCTCCACTCTCCTGATAGGCAGAGAGGAAGGAATCCATCGGACCTCTGAGTTTGTAATCAAGAGACTGGTCAAAGAGGAGAAGCCCCTGATCGACAAGGAGCATCGACTGGATGAGCCCTTCTTCGTTTTTCTCCTGCAATAGGAGCATGGTGTTCTCGAGCTGATCCCGGGATGAGTTGTAGTTGACATTGATGACGACTGCGGTGACAATAAGGATGATGAGCAACATGCTTCCAAAAAGAAGCCAGCTGAACGGGATTTTCTCAGAAAAAACTATCTTCTTCACCACTCAACCCACACATCCGATCATAAAGTATAGTTTACGGGCGAGGGGAGAAAATAAGGGTTGTGATCGATCCTGATTACACCAATCAATTCCTACTTTCTTTTAAAGATATACCAGCCGGTCATCGTCTCATCAAGCACTTTCTGGCTGTTCTTTGTGGTGAAAAGGCTCACAACAACAAGGGCAATCAGTGCGAGCGTCACAGAATACAGGCTGAAATGTACAGGGAGCTTTGCCACGAACTGATGGTAGTACCCAAAGATACCTGATCCGACAAGTCCGACAGCCATTGATGCGAGTGCGCCTTTTGTGGTTGCCCCCCTCCAGTAGAGACCTCCAAGGATCGGGATGGCAAACGTGGAGAGCATCACGCCAATACCCATCCAGATCAGCCATGCGAGCATTTCAGGAGGGTTTATCGCAAGAATAAGCGATATGACAGCTGCGAGAAATACCGAGACTTTTGATACAGTGAGTACTCTCTTCGTTGATGCCTCGGGATGAAGGATATTCTTGTAGATATCCCAGGAGAAGATCGTCCCGATGGTGAGCATCAGGCGATCGGTTGTTGACATCACCGCAGCCAGCACGATAACGGCAAAGAATGCCCAGATAAGCATATTTGGTGCGGCAAACTCGACTCCAAGGATGAATGAAAAGTCCTGTGCATTTATGGCTTCGGGGAGAACGATCTGGCCTTCTTCAACAAGCACACGGACAGCAAATCCGACGAATTTGACAAGGAACATCACCACGAGGTAGATAAGAAACGCAATCAGGGGAGACCATTTGAAGTATTTCGTCTCTTTTGCAGCAAGGACATTGTTGATCACATGCGGAGCACAGGCAAGACCGACCATCAGGAGGATGCCAAATGAGAAGAGGAACTCCGGTGTTGCAAAGGCATATCCTGCATAGACCGGTGATGGATACCATGGCTGAACAAAATTCGGATCAATGCCGGCAAGCACTTCGTTGATATGCGCGAGGCCCCCTGCACGCATAATCAAAACCGGAGCGATGGCGATGACACCAAAGATCAATATCAGCCCCTGGATAAGGGTCGTCCATGAAACCGCATAGAGACCGCCAATCACCGTATAAGTCGTGATAATGATACCGGCGATAATCAGAGCCTGCCAGTGGGCTATCCCAAAGAGCCAGATCAGGACGATGCTGATTGCAGTATACTGGCCGACAAGATAGATCAGGGAGACAGTAATCCCGGCGATGGCTGAGAGGCCGCGGAGATGCTTCACACTCTCAAACCGATGGGCAAAATAATCTTCAAGCGTCAGATACCCGTTCTCACGCCCGACCGTATGGAGTTTCATCCCAAAGATCGTGATACAGAAGGCAGCGGCCGCAGGAACAAAGATCTGCTCCCAGATCGTCGGCCAGCCGGAGGCATATCCGAGCCCTGACACCCCAAGGAGCGTCATCCCGCTGCAGATGGAGGCGACCATCAGGATTGTGAAGACCCAGAATCCAAGCGATCTTCCCGCGAGGATGTAATCCTCGGTATTCAGAATTTTTCTGGAGGCCCAGGCACCGATCCCGATCAGAAGAAGGAAGTAGACGATGATGATGACAAACGTCATTGCATCTGCCATACTCAATCACCCTCCGGGAATCGCAGCGCCCAGATAACCAGCAGAATGATGATAACCAGTATCGTTCCAAGAACGGTATACACTGTTAGTTCAGGCAATCCAAATAGCATATGATGCAAATGTGTGCCATGCTAACATATAACATGCTCGATTCATAACCAGGATCCAATCAGAATGAACGCCCGATTCAGCCTGAACGTAATCAGATGCCGTTCCGGCGCAGGAAGAAAATGTGTCCCTCTGCAAGAGGAGGAGAGGCTGATACAGCAGATTGATGAAAAAAAAGAGTTATTTCCGGAGGAACTACTCTCCGGCCGTGGTCTTTGAACCACGCAGGACCGCGATTGTTCCCGTCCTCACCAGCTCCTTCACCCCGTACTGGCGGAGGAGTTTTTCAAGTGCATCGATCTTCTCGGGCGGGCCGACCACCTGCAGGATAAGTGTCTTTGATCCGACATCGATGATCTGCGCCCTGAAGGTATCTGCGATCTGCATCACCTCGGCACGGGTGCTGCCCGGGTTTGCAACCACTTTGATGAGTGCCAGTTCACGCCGGACATGCTCGTGATAGGTGATATCCGAGACCTTGATGACATCGATCAGCTTGTTCAGCTGCTTCTTCACCTGTTCGATCCGGGTATCATCCCCATGCACGGTGATGGTGATCCGGCTCATCTCGGGCACTTCGCAGGTGCCGACAGCCAGGCTCTCGATATTGAATCCACGTCGGGAGAACATTCCGGCCACCCTGGAGAGGACACCGGAACGGTTCTCAACAAGGACCGAGAGGGTATGGACGTTCATTTCTTCTCCCCTCCAATCATCTCATTGATGGCAGCACCGGCAGGCACCATCGGGAAGACATTCTCCTCCCGTTCCACCCTGAAGTCAAGGACGAACGGGCCTTCTGTATCGATGGCGGCACTCAGCGCCTCTTTGACCTGGTCTGCAGAATCAACCCGCATTCCGTCGATTCCATATGCTGCGGCAATACCGACGAAGTCCACAGACGGTAGTTCGGTATAGGAGTAGCGGCGATCATAGAAGAGCTCCTGCCACTGCCTGACCATGCCCAGATACATGTTATTCAGGATGACAACCTTAACCGGAATATCATACTGGACAATAGTGCCAAACTCCTGGATATTCATCTGGATACTCCCATCTCCCGCAATATCAAAGACCGGGGGATCGGGTCGGGCAAAGTGGGCCCCCATTGCAGCCGGCAGACCATATCCCATCGTACCAAGACCCCCGGAGGTGATCCAGGTTCGCGGGTGTTTGAAACAGAACTGCTGTGCAGTCCACATCTGGTTCTGCCCGACCTCGGAGACGATGATCCCCTCGCCATCAAGGAGATCGGAGAGGGTTTTAATGACTAGCTGTGGTCTGAGCACCCCGTCATCCGGGCAGGCCATCGGGTACTCCACCTTCCAGTGGTTGATCTTCTCGTTCCAGAGGGACCGGTCGGTTGTTCCGGTGAGCCGGTCAAGCATGCAGGTCAGCACATGGCGGGAGTCGCCGACGATCGGGAGATCAACCATCTTGCTCTTACCGATCTCGGCTGGATCGATATCGATATGGATGATCCTGGCATTTGGGGCAAAAGACTGAACCCTGCCGGTTACCCGGTCATCAAATCGTGCGCCGATGGTGATTAAGAGATCGCATTCGGTGATGGCATAGTTGGCATACCTGGTACCATGCATCCCGAGCATCCCGAGGTTGAGTGGGTGATCGCAGGGGATGGCGCCGATACCCATCAGGGTGGTCGTCACCGGAATCCCGGTCATCTCAGCAAACCGGATCAGCTCAGGTGACGCATCAGATGCAATGACGCCTCCACCCGCATAGATCACCGGCCGCTCTGCCTCTGCGATCATTGAGAGGGCTTTTTCAATCTGCCTGGGATGCCCTTTGAATGTCGGGTTGTACCCCCTGAGAGAGATCTCCTTCTGAGGCACCGGATCAGGTGCCTCGTTGGTGACGACATCCTTTGGAAGATCGATTAAGACAGGACCCTGCCGGCCGGTGCCGGCGATATGGAATGCCTCACCAAGGACAGTGTCAATATCCTCAGTCCTCTTGACGAGGTAGCTGTGTTTTGTGACCGGCATGGTGATGCCGGTGATATCCGACTCCTGAAAGGCATCGTTCCCAAGCAGTGCGGTTGGGACCTGTCCGGTCAGTGCCACCATCGGAATGGAGTCCATAAACGCAGTGGCAATCCCGGTGACAAGGTTGCATGCTCCGGGTCCTGATGTTGCAAGGCAGACACCGGTTTTACCGGATGCACGTGCATATCCGTCTGCAGCATGGGCTGCCGCCTGCTCATGTCGCACAAGAATGTGGCGGAGGGGGGAGTCGTACAACTCGTCATAGATTGGAAGTACTACACCACCGGGGTAGCCGAAGATAGTCGTCACTCCCTGCCGCAATAGTCCTTCAATAAGTATTTTAGCCCCGGTTTTCATCTTTTTCCCTCAATAACCTGTTCATTCCGGATATCATCGCCTCAACCGACGCCATGATGATGTCTGTCCTGGCTCCACGGGAGGTAATTAACTCTCCGTCCTTCATTAATTTAACCGTGACGTCCACGAGTGCATCTGTCCCGCCATAGATGGCATCGACATGGTACTCTTCGAGCGTGATATCTCCGACATCCTGTACTGCCCTCCTGAGTGCCATGATGACCGCATCAACAGGCCCTGTGCCGGTGGATGCCTGGGTGATATCCTCACCATTGACGGTCAGGGTAACCGATGCGGTCGGCATAACACTGTTGCCTGAGACCGTCGTGAACTGTTTCATCCTGATCACCGGCGTGCAGGAGATATTCAGCACCGCTTCTGCGATTGCATGGAGATCCGAGTCGGTGACCCTCTTTCCTTCATCGCCAAGCTGCTTCACCCGGGAGACGATCTCCTGGAGTTGCCGTGGCTCGGTCCTGTATCCCATCTCAGACAGAGCGGCCTCAACAGAGGCGCTGCCCGAGTGTTTTCCAAGGAGAATCCTCCGCCGTCTTCCGACCATCTCAGGCATGATCGGCTCATAGGTTGCAGCATCACGGAGGATGCCATGGGTATGGATCCCGCTCTCGTGGGTAAATGCCATCTCCCCGACGATCGCCTTGTTTATTGCAAGCGGCACATGGGTGAGCCGGGATACGAGTGTGGAGAGGTGGTAGAGCTCTTCAGCCGCAATGCCGGTATCCACCCCGTAGAGTACCTCAAGCGACATGACAAGCTCCTCAAGAGGCGTGTTGCCTGCCCGCTCCCCCAGACCATTGACCGTCACATGGGCGCATGATGCTCCGGATTTCAGGGCAGAGAGGGTCGTTGCGAGGCCAAGCCCCAGATCGTTGTGGCAATGGATCGAGAGAGGGGCCAGTTCTGCGAGCGGCGGGATGATCTCGCTTGCCCGCTCGGGAGTCATTACCCCGACGGTATCACAGAAGCAGATCCGATCCGCACCCCGATCCACACCTCCTGCATAGAGATCGTACAGGTATGCCTGATCGGCTCTCGATGCATCTTCGCCAGAGAGCTCTACGATTAAGCCGCGATCCTTTGCATATTCGACAGAATCCCATGCCATCTTCATGACATACTCCCGGTCTTTCCGGAGTTTCTTCTCGATATGAAGATCAGATACCGGGATGACGAGATGGATGGATTCAGCACCATACTCTGCTGCATAATCGATATCAAGCTGGACACCCCGGACAAAGGTGCAGATCTCAGCCTTCAGTCCTGCATCGGATATCAGCCGGAGAGAGGCTCGTTCTCCTTCAGATGTGACAACTGATCCAACCTCGACGACATGGACACCAATGTCTGAGAGAAGTGCAGCAATATTCAGCTTGTCATCGGGTTTCAGCGATACACCGGGGGTCTGTTCCCCGTCACGCAATGTTGTGTCTAAAAAGCGTGGGCTTTTAACAAATAAAGCAATCACTCATAGTGGAAAGCACCATTTTCATTATGGATCTTTGGAATATTTAATAGGTTGGCTCTTTTCAGGAGATTCAGAGACTGGGATGTTTCCTCTCTGGGTATACCGGATACCAGAAAAAAAGTGGAGATCAGATCCTCTTCCAACTCAGGCAGCGCTGTCATAGACGAGCGTCATGTAGCGTGCTGAGAAGATGGCGAAGGCCGGCATCAGGATCAAGAGCAGGAGCCGGCCAAGAATCGGGATGAGCATCAGAACAAACTGAATAATGCCGATGACGATTCCCAGAATGATGATCGCGATGATATAGTCGACCCATCCAATCTTGCCGATATGCCCGAAGATGGCGCTGAAGTTGAATGCCTCGCCAAATGATTCCATCCTTGAGAACCTTATGTAGGCGATCGGGACGATTAAAGCGATAATGATTGTCAGGATAAGAAGGACAAGCATGCCGATACCCATCGTGCCAAGTGCCGCCATGTCCCCTCCTGCCATGGCGGTGAGGGATGAACCAACACCAACGAGAGCTGCAACAATGAAGACCGGGATGAAATACACAATCCCCACAATCAGCAGCTTGATACCGTCAATGAAGAGACCCCCCCAGTTTTCAAGTTCGGGCGCGGGAGTCGTTCCCTTGTAAATTCTCATTACATATCCATAGATAAGAGGGAAGATGATCGTTGAGATGATGAGGAGAATCCACTTCATCCACTTACCGACCAGACATTCCTTTGTATACTCAAAAGAATTGCTAAGTAATGTACCATATTCCATAGTGTCACCACCTCTGTGGTAATCTGAATACGATCTTCTTTGTATTTATATATAACTCACATACGGAGCAGAATAAAGCGTTATTTCCTGAATAAGAAGTGATTATCTGAGATGAATGACATTTCTGATGAAATATTGATCAATTGGAAGAACGAGGTCAGGATAACAGTATGATTCGATCAAAAGGGATTCAAAATTCATCTCCAGGAAAGAACGCATTGAAAAACAGATATAATATCAAAAATAATATGTTATCCTTTATTAAATTGGGGTTTTAAGTGAAGTCAGACAGTAGCCGATCTAATGCCTGAAGTACCGTACCCCGGTGAAGACCATCGCCATATTCCGCTTGTTGGCCGCCTCGATCACCTCGGCATCCCGGATTGACCCCCCCGGCTGGATGAGGGCGGTCGCACCCGCGTCTGCTGCGACTTCGAGGGTATCGGGGAAGGGGAGGAAGGCATCAGATGCAACAACCGATCCCTTCAGGGATTTCCCTGCCTTCTCGATCGCAATCTTTGCTGCATCCACCCTGCTCATCTGGCCGGCTCCGATGCCAAGGGCCTCCTCCTTGTTTGCAAAGATGATGGTGTTGCTCTTTGTGTGTTTGCAGACCCGCCATGCAAGCCGCATTGCCTCAAGCTCAGTTGCGGTCGGCTCACGCTCGGATACCACCTCCCAGTGTTCGAGATATGGAGGAGTGCGCATACAGAGGATACCGCCATCGATAGACCGGATCTCATCAGCCAGTGAAGGATGAGGCAGAATGAGAACCCGCATATTCTCCTTGGCCTTCATCATCTCCAGAGCCTCTGCTGAAAATGCGGGTGCGATGATCACCTCGACAAAGGTGCTGCAGATCGCCTCAGCCACATCTGATCCGACCTCGCGGTTCAATGCAACAACAGATCCGTATGCTGATACAGGATCGACATCACGTGCCCGTATATAGGCGTCAATTGGCTTTTTGCCTGTTGCTACTCCGCACGGGTTATTGTGTTTGACAATGACACAGGCAGGATCATCGAATTCTCTCAGGAGCCCTACTGCGGAGTTGAGGTCGAGATAGTTATTATAGGACATCTGCTTGCCCTGTAGCGGCTCGATCCCGGCAATCCCGACGGTGCCATAGACGGCAGCCTGCTGGTGGGGGTTCTCCCCGTACCTGAGCATCCTTCCGGACTGGAACTGGACCGTCAGGACAGATGGGAAGGTGGAGTCCAGGCTGTTGAGATGGTTGCTGATCGCGGCATCATAGGCAGCCGTGCGTGCAAACGCCTTCTTTGCAAGGGAAAGCCGCATCTGTGTGGTAAGCCCCCCCTTCCCAAGTGCCTCTGTAATCGCCGGATAATCTGCCGGATCGCAGATCACCGCGACATCCTTATAATTCTTGGCAGCCGCCCGGATCATTGCAGGACCACCGATATCGATGAACTCGATGAGATCCTCAATCGGCAGGTTCTGCGCTGACATTGCCTCGAAAGGATAGAGATTCACAACAAGCAGATCGATTGGGGGTATGCCGTGCTCCGCCATAACGGAGTCATCGATCCCACGCCTGCCAAGGAGACCCCCATGGATCTTCGGATGGAGAGTCTTTACCCGGCCATCCATCATCTCGGGGGATCCGGTATAGGCAGAAACCTCGGTGAAGGGTATGCCAGCGTCTTTAAGCGCCTTGCCGGTACCACCTGAACTCAGGATATTGACGCCTGATTCATGAAGAACGCGGGCAAATGCAACTATTCCTGTCTTGTCCCAGACAGAGAGGAGAGCTGTTGTCATGTGGGAAGTATTGATCGCGAGGAATATTAGAACTCACCCATACCGCAGACCCGCCAGGTCAGGGTGTGAAGTTATGAGAGGGGTGCCCATCCAGATCCATCCATCTGATTCATATTTGTTTTCGCTCGTCTGCGCACCCGGATATGCCCCTAATCCATCCAAAAATCTCATAGTACGCCACAAGACGATCAATTCAGAAGATGACGAATATCCGGCTTTTTCACTTCAGAACACCAGAGAGGCAGACATGACAATCTGCATTTCATTTACGTAAGGTAAAGGTAAAGTATATATAGAACTGCATTGCAATAGGTATTGTAACATTTAGATGTGATCTTCTATGGAGGATGATGAGACTCAGAGACAGGAAGCGATTATGGAAAACGAGAGTATAACGAGTGAATCAGAGGATATTGAGACGAATGGCATTACCTCTGAAGCATATGAGGAACTCAACAATAAATTCCTCAGGCTCGCCGCCGACTTTGAGAATTACAAAAAGAGAGCCGAACGCGAGAGGGAACAGATCGTCAGGTTTGCAAATGAACAGTTTGCACTGGAAATTCTGGATGTTCTTGACAATCTCGAACGGGCTCTCAAGGCAGAGGATGCCGATCTTAAGGAAGGGCTTTCACAGATTCATAAATTATTCCTCTCGATTCTGGAGAGAAACGGCATCACCCCAATCGAATGTACACATGCACGCTTCAACCCAAATGAGCATGAAGCGATCGCATCTATCCCCTCAGATTATGAAGAGGGGATCATTGTGGATGAGGTATGCCGCGGGTATTGCATGCATGATAAAGTGATACGATGCGCCAAAGTAGTAGTATCACAGGGTAAAAAAAATAATGAGTGATTATAATGGCAGAAAAGATTCTTGGAATTGATCTTGGAACGACATACTCCTGCATGGCGATTATGGAAGGGGGAACACCGAAGGTGATCCCAAACTCCGAAGGCGCCCGGACAACCCCCTCGGTTGTCGCATTCTCAAAGGATGGTGAGCGCCTTGTCGGGAGTGTTGCAAAACGCCAGGCAATAACAAATCCGAACAGAACCATCGCCTCGATCAAGAGAAAGATGGGAACGAATGAGACGGTCGCAATCGGCGACAAGAAATACACTCCCCAAGAGATCTCGGCGATGATTCTTCAGAAGCTGAAGGTCGATGCCGAAGCCTATCTCGGAGAGAAGATCACCAAGGCCGTCATTACCGTTCCGGCGTACTTCAATGATGCACAGCGTCAGGCCACCAAGGATGCCGGTAAGATCGCAGGCCTTGAAGTGATGAGGATCATCAACGAGCCTACAGCAAGTTCCCTTGCATACGGCCTTGATAAGGAAGGTGAATCTACCGTCCTCGTCTACGATCTGGGCGGCGGTACATTCGATGTCTCGATCCTGACCCTGGGCGACGGCGTCTTTGAGGTTCTCTCAACAAACGGTATCAACCGGCTTGGAGGAGATGACTTCGATGACCGGATCATTGATTTCTTAATCGATGACTTCAAGAAGAAGGAGGGTATCGACCTCAGGAAAGATCCCGTTGCACTCCAGCGGCTGAAAGATGCAGCAGAACGTGCGAAGATCGAGCTTTCAACCCTTCAGAAGACGAATATCAATCTCCCATACATCACCACATCCGACTCGGGACCGAAATTCCTCGACACCGATCTCACCCGTGCAAAGTTCGAGCAGCTGATCGGAGATCTCGTAGATAAGACGATCGATCCCGTGAAGAATGCACTGAAAGATGCAGGCCTTGAGGCAAAGGATATCTCGCATGTCCTCCTCGTAGGAGGTTCAACCCGTATTCCGCTCGTTGTCGAGACCGTCAAGAGGATCACCGGCAAGGAACCGGATAAGGGAATCAACCCGGACGAGTGTGTGGCTCTCGGAGCAGCCATTCAGGGCGCAGTCATCTCTGGTGACGCAAAGGATGTTGTCCTTCTTGATGTGACACCGCTCACACTTGGTATCGAAACACTCGGCAATATCGCCACACCGCTCATCGAGAGGAACACGACAATCCCAACCCGGAAGAGCCAGATTTTCTCAACCGCGGCAGACGGACAGACAAGTGTCGAGATCCATGTTGTCCAGGGAGAACGCCAGTTTGCCCGTGACAACTTCTCTCTCGGCAGGTTCCAGCTGACCGGAATTCCACCGGCACCCCGTGGTGTTCCGCAGATCGAGGTGACATTCGATATCGATGCAAACGGCATCGTACATGTCTCTGCAAAGGATCTCGGTTCCGGCAATGAACAGTCGATCACGATCACCGGGAAGAAAGATCTCGCAGACGATGAGATCGAGAAGATGGTCAAAGACGCCGAACTCCATGAAGAGGAGGATAAGAAGAAGCGTGAGGAGATCGAGATCAGGAACAATGCCGATATGGCAGCATACTCTGCCGAGAAGCTGATCAAGGAGAGTGGTGACAAGCTTGATGATGAGGATAAAACCTCCATTGAAGAGGCTGTAGCTGCACTCAGGACCACACTTGAAGGCGAAGACACCGTTGCCATCAAGGAGAAGATGGATACCCTGCAGGAAGCCGTCTTCAAAGTCACCACCAAACTCTACCAGAAGTCTGGTGAGGCGGCACAGGAAGCAGGTGCAGACCCCGGGGCAGAAAAGCCTGAAGACGATACCGTCGTCGATGCCGACTACGAAGTCAAGAAAGAGTGAGTTAAATGGTTGCGGAAAGCTACTATGACACTCTAGGCGTTCCCAGGAACGCACCAGAGAAGGATATAAAAAGAGCCTACCGCAACCTCGCCCGGAAATATCATCCGGATGTCTGCAAGGACGAGGGTGCTGAGGAGCGTTTCAAGAAGATCAACGAAGCATACAGCATCCTCTCCGATGCTGATAAGCGCCGCCAGTATGACCAGCTCGGCCACGAGGCATATACCAATGCCTCAAAGGGGAGTTATAGTGGAGCGGGCAATGCAAACTACGGATTTTCTTCAGACTTCTCAGGATTTGGAGACATTTTCGACTCTTTTTTCGGAGGTCGTGGAGCGAGGGGCGGACCCCAGCGGGGTGCCGATCTCCTGATGAGAGTATCTGTTTCGCTCCGTGATGCCGTCTTTGGAACAGACCGTGATGTCAAGGTGATGCATGCCGAACCATGCCCTGCCTGTGACGGAACCGGAAGCGCCAACAAGCGGCAGACCACCTGTTCCCGGTGTGGCGGGAGCGGGCAGATGCGATCAGTAAGCCAGTCCCTCTTCGGCCAGTTTGTCAGGATGACAACCTGTACCGAGTGTAATGGGAAAGGAAAGGTGCCTGAGCAGACCTGCAAATCCTGTAATGGGAGCGGACATACCCAGGTCCAGAGGACGATCACCATCCATATCCCTGCAGGTGTCGAGTCGGGGATGCGGCTCCGGATGGAAGGATATGGCGAGGCCGGGGATTATGGCGCCCCGACAGGCGATCTCTATATTGAAGTTCTGGTTGAGCCCGATAAGAGATTCGACAGGAAAGGCGACAATCTTGAGACCGCAGTCCAGATCACGCCTGCCCAGGCCGTCCTTGGATCGGAGGTAGAGATTGAGACGATCGATGATCGTAAAGTGACGCTCAAGATTCCACCCGGTATCCAGTATGGAACGGCCCTCCGGATCCCCGGTGAAGGAGTGCGGAGGCGTGGGCGGCCGGGCGATCTCCATGTCCGGGTGATCATCGCCACACCAAAGAACCTCGATCCCGAGGCAAAAGAGCTTTATCAGAAGATCCGTGATCTGGAGATGAAGACTGAAGAGAGCGGAGAGGCATCATCGGGGAAGAAAGGCTTCTTTGAAAAGGTAATGGGCAGATAAACCCAAAAACCATCATTTTTGTAACCTTTCAGGATTTTGCCTGCACAGGTATTTCTTCTCATATTACCAATATAATTACGGATGAAACTGCTTTTTGAGCTCTCTGGAGAACATCCCGAACTGCCTGCGGCCGAGATCGGATGTGTCGGGAAGGTGCTCCAAACAGCACCACAGGTAGCTATTGCGAACTGCCCGATTCCAGAAGATACAAAACGGCTCTCCCAGACACATGTCGTGATGGAGTATCTTGGGGAGTGCCCGGCAGAGAGGGGGGCTTTTGCCTCGCTCCTCAGGGATCTCAGCCTGGTCCCGGAAGAGCCGTTCTCCTGCCGGATCAAAAGGATTCACCCGGCTGATCTTCCTGCTTCAAAGATGGATCTGGAGCGGATGATGGGGCATTATATCGATGGTACAGTTTCCCTAAAAAATCCCGGAATCGAGTACCGTGCCATCTTCTCGGATGGCCACTGCTATCTTGGACGCGTGCTCCACCATATCGACCGTGGATCCTATGCGTATCGCAATCCGATGCGGCGCCCCTTCTTCCATCCCGGTGTGATGATGCCGCTCATGGCGCGTGCCATGGTCAATCTTACCGGCGTTCAGCCTGGCGGGATCTTTTATGATCCATTCTGCGGAACGGGAGGAATCATGCTTGAAGCAGCCTGCATCGGCGCAACCGTGGCGGGATCAGATATTGATCCGGCAATGATCGGGGGCGCACGGGTAAATCTACCCCATTCGGTCTGCTTTTTAGCAGATACAGCCAATCTTCCGATAGCGGATCGATCTGTCGATGCGGTGGCAACAGATCTGCCATATGGGCAGTCCACAGCGATAAAATCAGGGAGCCTTGAACAGCTCTATACCCAATCATTATCAGAGATCCAGCGCATACTTAAGAGAGAGAGTCGTGCGGTGATCGTAACCCACCAGGATATCTCCGGATTGGCAGGAGAATATTTTGAGATCATCCATTCATTCTCTCAGCGGGTACACAAAAGCCTGACACGGCAGATAGTGGTCCTCGCACAATAATAACAAAACAATAACAGGAATACCGGTATTCAATCTGCCTCCAGCAGGCACAGATCCGGTCATAGAGAATGACACATCAGTGTACCACAGGACGATAGCCGCCCAGGTATAAACGATGTCATTTAAGGAAAATGTCATGGCATCAACAGGCAAAAACGAAAAACCAGCTTTCCATCTGCCGGGAGGATTGTGGTGGTATTAGACTGGTTGAGAGAGAACTGCTCCGCATTTGAGCCGAACCGAGCTCTGGCAATCCGTGCTCTCCGGCATTTGAAGAAAGGTGACCACCTCAAACTCTTCTCAGAAGATATCATGGAGATGAGGACGGTTGAGGGATACTGGTATGAGGCACTCATTTATGAGCTCCTCCTCGAAACCGCAGTCAACACTTCTGCCATTAAAAAGATCGTCAGGAAGGGAGCCGATGCCCCAAGACGGCCTGTCAGGATTGCACTCGGCCAGAACGGCATATACTATGCTGAAAAAGGCGATATCAGGGTCCGGGGGAATGGACAGGATCTTGCCGAGGTAGATCTCCTTTTAATCGATTCCAATAACCAGATCTCGTTTGCCGAGATCATTACATCTCCATCAGATCTTAAGGATCTCGAAGCGGAGATCCATTATAAAAAGAAACTTTTTGGTTATCTTTTCAGACAGGAGACGGTTGAATTTTCCCTTTTTTCAGCAGTTGACATCTCAAATACCCAGGTGATCAAGCGGCTCTGCCAGGAAGAAGAGAATGCATACGTGGGCACCTTCTCCTGCGAGGAGCTGAAGGCTTCTATCCGATCTCTCCGGCTTGCATCGCTGTCACGGCAGGCAGTGAATAATCCAAAACTGATCAGTGCCCTCTCACTCCGCACACGCCCATTCGATTACCGTCAGTTCCATGATCAGGCACTCTCACGCCTGCTCCACCATGCAAACCAGGGGACAAAACATGCAGAGGCACTTGCCGATCCCGGAATCTCACCACTCGTCAAGAAAGTGATCTTTGGAGAGATGCATACGGATGCCAGAAAGGCACTTGTAAATGATCTTGGGCTTCGCGTGAAGAGTACCATCCTTGATTTTAATGCTCTCAGCCATGAGTATTCAAAGGTGATCTTTGCCATGGATCTCCCCGATCCATCGCCGGTTGTCTATATCAAGCCAAAGAAGAAGCGGATGTACTATAAGATGGTGCCTGAGAAGAACGGAGGGTTCAAGTACGAACGCCAGACACCAGGAAGGGTTGGGTTTTATCTCTGGCTTGAGTCAGCACAGCCGGCTGTTTCTGCAGATACAATGTATTCACTTCTCAATTTTTGCAACAGGCCATAATTTCGAAGCATTCACAACCCGGCTCAGCTCATTTTTTAAGGCACTGTAATGTGGGAGATATTTACAGCAATAAGTATTGCATAGAGAACAGTATCTCCGAAAGGGATCTATGACTTCCACTTGAAATAACGCCTCTTCTTTTTGAACCTCTGTAACAGACCGGATGTTAGCAAGGTTTAAATATT
>LDZT01005393.1_pt1 | contig 52305 bp, 47 predicted proteins | sample 615521 | NCBI WGS metagenome assembly LDZT01 (sample SAMN03408292, study PRJNA278302) | terrestrial metagenome | isolation source: oil reservoir sample SB1 | place: USA: Alaska, North Slope, Schrader Bluff formation | collected 2011-09 | reverse complement strand
GCTTTTATCCTTTTCTCTATTGAATAGGTGATGTTATTTATTTGATAAAGAACATTCTATGTCATGAATGGAAATTAAATAGGACTGTGAATAGTAACATTTATTTCTTGGCGTAAAATTTTAAGCATTACTAAGGCAGGATGAAAAGTCAAATCCCTTCCTGCCCTTTCTCTTAATACATCTAATCCGGCTGCTGCTTCATCAATATGCGGCTTACTTTGAGGCAGGCGTTATTCTTCTGATAATTTCCCCTGTTTCTACTGTAAAATTCCTAATCGGCGTCCCCTTGCTTATTCCTTCGCTAACCTTCCTAATACACGTCACCAATCCGGGATCAGTTGTTACTCTTACAGTGGTAATCCGTTTATCAACCATTCTTACCCTTCTGGCTGCTTCGTTTTTAATTCTGATCGTTCTCGAACCTTCTACACCCGGCTTTATATTAAGACCCAAAATACATGTTCTGCCTGTTATAACTAGCTGCTGTTTATGGTATAATGTGCCACGGGAGGAATAAATGTTGGGTTATACACCAATGATCGAACAATATCTTGAAATAAAACATCAGCACCAGGACGCAATTTTGTTTTTTCGTCTCGGTGATTTTTATGAAATGTTTTTTGATGACGCTCTTCTCGCTTCAAAAGAACTTGGAATTACGCTTACAAGCCGTGAAGGCGGCCAGGATAAGCGTGTTCCCATGTGCGGTATTCCATTTCATGCCTCCCAAAATTACATTGGGCGTCTTATCCAAAAAGGATATAAGGTCGCTATTTGTGAACAGATCGAGGAACCTGGTCCAGCTAAAGGTATTTTCCGCCGGCAGGTTATCAGGGTCATCACTCCGGGTACTTTTATTGAAGGACAGCCGCTGGAAGAAAAGAAAAATAATTTCGTCGCAGCAGTCAGCGGCACGAACGCCGCATATGGACTCGCCATTGCTGATATCGGCACTGGCCTTTTTATGGCTGCTCAGTTTGACGGAGAAAACGCCGAAACTTTATTGCTCGAAGAACTGTCCAGACTCCAACCCCTGGAAGTTATACTTTCCAGCAATATACTGGCGCAAGAGATTAACAGAAAAATAAAAAAAAGAATGCCTTCGGCTGTTTCGACACTGCCGGATGACGCTTTTAACACCGCCGGGATTCAGAAACTTTTATCAAATAAGCCCGGCAGCAGTTTTGATGAACCCTTAAACAAAAAGTACCCCTTGGCCTCCAATGCGGCAGGGGGGGTATTCCATTATTTGAAAGAGACAGCAAAATGTGATCTTCTTCAAATTAATAAAATAGAGTTTTACTCACCGGGTCATTACCTGATTCTTGATGACGTTACCAGGCGTAATCTGGAGTTAAAACTCTCTTTGCGCGACAGAACCAGCAGGCACACACTTGTCTGGGTCCTGGACCATACCCTGACAGCCATGGGAGGACGGCAGTTAAGGTCCTGGATTGACAGGCCCCTTCTTAATCTGGATTCAATCATTAAGCGGCAGGAAGCTGTCGAAGAAACCGCCGGCAGCTTAATATTCAGGTATGAACTTAAACAGATTCTTTCCTCCATCTATGACCTTGAAAGACTTACTGCCCGGGTCGCTTATGGATCTGCAAACGCGCGTGACCTGCTGGCCTTAAAAAAATCAGTTTCTGTGCTTCCGTCGTTGGTACAACTCTTAAGCGGCAGCCATTCGGAACTTTGGCTGGAAATATCAAAAAGGGTTATATTTCCAGAAGAACTGTGGAATCTGCTGGACAAAGCCATAACAGACGATCCTCCCGCATCAGTCAGGGATGGCGGAATAATCAAAGCAGGATATCATCCCGAAGTTGACAGGCTAAGGAATTTAAGCGCCGGCGGTAAAGAATGGCTGGTCAACCTGGAAATACGGGAAAGGGAACGTACAGGCATAAAATCCTTAAAAGTAGGTTTTAATAAGATTTTTGGATATTACTTGGAAGTCACTAGGTCGAATCTGGGCTTGATACCGGATGATTATATCAGGAAGCAGACACTTGCCAATGGAGAACGGTTTATTACACCCGAGCTTAAAGAACTGGAAGAGAAAATTCTCGGCGCCCAGGATCGTTTAGTACAACTCGAATACGAGATCTTTTCCGAAATACGGAGTAAAGTGGGAGAGGCAATCCCGGGTCTGCAAAAAACAGCCCAGGCTGTGGCTGTTGCAGACTGCCTGTATTCCCTGGCTGAAGCGGCCGTCAAAGGAAATTATACACGACCTTCAATGTTCGAGGGCAAACGCTTATACCTGAAAGAAAGCCGGCATCCAGTGCTGGAAAAAATTCTTGGAACCGGCGAATTTATTCCCAATGACCTCTTACTTAATGAAGAAAACCATTTTATAATACTTACCGGCCCTAATATGGCAGGCAAAAGCACATATATGCGGCAGGCAGCCTTGCTCGTCCTGATGGCTCAAATCGGCAGCTTCGTCCCTGCCCGGCAGGCTGAAATAGGGCTCGTTGACCGCATCCTTACCAGGGTAGGGGCGAGCGACGACCTGGCAGCCGGCCAGAGCACTTTCCTGGTAGAAATGAATGAATGCAGGGAAATTGTAAAATCCGCTACTGAGAAGAGTTTTATTATTATGGATGAAATAGGACGGGGCACAAGCACATATGACGGCATAAGCATCGCCTGGGCGCTTGTAGAATTTATTGCGCAAAAGCTAAAAGCTAAAACACTTTTTTCCACCCACTACCAGGAACTTACCGAATTGGAGACACTGACTGGCGTAAATAATTTTACAATGACCGTTCAGGAAAAAGGAGACAATATTATCTTCCTTCGTCAGGTATCGCCAGGAAAGGCTGACCGCAGCTACGGCATACAGGTCGCAAGGCTGGCTGGTTTACCGGACGATATATTAAACCGTGCCCGTGAAATTATGGACATCCTGCTGTGCCGTCAAAATTCCGATATTGAGACTGCTTCTGTCCTTGAAAAAAACGCTACACAGGACGAATTGAGTATTGAGGACGATTTGGCTGCCTTAAACATATGGGAATTAACTCCCCTGGAAGCTTTAAACATACTCGCCCGCTGGCAGATGGAACTCAAAAAGAGTAAACGGCTATACTGAAAGTAAGGAATTAAACCATGAGACTTAAAGACAAGGTAGCTAACTAGCCCTGATGATGTAAAAGGTGTTGTCGAAACCACACTGAACAGATTCGGACGCATTGACATTCAGTTTATACCCAACATATATCCCCGGGAAGAGATAGAAAGAATGCATGCGGAAATACCCTTTCCCAGAAAAGGCACGCCGGAGGATATCGGCAATATGGTCATATTCCTGATCTCAGATGAAGGGGAGTATATTACTGGTCAGACGATCTGTATAACAGGGGGAAGCTGGATGAGGTAAGGGAAGATGGACCCGCCTATGCTTTATTTCTATTCCAAATTGTTTTTCGAGATTTCTTATGAAGAAGGTAATTTTTTGCCCAAAATAGTCGTCTTAGATGAAATAACCGCAAATCAAATTGCAGCCGGTGAAGTGGTGGAAAGGCCTGCCTCCGTCGTCAAGGAACTTGTGGAAAACTCTCTTGACGCTGGTGCAACTGTAATCACAGTCGATGTATTAGAAGGCGGGTTAAAATCAATTTCCGTAGTTGACAACGGATCAGGGATGGATAAGGAAGATGCCCGTTTGGCCATGCTAAGGTATGCAACAAGCAAAATACACGGTTTCGAAGATTTGAGTACAATAACAACGATGGGCTTTAGAGGCGAGGCTTTGCCCAGCATAGCGGCTGTCAGCAAACTTAAATTAAAAACCAGGACCTCCGGCAAAAACACGGGATTTCTCATAGAGAACCATGGCGGGAATATTGTTTCATCCGGAGAGATCGGCGCTCAGCAGGGAACTTCGATCATTGTTGAAGATCTTTTTTATAATACTCCGGCAAGGCGTAAACACCTTAAAAACCGCTCTACGGAAGGCAGCTTGATCGGCGATTACTTAAGCCGCCTGGCCATTTCGCATCCATCAGTAAAAATTACATATAAACAAAACGGCAGGGAAATATTTTCATCTCCCGGCTCCGGAGTGCTTTTTGAAGTGCTTGCGTCGATATATGGCGTCCGCATTATGTGTGAGATGCTGCACGTGGATTCCAAAAATGAACAAATTCAAATCAAGGGTTTAATAGGAAAACCTTCCATAAAAAGAAGTACACGACAGCAAATTACGGTAATCGTTAACAAACGTTATATCAGAAGCAATACGATAACGCAGTCTATTCTCGAAGCATACCGGGGATTGCTGCCTACGGGCCGCTTTCCTCTTGCTGCGTTGCACATCAATGTTGATACAAAACAGATAGACGTAAACATACACCCGGCAAAAATGGAAATCAGGCTTTTAAATGAAAAGGAAATTTGCTCTCATGTAAGACAGAGTTTACGTAAAGCTCTACAGACCAGCCTGATTATACCCAGGGAAGCAGACAGACAAAACCGTTTCGATTTAGTTTTGCCTGAAACGGCAGCAGCGGCATCCGAATACAAACAGGAAGAATTTCTTTTGGAACCATCTGCAGAATACCCGGGCGTTGCCCTTTTCCCGTCACTTCAGGTCATTGGACAACTTCACCCTACTTATATACTTTGTAGAGGAGAGGAAGGCCTTTACCTGATTGACCAGCATGCTGCGCATGAAAAGGTTCTGTATGAAAAATACCTGTCAGGATTTTCAGAAAGTCTTAATTCACAAATGCTGCTGACTCCATGCCCTGTACATCTTGGCCCTGCGGAATCACAAAAGATTATGGGACACACAGATTTTCTATCTGATTCAGGTTTTGAAATTGATTATCTGGGAGGAAACACAATTTTTCTTAGAGGAATCCCGGATAACTTCCCAACTACAGACGCAGAAGCCTATCTGTTCGACATACTTGATTACCTGTCTGGCGCCAACGCAGCAGACAGACGTGATTTACTCCTGCACCTGGCTGCAAGAACAGCCTGCAGATTAGCCATTAAATCAGGAACGAAAATGTCCCTGGATGAAATGCAGGAACTCTTAAAGAAAATATCATCTGCGGAGAACCCCTATACGTGCCCGCATGGCCGGCCGACTCTGGTGCTTTACCCATACAAAGAACTGACCAGAAGGTTTTTAAGGACATGAGCACGTAGGCAGTTGACCTTCCTAATGCAAGATTATTTCAAATTAATTTTTAGGATAGTTGTTTTCAAGATAGTTGAAATGTTTTTTAGAAAAGCGGGTAATTAAACTCAAATGCCACTTCCTCCATTATGTGTAATTGTCGGCCCTACAGCTACCGGCAAGACGGCAACATCAATCAATGTAGCCAAACAGGTTAACGGGGAAATAATCTCCGCTGATTCGATGCAAATATACAGACGAATGGATATAGGCGCCGCTAAGCCTTCTTTAGAGGAACGGCAGGAAATACCCCATTACATGATTGACATTATTGATCCTGATGAACAATACAGTGTTGCCCTATTTCGCAAAGAAGCCGAAAAACAAATCCTGGATATCGTCAGCCGGAGTAAAATTCCTGTTATGGTAGGAGGTACAGGCTTGTATGTGCGTTCAGTAATCGATCAATACAGTTTTACGCAAACAGGAGTTGACACAGAATTACGGACACGTCTGCACAAACTGGCTGAATCTGACGGTGTCCTGGCAGTCCACCGTCTGCTTGAAAAAGTGGATTCCTGTACTGCCGCAAGGCTCCATCCAAACAATATAAAACGTGTTATCCGGGCAATTGAAGTTTACCACAACACAGGAACGCCTATATCAAAGCTTCATGCCAGGGACGGCCAAAAAACTGAAAAATATCGCTTATTCATGTTCGGCTTGATAATGAACAGGGGGGACCTTTATAAAAGAATAGAAAAGCGTGTAGAAAAAATGGTTGCCGATGGTCTTACTAATGAAGTAAGCAAGTTATTGAAAGATGGTTACAGCTCTGAACTTACCTCTATGCAGGGGCTGGGTTATAAGGAAATAATTCCTTATTTAAAGGGGACGACTACGCTGGAGAATGCCATATTAACATTAAAAAGAAACACGCGCAGGTACGCTAAAAGACAGATTACCTGGTTCAGGCATGACCCACGGGTAAATTGGATTGATACCGGGTGTGTTTCCGACCCGGCTGCAGAAATAATCAAGCGTTTAGAAGGAGTATACTAAAGTAGTGTCGAAGTTTTTTAAAGATAAAATTTCCCAGGGGAGGGACCTCTTGTGACAAAGACTCAAATAAATCTTCAGGATGCATTCTTGAACCAGGTCCGTAAAGAAAATATATCCGTGACCATCTTTTTGGTAAATGGATTCCAACTCAAGGGGATGGTCAGAGGTTTTGATAATTTTACGGTGCTTCTGGAAAGCGAAGGCAAACAAATGATGGTTTACAAACATGCCATCTCTACTGTCAGCCCGATTCGGCCGGTCAGCGCGTCTTTAGTCGATCCAAAGGCAACCTAGTTTTAAAGACTAACTGTTCTCCAGGTTAATTTTCGCCTGGGTGATGGCCTGCCGTATAGAATCTGGCGCCGGTCCACCCAGCTTACGACGATTATCCACACAGCGCTCAATTTTAATGAATTGAAAAACATCATCTTCAATTAATTCCGAGAACTTTTTAAGTTGAGCAAGTGTAAGATCTTCTAAAGATTTCTGGTCCTTTATGCAGGAATATACTATCTGTCCGGCCAGGCTGTGAGCTTTTCTAAAGGGAACACCTTTAACCACCAGGTAGTCTGCAAGATCAGTAGCATTGACGTATCCTCCGTTGGCTGCGGAGCGCATTCTATCTGATTTGGTTTTCATCGTCGAGACAAGCGGACAAAAAATCGACAGACAGTTCTTTATCGTATCCACAGAGTCAAAAATGGCTTCTTTGTCTTCTTGCAGATCCTTATTATAAGCCAGAGGAAGCCCTTTTAAAACGGTCAACAACGCAAGCAGGTTCCCGAATACACGGCCTGACTTACCGCGGATTAATTCAGCCACATCGGGGTTTTTCTTTTGGGGCATCATGCTGCTGCCCGTACTGTAAGAATCGTCAAGTTCAATAAAACCGAATTCTGCGCTCGACCATAGGATTAATTCCTCACAAAACCTGCTTAGATTGACCATGATCAGCGCCGCCGCAGCGTTGAATTCAACGGCAAAATCCCTGCTGCCAACAGCGTCAAGGCTGTTGACAGCCACTTTTGAAAAACCCAGCATCCCGGCAACGTAATCCGGTTCAATTGGAAGTGTTGTGCCTGCTAGAGCCCCGGCTCCAAGGGGCAGAATATCCGTGCGTTTATAGCAATCCCTCAGTCTTTCCACATCTCTTTGAAACATCTCTATGTAAGCCAGCACATGGTGGGCTAGTGTTATAGGCTGGGCGCGCTGCAGGTGTGTGTACCCCGGCATTACAGTTTCAACATGCTTTTCGGCAAGCTCCAGAAGGCAACTTTGAAGCTTTTTTATAAGTTGGATGATATTGCCTATTTCATCCTTTAAAAACATGCGTATATCCAGCGCTACCTGATCATTCCGGCTTCTTGCGGTGTGCAGTTTCTGGCCTGTTTCGCCAATTCTTTCAATGAGTATTTGTTCTATGTTCATGTGGATATCTTCGGCCTCCGGCGAAAAGGCAATTTTGCCGGATTCAATATCCTTTAGAATCCCCTCTAATCCCACGACAATCATTTCCGCTTCCTTATCGGTAATAATACCCTGTTTCCCCAACATCGTGGCATGGGCTATGCTCCCTCTTACATCATACCGGCTGAGGCGAAAATCGAAAGAAATTGATGAGTGAAAATCGTCCATCATCGGGTCTGTATCTTTCTGAAAACGACCGCTCCATAGTTTCTTGGCCACTTTTCTCTCCCCCGTAATCAAATGACATTCTTAGCCGGATTATAACATGCTTCAGGCGGGAACAAAAGTTTAAAGCGCTTCGGAAATTATGAAAGTGTTAATTTTGAAGGAAACTTCATCATTGATGTCGAAAAGAAAGAGTAGATATCAATGCTGCTAAAGCGGCGCCTGCAGGGAAAATCAAGCCTGACCCCTTGGAGTGGATATGTTAAAAAAGCTTTTCTTCCTTTCCCTTTGCCTTTTGTTTATCTGCCCGGCGACAAATGCTTCCAATGGTGTTATCGTCGAACCGGAAACGATCAGAATAGGCTTGAGCCAGGGTGTTCAAAAGGTTGAGTTTTCCGTTTCGGGAAGTTGCCAACTCATAGATTCATCTGCTAACCGCGTTCTGGGTAGCGCGCTTAAAAACGATAGGTGGCAGGTTACCAAAGAGGGCAACCAGCTTTTACTCTTTAAAAACGGGAATCTGGTCAACAGCATTTACGGATCTCTTCATCTCCTGGGGAACAAATTAGAAGTCGGTATCGCTTCCGGCAGCGGGTCTGTGACCAACCGGAGCGGCGAGGGAGAAAAGGAAGAACTGGTCATCCTTGGCGCAAACAACAAATCTATTTCTAAACATAATCTAACAGGTTCGGAAGTTTTATCAGCTTCCGGCAGGTCCACCCTCAATAAAACGGAAGACCAAAACTTGATCAGGGTATACAATGGCGAAAGCAGCGCACGATACCGCGGGGACCTGGAAATCCGTCCTGATGATCTGGGCTTGACTGTAATAAACGAGCTGCCGTTCGAAGAATACATTTACAGCGTACTGCCCTCTGAGATGCCTTCGGCATGGCCTGCTGAAGCCCTAAAAGCTCAGGCAGTCGCAGCCAGAAGCTATTCTCTGGCCCAGTTGAGATCTTATAGTAAATACGGATTTGATCTTTTGGCCAGCCAGACCAGCCAGGTATACAAAGGTTTTGACTGGGAAAACCCGGCTACAAACAGCGCCGTGCAGGCCACAAGCGGACAGATTATGACTTACCGCGGCCAGGCTGTTGACGCCGTTTTTCACAGCAGCAGCGGAGGCTATACTGAAAACAGCGAAGATGTTTGGTCAAACACAGTCGATTATCTCCGGGCAAGACCCGACACTGCAGATCAAAACAATAATCATTACAACTGGTCAGTTACCTATACGCAAGAACAACTAACCAATCTTATCAACAAGGCTGGCTACAAGTTCAGCAGAGTAACTGATCTCATAGAAGTTGAGCGGACATCGACAGGCGCGCGTGTAAAAAAAATGTCCTTTGTTGGATTTGATACCGACAGCAATCCCATAACCGAAGACATATACAACTCCAATGCGGTCAGAATGGTACTGGGACTGAAAAGCGCTATGATTACCTTAAACAAAAAATTTGACGACAGCCAAAATCTTTTGGAAGTAACTATTCAGGGCAACGGATGGGGCCATGGCCTTGGTATGTCTCAATACGGCGCCCTTGGGCTTGCCAAACAAGGTTATAACTACCAGAGCATTCTGAAATACTATTACACGGGGGTTGAGATTTCCGGCAGTTATGGAGGATAAGTTTGAAAACAAGCGAATTTGATTACGATTTGCCGGAATCATCTATTGCGCAAGAACCTGCCCAGCGGCGGGACGCTTCGCGTTTAATGGTTATATATAGAAGCAAACCGGATGTCGAGTACAGATTGTTTAAAGATCTGCCTGATTACCTTAACGATAGGGACGTTCTTGTCATCAACGAAACAAAAGTCATCCCCGCCAGACTAACCGGCAAAAAGGTTTCAGGCGACGCAAATATCGAAATACTCCTGCTCAAACCACTAGACGCATATAGATGGGAAGTTCTGGTCCGTCCTGGTAAAAAAGTAAAAATTAATGATCAGCTTGTTTTTGGCGACGAACTGTTCAGCGGAAGAATTATTGATTTTACTGATTCCGGCGGACGGATTATAGAGTTCTCTTTTGAAGGAAATTTCGAGGAACTCATTCAGGATGCCGGTGAAATGCCCCTGCCTCCATACATAAAAAAATACACAGGTGATCCGCAGCGCTATCAGACCATATATGCCCGGCAGGAGGGGTCGGTTGCTGCCCCTACGGCCGGGCTGCATTTTACCGGTGAACTGCTGGAAAAAGTACAAAAAAAAGGTATAGCCATAAAGAAAATTATATTGCATATCGGCCTGGGAACTTTCCGTCCTGTGTCCGCAACAGATATATCTATGCACCGTATGCACTCGGAGTACTTCGAAGTCAGCCAGGATACCGCCGATTCCGTAAATATGGCCAGGGAAAAAGGAGGCCGGGTGGTTGCCGTAGGAACTACGACTGTCCGCTGTTTAGAAAGCGCAGCCCGTGAAAACGGATCTCTGTCGGCAACAAGCGGATGGACTGATTTATTTATCTATCCCGGATATAGTTTTAAGGTAATCGACTCAATGGTTACCAATTTTCACCTGCCCCGTTCGACCCTTTTAATGATGGTCAGCGCTTTTGCAGGCAGCGGTAAAATCCTTTCCGCATACAGGCTGGCGGTAAGGGATAAGTACCGTTTTTTCAGTTTCGGAGATGCCATGCTTATTTTATAGAGCACGCTTGGCAGTTTATCTCCCTAATGCAAGCTAACTCAAGTAGATTTTGAGAGTAGCTAGCTAGCAAGCAAGAACCGTCCCTACTTGCTAATTGAGAGTAGCAAGCAAGCAAGCAAGCAAGCAAGAACCGTCCCTACTTGCTAATTGAGAGTAGCAAGCAAGCAAGAACCGTCCCTACTTGCTACTACTTGCTAATTGAGAGGCGAGCATGAAATGTCAGTGAACTTTAAGGTAATCGGACAGGATTCAAAAAGCAGGGCTAGGCTCGGAATTCTTGAAACGGCTCACGGCCTTCTGGAAACTCCGGCTTTTATGCCCGTCGGTACCCAGGCTACGGTAAAAACCCTGGCGCCTGATGAGATTATAGCGGCAGGGGGCAAACTGGTTTTATGTAATACCTACCATCTATACCTCAGGCCCGGTCAGGAGATCATTAAAAAAGCCGGCGGCCTACACCGCTTTATGAACTGGGATGGCCCCATTCTTACCGACAGCGGCGGTTTTCAAGTATTCAGTCTGGCTGCCCTTTGCCGCGTTGGGGATGAGGGAGTTTCTTTCCGGTCTCACATTGACGGTTCGGAACACTTCTTCAGCCCGGAAACTGCCATGAATGTACAACAGGCTCTAGGCTCTGACATTGCCATGGCTTTCGATGAATGCGTCGCTTATCCCTGTTCTTTTGAACAGGCTAAAGCCGCGACGGAACGCACCAGCAAGTGGGCCAAACGCTGTCTGGAAAGCCACCGCAAAGAAGATCAGGCTGTTTTCTGCATTGTCCAGGGAAGCATTTATCCGGAACTGAGGGAAAGAAGCGCAGAGGAACTTGTCCGGATTGGATTTCCCGGTTACGGCATTGGCGGCTTAAGCGTAGGCGAACCTAAAGAGATCATGTATGACATTCTTGATCAATGCGTCCCTTTGATACCCTGGGACAAACCTCACTATCTTATGGGGGTGGGATCTCCGGACTGCCTTCTGGAGGGAGTAGAAAGAGGGATCGATATGTTCGATTGTGTGCTGCCAACCCGGATGGCGCGCAACGGCACTGTTTTTACGTCAAAAGGCAAATTGGTTGTCCGCAATGCTGATTGCGCTGACGATCACAACCCGCTCGAGCCCGGCTGCCGGTGTTACACCTGCCAAAGGTTCAGCAGGGCATATATACGCCATTTGATCAAAGCGGGGGAAGTTCTGGGAATCAGGTTGACAACCATTCATAATCTCCATTTCATACTGAATTTGATGTCTGAAATCCGCGCTTCAATAACCAACGGCTGCTTTAAAGAATATAAAATAAATTTTTTACACCAATATTATTCATCATTAAATTAAATTTTCACATTCTGGAAAAGGGTTTTATCTTCATCGAAACGAATAGATTAACCATTTGGAAAGGAGGAGATACTTATGGACCGGCAGATGGTAACGGTTTTGTACATGATTGTTCTTTTTGCTGCTCTGTACTTTTTGATGATCAGACCACAGCAGCAGCGCCAAAAAAAACTTCAGCAGTTAATCGCTGATTTAAAGGTCAACGATCTCATTACCACAGCGGGCGGTATTTATGGTACCATTGTAAAAGTAAAAGAAGACACATTCATTATCCGGGTAGCAGACAATGTCCGCTTCGAGATTCTCAAATCCTCTGTGATGCAAAAGAGAACACAGGGGGAGGAGGAAGAAGTGGAGTAAACCGCTCTCAACCATGGGAGGCGTAATCTTTGATCAGACTCGACGACATTAAAAACAATCCCATAGTTGACAGTTTTGTCAGAAAGGGAAACGAGTACCTCGGCATACTTGGTTATACGGAACACAGTTACAGGCACATCAACCTCGTCAGCACCATCGCTTATAACATACTAAAAGAGTTGGATTACCCTGAAAGAACTGCCGAACTGGCTTCTATAGCCGGTTACATGCATGATATCGGAAATGTCATGAACCGCAACGAACATGGTATTTCAGGGGCTGCCCTGTGTTTTAATATATTAATAAATATGGGAATGCGCCCGGATGAAGTCGCCTCAGTTATTTCCGCTGTAGCCAACCATGAGGAAGAGTACGGCCAGCCGATAAACGATGTGGCCGCCGCCCTGATTATGGCGGACAAGTCCGATGTACACCGTTCCCGTGTAAGGAACCCTGACTTTGCAACTTTTGACATACATGACAGGGTTAATTACGCGGTTGAATACGCCTTCCTCAGGATAAACAAAAAAGACCGTATTATTACCATGGACCTTACCATCGATAACAGCATCTGTTCCATAATGGAGTACTTCGAAATCTTTTTAAGCCGGATGATGCTGTGCAGAAGGGCGGCAACCTTTTTAAAATGCAACTTTGAACTGATCACAAACGGTTCCAAGTTACTTTAAATAAATGTTTATTTGAAACACTGAAGAAGAAAGGAGCACGTGGCGCAATGAAACTCAAGACAAACAGAATCATCCAGATTGTCTGCATCTTAGCGGCGGTAATTATTGTTACTGTAGCCGCCTTTGTACCCGCTTTTAAGCATAATGAACTATTAAATAAGTTCTTTCCGTTAGTTAATAAAGTTAACCTTGGGCTGGACCTGCGCGGCGGAGTCCATGTCGTTCTGGAAGCCCAGGATACAGCCGAAGCAAAAGTAACTCCGGAGAAAATGAAACAACTGATTGCCGTAATCGAACGCAGGGTAAACCAGTTTGGTGTATCCGAACCGGTTATTCAGCAGCAGGGAACAAAGCGTCTGATAGTTGAACTGGCGGGAATCCAAAACGCCAGGGAAGCTGTACGCACCATTGTAAAAGTAGCCCACCTGGAGTTTAAGACTGAGGACGGAAAAACCGTTCTGACCGGAGCCGACCTCAAAGACGCACTGGAAGCACAGGGACAGGACTCCCAAAACATAGTTGTGGATCTCACCTTCACGCCGGTAGGAGCGCGCAAATTTGCCGAAGTAACCGCGGCTAACGTCGGCAAAAAAATAGGTATTTACCTCGACGGCGAACTTCTGCAAAACCCCGTGGTAAAGGAAGCCATCCCTTCAGGCAAGGCGCAGATAGAAGGATATGAGTCACTTGAACAAGCCCATAACATAGCCATACTTCTTCGTTCCGGCGCACTTCCTGTAAAAGTTTCCGTTGAAGAGGAACGTTCAGTCGGACCATCCCTGGGAGCTGATTCCCTCAATAAGTCCATGCATGCCGGAATAGTCGGTATTGTTGCCATACTTATTTTTATGCTTATGTATTACAGAGTTCCGGGCTTGATTGCAAACTTTGCGCTTCTAATTTACACGTTGATTGTTTTAATCATCTTTGTATCAATGAACGTAACCATGACCCTTCCCGGAATTGCAGCCTTTCTCCTGTCGCTCGGTATAGCCGTAGACGCCAATGTGATTATCTTTGAAAGAATGAAAGAGGAACTCCGGACAGGCAAAAGCCTGCGTTCAGCAATTGACACAGGATTTAAAAGAGGATTCACCGCGGTATTCGACGCCAACACAACCACGATTGTGGCCGCCATAGTGCTTTATTTCTTCGGCACGGGCCCCATACGCGGATTTGCGGTAACTCTTGCCATAGGTATAATTGCCAGTATGTTCACGGCAATCACCATGACCAGGTGGTTCCTGCACGTTGTCGCCGACAGCGGTATAGTGAAGAACACAAAACTTTACGGAGCATAGGAGGTCAAAAATATGTCCCTGCACTTTATCAAACTGAGAAAAATTTGGTACATCATATCTTTAGTAATCATCCTGCCGGGTTTGATCTCTCTTGCAGTCCAGGGTTTGAACAAGGGCATTGACTTCACCGGCGGCAATATTATCGAGATCAGCTATGATAAACCGGTTGCCGTAGAAACAATCAGAAATACCATATCCTCCCGGAAGATTGGAGGCAGTCATGCCGTTCAAAAAATCGGCGAAACCGGCTATCTGATCCGGACTCCCCATCTGACACAGGACCAAAACGACGATCTCCTGGGGGCGCTCGGTAAACTGGGCAAGTCTACAATACTCCGCAACGAATCAGTTGGAGCCATAATCGGACGCGAGCTTACCCAAAAAGCGCTGATTGCCTTAATAATAGCTTCGGTCCTGATGATAATTTACATAACCGTCCGTTTCGAATTCAAGCAGGGATTGGCGGCAATTATCGCCCTGCTGCACGACGTGCTCGTGGTTACCGGTATTTTCTCACTTTTCAGGATCGAGATAGACAGCGCGTTTGTAGCCGCTATCCTGACAATTATCGGTTATTCGATAAATGACACAATTATCATCTTTGACCGGATCAGGGAAAATATGCTGCATCGCCAGAAGGGAGAAAGCATTGAGGATGTGGTCAACAGAGGCCTCTGGCAGACGTTGACGAGATCAATCAACACCGTGCTCACGGTCATCTTTGTCCTTGTCGCCATGTACTTCCTGGGCGGCAGCACAATTAAGACCTTTGTGCTGGCTATGTTGATCGGCGTCGTCAGCGGTATGTATTCTTCTATCTGCAACGCAAGCCCGCTGTGGATAGACCTCAAGCGGCTGGAAAAAAAGAGCCATTAAGAAAATTCATCATTTGCAGATTTTCGGGGTAGCCTATATACCGCAGGTGAGGGTTAATGCCGGAGATCGAGAGTGACGAAAAAAGTTTATTAATATCCCTTCGGGGAAAGTTAACCGAGTTTGCCGTTAATATTGAAAAAATGAAACTGGCCGAGTACGTCGAGTTGTTGAACAGACCCTTGCGGCTGATGTATATCAACTTCATCGCCGGCTTGGCCAGAGGCATCGGGATAGCTGTGGGATTTACTGTCCTGGGCGCCATAGTCGTAATTTTTCTAAGGCGTCTGGTAGCGCTGAACCTGCCGTTAATTGGAAATTTCATCGCCGAGATAGTATACACGGTGCAGACCCAGCTTAAACCTTAAAATATTTCCGGAAGGAAAACAAATGGATCGTAAAAAACTAAAGTTTTTTAAAAGGCTTTTGGAAGATGAAAAGGATAAATTATTAGGCAGGATAAAATTTATCAATGAGAACGGCCTCGCCATGTCAATGAAGGTGTCAACAGGCGAGTTGTCCATGTACGATAACAATTCGGGTGATCTGGGATCGGAATTGTTCGAACGCAGTAAAGATTTCGCCCTGCGCGAAGACGCCGTTCTTGTAATCAAAGCTATCGACGGAGCATTGGATAAAATAAAAGACGGCACTTACGGCGAATGTGATATTTGCGGGAAGGACATCCTCCTGGAGCGATTGGAAGCTGTACCGTATACTACCGTCTGTTTTGATTGCCGTGTTGTGGCTGAGCAGGCGCCCAACCTTTCAGTCCGTCCTGCCGAAGAAGACGTCATTGACGATATTTACCGTCAGGGCCACCGTAAAGGCATCGAGAGCACAGGTTACAGTATGGAAGACACCTGGGAGGACCTGAGCAGGTACTAGCAGGCGCCGCAGCCGTCACAGCTGTCACAGCCCTGTCCTTCTTCCTCCTTATCCTTATTCTTGCCGAAGCTCGAAAGATCCTCCGCATACTGGCGCAGTCTTTGATCTACAAGGTAAAACACCGTTTCTTCCGGATATGCGCCGTCTTCTGAACGCTCTCCGGCTTCAGTGCCGGTAAGCAGCGATATCCCTTCCTCAACAGTGCTTACCGCATAAATATGGAACTTACCTTCTTTAACGGCGTCCAATACTTCATGCTTGAGCATCAAGTCATCTATATTCAGGGCGGGGATCATCACACCCTGTTTTCCAGTTAAACCCTTCGCCTTGCAAACCTCAAAGAACCCTTCTATTTTCTCGGTCGCTCCGCCGATTGGCTGAATCTCACCGTTTTGGTTCACCGACCCTGTAACTGCAATATCCTGTCTTAACGGCAGACCGGAAATAGCTGAAAGAAGGGCATACAGTTCAGTGCTCGATGCGCTGTCCCCGTCAACACCTTCATAAAGCTGTTCAAAAGTGATCCTTGCCGTAAGACGCAGGGGTTTATCCTGAGCAAACCTGTCTCCCAAAAATCCCGTTAAAGTAAGGACTCCTTTGGTATGCAGGCTTCCGCTCATACGCGTCTCGCGCTCTATATTGACCAGCCCTTCCTGGCCCATAAACGTCTTTGCCGTAATTCTGGAAGGTCTCCCGAAAGAATAATCACCGATATTGATCACTGAAAGTCCGTTTACCTGTCCCACTGCAGAACCTTCCGTGCTTAAGAGAAACTTGCCCTGCACAACCATTTCCTGCAGCTTTTCCTCAATCCGGTTGGAGCGGTATATACGCTCTTCAAAAGCCCGCCTGACATGAGGGGCGCCGACATAGGTGGATCCATCCACCCTGGCCCATGCTTCAGCTTCATAGACAATCTGGACAATTTCATTAAAGCAGGTGCAAAGTTTATCCTGACTGCCGGAAAGCCGGGAACCGAACTCGATTAACTCAGCCAGGCCTGAGCGGTCAAAGTGCGTCAGGTTCTCGCGCCTGCAGACAGCGCCGACAAAAGCCGCATAGTGATTAAGGTTCTCAGGTGTGCGGGGCATTTCAGTGTCAAAATCGACCTTAACCCTGAAAAATTTCTGAAAGTCTTCATCATAGGCATGGAGCACGTGATATATATTATAACTCCCGATCAAGACTATTTTCACATCAACCGGGATAGGTTCCGGCCTTAAGCTTGCTGTCGGAATTATCCTGTACTGTTCGCCGACATTTATTACTACTGTCTGCCTGCTTTTAATCATTTTCTTCAAGGCGTCCCAGGCAAAAGGATCCTGAAAAATATCCCTTGCCTGCAGAACGAGGTAACCTCCATTAGCGCGGTGAATAGCTCCTGCCTTAATCATTGTAAAGTCCGTGCTCATTCCGCCCATGATATTCTTATACTCTATTTTACCGAAAAGATTATAATAGGTCGGATTCGTTTCTATAACGACGGGAGCCCCTTTTGTCTCGCCGTTGCTGATGAAAATATTTACCTTGTAACGATTAAATAATTCTCTTGGATCAACAAAACCAAACGGCCCCGGTTTGGGCGCCTCAGTCACATTAAACTGATCGATATGCTGGATAATATCCTCGACCACTTCATTAAGGTACTGAACTATTTTTGAAAAATCCCTGTATTTCTCCTGCGCCTGATTAACAAGAGGCTCAATAGCGCGTCCGGCAATCTGTTTATCCAGCTGCTGTATCTTTTCCTTGGTTCGTTTTTCAATCATTTTGCCGTCGGTGAATACTTCTTCCATTCTTTGCTGTAAATTGCGGACAGCCAGCTGGATTTCCTTTTGCTTATCCGGCGGAAGCATCTCGAACTCTTCAGGTGTCAGCCGTTTGCCATCCCTTACTGGTATGAACATCATCCCTTCAGGCCCCTGCTTCATCATAAAGCCGGCTTCTTTAGCCTCCAACTGGACCTGTTCCATCTGCGCATTGATCTGGGTTTCCATCTCGTCAAGTATAGCCTGCTTGTTTTTTTCGTAATCGTCCCCTTCATAAAGTTTGGGAACTGTAGACCTGATGTCGGATATTAATTCCTCCATATCCTTTTTGAAGACCTGCGCCTGCCCGGCAGGCAGTGATACAGTATATGGCTGATCCGGGCTGCCGAAGTTAAAGAGGATGCACCAGTCTTCCGGTACAGGCTTATCCTGGGCATAATCGGTCAGGACAGCCTGAATATATGTGCTTTTCCCGGTGCCGGGAGGTCCGGCAACATATATGTTATATCCCGGAGCATTCATTGTTATGCCAAACCCCATGGCTTTGATAGCCCGTTCCTGCCCGATAAAATTCTGCAGCGGGGGAATCTGGGTTGTGTTTTCACATATAAATTCTTTCAGGCTGCAGCGCCTGCGGAGTTTCTCTAAAGGTATCTCAAAATTCTTTATCTCAAATGACATTTTAAAACCTCCCGGATGCTTTAATTCTTCTTTTTCTTTATAAACTATTTAATTATACTCAATTGTGACAAATCCTGCTTTAATAAAAAATAAACCGGGCTGAAAAGTCCGGTTATTTTATGCAGTGAGCAAACCTGTAAGCCGAGTTCTGTCGTGGATGATCATCTGTCTGGGACGCCTGTTGCCAGGCGCCTCAAGCGACCTTACCCGGAGACTCAGCGGGCAGCCTCAACGTCTCCCTATTTGGTCTTGCTCCAGGTGGGGTTTACCTAGCCAGCCCGTCACCAGAGCTGCTGGTGCGCTCTTACCGCACCGTTCCACCCTTGCCTGTTTAAAAAACAGGCGGTCCTCATTTCTGTGGCACTTTCCTTAGGGTTGCCCCCACTGGGTGTTGCCCAGCACCTTGCCCTGTGGAGCTCGGACTTTCCTCAAGCGTTTCCGAAGCGGAATTGCTTGCGATCACCCGGTTTACTCACTGATTATTCATCTTTTTATTTTAGCATAATGGACGAATTATAGCAAATTTAGCGGTTTTCCTTCAGCTTTCCGCCCAAATCTATCTTGATGTGAAGTTCCCGGAGCTGCCCGGCGGAAACCTTGCCCGGCGCGCTGCTCATCAAGTCTGCAGCGCTTTGTGTTTTTGGAAAGGCAATCACGTCTCTGATTGTCTTTTTGCCGCTTAAAAGCATGATCAGGCGGTCGAAACCAATCGCAAACCCTCCATGCGGCGGTGTACCGTACTCGAAAGCATCCAGCAGGAAGCCGAATTTCTGGCGCGCTTCTTCCGGTGAAATTCCAATCGCTGCAAACATTCTTTCCTGCACATCACGCCGGTGGATACGGATACTCCCGCCGCCGACTTCCACTCCGTTAAGCACAAGGTCATATGCCCTGGCCCGGACGGAAGCAGGATCAGTTTCCAGCGCCGGCAGATCTTCGTCCTGCGGGGAAGTGAAGGGGTGATGCCTGGCTGTGAAACGTTTCTCAACCTCGTCATATTCAAGGAGGGGAAAATCAACAACCCAGAGGAACTTCAGTTCATCCTCAGGAATCATGCCGGTCATCCCGGCAATGTGAAGGCGCAAGGCGCCCAGGGCATCAGCCACAACGGAAGGCCGGCCGGCTACAAAAAGGAGCAGGTCGCCTTCTTCGGCTTTAAACCTTTCGGCAATTGTCTTTAGTTCGTCTTCCGTAAAGAATTTGTTCAAAGGCGATTTCAGTCCCTGGCCGGTGGCTGTAAAATAGGCCAGGCCTTTTGCCTTGTATATTTTTGCAAAATCGATCAATTCATCGATTTCCCTGCGGCTTAAACTGCCGCAGCCCTTTGCGTTGATTCCTTTTACCTGGCCGCCGGTATCCGCTGCTTTAGAAAAGACATTGAAACCGCAATGGGCGGCAAGGTCCGTAAAATCAACAAGCTCCAAACCAAACCTGGTATCGGGCTTATCGCTTCCGAAACGATCAATTGCTTCCCGATAGGAAAGCCGGGGGAAAGGAGGCTTGAGTTCCAGACTTGAGGTTCCCGTTGAGTTATAAATAGAAACAACCATGTTCTCGATTATTTCTATGACATCATCTATATCAACAAAAGACATTTCCAGGTCAATCTGGGTAAATTCCGGCTGACGGTCAGCCCGTAAATCTTCATCCCTGAAGCAGCGGGCAACCTGGTAATACCTTTCCATCCCGGAGACCATTAATAATTGCTTGAACAGCTGTGGTGACTGCGGAAGCGCATAAAAACTGCCCGGGTTTAACCTGCTTGGCACCAGAAAGTCTCTCGCCCCTTCCGGAGTGCTCAAGGTAAGCATCGGTGTCTCTATTTCCCAGAACCCCCGGCTGTTCAGAAACTCCCTGGCTGCTACCGCAGCCTTGTGCTTCAGTTCGAAAGCACGCTGCATTTCCGGCCTGCGCAGGTCAAGGTAGCGGTATTTAAGCCTAACGTTTTCTTCTGCATCAACACCGTCTTCAATATAAAAGGGAGGGGTCTTGGCAGTGTTTAAGATCCGGATATGAGCCGCCATAACCTCTACCTGCCCTGTAGCCAAATTTGGGTTCTCAGTGCCTTCAGGCCTTTCTTCAACTTTTCCGGTGACTGCAAGAACATATTCGCTGCGTACGCCCTCAGCTTTGGCAAATTCTTCTTTTACGCGATCCGGGTCAAATACCGTCTGAACAATGCCGGTCCTGTCCCTCAGGTCGATAAAAATCAATCCGCCGTGATCCCGGCAGCGTTGAGCCCATCCCATCAGGACTACTTCCTGGCCAATGTGATCTCTGCGTAAGATGCCGCAGTTGTGGGCGCGTTTTAAACCTTGCATATTTTCCATTCGAAAAGCTCCTTTTTGCCCGAAGGTCTCATTTTTTGTTCTATAACTATCTCCGCAAGTTATTCCTTTAGGAATTGTGCAGTCAAGTCAGACAGCGGAACTTCAGTCTGGCTGCCGGACAGCATGTCTTTTAAGGCAACCTTTCCCTTGCTGAGCTCGTCGCTGCCAAGTATGACAACATAAGGAGCGCCGGATTTTCCAGCCTGCTTCAGCTGGGCCTTCATGCTCCGCCCGGTGTAGTCTTTGTCCGCATATATGCCGTTTGTCCGCAGTTCCTGTAAAAGCATCATCGCCCGGCCTTCCAGATCTTTTTCAGCTGTAACCAGGTATACATCAAGCTGCCTGCTGTCCGGCACAGACAGGCCCTGTTCCTGCATGACCAGAAGAAACCTTTCCAGTCCCATAGCATAACCTATACCGGGCGTCGGGGGTCCGCCGAACATTTCCACCAAGCCGTCATAACGTCCGCCGCCGCCGACAGAACGCTGGGCTCCTATGCCAGGAGCCATGATTTCAAAAGCCGTCCTGGTATAATAATCAAGCCCGCGCACAAGGCAGTGATCAACTATGTACTCTACATTCAAAGCGTCAAGGTAACTGAGCACTTCCCCGAAATGATCAGCGCACTCCGGACAAAGAAATTTTAAGCCTGCCGCAGCCTCTCCGGCCATCTCCCGGCAGCGCTTTACTTTGCAGTCCAGTATGCGCAGCGGATTTTTGTCCAACCGGATACGGCAGTCGCCGCACAAATCCTCCAGGCGTGTCTTCAGGCTGGCGCATAGCTTTTCACGCATCACCGGCCTGCACATACCGCAGCCAACGCTGTTTATATGCAGGTCCAGCTTTAAACCGAAGCGCCGGCAAAAGTCCATAGCCATGGCGACTACTTCCGCATCTATGGCCGGCGTAAAAGAGCCGAAAACCTCTGCCCCGAGCTGATGAAACTGCCGGTAACGGCCGGCCTGCGGCCGGTCGTAGCGAAACATCGGCCCCTGGTAGTATACTTTAACCGGTTGGGGGCCCGAATACAGCTTGTCCTCGACGTATGCGCGCGCAATCGGCGCCGTGCCTTCAGGACGCAGGCTCAATGATCTTTCCGACCGGTCAAGGAAAGTATACATCTCTTTCTCAATTATATCGGTAGTGTCTCCCACGCCCCTGTCAAACAGCTCGGTATATTCAAAAACAGGCGTGCGGATTTCGGCATACCCGTACTCCCGGCAGATACGCCGGAAAGACTCTTCGACATACTGCCATTTTTCAACTTCACCCGGCAGCACATCAATAGTCCCCCGCGGCCGGTTTATTGAGCTCGGCAACTCTTAATTCCTCCTGTCACAGATCACATACGCATGAAGGGGTTATATTTCGCTTCATCGCCAATTGTGGTCATTGGCCCATGCCCCGGAAAAACCGACGTGATGGGGGGGAAGATCATTAATTTTGTTTTAATCATTCCGATCAGTTGAATGTAGTTTCCGCCGGGAAAATCCGTACGGCCGATGGAACCCGCAAAAAGAGTATCCCCCGTTAACAAATTGTTTTCAACTTTCAGGGTAATCCCGCCCTGTGTATGCCCGGGTGTGTGGATAACCTCAATGGTCAGTTTGCCCACCTGTATCTTATCGCCCTCTTCTAAGAGGCGGTCCGCTGCCTTAACCTTCATTTCTCCCCCCGTCATCCAGGAGAGGTTGCTGTTCGGGTTCGTCAGCATATCGGCGTCCTTGGTATGGATCAACACCTGTGCGCCCGTCTGCTCGTAGATTCCGCTTACAGCGCCAATATGATCGATATGTCCGTGGGTCAAAATAATGTACTTGCAGTTCAGATTCAGCTTTTTCAGCCACTGCATAATCCTGGGCGCATCGGCGCCGGGGTCAATCACTGCGGCGTCCCTGGTCTCCTCACAGCCTATAATATAGCAGTTCGCCGCTATAGGGCCCACTTCAAAACCTTTTATGATCAACAAGCATACCTCCTATGCTTTAAAAGCTCTTTTTACTGTCTATAAGTATTGTAACCGGTCCGTCATTTATAATTTCAACTTTCATGTAAGCCTGAAATTCTCCCGTGGCTACCCGGATGCCTCTCGCTTTCAGCCAATCCGGATCCAATCTCCCCTATTTTGAAACCGTCCACGCTCACCGCCGCTCTGGATACCCTCTGCACAACCGCCCGCAATTATTAAGCACTCCTTCTAACTGGTCCTTTTTACCTCGTAGACATCTTTGACACGGTTTAGCCTGCTCACAAGATAATCAAGCTCTTCCTTATTCTTCATCTCCATAACCATTTCAATTATGGCCACATTGTTTTTCTTTCCTCCCCGGGCGGTCACCCAGTTGGCGCTCATCTTCATCTCGGTTAATATCGCCATTACGTCGCTTAACAGTCCCGCCCTGTCCGTTGCCCACACCTCCAGCTTAACCTGGAAAGGAAACCTGAAATCCTGACTCCAAACGGCCTCGGCAAGCCTCTCCTGGTCACCTTTTTGAAATTGGCCCAGGTTGCGGCAGTCACTACGGTGAATCGACACGCCCCGCCCCCTAGTAACGTAGCCCACTATCGGATCGCCGGGCACAGGTTTGCAGCAGTGAGCCAGCCTGACGAGCAGATTATCCATCCCCCTTACAGTAACACCCTGGGTTGTCTGGTTTTTAACAGGCGCAAACGTCTCAGGTTTCAGCTGCTGCAGTTCTTCCTCCAGTGAGGCCTGCACAGGCTTGACAGTGTCTTCTTTTAGCTTGTTAATTACCGTCAGCGGACTCACGGCGCCGTTGCCGATTGACGCGTAGAGGTCCTCAACCGTAAATATATTCAGCCGGCGGGCCATTTCCATGAGTTTTTCGTTTTTCAATATTTCCAGGCTGAGGCCCTGCTTCTTTATCTCCCTGTCCAGCATATCCCGCCCTTTGACGGAATTTTCATCACGCAGTTCTCTTTTAAACCACTGCTTGATCCGTGACTTGGCCTGGGAGGTTTTAACTAGGGTCAGCCAGTCCCGGCTTGGGCCGGAAGATTGTTTTGAAGTAATAATTTCAACTATATCGCCGTTTTTAAGTTTATAGTCCAGTGTTGTAATCCGCCCGTTGACTTTTGCCCCCGCACAGCGGTGTCCCACCTCGGTATGTATGCGGTAGGCAAAATCTATCGGCACGGATCCGTTGGGAAACTCAAAAACCTCGCCCTTGGGAGTAAAAACGAAGACAACATCTGAAAACAGGTCTATCTTAAGCGACTCCATAAACTCACGCGCATCGCGCAGTTCATGCTGCCATTCCAGAAGCTGGCGCAACCAGGCGAGTTTTTCGTCAAACTGCTTATCCGTCTGCCCGCCTTCCTTATAGCGCCAGTGAGCGGCAATACCATATTCGGCGGTGCGGTGCATCTCCGCAGTACGGATCTGAACTTCCAGAGGTTCGCCATTTCTCCCGATAACTATGGTATGCAGAGACTGGTACATATTTGACTTGGGCATGGCTATGTAGTCCTTGAACAGGCCGGGAATGGGCTTCCACAAAGTATGCACGATTCCCAAAGCCGCATAACATTCCTTTACTGAATCCACAACCAGCCTTACAGCCAGCACATCATAGATCTCGCTTAATTCCTTCTTCTGCCTGGCCATTTTTGAGTAGATGCTGTAAAGATGCTTGGGACGGCCTCCGACTTCGGCTTTTATCCCCATGCTTTCCAGCCTTTCCCGCAGCATGGCAATCACCCCGCGGATATACTCCTCACGCTTCTCCCAGGTGCTGGCGATCATTTTATCAATATCGAAATATTCACGGGGGTGGATATAGCGGAAGGCCAGGTCTTCCATTTCCCATTTAACCCTGTATATACCCAGTCTATGGGCCAGCGGAGCGAATATTTCCAGGGTCTCGGTAGCTATTTCCTTCTGTTTGAACTCGGGATGATAGCCGAGCGTGCGCATATTATGCAGGCGGTCGGCAAGTTTAATCAGAATTATCCGGATGTCCTTGGCCATGGCAAGAAACATTTTACGGAGATTTTCAGCCTGGTTCTCTTCTTTGGACTTAAACTCAAGCCGGCTTAACTTGGTTACCCCGTCAACAAGAAGGGCGATTTCGTTTCCAAATTCTTTTTCGATTTGTTCTAAAGTAACCTGCGTGTCTTCAACAACATCATGCAGGAGCCCTGCCGCCAACGTCTCCAAATCAAGCTCCAACTCGGCTAAAACAAAGGCCACAGCAAGGGGGTGAAGGATAAACGGCTCGCCTGAAATCCTTTTCTGATTGCTGTGCGCGTCGCTTGCAAACTCATACGCCCTGTTGAGCAAAGAAAGATCGGCATTTTTATTATAGAGGGAGACTTTCTTTATAAGTTCCTGCGGCATGTTTTATCCCTCTTTTTCTGCTGCCCAATTTACTAAAATTATACTATAAAAAAATACCAGTGTCATTCCTGGTATTCCATAATGCCTTCCTTATAACTCAACGTTTGGCCAGGCAGATAAATTTAATATATCCTGCTGCCAGGTTACGGCCCTGTCTCTGGATGCCTGGCCCCAGCAAAATATCCTTGAATCATCTAATTTCAGTTTTCCTTTTGGAGCGGGGGACAATGCGACAATCGATTCCTCATCTATTTCCCGTTCCACCAACAGACCAAGTTCATGCAGAACAGCCAGGCCTATCCCCGTCGTATACTCCCTGGCCCATTTCAAACCCGCCTTTTGAAGAGCCATAGTAAGTTCAGTCAAAACGCGTTCTGTAGCGAAGTTATTAAACTGACGCATCAACGTGTAAAGGCGCGCCAGAAAATCCCTGTCCGGCGCCAGTGAAGAAAGATAATCCCGGAATTTGTTTCTATCTCCTTCCCCAAACATAAGAAAGATACTTCTTTTATCACGCTGCGGTCCTTTTACAGCCAGATTCCATTCCTGTTCGCCGCAGGGCAGGTCATAAACAACCAGTTGGTCTATTTCATTACTTTCAAGGGACGGATAAAGTCCTGCAGTCGCAACAAGTGTTTTAACCGAACCCCCGGCAAAAAAATACAGGATAGCCTCGCGTTCTGCCGGTGAAATCCAGCGGTGCAGAAAAGCAGCGGAACACCTGCTTGATTTACGCAGGTAAGAGGCAAGTTCAATGGTCCTGTAGGCGCAGTCAACCAGGACAAGGGTTCGTTTTCCGCCGCCGGCAAGCCCGGACAGAGTCGATGGTCTGCCGGTTGTATTTCGCAGATCTACTAGCGGCGCTTTTTCCAGGTTGACAACACCCGATTCGGGCGAAGGCTGAGCACAATCTTCGCACCAGCCTGGTAAAAAGACACGATTGTACAGTCTTTTATATTCCTGAAACCAGTTCAAAGCAAAGTCCGGCAGGGCCATTTTATTCCAATCGTCCGCCAAATGCTCTGATGCGGAATCAAACAGGGCATCCAGAAACAAACCGCAGCCATTGGCCGGCCCTGAAATCTCACACGCCGCCGTCTGTGACTCGCCAGTCTCAAAACAGATCATTTCTCCCAGTTTCTCTGCATGAGGTGTGATTATTTCTTTTACATCCAACTCAACGCTGGTAATACCGTTCCAATGGTTGAGAACCGGCGTGCAGATCAGATCAACAACCTTGCCCTGGACGGATCCGCCATTTGCGCCTGCCAGGCGAAAGCCTATTCCGTCCCTGATTGCGCCCTCCTGCTGAAGAGTTAATTTTAAATGGCTTCCGTCTTTGCCAACTCCTCGGGAACGCAGAACCGTTACCTCAGGACACCCGATAACCGGTTGAGGGTTGCCCTGCCCAAAAGGAGCCAAAAGAGTTATTTCCGAAGCAAGCTGTTCGGTAATTTCAGCAAGGGTCAGTACTTCTTCAACCTCTGGGATTGAGGGAGTATGTTCGTGGCTCAGCAGGTCTTTTGCATATTCGTTAATTGCCCGCCGGAAATTATCCAACTGGTTAACTCCTAAAGAAAAGCCCGCAGCCCCGGAGTGGCCGCCAAATTCAACAAGGTATTCGCTGCAGTTGGCCAGAGCTTCGTAAAGATCGAAACCGGGGACGCTGCGCCCTGAACCCTTGCCCATATCTTCTTCCAGGGAGATCAGTAAAACGGGCCGCCCGAGAAGATCAGTCAGGCGTGAAGCAACTATTCCGATTACACCCTGGTGCCAGCCTTGATCAGCCGCAACCAGCACTTCCGATTCAGCTAAAAAACGGTCTTCTTTCATCAGTTTATGGACTCCCTCCTGAACACCGGCTTCAACCTCCTGCCTTGTGCGGTTGCATTTATCCAGTTCCGCCGCCAGTTCGGCAGCCTTAGCCGGATCTCCGGCAAGCAAAAGTTCAACCGCCTGCCTGGCGCTTCCCATTCTGCCCGGAGCGTTCAAGCGGGGTACGATAATGAAACTGATCTCCTTCGTTTCAAATTTATCTTTTCTTAAACCGCCTACTGCCATGATAGCCTTAATGCCGGCGTTTGCAGGGCCGCCATTTAAAAAACCCAGGCCGCTTTTAACCAGGATGCGGTTCTCTCCTGTCAGTGAAACAACATCCGCCACAGTCCCTATACAGGCAAGCTCGACATATTCCTGCCAGTCAACTTTAGTCCCGGGATTATATTGAAAGAAAAGAGCCTGGACGAGCTTGAAAGCGACACCGACTCCGGCCAGGTCTTTAAACGGGTAGGCGCAATCAGATCGCTTCGGGTTTAAAACCGCTGCTGCTTCGGGTAATTTTGCAGCCATATGGTGATGATCCGTGATTACAAAATCTGGCCCGCCCAATTCATTTGCCATGGACACAACGCCAGCTCCGCCGATGCCGCAGTCAACAGTAACAACCAGGCTGACACCCTCGTCCCTGGCCCATCCGACAAACTGCCTGTTTAAACCGTAGCCCTCGTTAAGGCGTTCCGGGATATAATAGCCGGCTTCTGCGCCCAACTGTCTTAGAGCTTTAGTTAAAAGCGCCGTCCCTGTAATTCCGTCGGCGTCATAATCCCCATAGACGAGAATTTTTTCCCCTTTCTTGACAGCGTTGAGGATTCTGTTTACAGCAGGTTCCATGTCCTTCATGAGGTAGGGGTTATGCAGCCGCTCCAGTGATCCTTCAAGAAAATCCCTCGCGTCCTCAACCGTATTAACGCCGCGGTTTAAAAGTAACGAGGCCAGGGTTGGGGAAATATTTAACTCCCTGGGCAGAATGCGCTGAAGCAGAGGATCAACTGTTTTTTTTCGCCAACTTCTTTTTTCTGTCATGAAAGCCATACCACCTTAAAAGAATTATAGTAAAGAATGGCAGGCATGGCAACCGCCAATAAGAGGGCAATAGAAATACTAGACAGTGGAAACTATTTTGAAGTCGTTAAACTCCCCGGTAAATGGCTCTACATCAATATCGATCTTTTCAATGAACGCTCCCGGCGGACCCTGCCGGCAGCGGCGTATTGCTTCATCTATGGCATCCGGCCCGCCCTCCATAATCGCCTCGACACGTCCGTCGCGCCTGTTTCTAACCCATCCCTTCACGCCTGTTTCCCAGGCTGTTTCCCGCACAAAAACCCGGTAGTAAACACCCTGAACACGGCCGCTTACAAAAAAATGTTTGCGAAGCATATAAGCCCCCCCTGGTTATACTAATACAGGTGGTTAAGTTTGAAATTTTCCAGTGAGGAATTGAATATACTGCTCGACTACTTTATTGATCAGCAGGAAGACATTGCCGGGGGAGACCTTAATTTTGCCAGTTACTATTCCTGTCCGTCACAAACCGTTCAAAGACTTGAATACATTATCGAAAAATCCCTTTCGGAAGCCGGCGGACTTTCTGATCCGCTCTTTCATCTCCTGGTAGTCAGGGGACTGCTGGCTATGTACCTTTCAGACCCAAAAGTAAAAGCCCAGAATTTCCTGGCTGCTGCCGAAATCCTGCTCCGCTCCGCGGGAAACGGTTGTATTTACCTTCATCGCTTCTGTTCTTCTTTTCGCCGGGCAGGCCTTATTTAAACCTTATTTGCCTGCCAGTTCGACTTTAGCCAGCGGCGTATATACAGGTCCCCGGCGGTTTAGTTCACTCTGCATCAGGTCCACGGATCTTACCTTTAAACTGCCAATCTGCTCAACCTCGGGGCTCATTTCATTAACTTTCGTGACAAACGCTTCCGAACCCTTCCCGAATCGCAGGCGGGCAAGCGTCAGGTGCGGAGAAAAAGGCCGCTTTTCCAGCTGAAAACCATGGGCAAGGTGGGCACTGTTGATCAGTTCATAAATTTTCTGAAGCCTGCCCAGTTCTCCCTGCAGGCCCACCCAGAGCACCCGTGGCCGCGCGGATCCGGGGAAAAATCCCATCCCAAGGGGACGGACCGTAAACACCGGAACGCCGGCAAGCGCAGCCTTAACCGAATCCACAAGGCCAGGCACGGCTGACACTTCCACATTGCCTAGAAATTTAAGCGTGAAGTGGAGGTTTTCTTCCTCGGCCCACTTTACATCGCAGGGAATGTCCCTAAGCTTCAACTGAATACCGTTAAGTTTCCTTTTTGTCTCAAACGGAAGATTGACAGCCCAAAAAAGTCGTAACTGCTGCATTCAAACCCACCCCCAACAAAAAATAACGCCTGACGTTTCTTTTGTCAAGAATTATGTCGAATGATGATATAATTATAAAAATATCTTTTCCAAATATATCATTAAATATATAATGAATTTGTATTTTGCTATATATTGCCTTTTGGAGACGGATTAATGTTAGCCACCGTTAAAAGCACAGCTCTTACCGGCCTTGACGGTCATGTTATCCAGGTTGAAGTTGACGTGGCCAACGGCCTGCCCTGTTTCGACCTGGTAGGACTGCCTGATCCTGCGGTCAAAGAGTCGCGGGACAGGGTGCGTGCAGCCATCAGAAACTCCGGGTTTCAATATCCCCTCCAGCGGATTACTGTAAACCTCGCTCCTGCGGATATGCGCAAAGAGGGACCATTATACGATCTGCCGATTGCGGCTGGTATTCTTGCCGCTACCGCCCAGATTGAGCCGGATGCGCTCTCAAGGTTCATTCTAATTGGAGAGCTTTCCCTGAACGGGAGTCTTCGCAGGGTGACCGGTGTTCTGCCGAATACATTGGCTGCCAGGGAAGGGGGGGTCGGTGAAATAATCGTACCGTCTGAAAATGCTGCTGAAGCTGCATTGGTCCATGACATCAGGGTTTATCCAGTTGAAAATCTTGAACAGCTTGTCCGCTTCTTAAGAGGAGAGGAAGATATTCCTGCTTTTAACTTAGACATCTCTCAACTAACCGGCTGCGGGGAAGTGGTAATTGAGGATATGAACGACGTCCGCGGCCAGATCGCAGCTCGCCGTGCGCTGGAAGTGTCTGCCGCCGGAGGACATAATTTGCTCATGCTGGGGAGCCCCGGATCAGGTAAGACTATGCTGGCCAGGCGACTGCCTGGTATTCTACCAGATCTTTCGTTTGAGGAATCCCTGGAGGTAACCAAAATATACAGCCTTGCCGGCCTGATCAAACCCGGTCAGCCCCTGATCATACAAAGGCCTTTCCGATCCCCGCACCACAGCGCATCATCCGTAGGTCTTATTGGAGGGGGGAGGCGCCCGCGTCCCGGAGAGATCAGCCTTGCCCACAATGGTGTTTTATTTCTTGATGAACTGCCCGAATTCCCCAGGGAAGCCCTGGAATCGCTTCGCCAACCACTGGAAGACGGCATTATAACAATATCACGAGTCAGCAGCGTGGCCACATTTCCTGCCAGGCTTATGCTTGTTGGCGCAATGAACCCCTGCCCCTGCGGTTTTTTTGGAGATCCTACACATGCCTGCACCTGTACCCCGTACCAAATCCAAAGATATATCAGCCGCATTTCCGGCCCTTTGCTTGACAGGATAGACATCCACCTGGAAGTTCCGCGTCTGCCTTACCTTGAACTGGCGGAAGAAAAACAAAATGAATCCTCTTCCGCAATAAAAGAAAGGGTCGTTAAGGCCAGAGAAATTCAGAAGGAAAGGTTCGGCAATAAATCCATAACCTGCAATGCGATGATGAGGCCCCAGCAGGTAAGAAAGTTTTGTAACCTAAGCAAGGAAGCCAGGCTTCTCTTAAGGGGCGCTTTCACACAGCTGAACCTTAGCGCACGGGCACATGACCGTATATTAAAGGTCTCACGAACCATTGCAGACCTCGACGAGTCCGGTCAGATTGAATCGGTCCACCTAGCGGAGGCAATTCAATACCGCAGTCTGGAAAGAAAATACTGGTTTGGAGCAAGCTAAAGAACTTTAAAAGAAAAAACCCCCGGTTGCCCGTGGACTCTAGGTTTTACAATTTAACAGCTAAGTTGATTAGAACAGAAAATCCTTATCCTGCAGGCGCACCGGTTAAAGAAAGTTCACACGTCTTGTGGATTTCCACGGGTTGAAGGAGCAACTGCCTGGAACAGAACTTGAGGAAGCCCGCTGTGGAACGCTGTGCAATCGGCAGCAGGACCGCTGTAACCTGCTGGTAATCATTGAAAGAGCGCAGCCTGCTGTAATATTTTCCAGCAAGCCTGGCATTTTCGATTATCCAATCCTGTGGCGTGTCCCTATGATCATATATCCCCGCCGACTGAACCCTGAACTGAAGCTTCCTTTTCTCCACCCAGTTTTCATAGGCCTGGTGGCCGTTGCAGATTATACAGGAGGCGTGGTGAGGAACACAAGCGTCCTGTACAAGATGTGCGGCGGCTCCAATCATGAACATTGCCTTATTGAAATTTCCGCTCTGCCAATAGCTGATAGCCTTCTTATAATAAACCTCGCATTTCTGGGCTGAACTGGCCCAGGGCCAGATGCCGCGCCTAGTCTCCGGGTTGTAATGATGGCACGTGCTGCGCCAGCCCTTATCCGCCCAGACAACCCCCTTGTCCAGGTCGTTGGCAAACCGGTTGAACAGCTTGGCTTCACGTTCATATCCGTCATTTTTCAGGATAATCCGCCCCTGCAGGTTACAAAAGACATGCGTTGTGCTTGCTCCCCAGATCTGCCTGGGGATAGTAAGCAGCGCCGCATAGAGAGGGATGTCCTTTAAAGGATCAATTAAACTCAAGATAGAAAAGTCCAACGGTTCACCCGCTTAAAGCTATAAACTAAGTTATTGTAGCTATCATATAGAATGGCTGGTTGAATGTCAACCGAAGGGTTATTTTTCGTGTGAATCTTGCAAATTCTAAGTTTTCCAGCTAAAATGATAAAAAATAGCAGAAATGGAGCTTTTGCTTTGAAGAAAGTAGTCAGTGTAAGCCTCGGTTCATCTACAAGGGACCACAAAGTACAGGTGGAATTACTGGGGGAACAGTTCGAAATCAGCCGGCTGGGAACAGACGGTGATTTGGAGAAGGCAATCAATGTCCTAAAAAGCTTGGACGGTAAAGTAGACGCAATCGGCCTGGGAGGAATCGACATTTACCTTTACGCCGGCAAAAAACGCTATGCCATAAAGGATGCCTTGAAGCTCGTCAGGGCTGTTAAGGAAACTCCGGTTGTAGACGGAAGCGGCCTTAAAAACACTCTTGAGCGTCAAACAATAGCTTACCTGAAAGAAAACACCGATCTCCTTCCTGACGGGGCGCCGGTCCTGATGGTCAGCGGTGTGGACCGTTTCGGCATGGCAGAAGCGCTTGTAGAAGCCGGCTGCAATGTAACCTTTGGAGACCTGATTTTTGCCCTGGGCATCCCATGCCCAATCCGGTCCCTGTCGAGCCTGGTAATACTTGCCCGCATCCTTCTGCCAATCATTGTCAGAATGCCCTTTAAAATGCTCTATCCCACGGGAACAAAGCAGGAAGGCGCCAATGAAGACAAAGTAAAGAAATACAGCAGCTATTACCAGAACGCAAGAGTTATCGCAGGAGATTTTCACTTCATCAGGCGCTACCTTCCGGCGCTTACCGGTCAGGTAATTATAACGAATACTACCACACCTAAAGATGTGGAATTCTTAACCCAAAAGGGCGCCGGTTACCTGATTACCTCGACTCCCGAGTTTGAAGGGCGTTCATTTGGCACAAACGTAATTGAAGGTGTGCTGGTATCGATTCTAAAAAAACCCTGGGACCAGATAAAGCCGGATGAATATACAAAACTTCTCGAAGAACTGCATTTTACGCCTCGCTTTAATAAATTGCAGCAAGGCGCCTAGGTAATAAAACGGTTAGGCAAGCTGTCTATGATATTTTATTGTTATTTCAAGACTTTTTTCTAGTGTATACTGTTGAATAAAATTAAAGGCGTTAATCTTATTTATATCTGCCTGACTTCTAAGGGGATCCCCTTGTCTGGGTTCAGTGCGGATAGGTTTAATACCCCCCGTATTCTTTTCTAGAAGTTCGCTTAAAATATTAGCTAACGAATTTATGGTCGTAGTTTTTCCAGAACCAACATTCACTGACCCCGTAATATCATTTGAAACGGTTAAGATATTAGCCGTTACTACATCTTTTACAAAGATAAAATCCCTTGTCTGTTCTCCATCACCATAGATTACAGGGCTTTCTTTAGCTAACAGCTTTCTAATAAATATAGGTATTACCGCTGCATACTGTGATTCCGGGTCCTGGCGCGGGCCGTAAACATTAAAATAACGCAGGGAAACTGTAGACAGGCCGTAAATTTCTGAAAATATTTTACAGTAATATTCACCTGTTATTTTGGATACCGCATAAGGGGATAAGGGTTGCGGAGTATATTCCTCTCTTAAGGGCATATTCGGGTTATTTCCATAAACAGCGGATGAGGAAGCGTAACCAACCTTTTTAGCTTTATTATCACGGGCTGCTGTTAGTACGTTTAGAGTACCCTTTATATTTACCTCATTAGTTGTTAAAGGGTCTGATATGCTTTTGGGTACCGATGTTACAGCGGCTTCATGGAAGATATAATCGGCGCCCTGGAAGGTTGACTGAAGAAGCGGCAGATCAGTTATACTGCCGTTGACAAACCGGACGTGTTTGTTGGTCAGAAATGGTTCTATATTCTCAAGCTTACCGGTAGAAAGATCGTCTATAATTATTGCCTCGTTATCCCTATATAACTCTTCAACTATATGAGATCCGATAAAGCCGGCTCCGCCGGTAATAACAACTCTTTTATTTTTAATTGTCATTTGCTCACCCCCAATTTATTTTATATCTCATAGCCCCCGGGATGCGCTTTATGCCACTTCCAGGCAGTTTCAATTATTGTGCGCAGGTCGTTCAGGTAAGGTTTCCAGTTCAGCTCCTTTTTAATCTTCTCTGAACTGGCCACCAAAACTGCAGGGTCTCCCGGGCGCCTTTCTATTATCTTTTTATTTAATTCTCTTCCTATAACCCCCTCGGTTGTATGGATTACTTTCTGAACAGAGTACCCCAAACCGTTTCCCAGATTGTATGTATTGGTTTTTGCGCCATTGGCGAGAGCTTCGACAGCCAGGATATGGGCAGCAGCCAGATCAGTCACGTGAATGTAATCCCTGATGCAGGTTCCGTCCGGAGTAGGGTAGTCGCTGCCGAAAATCTTTATATCCGGCGCTAAGCAGAGAGCGGCTTTTAACACCAGGGGGATCAGATGTGTTTCAGGGTTATGGTCCTCTCCCAGTTCACCTTCAGGATCGGCGCCCGCAGCGTTAAAATAGCGCAGTGAAATGCACCTTAATCCATAGGCCTGGCTGTACCAGTTCATTGCGCCTTCCAGGGCAAGCTTTGTGGCCCCGTATGTATTGGTTGGTACGGTTGGATTATCTTCAAGAATCGGAATCACGGCCGGCTCGCCGTAAACAGCGGCAGTCGAAGAAAAGACAATGCTTTCTACTTTAGCATCGCGCATTGCGTCTAAAATGCTTAAGCCGTTAACCAGGTTGTTCCGGTAATATTCCGCAGGTTTTACCATCGATTCGCCAACCAGGCTGCTGGCGGCGAAGTGTACAATTGCCTCAATTTTTTCCGATTTTAACAGTTCTGTAAGAAACTTTTTGTTACCGATGTCGCCATGTATAAATTTTGCTTTTAAAACAGCCTTCCGGCGCCCCTTGCTCAGGTTGTCCAGAACTATTACATGGTGGTTATTCTTGATTAGTTCCTTTACGGTATGGCTGCCGATATAACCGGCGCCTCCGGTGACCAGTATATTCATCTTTTTTTATAGATATCCTTCCGTTTTTTTGCAAGTATCTTTAGTATTACATTTACTTTCTTTTTTTGTGTTGGAAATTCCTTCTTGAATTTTGTGAAGCTTAGATGATTATATGTCATTGACAAATATCGGACAATAAGATATTCTGATGATCAGAGGTGATTGTTCGTGAATGCTGAAACCATAAAAGTTGGAAAAAGGGGAGCAGTAGTAATTCCTGCCGGCTTGCGCAAGGAATACAGTCTGGAAGAAGGGACTCTGTTGATTGCGGAACCGCGGCCGGAGGGCATTCTTTTGCGTCCTGGGGTGGCTCTGTCTGTTGAAATTTATACACCGGAGAGAAAGGCGCAGTTTTTATTAAATAATGCTTTAACTGCGGAAGACTACGCATGGGCGGTATCCGAGGTAAAAAAGCTTGGTTTGGACCCGGAAAATATACCGCATGAAAGGTCCGGCAATATTTAATGAACCGGTTGTTTTTGGACGCCAACGTATTGTTTTCCATAGCCTACGGGAGTCCCAGCCTGGAAGTGTTCCGGAAGATGAGCAGACAGAAACAGTGCAGATTACTGGCATCCGCCTATGTAATTGAAGAAGCTATACGTAACCTTTCCAGCCCTGGGCAGTTCAAACGGCTTAAAGATTTGTTGGCGGAAGTGGAGATAGTTCCGGATGCCGACCCGAAAATGCCCTGTCCGGCAATCCTGCCGGAAAAAGATCGCCCCGTGCTTCTAGCTGCTGTGCAAGCACGCTCCACGCATTTAATCACTGGGGATCTACAGTACTTTAGCGCCTATCGAGGTCAAATTATCCAGGGTGTCCTTATTTGTACGCCCAGGGATTATTTGCAGATCATACGTGGTAGTAGTTGACGCTTCTATAATTTATATATATAATTTAAGAAATGTAAAAATAATGCGAAGCAGAAGCCGTCCGCTTCTCACCTTAAAGCGCCTTCCGGCTGTAAATAAGGTAAAGAATATTTCTTAGCGAGGAAGCGGGACAGGTATTGCCGCTTTTATTTTTTATTAAAATCTCCAGGAGGTTGTAAATATTATCAAAGACTTCCGTGTCAATGAAGAGATCAAAGTAAAAGAAGTAAGAATGGTGGACTCGGACGGCAATCAATTGGGGATCATGTCCCTGGCCAGCGCCCTGCGCCTGGCCGAGGAAAAAGAGAAGGACTTGGTCGAGATTGCGCCGCAGGCAAAACCGCCGGTGTGCCGCTTAATGGACTACGGTAAGTACAAGTACGAACAGAGCAAAAGAGAAAAGGAAGCCCGCAAAAAGCAGCACATTGTCAGCATCAAGGAGATAAAATTAAGACCTGGAATCGAGGAGCATGACTTTCTGGTCAAGGCAAATAATGTGGCCCGCTTCTTGAAAGACGCTGGCGCCGAAACAAGAAATCAAGCAGGAATCAAAACAGCAGTAGAAAAGAGGTATTCATCTTGCCAAAAATCAAAAGTCACCGGGGCGCGGCAAAACGTATAAAAAGAACCGCCTCGGGTAAGTTCAAGGCTTTTCATGCTTTTCGCAGTCACCTTCTGGGATACAAGAGTTCCCACCGTAAAAGAAGGCTGCGCAAATCAATTCTGGTCAGCCCCGTGGATATAAGAAAAGCACGCCGGCTGTTGCCATCCTAAAAAAAGAATCTACGGGAGGGGTTTTATAAATGCCACGGGCGAACAGCAGTGTTATATCCCATATGAGGCATAAAAAAGTCTTAAAACTTGCCAAGGGATACCGGGGTTCAAAAAGTAAATTATTCAGGGTAGCAAAGGAACAGGTTATGAAGTCCCTGTCCTATGCATACCGGGACCGCAAGGTCAGAGCCAGAAACTTCCGCCGTTTATGGATCGCGCGCATTAATGCCGCGGCAAGGATAAACGGCCTGTCATACAGCAAGTTTATCAACGGTTTGCATAAGGCGGGAGTGGAAATAAACAGAAAGATGCTGGCCGATCTGGCGGTCAACGATGCAAAGGCTTTCGACCAGCTTGTCGAAGTAGCTAAATCCAATCTTGGAGCATAAAAACAGACATCCGGCAAAAAGATATACAAGACAAATCAGCGCTGACGGTTAAAGTCGGCGCACTGTTTTGTAAAGGTGGAAAAGGTTGGGGATTAAGACATGAAGCAATTTGCCGTAATTGGCCTGGGCCGGTTCGGGGCAAGTGTCGCCAGGACACTTGCAAAAATGGGGCACGAAGTTCTGGCGGTGGATGACGACGAGGAAATAGTCAATAGCGTTGCTGAAGAAGTTGCCTATGTAGCACAGGCTAACGTACTGGATGAACGGGCGCTCAAATCATTGGGGCTTCGTAATTTTGACACGGTAATCGTTGCTATCGGGCATGAGGTTAAAGCAAGCATTCTGGTTACGGTAATGCTTAAGGAAATGGGCGTTGGCAAAATAGTTGCCAAGGCTAACGACGAACTTCACGGCAGGGTGCTCCAAAAGGTCGGGGCTGATTTAGTGGTCTTTCCTGAGCGCGAGATGGGCATAAGAGTTGCCCATTCCCTGGTATCCCGCAATATTATCGACCAGATCCACCTCTCGCCGGAATACAGTATCGCTGAAATGGTTGCCCCGTCCAGTTTTATCGGCAAATCACTGATGGAGTCCGCCATGCGCCAGAAACATGGCATTACCGTAATAGCCATCCGCCGCGGCGATGATCTCATTATTTCTCCTGACGCAAACCAGGTTGTCCAAAAAGGGGACATACTGCTGGTTATCGGCAGCGACGCCAAACTGGAAAGAATCGGGGGATAACTTTCAATGCCAGTCAGCAGCCTGCAGAACCCCCTGGTTAAATATATCAGCCGCCTTTATCGCCCCCGTTTTGGAAAGAAAGAGGGCAGGTTCATCATCGAAGGCAGCCTGATGATCAGTGAGGCTCTCCATTACAACTGGCCGGTGGAACAGATAGTCTGCACACCTGCCTGGCAGGAAAGTAACCGGGGAAGGTTGGTTCAGGAGCCGGCGAATGCCGCCGGTATTGAACTCATCCAGGTAAGTCAGGAGGTTTTCAAAAAACTTTCCGCAACTAAAACCCCCCAGGGGGTTTTAGCCGTTCTTAGGCGCAAAGAAAAAGAGCTGGATCAGCTGGCTTCCGAAAACCCTACGCTGGTTGTCCTCGTCGACAGGGTGCAGGATCCTGGCAATGTCGGCACAATTATTCGGAGCGCCGACGCCGCCGGAGCGCAGGGCGTAATTCTGCTCAAAGGAACAGCAGACCTTTACAACCCGAAGACTTTAAGGGCAACTATGGGTTCCTTTTTTCATATTCCCGTAATTGAAGTTGAATCAATTGGCGAAGCGCAGCGTTTTACAAAGACAGCCGGCCTGCAGTTAGTCGCGGGATCACCGTATGCAAAGCAGACTGTTATCTCCTGCGACCTCAAGACGCCCACAGTTATAGCTGTGGGAAGCGAGTCGGGCGGCTGCTCCGAAGAACTGTTGAACATCTGTGATTTCGTAGTAAATATTCCCATGCCGGGACATGCGGAGTCCTTAAACGCGGCGGTTGCTGTGTCGATAATACTTTATGAAGCAGTTCGCCAGCGTTTTTGATCACCTTAATTTGTTGTTTTAGAAAATTGCTTGTGATATAATTGGCCCGTAGGTTAACAAAAAAAGACATCTTGAGGTCCCCAAAAATTATGGAAGGGTCGTGAACTTATGTTATTTCCCGCCGAGTTTTTTTGGAGGCTTTTCGTAGCAACCGGTTCTGTTAAAGCCTATATCCTTTACAGGAGGTACGCATTGCATTAAATATATTGATGTGTAACATATGCTTAAATGAAGTATGCCCGCCTGCCCGGAGAAATATTTCCAATATTTCCAAGCTGCATAAACTATTATATTTTAACTGAGAATGGCTTTAAAATAGTCCCTAGTGGATGTTTTTTTATTTTTGGACTAATCTTCATAAAAAGGGTGACGAAATGTTTTGGAAGAGAAATTACAAAAGATTGCTGCTGAAGCTGTAAACCTGCTGTCTTCGTCTCAAGATCTTGAGGAGATCGAAAAGATTCGCGTCCGTTTTCTGGGCAGAAAGGGAGAACTTACCCAGGTGCTTCGGGGTATGGGGGCGCTTGATGAAAAAGACAGGCCGCGCATCGGACAGCTGGCCAACGAAATAAGGGCAAGGATAGAGGAAGAGTTAACCGAACGGACGGCATTGGTCAAAGAGAAAACAATCCGCTCCCGTTTACTGGAAGAGGCCCTCGATATAAGCCTGCCGGGAACGGCGCCGGCGCACGGCAGAATTCACCCCATTACCAGGGTTAGGCGCCAGATAGAAGATATTTTCCTTGGCCTCGGATTTGAGATTGCCGAAGGTCCTGAAATCGAGCTTGACTATTATAATTTTGAAGCCCTCAATTTTCCCAAAGACCATCCGGCCAGAGACATGCAGGATACTTTCTTTATCGGAGAGGAATTCCTGCTGCGCACGCATACTTCACCCGTTCAGGTACGGACCATGGAGCGGACCGCCCCTGCTATCCCGGTTAAGATAATTTCGCCGGGCAAGGTCTACAGGCGGGATGACGACGCCACCCATTCGCCCATGTTCCAGCAGGTGGAAGGACTGCTAATTGATACAAGAATTACTTTTGGCGACCTGAAGGGAATTCTGGGGCTCTTTGCCAAAGAAATGTTCGGGCCGGCAACGCTGACCCGCTTCAGGGCCAGTTTCTTCCCGTTCACGGAACCAAGCGCAGAAGTTGACATTTCCTGCGTGATGTGCGGCGGTCGTGGATGCAGGGTTTGCTCACAGACAGGCTGGCTGGAAATACTGGGCTGCGGTTCTGTTCACCCCAGAGTGCTGGAGATGTCCGGCTATAACCCCGAGGAAGTCTCCGGTTTTGCTTTCGGCATGGGCGTGGAAAGAGTGGCCATGCTCAAATACGGAATTGACGATATCCGTTTGTTTTACGACAACGATCTTCGTTTTCTCAACCAGTTTTAGTCTCTAAGGGACATAATTAAGGAGGTTTAATGCGTTTTGCGAGTTTCACTTAATTGGCTGAAGGATTTCGTGAATGTAACTGTTTCTCCGCTTGAATTGGCTGAGAGGCTGACTCTGGCAGGTTTGGCTGTTGAAGGCATTGAAAACCCAGGAGAAGGCATCACAAAGGTTTTTACGGGACAAATTTTAAGAATTGAACGGCATCCCAATGCAGACAGGCTTTTAATCTGTGAAATCTCCTTCGGCGACAGCGAGCCTTTGAAAATAGTCACCGGCGCGCCAAATGTGCAGGAAGGGCAAATTGTCCCCGTAGCTCTTGAAGGCGCCACACTGGCAGGCGGTTTGGTCATCAAGCGCGCAAAATTAAGGGGTGTTGAATCCAGGGGGATGCTCTGCTCGGGACAGGAACTCGGTCTGGACGCTAAGTCACTGCCCCCCGAACAGGCTCACGGCGTGATGATCCTGCCTGCAGATACGCCTCCCGGCCTGGACATAAAACCTCTTCTCGGCCTGGACGACACTATTTTAGAGCTTGAACTGACCCCAAACCGCGGCGATTGCTTGTCTATGCTCGGCGCTGCCAGGGAAGTAGCCGCAATTTTAAAACTTCCCTTAAATTATACACCTCCAAAAGTTGAAGAATCACTTCCACCCTGCGCGGATAGGGTAAAAGTTGACATAGAAGAACCGCGCCTGTGCCGCCGCTACGTGGCGCGCCTGATGACCGGTGTCAAGGTGGGGCCGTCCCCGCTGTGGATGCAGAAGCGTTTGCGGGCCGCCGGTGTCCGCCCGATCAGCAATGTTGTCGATGTGACAAACTATGTAATGATGGAATTTGGCCAGCCTCTCCATGCTTTTGACTATGATACCCTGCTTGAAGGCCGGATAGTGGTGCGCAGGGCTGCGGAAAATGAGATCCTTGTTTCTCTGGACGGGATCAACAGGGAACTTACTACCGATATGCTAATTATCGCCGGCGCCAAAAACCCGGTTGCCATTGCGGGAGTTATGGGCGGCCTTGAAACAGAAGTAACTGATCAAACTGCAAACGTCCTTTTGGAATCTGCCTATTTCAACCCTGCCAGCATAAGGCGCACATCCAAAATACTCGGTCTTCGCTCGGACGCCTCACAAAGATTTGAAGGGGGCATCGATCTGGCGGGCTGCCGCAGATCTGCCGACAGGGCCGTACAACTTCTTCAGCAGATTTCCGGTGTTCAGGTACTGGAAGGAGCAGTGGACAATTACCCGGCGCCTGCAGAGCCAAAAATGATCTGCCTGCGCCCGGAAAGGACAAATTTCCTTTTGGGCACTGAAATAACCGGAGAAGAAATAGCAGATATTTTAACACGCCTCCAGTTCGATGTTAAGGATCCCGGCAGCGAACTAATCGTCGGGGCGCCCAGCTGGCGGAGCGACGTCAGCATGGAAGCCGACCTGGTTGAAGAAGTTGCCCGACTCCACGGATACAACCAGATCCCTGGAACTTTGCCAAATGCCCGAACAACGCTTGGCAAACGCACTCCAAACCAGCTGTTTAGGGAGAACATCAAAGATATACTTGCAGGCTGCGGTCTCAATGAGGTAATCACTTACAGCTTCTTTAATCCGGAAACGGCAGACCTTTACAAACTCTCCCCGGAAAGCGCTCTGCGCCGGACCGTCAAATTGCAGAACCCGCTGAGTGAGGAGCAGTCTGTCATGCGCACATGGATAACACCCGGCCTGGTAGAAGCGCTGAAGCGAAATTATAACCGGCAGATAAGATCCGGGGCTGTCTTTGAACTGGGCAGCGTGTTTGTACCGGCCTCACGGCTTCCGGAAGAAAAAACCATGCTTGCCGCAGCCGCCATGGGGGAAACTTCGGGAGGCTGGAACAGGAAAGTTATGCCGCTTGATTATTATTTTTTAAAAGGAGTTCTGGAAACTCTTTTTCAGCAGGTTGGTTTAACAGGCTTTTTCTTTGAAGCCGAATACTCCAATCCCAGTTTTCACCCCGGCCGGACCTCCAAGGTTTTTGCCGGAGAACAGGAACTGGGTATCCTTGGTGAACTGCATCCGGAAGTATTGGAAAAGCTCGATCTTCCCATACGGGTTGTTGTCTTTGAACTTGATCTGGACAAAATTGCCAACCTGGCCGCTACCGTTAGAAAATATCAGCCGCTGCCCCGTTTTCCATCCATGGAAAGGGATATTGCCGTATTGGCGCCCAGAGATGTGCCTGCAGAAAGGATTAGGGAAACTATAGGCCGGTCAGGAGGGCATACGCTGACATCCGTATCATTGTTTGATGTTTATGAGGGAGGACAGATCCAGGCCGGTTACCGGAGCCTTGCCTTTTCTTTGAAATTCCAGGCTGAGGACCGGACACTCACTGACGAAGAAGTGGCGAAATGTATGGATTCTGTCTCCGGAGAACTGGACCGCAAGTATGGGGCACGGCTTCGCACATAAATAGAGAGGTAAGGCGAACATGAGCACATAGACAGTTGGCTTCCCTAATGTAAAGCATTTTCAGAGTAGCTATATAAAAGTTTATCACAATGGCAGGAATTATTTCCCCGGGTGGCGAAAAATAAAAGAAAAGCCGGAAGGTGAAAATATATGGGCGAACCTGTTAACCGTGTCGAGGTTGAAATTTTAGGTGAGACATATATCTTAAAAGGCGATGAAACGCCTGAATACATGGAAATGCTTGCGCAATACGTCAACAAGAAAATGCGGCAGGTCATTGCGCTGAATCCAAAGCTCGGCACGTCCAAGGCGGCTGTTCTGGCGGCGATAAATACCGCCGACGAATTGATGAAAATGCAGAAGGAATATGAGCAGCAGCTTAGGGGAAAGCATAAAAAATAAGACGCCATGACAGAATAGCCATACAGAATAAAATGATTGCTCATGGAACATTTCCATGAGCATTTTGATCAGAAGAAGGCAGAATGGAGAAAAATGCTACGAAAGAAAGAAGAATGGCCTCTGAACAAACTGGCCGCATACTGCCGGTATCCTTTTATGGCAGGGATACCAGGACAGTTGCCCGGGAATTGCTCGGACACATCCTGGTCAGTAATAATTCTGATGGGATGACTTCCGGTATAATAGTAGAAACGGAAGCTTATCTTCAAAACGACCCTGCCTGCCATTCGGCAAAAGGTTTGACAAAACGAAACCGGGCTATGTTCGGCCCCCCGGGCTGCGCCTATATCTACTTTATTTACGGGATGTACTATTGTTTCAACGTAGTGACCAGGGAGCAGGGCATAGGAGAGGCCGTTTTGATCAGAGCGCTGGAACCCTTGGAGGGTATAGAACTTATGAAGGAAAGGCGGGGCAGGAATAAACTGGCCGAACTCTGCAGCGGTCCGGGACGGCTTGTCCAGGCAATGGGAATCGACAAAGGCTGGAATGGCCGGGATTTGACCGAAAATGGACTCTTCATCTGCGCCGCCGATGAGGTCGGGCATAAGATTGTCAGCACAACACGGATTGGTATAAGCGAGGGGAAAGAACTTCCCCTGCGTTTCTATATAGCCGGCAATCCCTTTGTTTCAAAAAGATGAGCACGCTTAGCAATACAGTTAACCTCCCTTAATACAAGTTAACTTTTGTGATAATTGCATTCCAGGTCAACTATCAACGGCAGGTGATCGGAAACCTGCGATTTTACAGTTGCGGCTCCGAGGACTGACCAGTGTCCGGAAACCATGATATTGTCCACAACATAAACGGGTTCATGAGACGGATAGGTAGGGATTGTTAACATGGAAAAGCTCAGAAGGCCATTCAGGCTTTTAAATTCCCCGGCTTCCGGCCCCGTATTGAAATCCCCCGCCAGGATAACAGGTCCCTTCAACGCGTTGACAATCTGCGCAATTTTTTCAACCTGAGTGCGGCGCTCATCACTGCTCAAGCCCAGGTGTGTGCTTAAAAAGTAGAAATCCGGATATTGCCCGATCTTAATCCTGGCGCATAAAAGCGCCCGTCGTTCTTTGACTTTGGAAAGGATAAGGTTATTATGACGGAGGATTCTTGAGCGGGATAAAATCGCATTGCCGTAACGCATAACTATACACCAGCTCTCGGCGCGGCCATACACATACCGCAGCCCGAGCATTTTGGCCAGCCTCTTGGCCTGGTTTGCAAAGCGGCTGCGGGGCATAAACATGTCCACTTCCTGCAGGGCAACCAAATCGGGACTGCTCTTTTTGATCACTGCGGCTGTTTCCGGCAGTGAGATGCCGGAAATCCCTTCACCGTGGTGTATATTATAGGTAAGTACACGGATAATTTTAATCAGATCCTTTTAAAACCATTTTCCTTGAATAAATTAACAAGAGGCAAGCAAGAACCGTCCCTACTTGCCCAATTAACAAGAGGCAAGCAAGAACCGTCCCTACTTGCCTACTTGCTAGGATGGTTATTAATCCGATAATATAATATGCAAAAAATTCTTTTTAGGAGCGCTGATTTTATTGCTCAAAAAACCTGAGCTTCTTGCCCCTGCGGGCGGATGGGAGTCCTTTGTTGCAGCAGTGCAAAACGGATCTGACGCAGTCTACCTGGGCGGCAGGATGTTCAACGCCCGCCGGTCAGCCGTCAATTTTGAAAACCAGGAGATAGCAAGGGCTATAGAATACGCTCATCTGCGGGGTGTGAAGGTATATGTCACCGTAAACATCCTTGTTGCCGACCGGGAAATGGAAGAAGTAGCCGGTTTTCTCCTGTTTCTATACAATGCCGGCGCTGACGCCATAATTGTCCAAGACCTCGGCCTGGCCGCGCTTGCCCGTGAGGTTGTCCCCCGGCTGACCCTTCACGCAAGCACACAGATGACAATCCACAACCTTCCGGGAGTTGAACTTTTATCCACCGCAGGTTTTAAGAGAGTTGTCCTGTCCCGGGAAATGAACCTGTCCGAAATTAGAGAAATCTGCGCCGCCGAAAAGGCAAAGATAGAAGTTTTCATCCATGGCGCTCTTTGTATCAGCTACTCCGGCAGGTGCCTGTTTTCCAGCATGATCGGCGGCCGGAGCGGCAACCGCGGAAGCTGCGCCCAGCCCTGCCGCCTGCCTTATACACTTACTGACGAAAAGGGGAGGGCGCTTGTCCTTGTCGGTCAGGAAAAAGCCGGGGATTATCTTTTAAGCCCGCGCGACCTCAATATGAGCGGGCATATTCCCGACCTTATCGGGGCTGGGATTGACGCCTTCAAGATTGAAGGCAGGATCAAGCGGCCGGAATACGTTGCCGTTGTCACAGGGATTTACAGAAAATTAATCGACAGGGCGGTTTTAAACGGGGACGAAGGTTTTTATGTAACAGCGCAGGAAAACATGGAACTTGCCCAGATCTTCAACCGGGAATTTACCACCGGTTACTTCTACGGCCGCCAGTACAATAAAATGATGAGTTACAAACGTCCGAACAACAGGGGTATCTTTCTGGGTAGGGTGCGCAGTTACGACTGGGAGAAAAAAATGGTGGAAATTCACCTTGAAGATAAGCTTAATAAAGGAGACGGCCTTGGAATCTGGGTCACCGAAGGGGGCAGAAAGGGTTTTGTCGCCGGCGCTTTTTTATTGGACGGAGAGACAGTCAGTGAGGCTCGGCCAGGACAGACAGTAAAGGTCCCCTTCCAGGGAGCGGTAAAGAAGGGCGACAGGGTGTTCAAGACAAATGACGCGGAACTGATTAACCGGGCAAGACTGACCTTCACATCTCCAAAAGAGAATAGAAAGCTTTCTGTAAGCTTTTTTATACGGGCGGGAGCCGGGGAACCGATGGAAGTTACGGTCAGGGATGAAGACGGAAACACAGGTTCCGGATCAACCGTACAGGTAGGACAGACGGCTTCCGAACGGCCCCTGGACGAAACATACCTGCGCCGGCAGATGGACCGACTGGGCAATACTCCGTTTAGCTTAAGTGAGTTGCAGTGCGAAATTAAAGGAAGTGTAATTTATCCCGCCGCTGAGATAAACCAGGCCAGAAGGGAAGCTGTGGTGTCGCTTGAGCGGGCCCGTCTGAACAGTTGGAAGATAGAGCCTGTCGCTGTTGAAGTTTTTCACCGGCGGTTGGCCGGAGTTTTTAAAACCAGCCCGGAAGACAGAAAAAAACAGTTCTTGCAGCACACCCGTCCACTGGTTGCCGTACATGCAGGAGATCTATCCGCCTTAAAGGCAGCGGTCCGCGCAGGAGCGGACCTGGTTTACCTTTCATCCGGAGAATATTCCCCCAGGTCTTCTGTAAACAGGGATGAACTGTTCAGGGGATTTGAATTCTGCCGGAAAAACGGTATTAAATTTGTTTTAGCAACGCCAGCGATTATCCGCAACAGCGAGATGGACGGACTTACCGGGCTGATTGAGGAGGTGGGCAGTTGGCCTGTAGACGGTGTTCTGGCCGGGAACCTCGGGCTGCTGGAGAAAATAAAAGGTCTTGTCCCGGTCTATACCGACTACACCCTGAATGCCTTTAACAGGCTTACTGTTGAGTATCTTTCGCGGCAGGGAGCAGCCCAGGTTTCTCTTTCACCAGAATTGACAATTGAGCAAGTCCGTAGGATAGCCGCCCGGACAGGGTATATGCTGGAAGTCCTTGTGCATGGGAGGGTCGAACTGATGGTTTCGGAATACTGTGCCCCCGGCAGCCTGATCGATGCTGAAAAATGCCTGCCGGGAAAATGCGCTCAACCCTGCAGGAATAGGAAATTTTCTTTAAAGGACAGGCTGGGCGTATTATTCCCCCTTGAAATGGACAGTTCCTGCCGCCTGCATATTTTTAACTCCCATGTTTTATGTCTGGTGGAAAGCATTCCAACACTTGCGGAGGCGGGAATCGGAACCGTACGGATAGACGCCCGCCTGCTTGATCCTTCTTCTGTTGAAGCAGTTGTAAGGGCATACTGCCGGGCAGCCCGTGTAAATGACGGCGCACAGCTGGCCGAAATTAAAAATTCCCTTACCGTACTCCACCCCGGCGGCGTCACTTCTGGACACCTCTTCCGCGGAGTCTTATAATTAAAAGAATGAACATAGAAGAATGGACAAACAAAAAGAACGTCCCTCTGTTTGCTAACAAAAAGAACGTCCCTCTGTTTGCCCTGTTTGCCTCTGTTTGGAGTCTGGTGAAAAAGATAAACGAACGCGTTTTGAAAAGGCTTGAGTATGATAAGGTATTGGAAAATCTGGCGGGTTACTGCGGGACTTCGCTGGGGCGTGAACGCGTGTTAGCCTTGAGGCCTTCGGTTTTGGCGGAGGAAATTAGCAAAGCCCAGGCCGAAACCACAGAAGGAAAGAAGCTTTTGCGCCTTGAGCCTCTGGCGCAGACAGGAGGCTATTCGGATGTACGGCAGCAAGTGGAAAGAGCCGGCCACGGGGCGGTGCTTGAGCCGTCCGACCTGCTCAGCGTCGGACATACCCTGGCCGCCTGCAGGCAGATTAAGGATTTCCTGACAGCGCGGCAGGAAACTTATCCGTTACTGGGTGAGACAGGCGCCAAGCTGGATTACTATAATACTATTGAAAAAAGTATTTTCACATCCATTGACGCCGGAGCCGAGATATCCGATTCGGCGTCCGGCGCTCTGGCGGCGATCAGGCGCAAATTGGCCCGCACACGCAGCTCTGTCAAGGACCAGCTTGAAAAACTTATCCGTTCCGCTGCTTTCCAGAAATATCTGCAGGACCCCATTGTTACAATCAGGGAAGACCGCTATGTCGTCCCGGTTAAGTTGGAATACCGCTCGCAGGTCAGGGGCATCGTCCATGACCAGTCATCAAGCGGCGCCACCGTGTTCATTGAGCCAATGGCGGTCATTGAGGCCAATAACGAAATACGCCGGCTGCAGGCTGAAGAGAAAGAGGAGATTATTAAAATACTGCGCGACCTTTCCAGCCAGGTCGGAGCGGCTGCCGACAGCATCAGGCTGTCTTTGGAAGGTTTGGGACACCTGGAATTCATCATGGCTAAGGCACGCTACAGCAGCGATCTTTATGCCGAAGAACCACTGCCCGGACAAAAACCTGCTTACTTTTCTTTAAAAAAAGCGCGCCATCCGCTGCTGTCCGGGAATGTAACGTCAAACGACCTTTTTTTAGGCAAAGCTTATAACATACTTGTCATCACCGGGCCAAACACAGGCGGGAAGACGGTCGCTCTGAAGACAGCTGGACTGCTTGTCCTGATGGCCCAATCCGGACTCCATATTCCCGCCGGGGAAACGACGGAAGTGGGCATCTTCGAGCAGGTTTTCGTAGATATAGGTGACGAACAGAGTATCGAGCAGAACCTGAGCACTTTCTCATCACATCTGAACAATATCATCCATATCCTGGGGGCTGCAGGCCCTTCAAGCCTTGTCTTGATTGATGAACTGGGCGCCGGCACCGACCCCACAGAAGGAGCGGCTTTAGCCCAGGCAACCCTGGAAAGGCTGATTGATACCGGCGCAAGGGTAATGGTAACAACCCACTTTTCCGAACTGAAAACTTTTGCTCAGGGCAGGACGGGTGTTGAAAACGCTTCTTTAGAATTTGACTCCATGACGCTGCGTCCTACATACAGGCTGTTGACGGGAAAACCCGGACACAGCAACGCTTTCGAAATTGCCCTGCGCCTGGGGATGGAACAAAAGATTGTCGACAGGGCAAGGGAATTTCTGACAAAAGAACAGATTGAAATGGCGGATCTGATCAAGGATCTTGAACGCAGCCGCCAGGATATTGAAGTTGAGCGGGAGGACACAAAGCGGCTGTTGGATCAGGCCCGGGAAACCAGGCTGCGCTGCGAAAAAATGGAGGAGGATCTCCTCTCTCAACGCCGGTCGATGACGGAAAAGGCCCGCGAGGAAGCCGGCCGGATTGTTTTAAAGATGCAGAAAGAGGCGGAAGAGACAATCCGGGAGTTCCGGGAGCAGATGGCCGGGGAATCTAACCGTGATAAAGAAATCGCCATTTCGGAAGTGCGCAGGAAAATACAGGCGATTAAGGCAGGGAGCAGCAGGCAGGCGTCTAAACCTCAAAACCGGGAACAAAGCCAGGAAGGGTTTACAGTAGGCCAGGAAGTATTTGTCCCCATGTTTAATATGCGAGGCCGGATCACTGATGCGGTTGAGGAGGGCAGTGTCCAGGTCCAGGTCGGGGCGGTTAAGCTTTTTCTTCCTCTGAACGAACTTCGCCCCGCAGAAAAAGAAACTGCTCCCGCCGGCCAGGTCCATACCGGAGGCACACTCATGGATAAGGCCGGAGCTATCTCATCCCAGTTGGACCTGCGCGGAAAAAGAGCCGAAGAGGCCCTGCTTGAAGTGGACAAGTACCTGGACGACGCCGGTCTTGCAGGCCTGGCGCGCATATTTTTAATTCACGGCAAGGGAACCGGAGCCCTTCGCATTGCCGTCCAACAGTATTTAAAGGCGGATCCCCGGGTTAAGTCATTCCGGTTTGGGGAACACGGCGAAGGAGGACTGGGGGTTACCGTAGTAGAACTTGCCTAGTGATATATTAATTGTCATATTTTGTGGTACGTTTTGGTATATTTACGCATTTTTTAATAGACAAAAACAAAAGCTCTTCGGCTATTCTTTGGCATCTGTTGAAACATCCTGATGATCAGGACTTTGATTTTCGGCCGCTGTTACACGGCTCGATGCTGAAGAAAGAAGACGATATCGCTTTAGACATTGACGGCGCCATTAACGAGGTTCAGGCCGGTAAAATCACTTTGTGTCTGCGCCATATAGATTGAATTAAAAGCTATATAGCTCAGATAGAAGCAACGGCTCTGCGGATGGCTGCCTCGTACTCCGGCGCTATGAGGATTATCGAGTCAGTTCCTGGCATTAAACAACTTGCGGCGCTTGTCATTCTCTCTGAAATCGGCGCCAACATGTCGGTATTTCACTCTGCCAAGCATCTCTGTTCCTGGGCTGGACTTGCTCCCTGCAATGATCAGAGCGCCGGCAAGAAGAAATCAGTTCGCATCAGTCGAGCCGGCGTTTACATCAAGCCCGTGCTCGTTCAATGCGCCAACAACGCTATTAAGTGCAAGGACTTCCCGCACTATCGCGTCCGCTATGAGGCGATCAAGCTCCGCCGCGGCCACAAGAAGGCGATTATCGCCATCGCTCGCATGATGCTGACGGCAATTTACTGCATGCTTTCAACCGGTGAACTGTTCAATCCGGCACTCTACGAAAAGGCAAAGTGCAAACCCGGCTTTGTGGCTTCGTCAGAAGAGCATGCGGTTAAGTTATTACAGCGCTTGGGGTATTCAGTTGTCAAATTACCTGAATCCGCTTAGACTCTGACCGCTATTGGTTCTCTTTTTGACCTGACCGAACAGGTCTACTTAAACTCGCTTTCGTGGGGAATTACCGATGTTTTTAGTGCGTTAGACCATTTTCAGATTTATTTTTAGAGTTAAAAAGCACTAGAAAATCGAAAGTCGGGCTAGCCATAATTCCTCCTTCGTAAGCACGGTGATAGTGATTGATGAGACGCCCAACGGCTCCGCATAACCGGCTGGCAATGGAGCGCAGCGGAATTGCCGTCCGGTGCAGCGCCTTGTTGGCTGATTATATCTTTTTCACATCGGAATAGAGGCGGTCCCAATTGCCTTGTCGAATTCGAAATTTTGTACCATGGTTGTGGCCTGTTCTTGCGTCAAAATCCACCAGAATTATTCCATCTTCTATCGCCTTAAGAAAATTTTCCAGGGAGAAATTACGCAAAATCATTACCGTATTGTAATGGTAATGTTCACGATCGGCGACTTTCTTCACGTCAGCCTGCACGTAAAAACAATTTAGTAATTTCGTGCCTGCTTTATGGAACAAGTCATCGAAGCCCCAATAAGGCTGCGGATTCAGTTCGGAAAGCCCTACGCGCAACTTAACGGAAGCAAGCCAATCTTGATGCCGTTGATCCACTGATGAAGCGTCAAAAGAAATGAGCACCTTCCTTGTCCTTCTGTCAACAACGACGCAAAAGCCTCTATCGCTGCGCGCCTGGCCATGAATGGTTTGTCTGAAACTCATTTCGGACTCTGGATATAACTCTCCGGCCTGTTCATGTATCCATCCATATTGGGGAAGAAACACGCGAGGCACAAAACGAACGGCACGTGGTGAAGGTTCCATGTGAAAAAGCGTGGTCAATGATGATGAACCTTTTCGCTGGCATTTAAGCTCCCACTCTGCCGCATTCGGTATTGGCAAATTGTTTTCCTGGATCCCAAGCAAGTCTTCGAGTGTGTTGCCAACTCCCCCTGCATTTCCACGTCTCGCGTTGGGTACCCACCCCCTTGCCTTTATTTCGAGAAGTTTGTTGATTAAATCATCTTTCGTGAAAATCTCCATATTCTTACGCCTTTTCTGTTGGGGAACGCCAGAAATCAAGCAGGTATTCAAAAGTGACCCCCATCGTAATATAATTACTGGGCCATCCGAAGATGCCGATTTTATTAACGACATTCGTCCTATCCCAGATGATGATATTTCGTAATTCATAACCCCTTTTTCGTAATTCCTCGATAAGTGAAACGTGAATTGTAATTCTTTGGTTTTCCCACCACATGTCAGGCACATTTATAACGCAATGGGCTTTCGGGCGCAAAAGGGGAAGCAATGACTCAAATATGTCACCCATCGCGTTTGTATAATCCGCTATCGCCATCGTTCCAAGATCGCGTATGTCCTGTGAATACTGTTCAACCTTTCCTAGTTGTTCGTTATTTCTGTCCCTCCTAGATTTATTCTTTCGCTCACGGTTCAGCAGATTGGCATAAGGCGGTGAAGTCCATATGAGACTTATTGTATCATTCGAAATATATTTATGAATATTTCTGGCATCATCTTGAATGGCAAGTTGTTTTGATTTGTTAAAAAGATTCGCCTGCTGTCGCAATCTTTTTTCGCATAAGTCTATGTAGTGTTTCTGCAAGTCAAATCCAACTGCATTCCTGTTCGTATCGCTGGCAGCAACAAGCGTCGTTCCACTTCCAATAAATGGGTCAAGAATCAGCTCGCCTTGATGGGTGAACAACTCAATGACTTTCTTTGAAAGGGCGATCGGAAAAGTGGCAGGATGAAGTGTCTTGTCGCGCACATCCCTTGCTTCGTATAAAAATTGCCAGACTCCGAGCTGTGATTTAAGCCACTCCTTCGCAGTCATACAGTTTATGTGAGATGGTTCGCAACTGCATGATCGTGTGAATCCAATGTCTATCCGCTTGCCGTATTGAGGACTATTTTCTCGGATAACAAAATGGTCATTCGATACTGAGTCGTATTCTGTTTTGTTCTTTTCACTCATAGGGGTTATCATATCCTTCTTTTTCTTTAAATTGGAGGTAATCAGCCATTATTTTATTCCAGCCAACAATAATTAGATGGATCCGCATAAGATGCGGAGTCCTTGCTTTCTGCCCCTATAAGATGCCTTCGGATTTCCTTTCGAAGGTACGATAAAGCCCGTT
>LDZT01005247.1_pt1 | contig 52721 bp, 51 predicted proteins | sample 615521 | NCBI WGS metagenome assembly LDZT01 (sample SAMN03408292, study PRJNA278302) | terrestrial metagenome | isolation source: oil reservoir sample SB1 | place: USA: Alaska, North Slope, Schrader Bluff formation | collected 2011-09 | reverse complement strand
CGGTTATCGAGCTAATCTCCGGGGCTATCACCAGGCGGCAGGACAGGTTCTTGAATGAACGGGAAGGGTATCTGGAGAGGGAGGACGATCTGCTGTACTGCACGCTGATCGACCGCTGCTCAAAATGGATTACAAACGGTTTTGTCAGCGGCCTGGGCCAATTCGAGGCCCTTGCCGCCACATTGTCCACTTCATTAAATCTCCTCGTTGTCGGGCAGGATATTTCGGCGATGGCCCGGGCGGCTTTAAGGGTGGTGGAAATGGGAGGAGGAATAGCCCTTATTGAAAAAGGGGGAATTTCTTATTCTTTCCCCCTGAAACTGGCGGGCGTAATGAGCGATCAAAGTTTTACCGAAGCAGCCGCAAAAATACAGGAGTTTGAAGAAAAGGTAAGCGCTTTGGGCTATAAATACAATGACATATGCTACACACTTTTATTTCTGGCCTGTGACTTTCTTCCCTTTTTAAGAATAACCGCTTTGGGAATAATTGATATAAAAAACAAAAGGACGATTATCCCCAGCCGCAGAATTAAAATAAACCCTGGAGAATAAAGATGAGCCTTTCCAGTCGTTTGGACACTATAGCAGGTTATATCCTGCAGGGATCCACTGTTGCAGACATAGGCACGGACCATTTGCAGCTTCCTGTATACCTGATCAATTCAGGGATCTGCCGGTCTGTAATTGCCAGCGAGCTAAACCAGTTGCCCTATCGGCAGGCTGAAAACTTGGCCGCGTTTCACAAATTAAACGATAAGATTCAAGTCCGGCTTGGAGACGGCCTAAAGGTTCTTTCCCCGGGTGAGGCCCAGGTCGTTGTTATAGCGGGAATCGGAGGAGACGCTATTTTAAAGATGCTCTCCGATTCACCCGAAGTGCTGAACACTATCCAAAGGCTTATTCTGCAGCCAATGACCGGAGCAGGATACTTACGCCTCTGGCTTGTTCAAAACGGCTGGCGGATTGGCGCCGAAACCATCGTGGAGGAAAAAGGCAGGCTTTACTGCGTGATTATGGCTGAACACGGCCGGGAGAGCACGCAGGACAAATTTATTATTGAACTAGGGCCGCGCCTTGTCGAAAAAAACAACCCGCTGGTGGACAAGTACTTTTGGAAATTATGTACGGACTATCAAAAACTGGCGGATAAACTTTCCGGCGCCGCCAGTCCAGCGGCAGAAGAAAAAGCCTTGGAAGTTAAAGAAAAGCTGACCGGAATAAAGGAGGTACTGGCTAAAAATGAGCGTAAGCTGTGCTGATATTTTTAATCTGATCGAAGATTTTGCTCCCTTAAACCTTGCTGAAGAGTGGGACAACCCCGGTTTGCAGATTGGGGATCCGGAGTTAAAAGTAAACCGCATTCTGCTCTGCCTTGATGTTGATGAAAAGGCCTGTGACGAAGCAGTCCAGGCAGGCGCTCAGCTGATCATCAGCCACCACCCGCTGCTTTTTAAGCCCGTCAAACAAATTCTGACCGGCACGCCTGCCGGCGCCCTGCTTGCCAAATGCCTTTGTTCGGGATTGGTTGTCTATTCAGCCCATACCAATCTGGACAATGCGAAAGAAGGGGTTAACGACGAACTGGCCAAAAGGCTGGGCCTGGCTGACACAAAGGTCCTGCGTCCAGGTTATACTGAAAAGTATCTTAAACTGGTCGTTTTTGTGCCTTTGGACCATACGGACACAGTGCGCCGGGCTATCTCGCTTGCCGGAGCAGGCTGGATTGGCAATTACAGTGAATGTGCTTTTCAGACGCAGGGAACCGGGACATTCCGGCCGCTGGAAGGCAGCGACCCTTTCATCGGGAAAGTTGGGGAACTTGAAAAGGTTGACGAGGTTCGCCTGGAAACAATCCTGCCGGCCGGACGCGTCAAAGAAGTGATCAAAGCAATGTGCGTCGCCCATCCCTATGAAGAGGTAGCCTATGATCTCTACCCTCTGGCTAACGAAGGCCCAGCCATGGGCACGGGAAGGTATGGTTATACCGCAGAGCCAATAAAGCTGAACAGCTTTATTGAAAAAATAAAAAGCGCCCTGGGAATTACCGGCCTCCGCTTCGGCGGTGATCCGGACGGGATGATCCATTCTGTGGCGGTGTGCGGCGGGGCGGGAGCATCATTGTGGACCTGGGCAAAAAAGAAAAGCGCTGACGTTATGGTAACGTCTGATATTGACTATCATACCGCAAAGGACATGCTTTCCAACAGGCTCAGCTTTGTTGACGCTGGTCATTTCGGGACGGAAAATATAATTATGCCTGTTCTGCGCAAATATCTGGAAGACTGCTGCCGTCAAAAAGGTTTTGAAGTGGCTATATCGACATCCCGGACTCAATTTGATCCTTTCAGTTTCAGCCGGTAGGAAGGTCTTCCTGATTTATGGGATAACAAACCGTATTTCCCCACGACGACGACTCGCTCTTCTCCCCAACATGAAGTCCCGGGGCTGTTGTTTGGGTGAAATAGTATTTAACGCCCTTATATTCATAATAAGAAAACGCTTTATCCTTCGGAGCCTGCTGAAACGCTACTCCCACAGCCATATTTTTTCCGGATACCAGCAGTGAAGTCCTGTAGCCCATATTATTCAAAATTGAGGCAAAAAGCAGCGCCTTGCAGTCGCTGTTGCCGTTATCTACAATAGTCTGTGCGGGAAGCTGCATGTTTGTTTCACTGTACATTAACGCTTCGCAGATAAAACCCAGCACAAAATTGGCGGTTTGATAATCATCAAAACCATCCGCCTGAGCCCGGGCAAGGAGTTTTTCTCCTAAAATTGCGGTAAGCCTGTTGTTTTGCTCTTCAGCTGCCCAGACAGAAAAATTACCTTTGTCTTCAGTGGAACAGACAGCCAGCAGATGCATCTCATCCTCATTCAGCGAAGACAGCATCTGGCTTTGAGTCGAACCGCTGTCGCCGGCGTAAAACTTGGAACATGTGTCGCTTATTTTTCTGTCCCAGTCGACCAGGCTTTGCGGAACTTCTACCCGCCACCTGTAAGAAGAACCGTTATACTGCCATTCGAAATCCCTGCCTGTTGTCTCTACATCCTTAAATTTAATTGAGCCTACGGTTATGTAGTTCGAATCTGTTTCAGAAAGGGAAGAAGCAGGAAAAGAAATCGCCTCGCCCGCAGCCACCTGATATGGTTCTTCTTCAATAATTGGTCCCTTGTCCCATACCCCTGCCCGGTTATTTCTCGCTTCTGTCTCACATTTCATAAAATAATCCGCATATTTAAAATCTTTATTTAGAGGCATCTTCGCGTATCCCATCAGGATGAGCCTGGCATTTAACATTTTATCCCTGACTTCCTGGTTAGAAATTTCCCCGGGTTTGGCGGTATATATATATCCCTCGTTTAATCCGGATTTGGCGGAATCGTCTGTTTCCAGATAAACTGTAGTACCCTCCAATGGTTTGATAAAATCGAGGGCGCCTTTATCATCGCTCTCCGGTAAACCGTAAGGTGTATAAATCTTAGGAAAATCGATTCCGGTTAAAGTAAATTCTTGTTCGCTGTTGTTTATCTTTACAATCAACGAGTTTCCTTTTAAGGTCCGCACAACTAAAGCCTGTGACAGATCAGGCAGAGGGGTTTTTGGAGCGGAGTGATTAATGACAGGCCGGTAAACCGGATCTTCCGATTCTTTTTCGGTGCAACCGTTAAGACTCAACAGCATGAAAAGAATAACTGAGATTAGTGCAATTTTTTTCAATATATTTCCTTCCAGGATATTATTTTGCAATTCCAAGTTATTGGGTTGGCGGCTTCCTCCATTAACGGATCCAAAGTCGCCGCGGCATTCAGATCTGTTGTTATTGTTCCGGCGACAATGGCGCCTGCAAGATTCCCGCCGTCGCTAATTTGGCAAGTATTGGGTGTATAGATAAGCGCCTCCACAGGATTACACCCATTAGAAAGACTTATGTTCCCAAACGAGACCAGAGTCAGACAGCTGTCGGTGTTTAAGCGGCGGATGTTTCCGTTAATATGTATATTGCCTGAACTTACGATAACTCCCACACCGGTATAGTCACCTGATACTGTAACATCACCGTCTGTAAAGATAATTCCGTTTATATCGCTCATATCGCTCGAAGTAAAGGTTTTTGGCCCAACATAAGAATAACTGGCCGTATCCTGACATTGCTGTATGGTAAGTATAGGGAAGGAGTCCAACTGAAAAATTGTGCCGGGGTCGGACGAAGGATGCTTTTCTCCTTTAATGGCGTTACCGGGATCGCTTATTGTATTGGCTGCCCAGGCGCTCCCCCAAACTGCCGGGGCGCCGCCGTCCACTGTTATATTATTTTTTGATTTAATCCAGCCGCCTAAATAATTTGGCGAATCAGGATTGTTATAAGCGACACAGCTCACGGCATTGTCTTCAACAGTAATATTTCCATAAGCCTCAATATTTTCCCCAACGGACGCATTTTCATATAAATGCACATTACCCGTCGCATAAATACTTCCCTTCACAACCGTGCCGTCATTTTGTACCGTAATATCACCGTTAGACCAGACGTTTGAATTAATGGTTCCACAATTTAAGAGAGTTGCTGATGTACCGGTCCAAATCTTTTTCTCGAAATCGACCGGTTTATAAAATCTTACCCGCGCCTCAATAATTTTCCTGCTTTCCCTGTAACTCCCTTCGGAAGTAATTATAAGATCATAATAATAGTCATTTGTTGTCTTGTCTACAGTAACATTTTTAATTTCATTCCCCTGCGCTGAATCCGGGTAGGCAACATTTTCAAAAACAGAAGCAGATACGCTTTCCGGGAGAGTCGTTTTTGCCCAGTCAGGCTCGGCCAGAGCTTTGGCTATTACCCTTTCAACTCCGGCTTCAGCTGTATAGTAAGCCTGGCTCTGTTTTTTTTCATTCGTTGCTGTCTTCATAACCGAAGAGCCCATCACAAGAGCAGCGCCGCCTATTAAAAAAATTGCGGCAGTAATAATCAAAACAAATACAAATGTTTGTCCCCTGCAATTTTTATAAGACAACTTCATTATTCTTTCTACCCTAAAAATTTAAAGCGCCATTGGTCTTATCTTTGTGCTCTGAATGATTATACCGCTGTTCGATTTTTCTCCTTCGCAGGTTATCAGTACTGTCTTTCCGTCGTACTGAAAATTAATGTTTTTTATATTGCTTGCCACAGTATTGTTTCCCGCCCCGTTTACACCCCTTAAAATTTTTTCGCCGTTCAGGTAATAATCGATTACTTTCTGCTCGGCGCCCTCGGTAATTACAAAAACAATTTTTCTGCCGCTGTCCATTATGTATATAGCATAAGCCGGCGGGTTTTCCCCGGACTCCGTTCCCAGATTGGCTCTTGTTGCGCCGGACATGTCGTCCAGGGAAACAGCCTGCCGGATATCCCCGGCTATTTTTTTTACAGCCAGTCTCAAGTTCTCCTGCACTTCTATTTTCCGGTTGTTCTTGGTGTAATCCGAGAAACCGTTTAAATAAATAAATAAAACCATGGCTGCCACAACAGAAAAAACGATCATGGATACAGTGGTTTCCAGCAACGTGAAGCCATTACAGCCTATCTTCTGATTATTTCGCCGGTCAAAGAAACTGATTTGGAAATCCCCTTTGCCTTATAATCAACCGATACGGTTACTGTTTTCAGGCTGTTTTCTCCGTCCGTTACGCTAATCCTGTATGTATACGGGGTGGAATTATCCTTTTGATATATCACATAAGAAGACGTGCCGTCAGGGATACTTGTCCAGTTGGGAGAGACAGCGGCCACGTGCGTTGATCCGGTATAACCGGTTATTGTTCTGACCTGACCGGAACCGGCTCCCCCGGTTATGGCTACCCTGTAATTATCGTACAAGCCATCAGTTGTCTTTGTCCCGGCAAAAGTAATTGTTCCGGCTGTTCCTCCCAAGGCAAAACCGATCTGGTTTTCCGGAATGCTTTTGACTTCTTCGAGAACCTCCTGGGACAGGTTAAGCGCAGCCACTTTATGACGCGCTTCCGCTGTGTAACTGTTGCCTGAAATAAAAAAGTTAATCAGCGGAACAGTGACCACAGCAAGAAAAATAAGGACAACAATTACCTCTAGTAAACCAACTCCGTGCTGATCAAAACAAATTTTTTTCAAATATCTGAGATGCCTTTTTTTCATGCGTTTCTCTTACGGAGGATTGATATCGATTCTTACCTGACCCGTCACAGAAGCCACGATTACGTAGAGGAATTTATTGTTTTTGTTTCTTAACCCCAAATGCCCGCCGCATAAAATTCCGGTATTGCGGAAGGGTTCGCCTTTTGAGTTGAATCTTAGCTCATTGTCGCAGCCATTATTCGGATTATTGTCAAAATCAAAATTTGTCGCAGTAAGGTCTATTCCGGCCGGCAAAACCACCTTTCGGCATTTTGCGCCGGTCTCACATTTCTTCAAGTAGTATACGTCGTTGCAACAATCAAAAAGTATTGCATAAGTTCCGTTATTATCTGCATTTTGCTGCTGAATCAAGCGTATATCCTTGCAGATTAAATTTGCCGCTAAGTTGAGTTTTTGCCTGTTGGCAAGGTTTGATGAGGCAAGCGCGATACCGGAGAACATTATAGCAATAAGAAGAGCCAAAACAACTTCAAACAAGGAAAACCCGGAACTTGAAACAAAAGCTTTCTTTATCCCGGAACCATATGATCACCCATACATTATATATTTAACCAGACATGATATATTTCAACAAATATTGGTATTTACCTGCTATAATAAAAAATTTTTTGCTATATTGTGGAAAAGTCTTGATTTAAAGCAAAAATACCCGATAAAATAAACAAAAAATACTGGAGCAAAAAATGGAAACTTTGCCAGTCGAAAAAGAGCTTTTTTCGTTTGCGCCCGGGGCGCGAAATATAAAAATGCCAATACCAAAATCGGCGCCTAAGGTGTATATAACATTTTCACTTCTATTTTCAGACATCGCTGCCCTGAGTGTTTCGCTCCTTTTAGCCTGGCAGGTAAGACTGCATTTTTTACCACTATTATCGCCTCTATATGCCGGTGAAATGACACTGGATTTCTTCAGGCATCAGTGCTGGATTTTGTTTATACTGTTAACCTACCTGTCTTTTGAAGGTCTTTATTCCGTTCACCTGCCATTTTGGCGGGAAACAAGAAAGATGACTAAAATTCTGACCGTTGCCTTTCTTCTTATCCTGGCCTCGATCTCTCTGGGCAAGATGAGTGCGGAATTTTCAAGAACCGTTCTTGTTTGGTGCTACATTTTTGCGTTGCTGCTCATGCCTTTTTCACGTCTCTGTGTAAAGACATTTCTTTTGCGTTATGGTTTATGGGCCCGGCCTGTAATCATTCTCGGCGCTGGAAAGACAGGAGAACTTGTTACTCAGGCGCTGATCAGAGACCATTACCTTGGATACAACATCTATTGTCTTTTAGATGATGATCCTTTTAAAAAACAGGTGGGAATAATAGTTAATGGCAGACATTTTCAAGTTTTGGGCAAGTTCCAGGACTGCGAAACCGTTATGGAATTAAGCGGTGTCCGCGATCTTATTGTAGCTGCCCCGGGAATGAAACCAGAAAAGTTGGTGGAACTGGTCAACCGCCTGCAACGTTCGGCAAACTCAGTGCTGGTGGTCCCGGATTTATTCGGAATGCCGGTAACCGGAGTAAAGGCTGATTACTTTTTTGACGAGCAAATGCTCACCTTCCGCCTTGCAAATAACCTGGCTAATATTTGGAACATGCTGGTAAAAAGAACATTTGATCTTACCGTTGGTTTTCTTCTTTTCGTATGCCTGCTGCCTGTCATAACGATCATTGCTATAATAATAAAACTTGATTCCAAAGGACCTGTTTTTTTCGGGCACCAAAGAATCGGACAAGCGGGAAAAATGTTTTTGTGTTACAAATTCAGGACAATGGTTGAAAATGCCCAGGAAATACTGGAAGACATCCTTCAAAAAAATCCCCGCCTGCAAACGGAATGGGATCAGCACTACAAACTCAGAACCGACCCTCGTATAACCAAAGTGGGAAAATTCCTTCGCTGGACCAGTTTGGATGAGTTACCCCAACTGATTAACGTGTTGAAAGGCGAGATGAGTCTTGTCGGACCCAGACCTATTACAAAGAAAGAAATTCCATTCTTTAACTCGTACATAGATGATTATTATCTTGTCCGTCCCGGTGTAACAGGTCTGTGGCAGGTAAGCGGGCGCAGTGAAATTGAATATCTTCGCCGTGGGCGTCTTGAAGCGTGGTACATTCGCAACTGGTCCTTATGGCTGGATATTACTCTGCTGCTTCGCACTCTGGCTGCTGTTTTGGCGGGAAAAGGGGCATACTGATCAGAAGTTTTGATGAATTTTTATAATCTGCTGGCGCTGCGATAGCAGCATGAATGTCTACTTGAATTATTTCTTCCAGATATATTCGGATTGAGGTGGAACTAATTCATCATCCGAACCACTGGTTGAAACACCGGCTGTACCACTGTCCGAACCGCCGGCTGTATTCTGAACGGATCCGGTTCCTTCCGGCGGGCTGCCGGTACTCTCCGGCGGGCTTACGGGGTTAATGATTTTTCCGGTTAATTCGGGAATAGGAGCTATCATAACCGCAGGCCGGAAAATATTATACCTTCCAGTCAACCATCTGGAAACATCCTCTAAAGAAAGACGCCCCTGGGGTGTTTTTGCAGAAAAGATAGTCATATCAGCAGTCATTTTTACGTCATTTGTCCCAGAAACCGACTCCATTTTTAAACCCTGCACCTCGGTTAAGTTGGTCATGTTCTCTATATCCTCACATAAATGCAGCATCTCGCGATAATTTCCCTGTGCCGTGATTTTAACAGGCATTTCCAGCAATATCGGATCTTCTTTAATATTTCCGGGCTCCAGACTGGTAATATCCACCCCTGCAAAGATTCCGTCCAGACCTAAAATTATCACACTGGAACCGTCTCTCATTTCAGTCTCAAAATACTTCCCGGTTGCCTTTATATCATTTTTTGCCTTGTCCAGCTTGCTGCTCTCAATCTGCAGAGATGCTGACTGCGCTAAAGCCTGAGTAAGCTTGGCCTGATTTTCGGCCAATTCGCTTTTTACTTTCGAATACGCTTCAAGCTGTTTAGTAAGGATAAAGTGATAAAAACAAAATCCCACCACGGCGATGAGTAAAATCAGTAAAAGTATCTTATCCCTGCCGCTTAAACGTTCCAACATTTATAAATCATCCTTTAGTAGGGCTGTTATTTGAAAAGTAATCCCCTGGCTCTCCCTGCTTGCTTTGATCAGTTTAACTTCTTTGAAATAAGGAAGCTGATACAGGTTGTTGATAAAAACGCCAATAGAAGACATGGTCAGAGAAGCTCCCTTAAAATCAACTTGGTTAGGCCTCTGTATATCAACAGATTGGCCAGAGCCAGCCAAACTTGACTGCTTCTGCTCTTCTTTGCCCGTTATAACCGGGCTGGAACCAATAGTTACCTTAAGGTCTGGTTTGTAAGACAGTTCCACGCTGTTAAGCCACAGGTCAACAGGAGAAATATTATTATAATCGTAGAACATATCAGACCAAACTACATGCCTTTTTAACAGGAAATTATATTGGTCGATAGTTTTCTCCAGTTCTTTCCTTTCGCTGGTAATTTTCTCAACCCTGTCAACGACCGGAGCCAGTTCAGCCAACTGCTGCTGAGTTCCTCTCAGCTGATTATTCATCACAAAAAAATTAATAACTAAGAAGCCACAACTAATTGCCAATAAAGTAACTATCAGGGTAACACCGCTGATTAAAAAAAGACGGCGGAGATCAATATTTCCCTCCCGTTGTAGGTTGGGCGGCAAAAAATTTACCTTGTAAATCAAGAGAGTACCTCCCTTATGGCCAGCCCAATGGCTACAGCGTATTGAGGATCAAAATCCATACCTTGCGGCAGATCCAATCCGGGGATCCCTTCTTCAACAGGAAGATCAAGCGCATCACGCAAGTAATCGGCAAGACCTTTCAGCTTGCATGTTCCCCCGCTTATAATTACTTTTTCTACAGAGAGATTCTCCAAACTGGAATAATAATCAAGTGAACGGCTAATCTCCCTGGAAATCTCATCAAGACCTTCACGCAAAATCCCACTAATATGCCCGCTTCCAGGCCCCTGGTCATGTTCGTATTCCGCAGTAACAGCAGCTTCTTCTTTCATTTGCTGGGCATCCAAAAATTCCACGCCGTAGGTTTCCATCAGACGTCCTGTTAAGACGCCGCCCCCTACCGGTAAAAGACGAACAAATCTGATCATTGTATCTTTTACTATAACCAGTTGAGAAGTTTTAGCGCCTATTTCGACAATGGCCACAATCCCTGCTGATGATTTTCCAAAAAGGCGCCAGAGCGCAAAAGCCTTTAAATCAATAGCGGTCAATGTCATTCCGGCGCGTGAAAAGACGCTGTGATACTGGTATACTATGGCCGAAGGCACGGCTAAAAGAAGGATGTTTTCTCCTTCTTTTTGATCCTGTGTTGTCAGTCCTTGATCCAAACGGATATGCCTGACAATCAGCTGATCAACCGGTATGGGAACAAATTTCTCAAGCTCGAATCTGGCAGCCGCCGCGAGTTCCTTATCACTCATTTTCGGCAGGAGTATAATGCGGCTGATCAGCTTTTCCCCGCCGATACAGGTAATAACTTCCTTTAATTGGGGATTGGCTATTTCTCTCAAAGCAACGACAAGGTTTTCTTCATCGAATTGCTCCGTCCAAACTCCTGAAGGAGCAGGATAACTTCTCAAGTCAGCAACTTCGGGAACACCACCTATAACCTTGACTTCCGCAACTTTAATCGTGCTTGTGCCGATATCAATTCCCATAAAGTGATTTTTTTTGGGCAAGATCCTCTGTAAAATATTTTTCAAACAGAAGTCCCCCTAAGCAACGTTTAACTTTAAATAAGTAAAGATTTTCATGAAAAATTATTTTGTCCTTTAATCAATCTAAATTTACAACCTTCGACATTTTTTTAATTTTTCCTTTTTTATCCTGAAAGTTTTTAAAATATTTTATCAACTAAAAACATTTAACCAAAAACTATACTTGTGAAAAAAACCGCCGAAATATATTAAAGAACCGTGGATGTAAAATGCAGCCGGTTTCTGGTTCGAAAAAGGATTGCTGGCAAACAGATTATATATTTGTGTTGAAATATGTCATTAGTTTTAAACCTTTCATTTTAAGAAGATTCGGTTATCTCTTTGTAAATAAAAACAGCTACTACTTTTCCACAGGCATGATTCATTTACGGACAGCCAGGACTTTTGAAGCCGTCTTAATCAGAAAAATGGAATTTAAAATCCACAAGGCCTTTCTCTAAACGATAATATATATCCAGTTACAAACCCATCCATTGAATGTTAATATGCAGGAAAAATCATCACATCTGTAGAAAATATCAGAAATTTGGAAGACAGCCAAAAAAAGGAGTAAAAAATGAAAATCCCACCCGCAAAAATTTATTTTTCAGAAAAAGATAAGTCTGAAATTTTAAACAGAATAAACGAGTCACTCACCAGCGGCCAATTAACACTGGGTAAGAACACAAGGGAATTTGAAGAAAGCTTTGCGGCTTATCTTAACATTAAAAATACAGTTGCCGTAAACAGCGGAACCAGCGCCCTGGAAATACCGCTGCGGATATTCAACGTCAAGGATAAAGAGGTGCTTGTCCCTACAAATACTTTTTTTGCCACTGTTCTGGCTGTTCTTCACGCGGGAGCCAAAGTATGTTTTGTAGAAGCCGATCCGGCAACTTTTTCAGTAGATGTGAACGATTTAAAAAACAAAATAGGTTCTCAAACGGCCGGAGTTATTGTAGTCCATATTGGAGGAATTGTAACTCCGCGGATTAATGAAATAAGAGAACTCTGTGAAGAACACGGCATTTTTTTGCTTGAAGACGCAGCCCATGCCCACGGAAGCGCATATAGCGGCAAAAAAGCCGGTACTTTCGGCCACGCGGCTTCCTTCTCTTTTTATCCCACCAAGCTTATCACCAGCGGGGAAGGCGGGATGATTGCTTCCAGCGATGAAAAGATAAAGAACGAGGCTATGCTCTTCCGTGATCAGGGCAAAGTATCTTTTACGCAAAATTTACACGGCAAGCTGGGTTACAACTGGCGCATGAGCGAGATTCACGCGGCTGCAGGGCTTGTTCATTTCAGAAACCTGGAATCTTTTATAGAAGAAAGAGCAAATATCGCCAGGATTTATGATAAACACTTAAAAGGCGGCAATGTAATTACTCCTTTAAAAATTCCCGAAGGTTGCAGAACGAACTATTACAAGTACATAGCAATGATCGATAAAAATATTGATCGTCAAATTTTAAAAAATCATCTCCGGGACAAATATGACGTCGGCCTTAGCGGAGAGGTATATGAGACTCCCTGTCATCTCCAGCCTGTCTTTAAAGAGCAGTTTAAAGAAGGCGATTTTCCGCTGGCGGAGGAAATCTGTCAAAGGCACATCTGCCTGCCTGTATACCAGGGAATGAAAGATGAAGATGCTGAATACGCAGCTTTCTCATTGAAGAAAGCTGCCGAGGATATTTACGGCCAAAAAAAAATAGAAAATATAAAATGAGAAAGGATACCTAAATGAGATGTCTGGTAACCGGCGGATCCGGTTTTATAGGTTCACACGTAGTGGATAAACTGATCAGCAAAGGTGCAAGAGTAAGGATTTTTGATATGGTTTTGCCTGCTTTCAGGCATGATGTTGAATTTTATCACGGAAGCATACTTGATCTGGAAGCGCTCAGGATGGCAATAAGCGGCGTGGATGTTGTCTTTCACCTTGCCGCCATAGCGGACGTTAAAGACGTGTACGAAGATCCGTATTATGCCGAAGCCATTAACGTCAGGGGCACGATGAACGTTCTGGAAGCATCCAGAAGATCCGGCGGACGGGTAAAGAAAGTAGTATACGGAAGCACTACCTGGGTTTACAGCGAAGCAGAAGGTGCGGTCGTGGACGAGAGCGTACCCCTGCATCCACCGACTCATCTCTATACTGCCACTAAAATAACCGGTGAGTATTACTGTTTTGCCTACAGCAGGCTCTACGGACTGGAAACTGTCGTGCTTCGCTATGGAATACCATATGGGCCCAGGGCCAGGGACGGCGCAGTAATACCTATTTTTGTAAACAAGGCCCTGAGGGGAGAACCTTTAACTATTGCAGGCGACGGTTCCCAGTTTAGAAAGTTCGTCTATGTTGAAGACCTGGCCGAAGGAAATGTCCTGGCCTTGAAGTCAATAGCTAAAAACAAGATATATAATCTTGACGGCAACGAAAAAATTTCTATAAGACAAATAGCTGAAACTGTCCGCGAAATAATCGGCGATGTAAAAATAGAATATATCCCTGCCCGCCCCGGGGATTTCTCCGGAAAGGAAGTTGTCAGCCAATTGGCCAAAGAAGAACTTGGCTGGGAACCGAAAATCTCATTCAGGGAAGGGGTAAAAAGGTATGTTGAATGGTTTAAAGAAACTCAGGATAAATTAGGTGTAACACAGCTTGACCTAAATAAAACGTAAAAACAATTAAAATCAAAATTGGAAAGAAAAAATGAGTATTAGAAACTGGTTTGCAGTTAAAATAAATCATGATTATTTTAGCTTAAGCTCAAAAATGGAAAATATAAAGTATTTTGCAGAACAAGGCTTTTTATTCAACCATTTAATAGATCGAATCAAATGGCATTATGCCCCTTCTTTTTTTTATGTTCTAAGATTCCCAAGCCATATTGACATCGAAGCGTCCAACATGTGCCAAATGTCATGTCCAATGTGCGGAAGACACTTGATGAAAAACATCAAACAGGGTCATATGGATTTTGATCTTTATAAAAAAATCATTGACGAATGCTCGAGAGAAAAGGTGTACTCAATAAAGCTCAGCTGGCGCGGTGAACCGCTGTTAAATCCCAACATTGCAAAGATGATTAACTACGCAAAAGAAAAGGGAATCAAGGATGTTGCTTTTCTTACAAACGGCGAAAGGTTAAACGAAAATTTAACCAATCAGCTTATCGAATCCGGTTTGGATTGGATAAGCATTTCATTTGACGGTTTAAATGATGTGTACGAAAAAATCAGGTATCCTGCCAAATTTGAAAAGGCTGTAAAAGAAATAAAATACATCAAAAAAGCCCGTGAACAAAAAAGGCTGAAAAAACCTTTGATCAGGATACAATCAATCTGGTCGGCTATAAAGAACAACCCGGACGAATTCAAAGATTTCTGGAAACCAGTTGCCGATAGAATCAATTTTATTGCCGATCAGATAAGGTCCAGGGAAGAAAAAGATTTTTCACACGATCCAAATTATATCTGCCAGTCGCCATGGCAGAGAATTTGTATTATGTGGGACGGCCGGGTAGCTCAATGCCACGGAGATTATCTGGAAAGAAACATATTAGGGGATGTTAAAGCAAATACATTGCGTGAAATCTGGCATGGTGAAAAATTCAACAATTTAAGAAGCTTAATGAGAAACAAAAAAAGGCTGGATACTCCACCCTGTAAAATATGCTGTGATGGTGGTATAACGCAGGAAGAAAATATTATTGTGGAAGACAAGAAAATGAAGATTCTCAAATACATTGGACAGGAACTTGACGTTGCTTCAATGGACGCAAGGCCGGGAGCAAGAAAATGAGAGTTCTGGTTATTGCCCCTCATATGGACGACGAAACGCTGGGCGCAGGAGGCGCCATAACTAAACACGTTACAGCGGGTGATCAGGTAACGGTCTGTTTCATCGCCAACAGAGCTTACAATCATGTTTATGATAATTGCATGATCCAAAAGCAAAAAGAAGCCGCCCTAAAATCAAAAGAAATCCTCGGTTATAATGAAGCAATCTTTTTTGACTTGAATGACGAACAGTTGGACGAAAAAACAATCAATATACTTGTTCCTCTTGAAAAACTGATTACTGAACTGCGACCCGAAATCATTTATCTTAACCACAGGGGCGACACAAACCAGGATCACAGTTCTGTTTTTAAAGCCGGAATTATCGCTGCCAGGACATTTGCAAATCCATATCTAAAAAGAATTTTATGTTATGAAATTTTATCTTCCACTGATCAGGCTCCTCCTTTTCAGGAATACGGTTTTTTACCCAATTACTACGTCAACATAGAGGATTTTATCCAACAAAAAATTAACGCTTTAAAATGCTATGAAGATGAACTGAGAATCTTCCCCCACCCCAGGTCCGTAGATGGAGTGGTTACCCTGGCTAAAAAAAGGGGTATGGAAATCGGATACCAGTATGCTGAGGCATTTTCACTGGTCAGGGAAAAGTGGGATTAGATTGAAGATTTGTTTTAGGGTAGACGCTGGAAACAAAATCGGCATGGGGCATTTAATGGAATCATTGGCGCTTGCCGGCAGCTTGAAGAAAAAAATTACCGAAGAGATTGTTTTTATTGCCAATAGTCCAGCAATCAAGATTATCGAGAAAAACGGTCATAAAGCTGTTAAGATAAATGATCAGATAAATGAGAAAGAAGAAGTCTCTTTCATAAAGGACATTTTAAGGAAATCCGGCTGTCAGTGTTTAATTATTAACCTTCCCGGTAAAGACAGCAGTTTTTTTAATAAATTGGAGTCAGGCGCAGAAAAGACAGCGGTTATTCTTGACGATGCTGAACACCGGCCGATAAAAGCTGATATTGTTGTAAATTACAGTATAACTCAGGAAGAAAAGTACTATCTGTCCCTGCCTCAGTCTAAGACTTTATATTACATCGGGCCCAAGTATGCTCTTCAACCGGAGATACTGCATAAATCATGGAAACAGGAAAAATATATACCTGATCAATGCCGGGCTATATTATTGAATCAGGGAGGAAGCGATCCCTTCGGGCTAACTATACGGATTATAAAAGAACTGGAATTGTTAAACCTTAAACAGGTAATCTATATACTCACAGGCCAGGAAATGCTGCCGAAACACAAGAACGAAATCGAAAAAACAAAGCCGTTTCTAAAAAATAATTATCGGTTCATGGACAGCATTACCCAGGAAAAAGTATATGAATTAATGGCCGAATGCGATTTGGCTATTACTGCAGCCGGCAATACACTTTATGAGCTTGCTGTTTTCGGAGTACCATCGATAACCGTCTGTCATCATGAATTGCACAATAAGGTTGCGGGCAAATTCGCCGAAAGAAAAGCTGTAATTAATTTAGGCGAAGGTTTAAAATTACGTGATGGTATTATTGCTAAAACTGTTCATAATCTGATTAACTCTAAAGAAGAAAGGATTTTCTTGAACGGAAATATAAAAAGAATAGCAGATGGGCTTGGAAGTAAAAGAGTTGCCGAGAGGATTTTAGAATGTTAAGGGTTCTAATGACCGGAGCAGGCGGTTATTTAGGAAGTTCGTTATTAGCCCGTTTACCTGATTGGAATATTACGGCGCTTGGAACGGAAAAACCGGGGATAATCCTCCCGGATAATTTTACATTCATTAAAGGCAGTATCACAGATGATCAACTCGTCTATGAATTGACGAAAAACATTGACCTGGTTTTGCATCTCGCGGCAGTTAAAGGTTCGGAGCAGTGCAGGGAAAAACCCCTGGAAACTATCGAAATAAATGTTTGGGGAACCCATACCCTATTAAAAAACGCATTGCTAAATAATGTTCAAAGATTTATCTTTGCTTCGACTTATTGGGTTTACGGAGGTACCAACGAATTACCCTTTAAGGAAAGCATGCCGGCCAGGCCGGACGAATTATACGGGATAAGCAAAGCTGTTTCTGAAATGGAAATTACCGGGTCGGATATAGATTACGTTATTTTAAGGTTTACAAATATTTTTGGTTTGGGCAGTGGGATAAAGCATGAAGATGTTGTTTTTAACTTTATCAAGTCCGCAGTAGAAAGAAAGCCTTTAAATGTATTTGGGGAAGGAACACAGAAACTGGACTTTATAGAAATAGGGGATGTCTGCAATTGTCTCCTAAGAATTAGTCAAAACAAGGAAATTTCTAGGCGCATCCTGAATGTGGGCAGCGGAAGGCCCGTTACTATTAACGAACTTGCCGAAATAATTAAGCTCACACTTTATAATGAGTATCAAACTGAAGTACCCATCGTACACCCCCCCTTTCAAGTTAAGGCGGATGATAAATGGGTTTCCATTGTTGAATTAGAAAACAAGACAGGCACAGTAATTGAAGAAGCTTTGGAACAGTCAATAAAAAAATTTTTTCGAGATTATAAGGAGAAATACTGTTGATCCAAACTGCAAGGCCATTTTTTAAAAATAAGGATTTAATTATTGAGGAAATTAAAAAAATACTGGAAACAGGACAATTAATGAACGGGGACAATACCGCAGCTTTTGAGCGCGAGTTTGCAGAATTCACAGGAACTAATTATGCAATCTCAGTAAATTCTTGTACGACAGCCCTGGAAATTGTCCTGCGTCACCTTAATATCCGGGACAAGGAAGTTATTGTTCCTGTCAACACTTTTGTAGCTACGTGCAGCGCCGTATTATTCGCGGGAGGCAAACCTGTTTTTGCGGATATTAAGGACAATACTTATAACATAGGAGTCGAGGAAGTCAGAAAAAAGATCAGCCGCCAAACGAAAGCGGTGGTTGTTGTGCATATTGCCGGTATTGTTTGTGAGGATATCCTGGAAATAAAAAAACTATGTGAAGAGTATAATATATCTCTTATTGAAGACTGTGCCCATGCCGTCGGGGCATCTTACGGGAATAACCTGGCAGGAACATATGGGCTGGCTGGGTGCTTTTCTTTTTACCCGACAAAGATTATTACTACGGGAACCGGAGGAATGATCACTACCAATTCAAAAGAACTGGACATGTTTGCCAGGAGTGTCAGATATCATGGTAAAAGCAATGACAGCCACGAGATTGTAAATGTCGGCAACAACTGGTTTATGGATGAAATAAGGGCAACCCTGGGGCTGTACCAACTGCGGGATATTAATGGATTAATCGCTCACAGAAGACTGATAGCCAAATTATATAATAAGAAGCTAGAAAAAATTAAAGGTGTCAACATACTTAAAGCTGCAGACGGATGCATGCCTTCGTTTTACAAATACCCGGTTCAGTTGGAAAACGAAGACGAGCGTAATAAACTAAAAGATCATTTCCATAAAAATTATCAGATTGAACTGGAAAGCGTTTACTGGCCGCCATGTCATCTGCAGCCTGTGTTTAGAAAACTTTTTGGTTGTAATCCGGGAGATTTCCCTGCAGCCGAGCAGATTCTAAGCAAGCAGGTAACACTGCCTATTCATTCCCTGATTAGTGAAAAAGACGTTGATCATGTTGTTTCCGGAATGAAGGAATTTCTATGCGTATAGGTATCCACCAGCCGATGTACCTACCCTGGTTGGGGTTCTTTGACAGGATTTATAAATGTGATACTTTTATCCTGCTGGATAATATAGCGTATTCTAAAAATTATTTTGTCAACCGAAATAAAATCAGAACATTGGAAGGATGGACCTGGTTAACCGTACCTGTGCTGACTAAAGGAAACTTTGGACAGCTGATCAAGGATGTACGTATTGACAACTCAACTAACTGGGCCGAGAAACACTGGAAATCGCTTTATTATACATATAAAAAAGCCCCCTACTTTGAACTGCACAAGGATTTTTTTAAAAAGACATATCAGGAAAAATGGTTTCTTTTAATCGATTTGATAGAACACATACTTTCTTATTTGCTGAATGGTATAGGAATCAAAACCCCGGTAAAAAAAGCTTCCCTTTCCCCAGCGGAAGGGAAGAAGGAAGAATTGGTCTTAAACTTATGTAAACACTTTGGAGCAAAAGAGTATTTATCCGGGCCTGATGGCAGAAATTATTTAAACCAGGATTTGTGGAACCAAAACAACATTAAAATACTTTTCCACGATTATCTGCATCCAGAATACAATCAAGTCCAGGGTGATTTTATGCCTTTTATGTCGGTTGTGGACTTATTATTCAATTGTGGAGCAGAGTCTTTAAAGATTTTAGGTGCCAATAAAAATAAAGGGATTCTTTTAAATGACACAAATAATCAAAGTTGGCAATAAAAAAATAGGGCCCGGATGCCCTGTATTTGTTATAGCCGAAATAGGATGTAATTTTGAAGGCGATCTGGACCGGGCGAAAGAAATGATCCGCGCGGCGTCGGCTGCCGGAGCAGATGCCGTAAAATTTCAAACTTTTATACCTGAAAAGCTTACCACCAGGACAGCCCCTAAATTCTGGGATATTGAAGGCTGTCCGGGTGAAACTCAGTATGATGAATTTATTCAGATGCCTAAGCTGACTCTGGAAAAATACAAGGAACTTAAAAAAACGGCTGAGGACGCCCGCATCATATTTTTTTCAACGCCCGAAGATGAGGATTCGGCTGATCTGCTAGAGAGTATCGGCGTCCCACTTTACAAGATCAGTTCCATGAATATTACACACTTGCCTCTCTTAAGGCATGTAGCCAAAAAGGGCAAACCCATAATTATCTCTACCGGAGGCTCTACAATAAAAGAAATAAAAGAAGCTGTTACAGCTATAGTGTCCGAAGGGAACCGGCAAATAGTTATTTTGCATTGCATAACCAATTATCCGGCAAAGGTTGAAAATGTAAACTTGAATATGATAATAGATATCAAAAATAATTTCGGCGATTACCCTATCGGTTACTCGGACCATACAAAGATGGAAGACAGTTTAAGCATTATAATCGGAGCAGCCGCTCTGGGCGCAAACTCTATTGAGAAACATTTCACTTTTGATAAAAACCGTCCGGGATACGATCATGAAATTTCAGCCGATTACCAGGATTTAAAGGAAATAACCAACAGGTTAAGAATTCTGGAAAGAGGACTGGGTATTTCCTGTAAAAAGCCGACCGAATCCGAAAAGAAGATCATTCCCCTGGCTAGAAGGAGTATTGTAGCAAAAACAGACATACCAAAGGGAACCAGGATAAGCAAAGATATGTTGAGCATTAAAAGACCGGGCACAGGCATCGAACCAAAGTTTATCCTTGATGTAGTTGGAAAGAAGGCTTTAACCCATATCAAGGAAGATGAGATTTTGGTCTGGAACATGCTGAATTTAACTGGCAAAGAAGACATTTAATATTTTTTGGGGGTGTGAAGATGATCCTTGGAATAACACCTGCACGGGGCGGCAGCAAGGGAATACCCAGAAAAAATATCAAAACAATTTGCGGCAAGCCTTTACTTGCCTGGACTATTGAAGCGGCCTTGAATTCGAAACTGCTGGACGATTACGTTGTTACAACAGAAGATACTGAAATTGCTCAAATAGCAGTAAAATACGGGGTAAAAGTCCTTCAACGCCCTGTTGAATTAGCTTCCGATGAAAGCACAACACTTTCAGTCCTTCAGAATGTTTTAGAACAAGTCTGGGCCGATATCGTAGTTGTGCTGCAGGCTACATCTCCGGTAAGAAATGACGATTTAATTGATAGCTGCATAAAAAGATTCCTTGACAGCGGGGCTGATTCTTTAGCAACAGGGTTTATTTGCAAGTATGTCGAATACGGTAAAAGCCTGCAAAGAAGGCAGGACATAAAAGGATTCTTCTATGATGACGGAAATATATATATCATGAATAGTACATTGATAAAAGCAGGAGAAAGATTTGGACAAAAAATTGAAAGAGTCCTTCTTGACAATGAACAAAATGTTGATATTGATGATGAATTCGGTTTCTGGCTGGCCGAGCAGGTATTATTAAAAAGAAGTAAAGGTCAACTATATTGAGCATATTAGCAATTGTAGAGTTTAAACAACAAGTTTTAAATATACTGAACCTCAATTTGCAGGAAAATATACAGTGGGTTACTACAGGACCAGAATCTTTATATACACTAGAAAGACTAGGAATACCTTGTGTTGCTTTAGAAGATTATTCGACCCCAGATGAACTTAAAAAGAATGGTCAAGACGCTCTGGATAGAGTAAATAAGATATGCAATTACATTGATAAATTATTATTGGATAACAACGAAGATATTAAGAGTTATGGACTTAAAACAGCTTTTTATTCAATAACCAACTTCTTTAATAAATTTAACCTGGTATTTACACGTATTTCTCAATTAAAGTGTTTAACAAAGAAAGAAAAGCATCAATCAATAATAGCTTTTAGTTCAACTAATGAAACGTATGATTATGATATTTGTAATTTAACCAATTCTGATTCCTTTGTTGGGGATTTATTAGAATTAGTAAACTTACCAGATACAAATATTATAATCCATAGGAATATTATTAAAACAATTAGCAGACAAAATATTCTTAGTTTAATTAAAAATCACTACAAGAAAAATATCTTAATTTATAACTTGCTCATGAATATAAGATACAAAACTGCTGTCAACAATCTAGGCAGTAAAAAATATAATATTTGTTTGTACGGCAGCAATAATGAATGGTTTAATGTTAGCAGCAATCTAACTCATCTAGGAGTAAAAGTTAAATACATTTCCAAAGAATTATTTGCCCCCAATAATTGTATAGATGATAAAATCAGTTTATTACTTCTTAATAATATGGAAAAGGAAAGTTATTTTCGCCATCTCTTCATGTGCCATGAAGTAGACACTTATCCGTTATTTAAAAAACATATCCTTCGTTTATTAGGAAATAGTGTAAAATATATATCGATCTATGAAAAGGCAAAATGTCTTTTTCAGCAAAAAAAAATTAGCGCTTTATTATGCAACGCAAAAACACTGCCTGAAGATCATATTATATGTAAAGCGGCACAGGATATGAGAATCCCTGTCTTTATTTATCAGTATGGAGAATTTGGTTCTCATTACCATTTAACTGCAGAGTTCTATGATTTGCTCACAACAGATATTTACCTTTCCTATGGCGAAAATGTTTGTAAGTTTTTACAGGAAAAAGCGAATTATTATCACACACAGTTATTAACAACGGGTTCCTCTTCTCTTGATAAATTAAAAAGAAAAAAATTTATAAAAAGACATTCTCCGCTGTCCAGGTGGGTTTCCGATATGAAAAAGAAAAGACAAACTATCTGCCTGTACGCAACTACCAACTATTTTCAAAATAACTGGTACGCGGGATATGATCCGCCTCCTTCAGATATAAAATTTTACCGCACACAATTTACCCTTTTTAATGGTTTACTAAATATAAAAGATTTGAGTTTGGTTTATAAATTGCATCCCAATCCTATATATCTTAAACCTCCTTTTTTATCTAACTTTAAAAGCGACTCATTAATTGTAATTCACAATGAATATGGTTTCAGCGATCTTTTACAATATGCGGATCTAATAGTACTTGACTGGCCAAGCACTACTTTGCTTCAATCACTGACCACCGATAAACCTGTTTTCGTGGTCATGAAGCACCTCAAATATTTTACTGAGGCAAGAACATTGCTGGAAAGGCGCGCCATCTGTTCAGATGAACCGGAACAATTGTTGAGTAATATTTCCTGTTTTTTGAGAAACAATATTTATCCCGCCGATGTGAACGACAACGCTTTTTTAAAAATGTACGGGACCTTTCTAGACGACGGCAACAGCCACAATAGAGCAGCGGCTGTTATTTTGAATAATGCCGCAAAATACAGGATGGGAGAATTTGAAACTGGCTGATGAATCTTTTCTGATCAAAAGATTTTCCTATAAGTTATTTACAAACATCGTCTCCCTGGCCATTAACCTGATCACATTCAGTATTATTCCTAGAGGACTTGGTCCAAAGGCTTTTGGGGATTTTAACTTTCTTACCGGCTTCTTTACCCAGGTTGTTAATTTTTTTGACATGGGAACTTCAATTTGCTTTTATACAAAGCTTTCCCAAAGGCAAAAAGACTCCGGCCTGGTGTCTTTTTATTTTCGGTTTGTACTAACCGTCTTTTCATTGACACTCGCTCTTGTCTATCTGACTCATTTGACTCCGGCATCTGCAAAAATCTGGCCGGATCAGAAATTTATTTTTATTTTTTTGGCGTCGTTATGGGCAGCCTTAAGCTGGGTCCTGCAGATTATTAACCAGATGAATGACGCCCACGGTTTAACCGTTACCTCTGAAAAAGCCCGGATCATACAGAAGTTTTTGGGATTGGGGATCATCTGTCTGATGTATGTTTTCGGACAGATTAATCTGTTCAATTTCTTCTGTTATCATTATTTCTTATTCTTTTTGTTAGGCGGATGCCTGATTTGGATTTCACAGCAAAAAGTATCTCCCTTAAAGTATATCCCGCATTCTTCTTTAAACAGTACAAAAGAATATCTGAAAGAGTTTTACCACTTCAGCCACCCTCTTTTTTTCTACACCTTAGCAGGTCTGGTTACCGCTTTATTTGACAGGTGGTTGTTACAGGTATACGGCGGTAGTATTCAACAGGGATTCCTGGGGCTTTCTAATCAGGTAGGAGCGTTCTGTTTTCTTTTTACAAGCGCAATGACTCCGCTTTTAACCAGAGAGTTTTCCATATCTTTTGCCAACAAAAACCTGGCGGAAATGGCCCATCTATTTCAACGCTACATTCCAGTTTTTTATTTTATTGCCGCCTTCTTTTCATGTTTTATTTCTGTCCAGGCAGGCAAGGTAACTTATTTTGTAGGCGGGACCGGTTATCAAAATGCGGTAATACCTGTAGCCATTATGGCTTTTTACCCGATCCATCAGACTTACGGACAATTAAGCGGTTCCGTTTTTTATGCCAGCGGCCAAACCAAACTCTATAGAAATATCGGAACCGTTTTTATGCTTGCAGGCATTCCAGTCACCTATTTCCTTATTGCTCCTGCGCAAAAGATGGGGTTAAACGCAGGCGCTGCCGGACTTGCCCTGAAAATGGTCCTGCTTCAGTTTTTCGCAGTTAATGTACAACTTTATTTTAATACCAGGCTGTTAAAAATTTCTTTGGGACATTTTTTTAAACACCAGCTTTTCAGCGCCGGGTGCCTGATTATACTCGCCTTAGCTGCCACCATGGCAGTAGACAGGGGTCTGGGGCTAAAAGAACATGTTATTTTGAGTTTTCTTTTATCTGGTTTTTTTTACTTCGTTGCGGTAGCTGCTGTAATTTACTTTTTTCCATATATTGCAGGCTTTAATAGACAAGATGTTCTTTACATATTAAAATATTTATTTAGAAAAGAGGAGCTATGATTAATTTAAAAGAAAAATTGAGAAAAAATGAACTAACTATCGGTTCCTGGATTACCCTGGGTCATTCTTCTATTGCCGAAATTATGTGCCAGGCAGCCTTTGACTGGCTTGTTGTTGACATGGAACATAGCGCCATTACTTTAGATCAAACGCAGGAAATCGTAAGGGCCATAGAGCTTAATGGTATTGTTCCGCTGGTGAGAGTAGGGGAAAATAACGCCAATCTAATTAAGCGGGTAATGGATGCGGGAGCACATGGTGTTATAGTACCGATGATTAGTTGCCTGGACGATGCGGTAAAAGCTGTCCAAGCTGTCAAGTACCCTCCTTATGGAACAAGAGGCATCGGACTGGCAAGGGCTCAAGGATATGGAGCCCGTTTTACAGAATACAAAAAGTGGGTAAACGAGGAGAGTATAGTAGTAGCACAAATAGAACATATAAAGGGCGTTGAAAATTTAGAAGACATCCTTAATGCAGATTTTATTGATGCTATTATAGTTGGTCCTTATGATCTTTCCGGTTCATTGGGAATCCCAGGTCAATTTGAAAATCCTATTTTTATTGATGTATTAACAAGAATAAAAAATACTACACGCAAATTAAATAAAGTTCTCGGTTATCATGAAGTATCCTCCGATCCTAATCTTCTGCTTCAGAAAATAAAAGAAGGATACAGTTTTCTCGCTTACAGCATAGATATTATGTTTCTTGGGGAATCCTGCAAAAGCGGCTTGTCCATAATTAAAGACAATCTAAAATAATTAATTGTATAGGAGTGTTGAGATGTCAGTTATCGGTATTATACCTGCAAGGATGGGCTCCTCCCGCTTTCCTGGAAAACCAATGGCCAAGATATTAGGCATGCCAATGATTGGGCACGTTTTTTTAAGAAGCAAAATGAGCCATTCTCTGGATGAACTGTATGTAGCTACTCCCGATGAGCAAATCTATAACTACATAAACTCAATAGGCGGTAAAGCCGTTATAACTTTGGATTCACATGTCAGATGTACGGATCGCATTACTGAGGCTGTTCAAAAAATCGAAATTTCCAACCAGGTTCAATATGACGTTATAGTAAATATCCAGGGCGATGAACCGATGGTACATCCTAAAATGATCGATGACGCAATAAAAGAAATCTTGGATAACGGACCTGCAGAGACTGTTAATTTGATGGCCCCACTGGCTACAATAAAGGAGCATGAAGATATCAACGAAGTAAAGGTAGTAGTCGATAAAAACAATAATGCATTGTATTTCTCAAGAGAACCGATTCCATCCAGGAAAATGGGTTCCCTCAATGTTCCTATGTTTAAACAGGTTTGTATAATCGCTTTTAAAAGAGATTTTTTATTTATGTTTTCCCGGTTAGAACCCACTCCTTTAGAAATAGCTGAATCGGTAGATATGATGCGGGCAATCGAACATGGATATAAAGTAAAAATGCTGGAAACTAGTTTTAAAACATACAGCGTTGATACATCAGATGACTTAAGCCATGTCGAAAAACTTCTGACAAACGATGACTTATTAAACAGCTATATTGGGATAAATTGAGATGATAGAGGAAGATATTCGCAAGCGTTCCGTATTTAATACTTATTTGGAATTGGTCCAGCAGGACAGTAAAATTTTCTTTCCTGATGAAAGTAAATTTATTTTTATTGAATGCCCTGGCTGCGCAAGTTTAGAGCATAAAAAGCAATTCAAAAAGTGGGGTTTTAATTATGTATTATGTTGCAATTGCAAAACCCTATTTGTAAATCCGAGGCCCAGGTTTGATTCCCTGCTGTCTTTTTACAAAGAATCACCGTCCACAAATTTTTGGGTAAATGACTTTTTTAAACCCATAGCAGAAATCCGCAGAGATAAAATTTTTAAAAAGAGAGCAGAGTATATAAATACTATCTTTCCCGAACTGCAAAACAGTATAATAGGTGACATCGGGGCCGGTTTTGGTTTGTTTTTAGAGGAACTTGCCAAGATTTGGCCATCAGCAAAATTAATTGCAATCGAACCATCCATAGAAATGGCTGAAATATGCAAGAGTAAACGTCTTAGTGTAATACCGGATGCTCTGGAAAATGTCCGTGGATGTGATAATAGATTTGACTTGCTTGCTTGTTTCGAGCTTTCTGAACATATTCATAGTCCCTCAAGTTTTTTGAAGAAGATTTGGGAGTTGTTAAAGCCAGGGGGATATTTATACTTAACGACCTTAAATGGAGAAGGATTCGATATACAGGTATTATGGGAAAACTCAAAAAGCATCGCTCCCCCTCACCATCTTAATTTTTTTAATGTCCGTTCCATAGAAATATTGTTAAGAAAAAATGGCTTCGAGGTCGTTAATGTCGATACTCCGGGAGAATTAGACTGGGATATAGTAGAAGGAATGTTTCTTAAAGAAGGAATTGATATAGGCCGTTTCTGGAGTCTCCTGGTGGATAAAGACACAGCTATAAAACAACGCCTGCAGGATTGGATAGCAAAAAGCAAGTTATCTTCACATATGAGAGTAGTAGCCAAAAAGAATATTTAAAAACATGGGGATATGTTAAACTTCCGTTCCTTTGAGAGTTATTAAGAACAGAAAAAACGAGGATTGATGTACTTTTGTATAAAGTGTTTATTTCGACATCATCATTTGCCGAATATGACCACACACCATTAGATATTTTGGAATCTTCCGGCATTTTATACCAGCTTAATCCCCAGGGAAGAAAACTTCAGTTTGATGAATGCGTCAAACTGTATAAGGGTATAGATGGCCTGATTGCAGGAACAGAAATGTTAACTTATGAAATTTTAAAAAACGCAGGTAAATTAAAAGTCATTTCCCGGTGCGGAACCGGATTGGATAATGTAGATCTGCAAGCTGCGAGAAATTTGGGCATCAAAGTTTTCAACACCCCAGATATCCCTACCCAGGCTGTCGCCGAACTTACCCTGGGTCTGATTTTAAATTTACTGAGGTTAATCTGCCGTGAAGACATGCTGGTCAAAACCGGCCGCTGGGAAAAGCACATGGGCGGCTTGCTGAGGGGTAAAACTTTGGGCGTGCTTGGGATGGGAAGAATCGGCAAGAAAGTGGTCGAGCTTTCTTCAACATTTGAAATGAAATACCTGGCCTGGGATATCTCTCCCGACCTTGATTTCGCATCCCGCTACAAAGTTGCCTTTGCGGAACTCGGGGAGGTTTTGGCTGGCTCTGACATATTAACTATTCATCTTCCTTATTTGCCAGGATTAAAAAACATCATCGGCAGTGACCAGCTCAGGCTGATGAAAAAGGAAGCTTACCTGGTTAACGCCGCCCGTGGCGGACTGGTCGATGAGGATGCTTTGGCTGAAGCTTTGAGAGAAAAGCAAATAGCCGGCGCCGCTGTTGACGTATTCGAAAACGAACCATATAGTGGGCCTTTAACCGGACTTGAAAATGCAATCCTTACTCCACACATCGGTTCATACACCAGGGAAACCCGTATAGATATGGAAGTGCAGGCTGTGCAAAATCTTTTACGCGGCCTGAAAGAATACACGTAAAGAGAGTCAGACGTGAAACTTGAATACCTTTCACATGCTCTTCAAAAAAATATTCCCGTCTACGGAAAAGGTATGGAAACAATAGATTTTCATATTTTAAGCTCCGTTAGTCATGGAGATTCAAGCAGCACTTGCAAATTTACCATGGGAAACCACTGGGGCACTCATATTGATTGTCCTGCGCACTTTTTTAAAGAAGGGAAAAGAGTATCGGAATACTCCCCGGAAACATGGATCTTTAAAAACCCGTACGTTTTGGAAATAACTCTTATGGAAAATGAAATCATTACTCCGGAATATATCGGCGCAGTGCCTAAACAAAGTGATTTAATTCTCATCAAGAGCAGTTTCGGAAACTACAGAGGGACTGATAAATACAGTTTCCACAACCCGGAATTCAGCCCGGAGACCGGATTTTTGCTGAGAAAGAAATATCCTTCCGTCAGGGCTGTAGGATTCGATTTTATTTCCGCCTCACCATATCAAAACAGGGAATTAGGCAGGGAAACCCACCGGGCCTTTCTCGGTCCCAATGGAGACGGTTCTCCAGTGCTGTTCATAGAAGACATGGATCTATCCAAAGACCTTGCAGGCCCTCACTGTGTTTATGCGGTCCCGCTTCTATTGGAAGAAGCCGATAGTTCACCGTGTACAGTGATAGGAGAGTTCAAATGATCAAGGCTGTAATCTTTGATTTTGACGGTGTTTTAGTTGAGTCCTCAGAAATAAAAACGAGGGCGTTTCAAATGTTGTTTAACGATTATCCAAACATGGTCGATAATATCGTAAAATACCACATTGACAATATGGGCGTTTCCCGCTATGTGAAATTCAGGTACATTTATACTAATTTTCTTAAGTTAGAACTGACTCCGGAAAAAGAAGCCGAGTTGGGAAGGAAGTTTTCCGAGATTGTACTGGACGAAATTATCAAAGCGCCTTTTGTTCCGGGCGTAATGGACTTTCTTGACAGCAGCAGGAAAAAATATCTTTTTTTCATTGCTTCCGGAACACCCGAGGAAGAACTGAAACAGATTGTTAACCGACGAAATATAGAAAGCTTTTTCTTAGAAGTTTTCGGAACCCCGAAAACAAAAGCAGAAATTATCAAATCAATTTTAGAAAAGCATGCGATTAATCAAAACGAAGCGGTATTCGTCGGCGATGCCGCAACCGACCAAATGGCGGCGGAAGAAACAGGAGTGCCTTTTATTGGCCGCATCACCAGTGAAAATCACACGTTATTTCAGAATTACAAATGGACAATAAAGGATTTTAATCAATTAAGTAATTTACTTACTTTAATAGAAAACTCTCAAAAAGATAATTAGACATCCATGCCGCTGAAGCGGCGCCAGCTAAAGGGATGAACCATCCATTCAAAGGGTGGTCAATACCTTAAGTGCGATTTTGAGCCTTAATTCAAAGAACGAGTGAATCATATTAGTTGAAGGGCGTCGTTGTTCACAGGTGAGCGATATTGCGGAGTGCCGCTGCAGCACCCGGTGAAGCTTCTGTCACAGGACTGCGGTGCGAAACCAGCGGCACACTTAAAGCTTCTTGAAATGACTTAGTGATGTCGGGAATTTAATGTTGGCGATATTACGATACCTGCCTTGCCGCCTTTGCAGCGCCGCTTGGTCCTGTCCGGGGCGAACCGTTGGTGTTGCCGGCACGGAGCACCTGAGCGAACCGTAACAACAACGGCTTGAGGGAGAACATGAGCACATAGGCAGTTGACCTCCCTAAAGCAGATTATATTTACAGGCGGAGTGATCTACGAAATGAAAGTTATTGTCTTTGGCGGATCAGGATTTTTAGGCAGCCACGTTGCCGACTGCTTAACCGAAAAAGGCTATCAGGTAAGTATCTTTGATTTGGAACCTTCACCTTACCTGCTTCCGGATCAAAAGATGATTATCGGAAATATTCTGGACGAGCAGGCAGTTTATGAAGCTGTTCAAGACCAGGATTACATTTTTAACTTTGCGGGCATAGCCGACCTTGACGACGCTACTACCCGGCCCATCGAAACAATAAAGCAGAATATCATGGGTTCGGCGATTCTTCTGGAAGCTTCAAGAAAACACGGCGTGAAAAGGTTCCTTTACGCCAGCACCATATACGTCTACAGTGAAAAAGGAGGATTTTACCGCTGCAGCAAACAATCCGCGGAGTTGTATATAGAAGAATATCTCAGAAAATATGGTTTGAATTATACTGTGCTGCGTTTTGGCACTCTCTATGGGCAAAGAGCAAACAACAGAAACAGCATTTACAATTATTTAAGGCAGGCTATTGAAAATAAACAAATTGTCTGCAGCGGGACGGGTAACGAAATTCGGGAATATATAAACGTCAAGGATGCGGCGCGCTTGAGCGTAATGGCTTTAGATGAAGAATACAGCAATAAGCACGTCATTATTACCGGAAGCAATTCTATGCAGTTCAAGGATATGCTGAGCATGATCAATGAAATTTTAGGCAATAAGATTTCTATCGAATTTAACGGAATGGAGAATAACAACCATTATAATATTACTCCGTATTCATTTGTACCCAAAGCCGGATATAAACTGGTAGGCCAGTATCATGTAGATATGGGGCAAGGGTTGTTGGAATGTATTAGTGAAATTTATAAGAGTATCAAATAAATGGTAAAATGCAATTAAAAATAATTGTTTTCCATGCAAGGGACATTTTCAAAATAAAAAAATCTTTTGGTGAAAAAAATTTCAGCTGGATTTACCTGGGTAAAAAAACAAAACAACTGGAAAGAATCAATTATTGGCTTGGAGCCGAGAAATCTTTTTTTCTGGACGATCTTCTTCAAAAGAAGGCTTACGAAAACAGGCAAACATTTCTGGATTTTATTTCTAATTTAGGTTTTCACCAAAATAATCAGCTTTCCTGGTGGGCATCAAATATATCATATAGAAACCCCTTGACCAACGACTTATATCTGTTGTTCTGCTATGAATGCATATTTAAAGAAATCCTATCCGGGGAAAAGCCAAACAATACTTCATTCATTATTTTTATTGTCGAAGATCAGTGGTTATATAAACACTTATTTGAAAAGTACAGGGATGCTGCAGAGTTTTCAGGCAGAAAAAGCGTTCTGCCTGAATTGATCAAGCTGATGGCCAGAGGCTTCTTTTCAAGAGCCTATTTTTTTTTAACAGCCACTTTCAAATGTCTTATTAATACCTTTTGTTTGTCCGATAAAAATACTGTTGAAGGAAATCATTTTATTATTTCATGGATAGAAGACAGTTTTTTTAATGATCAGAAATATGATAATAAATATTTTAACAAAATAGAAGAAGTGTTTAATGATGAGAGAATTAAGTTTTCTTATATAACTACCTTATCTGTTTCCAGGAAATTAAAATCATTATGCAAAAAACATGGCGTAAATATCTTTCTGGATAACTATATCAATCTGATCAGCGTCGCCAGGGCAGCCTTTTCCACATTCAGAATCAGCAAGTCAAACGGGGAGTTCTTTTCATATAAGACACTGCTGAACAGAGAGGAAGTTTATGAATTTTCGAAGAGTTCCTTCTTGCTGAACCTTCTTTATTATTATGCGTTTAATAATTTATTAAGCCGTTTTACCAGCAAACAGATAAAAATTATTTATCTGTTTGAAAATCAACCCTGGGAAAAAATGCTCTGCCTGGCGGTAAAAGGCAAAAGGGCTGGCGCTGAGCTAATAGGTTATCAACATTCTACAGTTCCCACTCTATTATTAAATTATTTCCTGGGGAAACGTGAAGAGGAGATAATTCCAAAGCCAAATATTCTTGTAACCAACAGTGATTATAATTTGGATCTTCTAAAGAACTCGGGTTACGGCAAATTGCCTATGCATAACGGCGGCGCCTTAAGGTATGAATACCTCTTTCACATTAAAAGAAAAAGCGATTCTGAAATAAATGCGGTTAAAAAAGTATTAATCGCCCTGCCTTCCTCAGTTGAGCTTACAAAAGAGATGATAACCGTATTGCTTACATCTTTCAGCAGCTTAAACGGTAATATCCGGTTCATTGTAAAATTTCACCCTGACATTCAAATGAATTCTTTTAAATTAGGTGTATTGCCGGAACATATCAGTGTCGCCAGAGAAAAAATATCCCACTATCTACCGGAAATCAGCCTGGCAGTTTATTCTTCATCAACTGTTGGTTTGGAAGCCCTGCTGGCAGGCGTGCCGGTTATCAAATACTATTCGGAGCATTTGCTCGACCTGGATCCTTTGGATGCAGTCAGTGATCTTCCTGTATTAAAATGTTCCGGAAAAAATATTCGTGACCAAATATTACTAGCTCTTGGTAAGAATTACTCTTTTGCAGAAACAGAAATAGATCTGAAAAGATATTTCGCCCCAATTGATGTTGAAACATGGAAAAACATTTTAACAACAAAAAAAGCAAGTTAAGCAGGTGGTTGCAAAATGAAAAAAATGAAAAAAATTAAAAAAGTCCTTTTATTTATCCCGCCTGCATTTACATTTAAGGATAATATAGACATAAACCCGCTGCCGCCCCTGGGGCTTGCTTATTTAGGCGCTGTTCTTGAGGGAAACGGAATCCAGACTAAGATTGTAGACTGCCTGGTGGAAGGATGGGAAAAAAGGGCTGAGATTGGAAAAGACACAATCAGAATCGGCCTGCCTTTTGAAGAAATTGAGGAAATCATCAGGCAGTATGATCCCGACCTTGTTGGGGTTAATGTTCTTTTTACAAAACAACGGGAAAATGCACATAAAATTTTCAGTCTGGCCAAAAAGGTTAATAAAAATATTGTTACAGTTGCCGGAGGGGCACACGCAACTGTTCTGCCGGAGATGGTCTTAGCCGATCAAAATGTAGATTATGCAGTCATCGGCGAAGGAGAAAATACGCTGATCGACTTAATTAATGTGCTGGAGGGTAAGAGCGACAGGTCTGTTCTTGACGGGATCGGGTTTAAAGACCAGAACACGATTAGGATTCTGCCCAAAACAAAGTTCATCTCCGATTTGGACGGACTTCCTTTTCCAGCAAGGCATCTGCTAAACATGGAAAAGTATTTTGGTTTAGCAGCGTCGCATGGAACCAGAAGAAAAGAGCGTTTTTCACCGATCATTACTTCCAGGGGATGTCCTGCAAAATGTACTTTTTGTTCAGCGAAGCAGGTCTGGGGGAAGAAATACAGGTGCCGGTCGGCAGAAAATGTAATCGCCGAAATGAAACAGATTAAAAGCACCTATGCAATTGAAGAATTATTATTTGAAGATGATAACTTTAACTTAAATGTTGGAAGAACTGAAAAAATACTTGATTTAATGATCCAGGAAAAATTAAATTTCGTTTGGGACACGCCAAATGGTGTTTCCGCTTATTCCTTAAATGAAAATATTATCTATAAAATGAAAAGAAGTGGGTGCTATAAATTAAATCTGCCCATAGAAACAGGCAATCAATACGTTATGGACAATATCATTAAAAAGCCTGTAAAATTACATAGAATAAAACCACTTGTGGATTACGCCAGAAGTATTCAGCTTGATGTAGGGATGTTTTTAGTTATGGGAATGCCCGGAGAAAAAGAGGAACAAATCTGGGACAGTTTTCGTTTAGCCAGGGATTTGAAAATTTATTCTCCCCATATATCAATTGCAACACCATACCCGGGGTCCGAACTTTATGATATCTGTGTTCAAAAAAAATATTTGCCGGATAATTTTTCCTTAGACGATTTATATATCAGGAGTTTTTGTATTGCAACAGAAGACTGGGATGGCAAAAAGCTAAAAGAAATTTATAATAAGGGAAAGAGATATTTAATAATCTCTTTCTTTAAAGATCAGCCTTTCAAGTTTATTTTAAAAGGAATTCAAAAGCTGATTAATATTTGTGTTTCTTACCCGAAATCTATATTTAGAAATGCTTAGATACGGCACAGAACAAATCTGCTCCGGAAAGGAATATAGATGATAAAGGTATCTCAGGGATGCCTTGGCAAAGAAGAACTTGCCCAGGTAGAGGACGCTTTTGGTTACGGTTACTTCGGCATGGCTTCCAAAGTTGTCGAGTTTGAAGAAAAGTTGGCCGCTTATTTGGGCGGCGGGCAGGCAGCGGCTGTAAATAGCGGCACTTCCGCGCTTCATCTGGCTTTGGATGCTCTGGGATTGGGCCCGGGGGACGAGGTGATTGTCCCGTCGTTGACTTTTGTGGCCTCCTTTCAGGCCGTTTCAGCCACAGGAGCAAGGCCGGTGGCCTGTGAAGTCAGCGGGGATACACTGCTGATCGATCTTGATGACGTCAGGAATAGGATAACCGGCAGAACAAAAGCCATTATGCCGGTGCACTACGGCGGAAATCCCTGTGACATGGATTCTTTGTTAAAAATCGGCGAGGAATATAACCTGAAAATTGTAGAAGACGCCGCTCACGCCTTCGGTTCTTTTTATAAGGGTAAAAAAATCGGCAGTTTCGGCGATCTTACCTGCTTCAGCTTTGATTCGATTAAGAATATAACCTGCGGTGAAGGCGGGGCAATTGTCAGCCGGGACAATGACTTGATGGAATTAATCAAACAAAAAAGACTGCTTGGGATGGATCGCAAGACACACGTTTCTGACTGGAGAGAAAGAAGCTGGTTTTACGAAGTAAGAACACAGGGCTTTCGTTATCATATGAGTAATATTAACGCCGCCATCGGCCTCGCGCAGCTTGGAAAGGCTGACGCTTTTGCAGCCAGGAGAAGGCAGATCTGCTTAGAGTACGATGCTGCTTTTCAAAGCCTTCCCCTGATCAGATGTTTAAATGTAAATTATACTGATGTATTCCCTCATATTTATGTTATTCTTGTTCAAAACGGCCAGCGCAATAATCTGATGTCTTTTCTCAAAGAAAGGGACATAGAAACCGCTATAAACTATATTCCCAATCACTTTCACTCTTTTTACAAAGAAGAAAAGACGTTTTTGCCTGTGACGGAAAAGGTCTTTGAGGAAATCCTGACTTTACCCCTGCATTGCAGGCTGTCCGACGAAGATGTTGAAAAAGTAATCGAGGGGGTAAAGTCATGGGCAAGTATAACAACGGAGTAAAAGCCATGAAAACTAAAGCAGTTATTTTATGCGGCGGGCTGGGCACAAGATTAAAAGAGGAAACTGAATACAGGCCAAAACCGATGGTACAGATAGGCAACAGGCCAATCCTCTGGCATATCATGAAAATATATGCCAGCTGCGGATTTTCTGATTTTATACTCTGCCTGGGGTACAAGGGTGAAATGATCAAAGATTATTTTTATAACTATGAAATACTGAATAATGATTTCACCATCAAGTTCGGCGCCCAGAAATCTATTACCATGCACAATGATCTGGGTGAAAACAACTGGAGCGTCACCCTTGTGGATACAGGCAAGAGTTCTTTAAAAGGCGCCCGCTTAAAAAAGATTGAAAAATATATTGACAGTGATGTCTTTATGGTCACTTACGGTGACGGCATAGGAAATGTCGATCTTAAGAAATTATTGTCTTTTCACCTGCAGCATGGCCGGACGGGCACGGTTACAGGCGTAAGGCCGCCGTCCTTATTTGGGGAACTGGTCGTGGAAGAAAACAGGGCAACTCTCTTTTCTGAGAAACCGCAGACTTCAGCCGGTCTGATCAACGGGGGTTTTTTTGTTTTTAATAAAAATCTTTTTAATTACTTGAATGAAGACGACAGCTGTGATTTTGAAAAAGGCCCCCTGGAAGAAATGGCTGCGCAAGGAGAGCTGATGGTCTATATGCATGACGGCTCATGGGCTTGCATGGATACATACAGGGACGTCGAATATCTGAACAAACTCTGGAAGAGCGAAAAAGCCTTCTGGAAGACATGGTAAAAAGGACCGGAAGTATTTGCATGAATACACTGAATGACAGGTGGAGCCGCAAAAACGTATTTATAACCGGATGCACAGGCCTGTTGGGAGCCTGGCTGGCTAAAGAGTTGGTCAACCGGGGAGCCAGCGTTGTCGGGTTGGTCAGGGACGATGTGCCCAAAGCCAATTTTTTCAGTTTGGGCCTGGACAAGCTGATTGTTTCCGTGCATGGAGAAATTGAAAATTACCTGCTGTTGGAAAGGGTTCTCAACGAATATGAGATAGAGACAGTTTTTCACCTGGCTGCCCAGACCATTGTCACCATCGCCAACAACAACCCGGTATCAACCTTTAAGGCTAATATTGAAGGAACTTGGAACCTGCTGGAGGCCTGCCGCAAAAATCACAATGTAAATAGGATCATCGTTGCCTCCAGTGATAAGGCTTACGGAGACCAGGATGTATTGCCGTATAGTGAAGAAATGCCTCTTCAGGGCTCGCATCCCTATGATGTATCAAAAAGCTGCGCCGACATGATCGCACACAGCTACTTCAATACATACGGACTGCCCGTCTGCGTGACAAGGTGCGGCAACTTCTACGGCGGGGGTGACCTGAATTTCAACCGTATCGTCCCGGGCACAATCCGTTCGGTTTTTTTTAACGAAAAGCCGGTAATCCGCAGCGACGGCAGTTATGTAAGGGACTACCTGTATATTTTGGATGCGGTTGACGCCTATCTTTGTCTGGCTGAAAAGATGGACCAACACCCGCTGCACGGCGAGGCATTCAACTTCAGCAATGAAATTCAACTGACTGTCCTGGAACTGACCAATAAAATCCTTGAGCTTATGGGAAGGCAGGATCTAAAACCGGTAGTTTTGGGAGAAGCGGGCAGTGAGATTAAAAAGCAATTTCTTTCAACGGAAAAGACCAGAAGAATCCTGGGCTGGAGCCCCCGGCGCAGCATTGAAAAGGGCCTCCAAGAAACCATAAGCTGGTATACGGAATTTTTTAAATACGGAAAGGCAAACCGATGATTGAGGGAGTACAAGTAATACCGCTAAGAAAGATACCTGATGAACGCGGCGCTGTAATGCATATGCTGCGCGCCGACGATCCCCACTTCGAGCAGTTCGGGGAAATTTACTTTTCCGTCGTCTACCCGTGGGCGATTAAAGCCTGGCACCTGCATAAGAAAATGACGCTGAATTATGCCGTGGTTTCCGGTATGATTAAGCTCGTGCTTTATGATTCGAGGGAAAATTCGGTAACAAAAGGGTCTGTACAGGAGTTGTTTGTTGGTGAAGACAACTATGTACTTGTTAAAATACCGCCTTTAATCTACAACGGATTTAAGGGTATAGGCATAAAACAGGCTATTGTAGCCAATTGCGCTTCACATCCCCATGATCCCGGTGAAATATTAAGGATTAGTCCCTTTGCAAAGGAAATACCCTATGATTGGAATATCCGCCACGGCTAATTCCGAATGGGCTTTAAAATTCCTCTATGCAAGCTATTTTCAAAGTAGTGATCAGTTAGGGCAGGTGTAAAGCCGGTATGCCAAAAGTCAGCATCATAATGAACTGCCATAATTGCGGTGACTATCTGCAGGAAGCGCTGGACAGCGTTTCCCGGCAGACATTTAGAGATTACGAAATAATTTTTTGGGATAACCAGTCAACCGACAACAGTGCTCAAATCGCGAAGAGCTTCGGCGCCCCGCTTCGTTATTTCCGCGGTGAAAGTTTTCTGCCGCTTGGCGAGGCCAGAAATAAGGCTATCGGGGAAGCGCAGGGCAAATATATTGCGCTGCTTGACTGTGATGACGTCTGGCTGCCGGAAAAGCTCGAAAAGCAGATTTTTTTCCTGGAAAACAACCCGGAAATCGACCTCGTTTTTTCCGATTGCTATATCAGCAGCGACAGTACTCCAAAAGGCGCCACCTTTTTTGACGAATATAAACCGTTTCAAGAAAATATTTTTTTCAACCTGTTAACCAGATATAATTTCATACCCTGCCTGACCGCTGTTTTAAAAAAAGACAAATATGACCTGATCGGCGGTTTTGATTCATCGCTGACCATTGCCGAAGAATATGATCTGTTTTTGAGATTTACGCACAAGTACAAAGCTTTCTGCTTAGCCAATCCTCTGGCTGTTTATAGGAAACATCAGAACTGTTTTACCTTTACCCACTGGGAAAAGGACATTGAAGAAAAGCTATACGTTATAGAAAAAAATATCAGGCTTTTAGAAGGTGTTTCAAAAGAAGAAGCCGGCCAGTTTAAAAATAAGGTCTGCATGCTCTTTTTAAGCAATTTAAATATACTTTTAAAGCGCTTCAGATTTAAACAGGCAATCAAGTATTCCTGCAGTTACGCTAAAAAATATAGGCAGCTCTTAAACCACATTAATTATCTTGCAAGAAAAAGATTATCCTAAAAAACAAGGCCGGGGTAATTTTGAAGCGTCTTTTATATATTTCGGCCAGGGCTGATTTTGGCGGCGGCCCTGAACACATGTTTACATTAATCAAGGGTTTCAACAAGTATTTTGAAATCTATACGGCATGCCCGCGTTCTTTTCCCTACTGGGGACTTTATGAATCAATCATAGGACCGGGCAGATTGTTCGAAATTCCCCACCGGAAATTCTCGCTGAAAAGTTTTTTACAGCTGGTTTCCTTGCTGCGTTCACGAGATATGAATATTGTTCATTCGCACGGAAAAGGGGCAGGTATTTACGCAAGGTTATTAAAAATATTTAAAAATGATCTTAGAGTTGTCCACACCTTTCACGGACTGCATTATGAAGAAAAAAAGCTGTCTAATTTCATTCAATTGAAAGCAGAAAGGCTCTTAACAGGTTTTACGGACAAATTTATCTGCGTATCAAGGGCAGAGTTGGCTGAAGCCGTTAAATTGGGTATTTGCAGACCGCAAAAAAGCTCGCTTGTTTTCAATGGTATCGAAAGCCCTGATTTATCGGGTTTTGAAGACAACAGCTTTAAGGAAGCAGCAGGTAATTCCTTTGTTGTTTTACATATTTCACGTTTTGACAGCGCAAAGAACAGCAGCCTGGTATTGAAAATAGCGGAAGCAATAAAAAGACGGGATTCAGGGGTTATCTTCGCTATTGTAGGAGATGGACCTGAAAGATCGGCTCTTGAAAGAGAAGCCCAGAACAGAAATTTATCCAACATATATTTTTTAGGGCCTAAATTAGAAGCGGTAAAACTCTTCAAGTACGCCCATGTTTATCTGTCAACTTCGCTAAAAGAAGGCCTGCCTTTAACTTTAATTGAATCTGCGGCGGCGGGCGTTCCTATAATAGCCACAGATACAGCCGGGAATAACGAAGTGGTAACGGATGGCTCAAACGGTTTTCTTTATCCTTTAAGCAATCCCGAAACAGCAGTCCGGTATATTTTGGATCTGAAAAATAATCCGGCAAAATCACAAACACTTGGCACAAACGGCAAAAAAATATATGAGGAGAGATTTCAAACTGATCAGATGCTGGGCGAACTCCTTAAAGTTTATGAATGAAAAGCAGGTCAGCGGCTTATGAAAACTGCTCTTGTTCACGACTGGTTAGTTACAATAGCAGGCGCCGAGAAGTGCCTGAAAATTTTTCACGGGCTTTTCCCCGAAGCCCCGCTTTATACTCTGGTTTATAACCCTGAAAGCGCTCAGGAACTAGGCTTTGACCACAACCGGGTACATGCTTCTTTTTTGCAGCGTTTCCCCAGAGCGCAGAAATGGTATCGGAAGTACCTTCCTCTTTATCCGTTAGCCTTTGAACAGTTTGACCTTAAGGATTACGATCTGATTCTGTCCAGCAGCCATGCCGCCGCCAAGGGCGTTCTTACCCGGGCAGGTCAGATGCATATCTGCTATTGCCACACGCCCATGCGCTATGCCTGGGATCTGACCCATGAATACCTGAAGGATCACGGTTTGGACAGGGGGGTAAAGGGCACGGCCGCCCGCTTTTTCCTCCACTACCTTCGTCAGTGGGATTCTCTTACGGCAAACAGGGTGGATTTTTTCATCGCCAATTCGCAATATACAGCCAGAAGAATCTGGCGCGTTTACCGGAGAAAAGCGGATGTTATTTACCCGCCTGTGGAAACAAACTGGCCCGTATGTAAGAAAGAGGATTTCTTTCTATTTGTTTCAAGACTTGTGCCCTATAAGCGCGCAGACCTTGTTGTAACTTCTTTCACGGAACTCGGCCTGCCCCTGGTTGTAATTGGGGACGGGCCCCAGTTAAAAAAATGTGTCCAGGCGGCGGGGGAAAATATCAGGTTTTTAGGCTACCAGGAAAACAATATTGTGAAAGAGATGATGTCCAAAGCGCGGGCGCTGGTTTTTGCCGCCGAAGAGGATTTTGGAATAGTTCCTGTCGAGGCGCAAGCCTGCGGCACGCCTGTTATTGCTTATGGCAAAGGCGGCGTGTTAGAAACCGTTGTACCGGCTTGCGATAATAACTGGTTCCAGGCAACCGGAGTTTTTTTCAGGGAGCAGTCTGTAAGTTCCTTAAACGAAGCCATCCGGAGTTTCCTGCGAATAGAGGATAAGTTCAAATTGGAAGCGCTTAAAAACAATGCTGATTTGTTTAACAGTGAAAGGTTTAAAACACAGATAAATAACTTTATAACAGAAAAATATACAGGGAAAAAGGAAGAGCAAGATGGATAAGCTAAAAGATATGTTTATCTCATATAAAAAAGAGGGATTATTTAATATAAGGTTTTTAATCCTCTGGTTTATGGTTGCCGTATACCCCCTGGTTGTAATACCAAACCCATTCTATATCAGTTTTCCGGGAGGGGTTGTGCCGCCAAATTATTTCTATGCCCCGAGATATGTGATTTTGGTTATTATCTCCATTATAGCTTTAATAATATTAATTAAGGATAGAACGACAATAAACCACCCGGTTTTCATACCGCTGTCCTTGTTTGTTGTTTTGATTATTATTTCATCATTTCTTGCGCCTGTGCAGGTAACAGCCTGGATAGGCAGCCCTTACAGGTATACAGGCGCCAGCACTATTTTTTGCTGCATAATACTATTTATTTTAGCCAGTACCTGCAGTAAAGATAAGCTGCCAATAATCTTAAGCTCATTAATTTTTACCGCTGCAGTTGTATCTGTTATTGCCCTCCTTCAATATACCGGAATTAATCTAGTTCCGCACGATTTTGTTAAAAAGGATTTAATCAGCTATGGTACCATGCCCCATCCAAATTTTCTGGGCACATATATGGTATTCACTCTGCCGGGTTCTATTTTGCTTTATTTTCAAAAACCTAAAAAATACCTTTATCTTATTACTTCCTTTCTCATATTCTCAGGATTGATAGTTAGCCTTTGCAGAGGAGCATGGCTTGCTTTTTTGCCAATTTCTTTAATTATTGTTTATCACGTTTGGAAAAACAGGGAACAAAGAAAACAAATAGTTTTTTTTTTTTCTATTTAGTTTGTATAATGATTATTTTAATTTTAGTCCCATTTAGAAAAGAGATTATGTTATTTAAGTTTTCTTCTCTTTCAGGAGAGATATCAAGCGGGATAAGTTTGGAAGGACAGGCGGGCAATCAAAGGATTTTTATTTGGCAGCATACAATAAAACTACTGAAACACTTTTGGGCATTTGGAATAGGCCCTGATTCGCTTATATACGGAAAGCTAATGACTCCGATAAATGAACTTGTAGATAAAGCACATAACATTTATTTGGAAATAGCCATTACCATGGGTGTATTTGCTTTGTTTTCCTATTTATCTTTTCTGTTTTCTTTATTAAGAAAAACATACAACGAAACTGGTTTTTTAATCTTTGCGATGATTGCGGCTTACCTTGTGCAAGGTTTTGTAAATATAGATATCGTCGCGATCATGCCTGTATTTTGGATTGTTCTTGGATTAGCGCTTGCCAATTCATACCATGAAACAGATAAAAGTTTGTCTATTTAAAACCGCAAAGCCCATATTCCCAAATACTCTTTAATTATAATGCTGGTATCCAATATTTCGGAAGCTGACGGGACAAGCATCCCCGCACTAAATTCAAAATTGGAGTTCGCCTTATAATCCGTTGGATATGGCGTCGTATCAACGCCTATTTTATCGAAGTTTAACACAGCCCTGCGCATATGCGACGCCGAAGTTACAAGGACAGGCTTTTTAAATTTATACTGTTGCATTATTTGTTTGATGTATAAAGCATTCTGCTCAGTATTGAGGCTTCTGTCTTCGGTAATTATTTTTTCCTCCGGTACTCCCAAGCCAATTAACTGACGTTTTGCTATAAGTGATTCGTTGCCGGTATTTGAATACACTTTTCCCCCGGAAATGATTACCGGCAGGCCTGTAATCCTGTATAGTCTTACAGTTGTGATCAGGCGGTTTGCGGCATGGCCCGACAGATGGCCCTGTCCGTCAAGATCAGGAGTATCTGAAGTAGCGCCGCCCCCAAGCATAACAATAACATCGCCATTTATAGATAACGGCGGGCGGTATTTATATTCCAGACTTCTGGTTAACGGATCGCTTAAAAAGGGTGTAGATAAGATGTAAAAAATAAAAATTATCACGGCAAGGATAACTGCAGCCTTCCTGTCACGCCTGAAAAGCCAAAAACAAAATAGGGCAAAAATAATAATTAAGAAACCTGGCGGCAATAAAAAGGTTGTATAAATAAACTTGATAAAATATAGCATCTCTTAATTCCTTAAAGAAAGGACAGCCTTTTGTGGCTGCCCTTTCTTATTAACTAACTATTAAGGAGAAGTTACTGTTCCTGCTTTTTCAGATGTGCCGTTTGCCCCTGTTCCTTCAACATAGAGACCGCCATAACTTGCAACTGTATATATTTTGTAACTAGAAGTATCTACCTGGTCATACACATATGTTTTGCCCGCAGTCGCGCCAGTTGTACCAGGTATACCGACCATATCTGTACTTAACCCTATAGTCGCAAGATCTCCTCCATTGGTGTCACCAATATATTGGCCATTTTCCGCATAATAGCTCTCCACCGCTGCCTGCATTGTTGAAATATCCGCCTTGGCCTTGTCTATCCTTGATTTCCCGATATACCCGGTGTAAAACTTGATGCCGGCGCCGACAAGAACCGCAATGATGACCAACACCACCATCATTTCAATCATCGTAAATCCTTTTTCTTTACGCAGGATTTTTAGCATCCTTAAATCACCTCCTCTCGTTAAATGAATAATAACCAAATGTTTTCCCTTGAGGTCCTACTAATCTACATTCCGTTTTGCTGCCCGAGGGCTCCGGACATCTGGAACAGGGGTAGATATATAGAAATCGCAATGAAAGCTATCATTGCGCCTACAACGGCTATCATGACGGGTTCAATCAGGCTGGAAAACCTGGCAATGATGTATTCAACATCCTGCTCGTAAAAAACAGCCAGCTTTTCAAGCAGTTCGTCCAGCGCGCCGGATTCCTCGCCGATGGAGATCATATTAACGGCCATCGGGGGGAAAATCTTACTCTTCAGCATTACGGGAGCCATCTTCTCCCCCTCCTTGATACTTTGCCTGGCAGCGTTAATTTCTTTCGAAGCTATGCTGTTGCCGATAATTCTTTCAATTGTTTCCAGAGACTGCATCAAAGGGACTCCGCTTCTTAAAAGAGTAGATAAGGTTCTGGCAAATCTTGCCACAATTAATTTGTGGTTCATCTGACCTAAAATAGGTACTTTGAGCATCATGTGGTCAACAATGCTTCTACCTCTCTCAGTAGCGCAGAACCTCCTTAAGGCAAAGAAAGAAGCCGGGAGAAGAGTAACAAACAGATACCAGAAATGTGTGACAGCTGAGCTGATTCCTATTACAATCCGGGTTGGCAGAGGAAGAGCCGCTCCAACTGAATTGAAAATATCTACAAAAATTGGAACTACGAAGACAATCAAAAAAATCATCGCTACAAAGGCCATTCCGCCAACAAAAAGGGGATAGGTCATCGCCGATCTTATCTTTTCCCTCAATTCGTGATCTTTCTCAAAATGAAGGGCCAGGCGGGACAACGATTGATCGATGGTGCCGCTTATTTCACCCGCGGCAAGCATGTTGATAAATAAATCGGGGAAATTGTTTTTATATTCTTTAAAGGCTTCGCTTAAGCTTTTTCCCTTTTCAATTTCAAGGACTACATTCTGAAGGATTTCGCGCAGGTTCTTGGCTTCAGTTTGACGGATAAGTATATTCAGGCACTGCAACAAAGGTATGCCGGCCGAACTCATAGTGGCAAATTGCCTGCAAAAAACGGCCAACTCTTTAATCTTTATTTTAATGCCTAACAGTTTTCCGAAATTAAAATCCAACGTACGAATGGGTTTTATTTCGAGTACGAAATAATTTTTTTGGCGCAGCAGGTCCATTGCAGTTTTTAAACTATCAGCCTGGATTTTGCCGCCCATCATGCGTCCCGATAAATTTCTGGCTTTGTAGCTAAATGATAAAGACATATTAAGCGCCTGCACTTTTGAGTATCGATTCGGGATCGTGGGCCCGGTTGACGACTTCTTCCCGGGAAATTATTTTATTTTGATAATGCAGCCGCAAAGATGTGTCCAACGTCTGCATCCCATATTTACCGCCGGTCTGTAATTGGGAATATATCTGAAAGGTCTTTCCTTCGCGGATCATGTTTCTTATAGCAGGGTTGGCTACAAGTATTTCCAAGATCGCCACACGTCCGGGCCTGTCCATCCTGGGCGCCAATTGCTGGGCGACTATTCCTTCAAGGGTATTGGCCAATTGAACCCTGATCTGCTGCTGCTGACCGGGGGGAAAAACATCTATGATGCGGTCGATTGTTTCCGCAGCGCTTGAGGTATGGAGTGTGGCCAGGACAAGGTGGCCGGTCTCGGCAGCTGTTATAGCGATTGAAATAGTTTCCAAATCACGCATTTCACCTACCAGGATTACGTCCGGATCCTCCCGCAGGGCAGACCTTAGTGCAACAGCGAATGATTCTGTATCCTGTCCTATTTCGCGCTGGTTGACAATGCAGAGATTATGTCGGTGCAAATATTCTATCGGGTCTTCAAGCGTTATAATATGCAGCCTTTTTTCTTTATTGATCAAGTCAATCATTGATGCCAGTGTGGTTGACTTTCCGCTGCCTGTAGGCCCGGTAACCAGCACTAACCCATTTGGCCTCTTGGACAGATAATTAAGTATATTTGGCAGGCCCAATTCCTGAAAAGAAAGCATTTTCGTATTCAGAACCCGCATCACCAGGGCAGTGCTGTTTCTCTGCTTAAAAACATTCACGCGTACCCTCGTAACATTTGGAACCGAGTATGAGAAATCAAAATCTCCCTTTGTTTTAAACTTGTCATATTGTTCCTCATCCATCAACTGCCGGGCTAAAAGATCCGTATCTTCCGGTACAAGCGTCTTTATCTCCTCATCTTTTAAAAGATCAAGCTTTTCCTTGATTTTAGAGTCATTTACTGGATGAAGCGTTCCATGCAGCCTGAATACAGGCGGCTTGCCGGCGGTTATATGAACGTCTGAAGCGCCTATTTTTGCGGCCTGCGTCAGGATCTTAACGATGTTCAAATTTATTCCTCCCTGAACGCCACTCTGATAATCTCTTTTATGGTTGTAACACCCTCGAAAACTTTTTGGAGCCCGTCTTCTTTTAAAGAAATCATGCCTTCTATGAATGCAGCTTTCCGCAGTTCATCATTGGACGTTTTCTGCAAAATAAGGTTTTGAAGGGAAGGAGACACACTCAAAACTTCATGAATGGCGATTCTTCCTTTATACCCGGTATGATTGCATATTTCACAACCAGCGCCGTGGTAGACGGTGTCTTCGTGTTCCAAACCCGCAAAAGCTATTTCCGCTTTGTCCGGTGTATATTCTTGACGGCAGTTCTGGCAAATTTTACGGACAAGGCGCTGGGCAACGATCCCGATAACAGAGGAGGCAACCATGAAAGGTTCAATTCCCATATCAATCAGCCTTGTAATAGCTCCGGGAGCATCATTGGTATGCATGGTCGACAGCACAAGATGCCCCGTGGTGGCAGCCCTTACGGCAATTTCAGCTGTTTCAAAGTCGCGAATCTCTCCGATCATAATTACATCAGGATCCTGCCGGAGAATTGATCTTAAATAATTGCCAAAAGTAGCTCCGGCTTTTATATTTACCTGGGACTGGTTGATGCCTTCCAGCATGTATTCCACCGGATCTTCAACAGTTACAATATTTCTTTCAATAGAATTAATAGAGTTAAGCGCAGTATAAAGGGTAGTTGTCTTGCCGCTTCCGGTTGGACCTGTCGCCAGTATGATACCGTGAGCATTTTTAAAAAACTTCCTAAAATAATTCATATTTTGAGGTCCGAAACCGAGATTTTCCAAAGTAAAATTCTTTATATTCCCCTTGTCCAAAATACGAATAACAACTTTCTCACCAAAAACCGTGGGCATGGTTGATATTCTCAAGTCCAGTTCCCGTCCGGCAATCCTTAGAGGTATCCGGCCGTCCTGGGGAACTCTCCGCTCGGCAATGTCCATACTGCCCATTATCTTAATACGTGAAACAACCGCATGAACCATCTTACGGGGAAGGGTCATTACATCTCTGAGTATGCCGTCGACACGGTTGCGCACCCGTACGGAAAATTCGAAAGGCTCAATATGAATGTCGCTTGCATCCTCGTTGATTGCCTTCATAATCAGGGAATTAACCAAACGGATAACAGGCGCCTCGTCGACAATTACTTCTTCTATAATCTCTTCCTGCTCTATTATTTCGGGTTCTGTAAGCAATTCCTGAAGCACCTTTTCCACTTCAGGAAGCCCAAAATATTTATCAATATAGGAATTTATTTCTTTTTCGCTGGCTTTTACTGATTTGATATCTAGCCCGGTAAGCAGTCTCAGGTCATCTATGGCAATTATATTTAAAGGATCCGCCATTGCAACAACAAGGTGTTTTCCCTCTTTTCTAATGGGAAACATTTTATATTTCCGGATTAGCTGCTCGGGAATAGTTTTAAGCAGGTTTGCTTTTATTTCGTCTTTCGGTTCAATCTTATGTATTCCGAGTATCTTGTTAAGGCTATCCTCGGATATCATTCCCAATTCAATCAGGATGCGGCCCAATAACTCACCGGTCCGGGTTTGAACGCGTAAGGCCTCGTCAAGCTGCTCCCCGGTAATAAGGCCTTCCTCAATTAATTTTTCACCCAATAATTTTCTTTTTCTTATTACAGCTAAAGCCACTCTTTATACACTTCCATACCGGAAAATAAGTGACATCAGATTTGTTTACCAAACCAAATGTTATTACCTGCAAATCAAACCTCAGGCGCCTCATCAACAACTACTTCTTCTGCAACTTTTTCCTATTCTATTACTTCGGGTTCTGTAATCATTTTCTGAAGTACCTTCCCCAGAGGCATTTTTTATTTTTTAACAGGAAATATTTTTTATTTCATTTTAATGGGAATTATTCCTTTTGTAAACTATAATTTTACTATATTAGCCAATTTTTTTAAGCGATAAATTCTTTACATCAAGTTTTTTGTGTACAGATAGATTAAATATTCTTGCCTGCAATCTAAAAATGTGCTAACCTTGTGCCAGCTATTTTGCATGAATTCCCCTTATAAACAACAAACACGAACAGGTGATCTTGAAGTTGCATTTTATAACGCCGATTCTTTTTTTTGTTATAGGCCTAGTCATAGGAAGTTTTTTGAATGTATGCATTTACCGCATACCAAGAAATGAGTCAATCGTCTTTCCTGCTTCCCATTGCCCCAATTGCGGCAATAATCTTGCGCCCCGGGATCTGGCGCCCCTTTTCAGCTACCTCGTTTTAAAAGGCAGGTGCAGGTACTGCAAATCTCCGATACACTGGCGCTACCCGCTTGTGGAACTTCTCACCGGATTTTTGTTTATAGCCCTGTACTGTTCGCTGGGATTAAATTTGCTTCTGCTCAAATACCTCCTTTTAGCCTGTTTCTTAGTAGCAATTTCTTTTATTGATCTGGAGCATTATATAATCCCCAACAAATTGGTGATTGCCCTGCTGGGAAGCGGAATAGTCATGGGCCTTTTAACCCGGGAACACAGTCTTGTTTCCGTTCTTTTAGGTATGTTTGTCCCTTTTGCCGCCTTAATGGCTTTAGCACTGATCAGTAACGGAGGAATGGGGGGCGGCGACATCAAGCTCGCCGGTGTAACGGGGTTGTTTCTTGGCTGGCCTCAAAGCATAGTCGCCCTGATTTTGTCCTGTTGTATCGCAGGCATTGCCAGCCTGATCATGTTGGCGCTAAAAGTAAAAAAGAGAAAAGACCCCATCCCGTTCGGACCTTATTACGCTGCCGGAATTATGATCAGTATTTTCTGGGGGAAACCGCTGCTTGAGCTGTACCTTGCCTATTCGGGTTTTTAACCCTTGTCAGCGGGCAGAACAAATGCTACAATATAATATATTTGTTTTGGGCGCGTAGCTCAGCGGGAGAGCGCTTGACTCACATTCAAGAGGCCGCTGGTTCGAAACCAGCCGTGCCCACCAGATAAATCCTTTAACGCCAACGGTTACAGGGTTTTTATTTTTATTCAGGATTGATAAGGAGATAATATTTATTTATGAAGAACTGCGAAATGAAGCTTACCGGCAATATATTGACAATAACAGTTGATATCTCAAAGGAATTTGGCAGGTCCTCCTCCGGAAAAAGTATCATTATCGGCTCGACTGAAGGAAACGTATCCATACCGGACAAGGAGGATATTAAAATCGGCTTGAATGTTTACCGGAAGGCTTAATTAAATATTACTGCTAAAATTTAACTTTTGTATTTTCCTTGAGGCCCAGGCTGCCGTCCCGGACTACTAGATCACCTTCTTTAAGGCCGCCGGCAACCTCAATATTGTCCTGATCGTTAATTCCTGTTTCAATCAGTTGATAACTTATCCGGCCATTATTAACAACTGCGACTTCTTTTTGGCCGTCGCCCCTGGTGATTACGGATTCACGCGGCACTATAAGCACATCTGTCCGGCTTAACGTCTGGATAGCCACTTTAACCTCGAAACCGGGCTTTAAATTAGCGGGATCTTTAACGGTGATCAGGACCGGCGCCCTTCGCTGAATAACTCCGAGGGCGGATATTTTTTCTTCAGCCTGAGGATAAATTTTTTTCACGGCGCCGGTAAGCCGGCGGTCAAGTACCGGTGCTGTAACGGTTACTTTCTGACCGACGGCAACCTGCCCCAGATCATCGCTTAAAATATCCGCTTTTATCTCAAGCTGTTCTGAATCCGCTACAGTAACCAGAAGTACTCCGGAGTTAACAACCTGCCCCAGTTTTACAGGAACGGCAAGTACGATACCCTCCAGGGGACTTTTAACTGTAAGCTGCTCCTCTTTTGCCGAAAGGACGGCCAGAGACTGTTTAAGCCCCTCTGCCTGCGCAAGGCCTGCTTCAAGTACGGTTGAGGCTTCTTGAAGGGTTTTTTCATCTATTTGGACCTGCAGGGCTGCTCTATCATATTCCACACGGGATGCGGCGCCTGTTTCGTAGAGGTTCTGAATACGGGCATAATTTTCTTTCGCATCTTCAAGCTCTGCGGAGGCTTTATCCAACGCCGCTTTCGATCCCTCAGCGTCTATCAAAGTCTGGGACAATAAAGAACGGGTGTCGCGGATCTGGATTGTCAGATCAAGGTTCTCCAGCACAACAAGGATCTGCCCCTTTTCAACTTTTTGGCCGGCTTCCACAGGCAGCTGTTCTATCGTAGAGTTTTGCGCAGCGTACAGATCTTTGCTGTCCACCGGCTGGACGTAACCGGTGTCGATAATTTCCTTAACAATGCTGCCCTTGACTGCCTGCACAGTATCAACATTTTTTACGCTGCCAAGCAGCCATCCACAGACGATTCCCGCTGCTATCAGGATTGTTATACCCGCATAAATTATTTTTTTGCGATTCAATCCCGCCGCCTCCTCAATTATTTAGTAGTTTTAATCAGTCCCTGGCTTTGAGAACTTCCACAAGATCGAGCCTGATTATATTTTTAACTGCCAGCCAGTAAGCAATTGCAATAAAAAGCACCCCTGAAGCTGCCGAAATTATGTAAGTCAGGGGGTAAATCACAATTTGCATGGAATATGCCGAATAAACCTCGTCTCTCGTCGCGGAATATATGTATGCTCCGGAGATCAGGCGCCCGAACGGCAACCCGACAAGCACGCCAAAAACCGTCTGTAAAAGGTTTTCCTTCAGCAAAAGGCCTGAAACTTCATTCACTCTGTAGCCTAACACACGCAGGAAACCCATCTCCCTTTTCCGTTCGGCAAAACTGATCACTGAGGCATTGTACACTATAGCAAACCCGAGAATAACAGCAAAAGCAACCATAATAAAGACAAAAGTAAACATATATCCAAGGTTGCTCCTTATTCCTTCCAACTCCTTGCTGCGGCTTATAATGGATGATATACGGTTCATACCGGACAGGTTTTTTTCAAACTCCGCCGATCTGCCGGGAGCAACTTTCAGCATCGCTCCCGAAACAGCATTTTTTTCCTGCAAAATGCCGTTTAATTGTTCAAGCGTTGTATAGCTTACTCCCCCTATAAACTGACTGTTTATGCCGGCAATTTTCAAAGTGGCGACGCGCAGAGGACCCATGCCGAGAAGCGTTTCCACCTGCACACTGGCGCCCTTTTTAACGCCAAGTTTCCTAGCTGTCGACTCGCTGATCAGCAGGCCCTCCCCAGAGACAAAAAGGGGTCTTCCGGAACTGTCCCAAATTCTTTTTAGTTCTGCATCCGGGAGCATTCCCATAATAACCTCGTCCCTGGAAAGGCTTCCGAATTTAATTTTCACAGGCGCTTCCAACACAGGTTCGGCTCTTGTAACAGCATCCAGCCGCGAAATGGCCAGCAGTTCAGTTTCTTTTACAGGCGCATCAAAGCGCACAAAATAATCATATAGCTGATCTCTGCTGAAAAGAGTATCCAGCATGTAACTGTATGTATCGTTTATGAAAAGCGACAGCACGAGCAGCCCTGTCGCAAACATAACACCGAGTACTGTTACGGCTGTACGAAACCGGTTGCGGTTGACCGATCGCAGGCACATTTTCCAGGACAGATCTATTCTCTCCCAGACTGAAGTCCATCTCTCCAGAAATACCTTACCGGTCTTCCCGGGAGACACCGGGCGCATAGATTCGGCCGGACGCACTCCCAGTACGCCGCGTGAGGCCGCCAAACCGGCAGCTGCGCTGACACCCAAAGTAAGTACGATACTGTAAAAAATAGCTTGAAGATTGACCCCTCCAACAGTTACAGGGAGATTAAAATACGATGCGTAGAGTTTCGACAGTGAAGCCGAAAAAAATATACCGGGAAAAATTCCCAGCAACAAGCCCAGCAGACCGATAGCCAGAGCATATTCGGTATAATGCAGCATGATTTGAAAACTGCTGTAGCCGATGGCTTTCATCGTTCCGATCTGCAGGCGCTGGATTTTGACCATCCGCCCCAGCATCACCAGTTCTATCAAAGCTGCAATTCCGAGGAAGATAGAAGAGAAATAAACTGCCGAATTCCGCAGCTGCCCCAGTTCCCCATCCAGAATTGCAGCGCTGAACTGGTCTTTGCGCGGGTAACTGGCCAGAAGCCCATACGGCTGCAGAATATCTTTAATTGATTCGGAAACTTTCTTTTCATCGGCGCCCGGCGCCAGTTTTATTATTACCTGGTTGACCTGGCCGGATAAATCAAGAATATCCTCGGCCAGACTGTTTGTTATCATAAAAACCCCGAAACCTTTTGAATCCGGCATAAAACTTGCCGCATCCTTAACGGTATAGATAAACTCCGGGCTTGTCGCAGTACCGATCACATCCAGCTGAACTTCCCTGCCCTCGGCTATGACAGTAACCGTACCGCCTTTGGAAAGGTTGTTGGCCTGTGCGTACTTGGGATCCAGCAGAACCTGCGCCCTGCTTTCCCGGGCTCCTTCTTTAAAGAGGCTGCCGCTTAAAAGATAAGGACGGTTAACAGCATTTTCAACCGGCAAAGGGAAACTGGTCAGCCGGGCGGTTCCCCTCTCCCCGTTTTCCATGAGGATAGTAACATCCTTTTGAATTCGCCCGGTCGCCATATTTACTCCGGGAACAGCTTCAATCTGACGCAGAATGCCCTGCGGCGCCTTGACTATATGAAAATAGTAATCAGCAAAGTTATAGTCATGGTAAAACCAATCGGCCGATTTCGTCATATTGTAGCATGTGGAAATCATAGATACATATACAGTCACGCCGACCATAATTACGGCTGTGATGGCCAGGAACTGGCCTCGTGAAACTATGAAGTTGCGGAAAAGCCTTTTTGTCAGGACATTCACTACCACTCAATCCTCTCCGGTGAAACAGGGACAGTATTTTCGATAATCTCAACAATCAGACCGCTGCTCATGCGCGCCACACGATGGGCCATTGCGCCAATAGGCGCGTTATGTGTTACTATAATTACCGTGCTGCCAAGTTCGCGGTTTATCCTGGAAAGCAGGCCAAGGATCATCCTGCCGGTTAAATAGTCCAGGGAACCTGTCGGTTCGTCACAAATAAGCAGGCGCGGGTTTTTCACTACTGCGCGTGCTATCGCAACACGCTGCTGCTCACCCCCGCTGAGTTGGGAAGGGAAATGATCCATCCTGTCCGCCATGCCCACTTCCTGGAGAATTTCTTTTACCGACAGGGGTTTGGCCACTAAATGAGCAGCCAGTTCCACATTTTCCCTTACAGTCAGATCCGGTATCAAGTTAAAAAATTGAAATACGAAGCCAACTTCTTCACGCCTGTACCGGGTTAACTGCTTCTCGCCGGCCCGGCTCAAATTCTCCCCGAAAAAGTCAAGACCACCCCAAAATGGGGTGGCTTGCACGAGCCCTATAAGGGCTAATTACTTGCCAGCGCCTAAATGACGCTGGCTTAAACTTCGTTCAAGC